>Ga0082212_10005874_pt1 | contig 16629 bp, 19 predicted proteins | sample TergutNt197P3_FD_71548 | JGI IMG/M metagenome (GOLD analysis project Ga0082212, IMG submission 71548) | Neocapritermes taracua P3 segment gut microbial communities from Petit-Saut dam, French Guiana - Nt197 P3 | ecosystem: Host-associated > Arthropoda: Insects > Digestive system > Gut ... | reverse complement strand
GGATTGCTTGTGCATACACACTGTCCAGGATATTGCCGTCAAGGTCGAAAGCGGTAGCGTAAGAGTGTCCGAAAAGGTCATCGATCCGGCTCTTTTGAACATCAGAGTAAAAGTCAATCGTGGGAGACCCCATTGCAAAGGCATTGTATTCTTGTCCCGCTGCAGAGCCGTAAGCGGCAGTGGTCGAGGTGAAAAAGTCTCCACAGAACAAGAGGAAATCTTTTTGCTCAGTGGTATTGTTGGTGACTCGCATCGGGGTCACATAAACGTTTTCTTGAATGCCGCTCCCATTGAGGGTGGACCAAGTGGTCTGGGCGACATTTCCGGTAAGAAAATCTGCACGGACACTGGCGACCAATGCGAATATAACAAATAGCACAGAAAAAGTCAGGTTAAAAAGCGGTTTCATAGTAGCACCTTTAATTTTGTTTGAGTTCGGAAAGCATCTTGCATTTCCTTGATTCACTTATGTAGCAGAAAGCGTGCCAAACGGATCGGAAGTGAGAAAAGTGGGCTGAATTTTGGCTTTTTGGCTGTTTGGAACAGAATCCGTGCGTTTTTCATTGGGATTCGTTGGTGAAAATGGACGGAAATGGGCTATTCCCGCCCTCTTTTTGCAGAATTTTGCAGCGTTTTGATACATGTGTGTTGTCTTGCAACATGATGGATAGGCGATAGCAAAGGGAAAACAGCAATGTAACGACATTGTCCATAAAAGTAGCAATGAAAACATAGAAGATCCGTCCGAGAGCGTGGGGCACACGCCCTGCCGACATCCGGTGCGATCTTTCTGTCAAAGTCCTGTCGCTACAGTGTCAATCATTTTGCAATATCAGTAAAAAGTGGGTACAGGCTATCACTTGCCCCATCCCCCGTCGATTGCTCCCATTTCTTTGAGCATATCGATGAGGCGGTTTCGGACAAAATTTGCCGTATCGAACGTGTCGGTTTGCTTTCTGTCTTTCATGCTGTCTCTCAAATCATTTGTTGCTTTTTCGACAGTTTTTTGCCATTGTGGTTCGGAATACCGGCGGTTGATTTCTTCGCCCATCACCGATTTTATCAGCGCAAGAAGGGCACTGTAATTGCCGATGAATTTCCGACATTCCCTTGTCAGCGTCCGTCCTTGCATCAGGTGTAATGTTTCGATTGTGTCAAGCAAGATGTTTCCGCCGGGCAATTCTGCACGTAATGCTCGATTGTATAGGTCTTTGCCGCTACCCTTGCCATATTTTCGGCTTAACTTGCGTGTTGTGCCTGCTGTTGGATTGTACTCGAATGGGTCGTGCATCGCTCCCATTGTTGGCACTACCGCTGATGTTTTGGTTGCTTTTTTCAGGTTTTCCCCGACCGAAAGCGCACCGCTACCTTTTCTTGTCGCCATGACAGATCATTCCCTTCTACCCCATCCGGGGCACCCGGCTTTGTGTAAGATTGATACTTACAAGCCGTTAATCAAGTATCAATAAATTGCATCATACCGTAGAAAACAAAATTGTCAATACCTCCATATATCACGGACGACTGATTGAATGACTTCGCAAAGAGGTTACAATACAAACTGAGTAAAAGAATTGTGCGCAGTTACGAACGATGAAGTTTCGACAATTTGTCCCTGAATACAATGCTACGAACCGTGAAGCCATTGGCAACCAGCAGTACCATGAAACAGAAGAAGAAATCGTTTTGTTACAGCAGGTCACAGCGGAAGAAGATTTTATTCGGAATAGACGACCGTTTTATCGCCTCTATCCCGGAATAACAGAGGCATTGACCAAATTAGGTATTGATAAACTCGATATTTCTAAAATCCGTCCGCCCGTCAATCCGCTTTCACTGGAGTTTCCCATTGACCGCCCTCTGATCGCAGGAACCCGAAAAATTGTCAACATACTTTTCAGGGAAATTGAGGATGACGATAGTCTCTTTATAGAATATCGGTCACACGTCGACACATTCGGCGTGATCTTTTTTCCGCGAGATAATGAAACAATTTTTCGTCTGATTGGCAACGATAATGAGGAATCTGATAGAGAAACAAGCAAGATTGTGCTCCAAATTGTTTTCGGTGTCTGCATGATACCTCAATCGGACTCTGATTTGATCAAGCCGCTCGTTCTCAACCGGGATAAAGAGAAGTTTGAAGCAACCGGCGATATCAAATTCATTGACCGGGCAAAACGAAATGGTGTTCATGGATGGGAACTTGGACGTGACATTCCGACCGAGGAAGAGATGGCAACTCTTCGCGAGCAACATGGCGAACCGGGACGTAAATCCCCTCATTGGCGAATGGGACACTTTGCAATTCGGCACACAGGCGAAGGGCGTTCTATTCCCGTTGTTCGCTGGATCAAAGAGACTTTTATAAACAAAGATTTATGGAAAGAAGTACCACACGGGTATCACGGTGCGTCTGAACCAAGTAATGAAACGACTAATGGTTAATTACGTTTTGCGTTACTCTTGCACCTGCTCTCTTTTCTGTGCCTCACGCCACGCCAGAAATTCGTTAGTGTCCCGGAAATGAAGTTTACCATCGTTCACTGCGGCGACCTTCTCCCGGTCGCCGATCACCAAAGCGACCTGATCCGGGGTCATTTCCAAAATAGTATTGAGAGCCAGCCCCGCTTTGAGTGCGGCATCGACGAGTTTGTAAATCGCTTCGGGATTTTTGTTCTCGCTGTTGCCGCCGGAGTTCGGAGAATGAATATCCGTGAAATAGAGGACATAGCGAGTGGTGTAAAACAGTTTGGCATTCTCTTCCCGATGAACGTTAAAAAGTTCCATCCACGAATTGAAGTCGCCATGATACGATTTTTCGACGTACTTGTAAGCGTAGTACGCCAGACCATCGACTTCGGTTTCAAAAATGACCGTTGCCGCCTTGTCCGTCCAGACCATCTGTTGTGCGGCAATGGCGACGTTTTGAATGATTTTATCCTTCGATTCGGAATCCAATCCCTCAATGGCGGCAAGGGTGTTCTTGATGAATTTTCCACGCACATACGCATCAAGGTCTGCCATCTGTTTGACGGTCAGTTGCCGCATTTCGATGGTGTAGCCGTCAAAAAGTTCAAACGTAATCGCCGCATTGGTAATTTTATCGGAGTTTGTCATGTTTTTTATCCTGTTACAGAGCCTGCCCAGTACCGATTCAATGGATCAATGATGTATCCATTGATGGTCGAGCAGAGTCCGGGGTTGATATTGTATTGCCCTTGCAATGTGAAACTCACCGCATTGCCCCCTTCAACATCGACGTTGAAATTTGCCATGCTGACGTTCGTAAAAGCGCAGAATTCCCAAAAACTATTAGGACTACACAGAGCCGGATAAATTCGTAATAGCAAATTCCCGCCGACTCGTGCTACGTCGTCAAAATTACTGGACGAAACAGTCGCATTGATCCCGCAACTGATGTTTCCCCCTTCCAAGACGTGCTGGAATTTGCCACTACACGAATTATTATCGACGATGGGGTTGATACTGAAATTGAGAGTGCAATTTTTCACGCAGAGCGATGCCCAACCATCGTCCGTGTCTGCCGGAATGGGAGTACCATCGTCGGCGAGTCGCTGGAATCGAATCCCTCCCGCCGCAGGTTGCATGAACGTGCGAGGATTGGCAGCAGTCGGAATGTCGAGCAACGCCGCCTCTTCTACAATCGTGAGTTCGTCGCCGTCTTCGCACCAGTTCGACAAGAAGTTCGTGGTGTAGGAGTTGGCATCTCGGCTTTCCCAGTTGTACGTGATGTCGAAGCCGGTGATCAACACCGCTCCCCGATAATGTAAACCTCGTTGCGTGTTGCCCTGTTTGGTCGTATGCCCCGCATAACCATTGAAAAGGTAGGTTTTGCCAAGCTCTTCGACGGGGACGGTCGCATAGCGAGAATAGGAACCGTTAAAACTTTCAACGCCGGGAAGTTGTACTCCAAAACGACCGGTATTACTGGCGAAATGTTCCTGAACTCCAACAACGTGCGAGAGCGTCCAATTATTGAGAGTTGAAACGATGAATGAACTCCCGACCGCTCCGATCCCATAATCCCCCTTGCTTCGTAGCGATAATGCTCCGCCAAAACCTGAAATCGTTTTCGTTGCCATAATTGTAGTTTGCAGACGGCAGACCGCAGACGGCAGCAGATTCTACTGCAATCCGTTTCTGTTACCCGCTTCCTGCTGTTTGTTAAAAGTTGTCTGTTGACTATTACTGCTCTCTCTGCTGCGGTCTGCCGTCTGCAATCTGCCGTCTCCTAATTCCTCGGTCTTGAAACTTGAATGTTAAAGTAAATTGCATAAACGAAGCCGGAAAGATTCCGGTTCCGGTCAGGCATGTGATTCACAATCTGCATCGGCATCACTTCGCACTTGAAAAACTCATACCCTTCTCCAAAATCAATGCCGTTCATCAGGTTGTAATTCCCCTCAATCAGCCAGTCCAGCAACACATGGGCAATCGCCGCTTGTTCCAGTGTCCAATCGCCAGTCGTCATCGTTGCCTGAAAATTGAATATCTCGACATACTCACATGACGAATGACGATTCGGAGTCGCACCGATCAGTTGCAACACAAATTCTGGCAAGTCCGCCGGAGCAAGGTCTTGTTTGAACGGAAACTTATTGTGACTCGGTTTATCGTAGCGGGTGATGTTCACGGGCTTGAACGTAGCGGCAATTTCAGCGTTGGACAGAATGTAGTCCATCACTGCGCCGTAAACTTGTTTTGAAGGATTCTTTGTCATTATCGCCACATCAAACGCACGGCATGCATGAATGCGTCATACCATCGTTTATAAAATCGTTCTTCCCGACGTTTGGTCTTTTGGTCGATCAATCGCCGAATGTCTTCTAAATCGTTCTTTTCAAGGTCAGTAATAATCGGTCGTGCGGGCATTTTGTCAGTACCGAGTTGGTGATACAAAAACACGTCCCTTGTCGTTACCGGTTTTTGCGAATAAGGTCGCTCTTCGACGATTGCTGTAAAGTCCAAGTCGCCGTTCCATGTCGCTTCTGCATTGCGTATCGCATGGGTCAGGTTGCCGGTATGGATCAAAAGCGGTCGGGGATTTTCGGGATCGACTCTCGGCTCCCACCGCACACCGTTGTAAACGCCGCCGCTCGAACGAATGGCAAAAACTTTTAGTATCTTTTTGAGCCAGTAGGACTCAATCTCCTGCCGGTCATTCGCATCAATGATCTTGTCGTTTTCCATCCTTCAAAAAATCTTTCACGAAGTTGTCGAGTTCCTTCTGATCTTTGGGAGACAGTTTCACAAAAATCGGTCGTGCGGGCATCTTTGGCGTTCCATATTGATGGAACATAAAAACGTCCCGTGTCGTCATCTTTTTTCCCTTCCTCTTTTGGGGATACGGCTTGCTTGCCACTTCCGCATGAAATTCCAATATCCCTTTTTTACCCGGATGTACGGTAATCGTCGAGTTTTTAACAGCGTCATACAATTTCCCAGTCTGTATGAGCAATAAATGCCCATCGTCATTCTTGGTTGATACTCGCTTTTGCCACCGCTGTCCGTTGTAAGGTTCTCCAGCGGCTTTCAGGATGTAACTTTTCAAAATGAGGGCAATCCACTTGTCCGCAATAGCACGCTGCTCTTCCTGGGTCAGTTCTCGCTCTTGTTTGCGCCCAAAAACCGCCCGCGTTGCCGACTTGATCCGTTCATAAATTTCCGAAAACGTAGCCATGGGGGAGAGGAGAAAGGAGTCAGGAGACAGAAGGAGCGGACGGGCTATGCCCGCCCTTTGTATTCTTTCTCCTTCTCTCCTTTATTCTTTGTCCTTGAAAAGTTCCTCAATCGAAAGCCGCAGTGTATCGACCTTTTCCAAATGTTTGTTCCGTGCAAGCCGTCCCGGTGTGACCGACGATGAGGCATCGTTGCCAATATGCCCGTTAAAACAGTCATAGACAAGTTCAGAGCAGATTTTGTAATTTTTGTCGTAGTTCGTCGTGATTCCAAAACCGAACCGATCTCTCAAACCCGCCTGCACTAAGTTGGCGAAGGAATATCCTTTGGTATTGAGTGTCTGCCGTTCGATATTTCGGGTGGCTTCAGTAGCAGCCTCTTTGTCTTTCGGTCGAAACACGTCGTAAACAATTCCTTTATCCCGCTCGACAAACTCTTTCAAGGTGTTGATATTGCCGCCGGAGTACTTTCTGCCGGGCATCGGACTGAGCGAATCATAAACTTTACCCTTGGAATAGACAGCCGCATGAGTATATGGCGACCGAGTCCACGCAGAAATGATTTTTTGCGGAATCGTATTGCTTTTGTGCATGATCAACACATCTCCGTCCTTCAATCTTTTGGGCGGAGCCTGTTTCGGCTTGCTGTCGCCGCCATCGCTCTTATGATTCTGATGTATTTTTTCCCGTGCCTGCAAAATCATCGCTTTGACACGAGGCGAAGTGGTCCGGCGGATTTTGCTCGCCGCCACCTCTTCGTCGGGCATGTTTCGCAAGTCTTCAAGTCGTTTTTCGGTGTAATCGTACATGATGCTTTACTTGATCTCTCTGCTGCCATCTGCTGTCTGCCGTCTGCCGTCTCCTCCGCCGCCGTCTCCACCACGCTGGGATTGATACTGCTTCATTCGGTCAATGTCTTTGTCAGTCGAAGTGCCAGCGGTCGTCGGAATCATGGAAACAAGTGTCGCCCCCGTTGCAACGTTCATGGTAGCGTTGGCGGTTCCCTTTACTCCCATCTTTCGGATCGAACCGACGGTTTTCTTACCCACCTCGTAAGGGATTTTTGCTAACTTTTTCATTGTCCCGTTTCCTTCATTACGTCGTTGATTGCCTCGGCGAGCCGCTTTCTCTTTTGCTCATCGAGCCGCCGAGCCGTTTCCAAATACTTTTCAAACTGCTCTTTCGTAAACTTCGTTTTGAGTTTATGTTCTTTTGCCGGGATCGTCACCCGAACTTCAGGCATCAATCCCAATTCCCTCTTTCGTTGCTTGGTAGCGTTCACACGTCCTTCCAAAATATCTTTTCGTAATTGCCGGACTCCTTGCTGTGTCTCTTCGCCAAGTTTCAATTCCTTGTTCGCCTCTCGTAACTCCTTTGCCGTTGGTTTACGGTCGAGGTTTTTCTTGCGTGGGTTCGAGCCTTTGTACACCTTTCGCCATTCCTCATGCGTCGGAATGCGTTCAGGGGCAGGCACAGTTGGTGTCGGCACCGTATCAACCGGTGAGGTTACTTTTTTTTTATGTCAATCACTCGACCATACAGGTCATTGAAAAAGTCCTCCAATTTGTGGGGATTTCCTTTCGTATTTTGCTGTGCGGCTTTACGAGCCAGAGACTCCATGACTTCGTATTGCTGCTTGGGGTCGGCATACTGCTCGGAAACGTTCGCAATGTCTTTGGCAAGTTGTGCAAGGGCATCGTCATTTCCTCGTTCGATCCGCAAACTTGCACCACCCCCACGCACCGTTCGCAATTTATCAAGCGCATCGCTTGTAAAAACTTTCGGATCAACGGGCGGCACAATTTCTGCTACCGTCTGCATGCTGTCTGCCGTCTGCCCCGGTGTGCCGCGAGCCTTGATTTCCTTGATCTTCGCTTTGATTTCACGCCGCTCTTCATTGGTAAACTGCCGGGGATTCTTTGCGGACGGTACTGGAACCGATGCCGCCGGATTGCCCGGAGCGGGATTGGGATTGCCACTACCCGGAATGCGTGAAAAAAAGTTGTTTGCCCGTTCCTTATACCGATGATGAAGCCAGTCCAACTGGTCATAGTCAAAATCGTTTGCCTGACCACTCTTATGCTTGCGAATCAATTTTGCCACTTTGTCGGCATGCTTGTCGGTAACAAGCCCCTTTTTGTAGAACTGACGCAAATCTTCAATTTTGGCACGAGTCCCGCCACGAAATTTTCCCGCCGCTCTTCCTATTCCTCCAAACTTTCCCCGTGAGACAATTCCGGCAATCGTACCGCCAACGAGCGTTCCTCCCACGAGCCAAGAGCCGACCATCCCGCCAGTCAAACCGCCTTCACGACCAAAAACTTCATTTTGCGCACGTCTGCCGACTTGATTGACCTGCGTCTTGACCATATCGACCGCCGCCTTCTTCTTATGGCGAACCATGTATCGCTGGTCATTCTTTTCCTTCATCGCATCACGAGCCTGATGAATCATCTGCTTTTCCGGTTCCGAAGAAAACTCCGTAATCCGGCGGTTCGCTAAATCCTCAACAGATAGCGTCCGCAAAAAAGCAATTCGTTTGTCTTCATCTCGGCGAGGCATTTTTTGTGAGAGGAGTCAGGAGTCAGAATACAGGAGTCAGGAGTTGGTAGAAGGAGTCAGAAGGAGTTAGATATTCAGAAAGTAATCCAGTCGTAGTGTAAGAATACACAGAGGTTCTCGTAAGGTAAAGTTATATTTTTCCAAACTAACCTTTAACCCCACGGAGAACCTCCATGCTGTACCTTGCTATCGACCAACACAAAACCCAATTAACCATCAACATCCGAAACGAAAAAGGAGATGTCATGCAAAAAGGACAAGTCAGTACCAATCATACCGACATTGACGATTTTTTCGCAGCCTTTGCCAAGAAGGCACGCAAACATCGCGGCTACATGGCAATCGTTGAAGTCTGCGGTTTCAACGACTGGCTTCTTGAAAAACTCAAGAAGACCCGATGCTCCGAAATCGTTGTCATTCAACCCGGAAACTCCGCCGTGAACAAGACCGATAAACGGGATGCCAACGCCCTCGGTGAACTCCTCTGGAATAACCGCAAGCGACTCCAAGGGGGACAACGTCCCAATGGCATCCACCGCATTTTTCCTGCCGACCCCACCGATGCCCAAGTCCGGCAACTCGCCAATTTCCGACAGTATTTGGGGCAACAACGCACAAAGACCATCAACAAAATCAAAGGCATCATCAATAAGCACAACATGGCTCAAGATGCACCGTCGGAAGGTTGTTCCACGAAAAAGTTCCGACAATGGATTACCACTGTTCCACTGCCGATTGTTGATCGGTTCGAAATCAACATGAACATTCAAACGTGGGAATTGCAAGACAAACAAATTGCCGAAGTCGAAGCAGAACTCATCAAGTGTTCGGAGACGCGGATGAAAGACGTTTTGCGACTCAAAGCGATTCCCGGTATCAGTGCGATGGGAGCGATCACGTTGCTTTCGCGGATCGGCGACATCAAGCGTTTTAAGAATCCTGACAGCCTTGCGAATTATTTTGGTTTGACACCGGGCTGTCATAATACAGCAGGCAAACATCGTGTCGGCGGCATTACGAAGCGTGGCAATGTGGTGGCAAGGCAGGTTTTGAACTTTGCGGTGATTCATATTGTTCGAAAAGACCCAGCGATGAAGGAATGGCACAAGAAAATCAAAAAAAGACGTGGCGCAAAGACGGCGAGGGTTGCGGTGATGCGAAGACTTGCAACGATTATTTGGCATGTCCTCCGTTGGGAGAAGCCCTATCAATTTCGCTACGATCCGCCGACACCAGCACAGAAGAAGGGCGACCTCCGGTCGCCGAAGGAGGTTTTAGGAGGCATGGGCAACAGGAATCATTCTCAGGAAACACGAGGAACGCCCTTGAAATGTCGTTGCAAAACAAGGGCGTGATTCCCGTTGGTTCGATTATTCCTTGGCAGGTGCTCCTCAGCAGTGCTGCCTCCGCTTCACCGAACATCAACAGTATAACAAATTTAGGAGGAAAAACAAAAGAAAAAATAAGATAACAAGTTCAATCGTTTGTTTGTCGGATTGTCTTCGGACGATCCCTTGGAAATCGATGAGGATCGCCTTTCTTCTTGGCGTTGGAGAACATAAGTTCTATTGAGCGTGAGTTAGATTTGGTTCCGCGATTTTTCAAGATCATCGGTGAATATCATCAGTGTCGGCGGACTACGTCGAGCGTCTCGTGGGAAACAGCGAGCCGTGGTCACGAAGAGAAGGATTGGGGCGCAAGCGGCAAGTGTGCCGTGTGACCGGATGGGTCGGGCAGCCTCGGTAAGTTTTTGGAAACGAACGATTAAACGAGATTGAGAAAATTAGGACAAGATTTTACGAGAACGAAAAACGAACTGTATATTTGGGCGTTACGGCAGTTAAACTCCGATTCCGTTTGGAGACCGGTCGTGTACGATCAAAAAACTAAAACTATAACACTTTTTTACGAGAACCCCCATTGACAAAAAATTACTTTCAGAGAAGGAGAAAAAGTCGGATATAGCCCGTCATATCCTTCTGATTCCTGACTCCTTTCTTCTGACTCCTTCGAATCCTACGGATTCAACGAAACTTCAATCGTCGTTTCCGGGAACGCATCGTAGATCAGGGCATTACTCTGCAAGTAGATTTTCATACCACGTCCAAAGTCGTTCGGCTCTAACTTGGCATAGTATTTTAAGCCGACATCGTCCGGTTTGAGTTCGTTAAAGTCGCCGAGTGCGAACTGCGTCATGAATTTGCCCGGAATCCCGATAGGGAACACGTAGGCTTTGTCCGCCGGGAAGGTGAGCGGAGTCTTGCCCTCTTCCTTTGCGCCAAAGGTGTAGGCAGGATATTTGATGAAGCGAATACCATTCCAGACGAGTTGCGTGATTTCGCCGACCTCTTCCCAGTAGGCGGTTCGTTGCCCTTGTCCCATCTGCCAGTAATTCCGGCTTTCACGGAACTTGGGGTTGGTTAAAAGGTTCGCCCAGAAATTCGTACCGCAGAGAGCGACCGTCTCGGTATAAGGCATCCCTCCAGCCGCATCTTGGATAATATCGATCCAGCCGTTGACCGTTGCCTCGTCAAAGTTCGCTTGTTCCACCGTTGCCGTCGGACGAGGACGACCGAGTAACTTATCCCAGTCAATCGCCGTCGTGCCGTCGCCGTTACACGTTTTGCCGCCGAGACATGAAATACGCATGTATTCCAGCGTCGGCTCCAGAGCGACTTCGATCTGCTGCTTGCTGGTTCGCATGATGAGCGTTTGCAAATCTTCAAGCGAATAGCCGCCGTCAAACTTCCGCAGGTTCAAAATATCTGCATTGGACACGTTCGCCACCGAATCGTATTGCGGGATTTCAACGGGAATACCTGCCCGCCGTTCAATATCGAATGCCGATGCCGCTCCGCCGCGCCGGTGCGGGGTGAGCAACTGAATGTTCGTAAACCGCCGTTCAATGACAGAGAGCGAGCCGGGAATACCCTCTTCATGGAACCAGCCGAGCCGTCCCATCAGTCCCGCCCGAAACCGAATGATCTCCAGTCCCTTCGAAATAGACCTGACGGAAAATAACTCCTTGTTGTTGAGAAAACCTTGTATGTTCATCGTTAAAATGCCTTTCGTTGTTGTTGGTTATTGTTTCCACCCTCTGCTGCAAACCGCCGCCTGCTGTCTCCCATCAGGGTAAAATCTTGAATCCTTTGCCGATGAGCGCAGTCTTGATGGCGGCGGTAACGGTTTCCGGCAGCATTGACTCGTTCAGAATCACGCCAAAACCATAATTGAAATCCAGTACCGTTACCTCGTCCGTTTCACCGGCTTTGATGATGCGGAATTCGGTCGCCAGTCCCAGTAGTCCTGTTGTGTCTTCCGCAATTCCATCCGCCGTCAGCGGATCACCCGCGTTGATGGTTAAATCTTCGTCTTCACTGTTCGTAATCTGAACCGGAGACGTGTTGTAATCCAAACTTTCAACACGAGCAGCGATATTGCCGAGTGTAAAAACTTTTTCTTGAAGTGCCATCTTGATCCTTTCATAAATTTAGGGTTATCGTTGCATTGGTAAGAAATGAAAATCGTTTTTCGTTACTCTAAATCCTCCGTGCGTTTGTACGGTGCGGAAATCTTTTTTGCCACATTCGTCCATGAGGCGGTCGCATCGACCTTTGCCGGTGCATGCTGTGCCGGAGTTTTAGAATGTTCGGCGGCTTTCGGTCGGCAATTCGTCTTCGCCCCATCAAGAAATGTATCAAATCCATCATTGAGCGAAAGCTTTAGGACAAAGTTCTTGACCGCTTTTTGATGCGTTGCCTTATTGATCTCTCCCGCTTGCAACAGATTATCGAGTTTCAGTTGCCTGTTCTCGGCGACCAGCGATTTGATAACCGTTGCGGATTGGTCATACTTCTTCTGCAAATGGTTTAGCGAAAGTTTGAGATTTTGGTCATTCGCTTCCAACTTGTTCAGCGTGCCGTCGATGGTTGGATCATCGCCGCTTGGTTCGGCACCTTGCAAAACATCCTCCTCGTCCACCATGCCATCATCGTCATGGTCGTATTGATCGAGAAAATCAATCAGTGCCGTCACTTTCGTCGAAAGTAGCTCGAACTTGTTCTTGTCCTCTTCATCAATGTCCAGAGCGGACAGGAGCCGACTTTGGAGAGTCAGCATGGCGGCAAGCCGGACATTGAGCTCGCTAACCAATTCTGACTCGTCGGCAAAATTGTCGGGATCAATATCAAGGGCATCGAAAAACATTTTCGCAAGTTGGCTATCCAAGAATGCCGACTTTTTTGCGCCTGTAGCCAGTGCTTGCTGGACATCCTCCGCTTCTACAGGATCGGCTGTGGTGTCGCCGGATGGAGTTGGATCATCGTTTGGGTCAAAGAGTTCGGTAGAATCATTCGGCATTGTTTCAGTCTCCTCTGGTAAAAGGTTGTTAAGGGAAAGGGTTAAAAATGGAACGCTCATTGCCGTATCCTGCTTTTGCACAAACGGACTCATGCCGCTCACCGCCGGATCAGGAGTAATCGCCACTCTCTGAACCGGGAACGGATAAAAATTCCCTTTGGCATCACAGAGTTGTTGCGGAAGTTCCACCGATACATCATTCGATACGAGCGTTTGGATCGTTTGTTTGGAGAGATGCGGTAAAAAACAGATTTTTCCAAAAAGTCCGACACGACCATCTTTGCGTTTTTTCGTGTAGATGTCCAAGACTTCGCCACGCTTCGTTTCCGGCGTGTGGTCATGACCGGCGTGAACGTTAACTTTTACGCCGCTCTTTTTCATGCGGCGATATTGCACCACGCAGTTATCGAGAACATCGGGAGTAATCGGATATTCTCTCCCGTCTTTCACAATCACCGTTTCGGACAGTATCTCTTTTTCAAATGTCGGAGCCTTCTTTTTCATAGTAGTCAGGAGTCAGAAGTCAGGAGTCAGAAAACAAAGGGCGGGCGTAGCCCGACTATTTCCTTCTTTCTCCTGTATTCTGACTCCTTTATATTCCGTCTTCTTGCAATGTACCGCCAGAGTGAATTTCTGACAAATTAGCAGTTTGATTTTTTTTCGGTCTTTGCATTGAGCGGTTTGCCGCCAACAACAACCGGAACGTCAACCGTGTGCTGTTCGCTACCGAGCCGAATTCGGCGGGCGTGAATGTCCGCAAAAATCTGATGATGCCGTGCGGTGATAGGGGCGAACGGGTCAGGAGCGGTCGTATCCGTCGAATGCCGTACCCGATACATGGCGATGTAAGCGAGTTCGACGCAAAGCGTCCGAATGATCGGCGGCACTGGTTTGAACGGAACTTTATAAGCACAACCCAACAGTCTCGCTTCAATTTCGTCGGAATGGATTTGTAAAAAATGCTTGATCCGGTTTGTTACCCTTGCCGACTTCGGAACATCCGCATTGAAATTCGCCGCATCACGGACGTTGGTCTCGCCCCAGCGCAGAAAAATGTCTTTGAGTGTCGCATACGCCATCACACGGAGTCTCCATTTCCCGGAATAAAGTTGCTTGCCATATTTGCGTAGTCCCACTGCTTTCGCGGCTTGGTCGCTTGCAACGTTTTGCCGGAACCAGTGCGCCCGATTCCATAGATCGCTTGTTGACCAACGTTTTTTGCCGTTTGTTTTGCTGCCGTCTTTGCGGCTTGCCCGACAACCGCACGGGCGGCGGTTCCCGCTACGGCTCTCGCCGCCGTTCCTAACGCAACTCCAATAATTGGTAAAGGCATGTGTTATCCCTCTTCGTAATTTGTATCTTGAAAATCTGCCGCCGTCTGCCGTCTGCGGTCTGCCGTCACTTCCCCGTCGTCTGCCATCTCATCAGACGGCTCTTCGTCGTAATGTTCTTCTTGTAATTCGTCCATCTGGTCTTGATTCTGGTTTGGGTCAAGCGTCGGATGCCGCTCAAAGAAGAGTTGCGATTGTTTCACGTTGCCAACTTGAATTTCCACCAGATTATCAATACCAAAATTGATCAACGTCAGATGATTGACAATTTGTTCCTGAATTGCCGTCGCAAGGACGTGGTTACGGCTTTCCATAATCGTTGCCGCAATATCGGTAAATGATTCCAATTCGGCACGGCTCCCGCTTGCCCGTCCCTCTTGAAACAGACGTATCGGCATGCCGATAGAGTTCACGAGCAACTCTTCAATTTGTTTCTGCCGCTCAATGAAAACGGAAACGTTACCCGGCGTATCGGAAAAAGTCTCAATCTTCCACGCTTGCTCACCGCTACTGACAGCATCAACAACTCGTGCGGGAGCCTGTGGCAATGCAATCCCAAAGTTCTGATCCATGGCGGCAATCGTTTGTCGGGCAATTTCCGCATTGTCCATTTCGATAGGCTGACCATCTCCCGTTTCACCGATCCGGGAACGTCCTACCGGATAATAGAGTGCTGTACGGCTCCCGACGCAACGATTGAAAAACTGCTCGACTTGGTTGTTGATATTGCACCATTGTTTCCAGAGCGGCACTGTTGATTCTAAAACTGACGTGCCGTACCAATTCTGCCCCTCCACGTCAATCGACATGATAAAAGACTCATCTTTTTTCAAACGGATGAGCGGTTTGGTGTGCGGCATCCGTTGTTCAAAGCCGCAAAAATTTCCGCTCCGATCCGCTAAAATCCAAGTATATTGATGCAAGAGCGGCTTCAGTTGCTTGATTTCATAGAGACCATTTTTCAAGTTGTAGGCATAAATGGCTTCAAACGGAGAGTATCCGTAAATGAGCATGTTGCGGATGCCCTGCGTAATGATCGTGTTGCGGATTCGTTTGACGTTCGTTTCAATCCACTGCTCGATTCCTCTAAAACGTTCAGCAAAGAAAGGCGGTAGATTGGGATTCAGTTCGTACCGCCAAGGCACTCCTTCCAGTTCGCCGGTCAAATGGTCAAGAGCGAGTTTGACAAGCGGATGTTTAGAGCAATCCCGTAATTCCTTATAGGAAGGAGTCTCTTCCGTCCCCGAAACCCGATAGAGTAGCCCATTGTACAAGGGCGCAACAATGACCTGTGCAGTGGACTTATCGAAAAGATTTGGCAGTCCGACTTTTTCAGGGTCGAGTTTTTCAAGAGATTTTCTTCTCGTGCTGGACATGCCGGATTATGCGGCATTTTGACAACCTGTCTATTTTTGAATTCAGCATCATGAGATCAGCAATTTTTCCGATTGTTTTTCGCCTTCTTTTTCCCGTTAAAAAATACTGCCAGCCAAACGGTCGGCTCCGTTTGTGAGGTCGAATTGATCCGGTGCTTACGGTGAGGTGGGATCGAGACGTAATCTCCCGGTCTCATAAGTCGTACCTCGTCTTCAAACGCCAGTGTTGCCTCACCACGCAGAACGACAACCCACTCGCTCGCCGGTTGGTCATACCAAAATCCCGGCGGACTTGCATGACCTGTCGAAACGATCCGCTCAATACGAACGTCCGGCGCATCGATCAATTTTTCGATTAACTCTTCCGGCAGTTTCTGTGGCAGTTCAGAGAACAGATTTTTCGCTGGTAATTCTACCGCCCCTGTCCGCTCAAACAAAATTTCGCTGTTGATCCGTGAAATGGCATCGGGGTATAACACGAAATCCTTCATGGTTTTCAAGTGTTTCGGCGTTCCGCAACCCTGAAGGATACAGTCATCATATCCTTTCGGACATCTATTAAAATGGCAGATGCGCCCAAGGTATTGACTGTTTTGATGGTCGAACACGAACAATTCCACCGAACCATCGCAGAGACCGATTGCTTTTTCTGCCATATCGCCGACGGTTTTCGTCATTGTTTTCCGTATCGCACCGAGATTATCGAACGACGAAAGCCAGATCGCAAGATCAATGTCTGTCGGGGAATGGAAAACGTGAACGCCGCGATTACGGAGCCGTTTTGAATAGGGATGTGGTTCAAGAACCGGTGGTCGGGCAAGCGAACCAAACAATGCAATGCGTTCGATTTCCGGGTGATCGCTCAACCGTGCTGCTAATTCCAATGCAACAGCAATAAAGGATTGATGCCGTTTCAAGGCGTTTTTGTTTTCAGTGCCATCGGCTCCACGAATCAACCGATTCCACTTGCCATCGAACGAACCGTCTTCGAGTTCTTTCTCAAAATTCTCCGTCCAAGAAAAAAATCGCCAGTTGGCGTAGGTCAATTTGATTTTTTCGGATTTCGCCATGATTTTTTCGAGCGGTATCTTTGTCGGTATTGTACCACTTGATACTCACGGCGACGAGACCACGCTGTACTTTTCAGCGGCAACTGTACTACGGTACTCCATCTTGAAAATAAAAGACTGTACATGTGCAGACTTCTGGGAAGCGGACGATAGGAACAGATTTTTTGCCGTCCGTTAATTCACGTTTTGCGCCGCCTGCTCCCAACTGTTCTCTGATTTCCGGCTAAAA
>Ga0082212_10005873_pt1 | contig 16632 bp, 9 predicted proteins | sample TergutNt197P3_FD_71548 | JGI IMG/M metagenome (GOLD analysis project Ga0082212, IMG submission 71548) | Neocapritermes taracua P3 segment gut microbial communities from Petit-Saut dam, French Guiana - Nt197 P3 | ecosystem: Host-associated > Arthropoda: Insects > Digestive system > Gut ... | reverse complement strand
AAAAGTGCTGCAAGTCATGCACGAAAAAGGCTTTGTGACGCGAGATGAAGCCGAACGCAGCCACGTTTACGCCGCGAACCTCAGCCGGGACGACGTGCAGGAACAGGTCGTCGATGACCTGCTCGGCACGGTGTTCGACGGCTCGAAAGAACGGCTGGTCATGCGGATTCTTTCGCAAACGAAATCGTCGCCGGACGAATTGGCCGAAATCCGCCGCGTCATCGCCCAATTGGAGAAAGGAGGCGGCTATGAACAGTTGGAGCCGTTGGCAACGTTGGAATCAACGGCTCGACGAATGAGCGATTTTGAAAAACTGGAGTTGTTGGATTTGAGAAAGTAAAACCGCCCAAAATTCAAAACTCTCCCTTGCAAATCTCATATGGCGATGGTATAAGGACTTGCGCAGAAACAACGTGGTCATTTCAATGACAGCCAAGAGCGTAAGCGACTGGTTGTTAACCCCGCGCTGACGCTTGGGGCTGCTATTTTGTGAACAACTTGTTTTTTCGCGAGTCCTACCTCTCAAAGTTCCGGTTCGCCGTTTTTGCCGACGCCAAAGGGCGGCAACGTGCGTTTTTTGACATTACCGGCAAACACCTGGTTGTAGGGGGTTGCATCGCAACTGCGGCGGAGCAGGAAGTAGATCACCGTCTGCGAACTCCAAAAATACGCGAACACGAAACTGTTGAAAAGGATCATCAGCCCGGCGGGGTTATAGCCGATCAGCGTGACGGTTTGGTGGAAAACGAAGTACGCAATGACGATGCCGATGGCGTAAATCACCAAATTGCACAGGTGATAAAAGACGAATTGCATCGGTCGCTGGTAAACGTAGGAAAACCCGCGACTGATGGCGTCGAAGGCGTCGGAGCCTTCGGCACTGACGGCGGCGAACATCAGCGGCCAGCCGAACATGAGGCCGACCGTCATCAACACGGCCACCAGCGCGAACGGGAATGCCAAAATCAGATGAGCGAGGTCAAACCCCCATGCCGGCGGCAAAAATTGCCAAATCCAGCCGATCAGCCAAATCGGAAGCAGTGCGAGAAAGATGCCGATCATTGGCAAAACGATTGCCCCGACGTAAGAGAGCCATTTCGTCCGCATAAAACCGAATAGTTGCGAGAAACTCTCACGGCGATCTTGCGCAAAACGCAGAGCAACGATGCGTGTGATCATCCCGCCCAGCCATGCCCAGATGACGAGCAGGACGATAAATCGGCTGAGGTGTGTCATTGTCTTGTACGAAAAGACTGCGTAACCCGTTGCTGTCAAATTAGCCCAGGGATGCGCCATTCTACGTGGAGCATGCATCACTGTGACAGGAGAGGATTCATTTCTGTCAAAGGTCAAGAGATATTCGTTCCAATGCGTCGGTCTTGCCCAAGTCGAGTTTTCGGAAAAACTTGGAAAAGCATTACCCGGCATACCTTGAATCACTCTGAGGTGAAGTGAAACGATGTCGGGAGGCTGAGAAACTTCGTACAATGCGTCGGATTCAGTCGTGCCAAAGAGACATGCCGAGAGAAAAGGTAGTGATGATAAAAAGAAGACTATTACCAGCCCGAGCAAGGCCAGAAAAATGACGCGCACCCCTAGAGCGAATTTGTAAGCCCGGGGAAGAAGCACGACCGGAAAGACGTTTTGCCAGTCAACCCGCTGGATGGTGTTGTCGCCGAGTTCCTGCATGATGAGAGATTTCCTGGGGGGGACGAGATGAAATGACGAACGCAAAAACGCATTTTACGGGATTTGTGGGAAATTTGCAAGTGACATAACACCCACTTTTCAAACGCCAAATTTCAGGTAAAATACTCTGCGATTGAAAATTAGTTTGACCAATAGGTTCGTTTCCCGGTAAGCCTGGAGTTTACTGGAAACGTTCTTATTTTGCATTCTTGGCATCAGATTTTCACCACGAAGAGCACGAAGGAACACGAAGAGTGATCTTCCGCAGATAAACGCAGATTGACACAGATTTTTTTAATATCATCTGCGAAAATCTGCGTGAATCTGCGGATAAAAATATTCGTGGTGAAAAATGAATTTCGTGGCGATTATAACTTTTCGGAAATTACGATGTTTGAAACACTTCAAGACGGCCTGTTTTCCGCGATCAGAACCCTGCGCGGGAAAGGGAAATTGACCGAAGCCAATATGCGCGACGGACTTAGACTCGTGCAGCAGTCGCTTCTCGAAGCCGACGTCAGTTTCAGCGTCGTCCGCGAGTTCATGGACAAGATTTCCGAGCAGGCCCTCGGCGAACGGGTCATGAAACTGCTCGACCCAACCGAGCAACTCGTGAAAATCGTCCACGAAGAGTTGATCGCCCTTATGGGACCGGTCGATCACTCGATGCACTTGCGTAAACCGTTGTCAATTTTGATGTTGTGCGGATTGCAAGGTTCCGGGAAAACAACGACCTGTGGTAAGCTGGCGAAGTTATTACTGCAACGGAAAATCAAACCGATGCTCGTGGCCGCCGACTTGCAGCGTCCGGCAGCTATCGACCAGTTGGAGATTCTCGGCGGCAACATCGGCGTGCCGGTGCATGTTGACCGTGCCAATAAAGACCCCGTGGCCGGGTGTCAGGCGGCGGTGGAAAAGGCCAAGTCGCTCGAAGTCGATGTTTTGATTCTTGATACAGCCGGGCGACTGCACATTGACGACGAGTTGATGCAGCAACTCAAGACCATCGAAAAGCGGGTGACGCCCGATCAGGTGTATTTCGTCGTCGATGCCATGACCGGTCAGGACGCGGTCAACAGTGCCAAAGCGTTCAACGAAGCCCTCGAACTGGACGGCGTGATTTTGACGAAACTCGACGGCGATGCCCGCGGCGGAGCGGCGTTGTCGGTCAAAAAAGTCACCGGCGTGCCGATCAAATTCATCGGCACCGGCGAAACGCTCGACGCACTGGAGGAATTTCACCCCGACCGCATGGCCGGACGCATCCTCGGCATGGGCGACATGCTCTCGCTCATTGAGCAAGCGCAGCAGAAACTCGATCAGGAGGAACTCAAACGCCAGCAGGAGCGGCTCGAAAAAGGCGAGTTCACGCTTGACGATTTCCGTCGTCAGATGTCGCAGGCCAAACGCATGGGTTCCATCGGCAAGCTGATGGGTTTGATCCCCGGCATGGGCAACATCAGCAAAATGATGGGCGAAATGAACGTCGATGCGGACGATCAAATGCGAACGGTCGGCGGCATCATCGACTCAATGACCCTGGCCGAGCGTCGCAACCCGAAAATCATCGACCATGACCGCCGCGAACGCATCGCGAAGGGTTCCGGCGTCGCGCCGCATCAGGTCAGCGAGCTGATCAAATCGTTCCTGCCGATGGCCGAGATGATGAAATCGATGGCCGGCATGGGCATGCGCGACCGCATGAAAGCGATGTCCGGCCTGACCCAGGGCTTGCAACGCAACCCGACCGGCATGATGGCCATGCCCAAAAAAGGCACCGGCAAACGCCTCAGCAACGCCGAAAAAGCCAAAGCGAAAAAGGAACGTGAGAAGGAATTGAAGAAGAAGAGAAAAAAGTAGTTTGGAGTTCAAAGTTCAAAGTGCAAAGTGGTAGGGCGGTCACGCCGTGACCGCCGTCATTGCCCTATATGGGCAAAATATCATAGCCCAGGGCAAGGCGACAGTATTGTTTGGCCGGAGTACCGGCATCCGCGCCGCCCTGGGTAAGAGTTCCCCGAAAATGATACGACCCTGAAAGGGTCGAACAACAATTTTGTCATTTATTAACACCGAACAGTTCTAAATTCGTTATGCAAGAGAATCACGAAAATGGCTTAGAAAAACTAACAAGCATGATTGATTCTGCTGTTACAGGGATTCCAGCTCCAATAAAAAAGAATTTTTTCAAGGCAATCGGTCAACTTTGTACTGCTGCAGTTGACGTTCCAGTTGCTTGGTTGGAGGGAAAATCTTCTGAAATAAGAGCAGCGACCGAAGCTCGTATTCAAATAACTAAAAAAGGAGGTGAGACCATTGCTGAAGAACTTCAAGTCCCTCCAGAATATATAAAAAAGGCATCGACGAAGTTTGCTTCAAGAATTATTCAGGAACAAATAAATCTTGACGAAATAACTTTGAATGCAACCCAAGAACTTTCAAACAAAGAAATAAAGGATGAAGGAATATCTGAAAAAGAAATTGAGGGTGATTGGTTAAATGAATTTGAAAGCCATGCAAGACTTAAATCATCTGATGAAATGAAAATAATCTTTGGGAAAATATTATCTGGAGAAATTCTAAATCCCGGTACTTTTTCCATAAAAACGATTAGATTGATTTCGCAATTAGATAATCGTGCTGCGAAACTTTTTCAGTTGTTATGTAGCCAATCAATTTCAATGCGTTTAGGTGGGAAATTTATTCGTGATGCACGAGTCGTATCTTTTAGTGGTAATGCTGCTTCAAATTCTCTTTCAGCATTTAGTCTTTCATTTGACAACTTGAATATTCTACATGAATATGGATTGATTATATCCGATTACAATTCTCGGATGAGTTACAGTCCATGTATTGCAAATGATAATACGGTCATTGCAAGTATATTTTATGATAATAAACATTATTGCTTACTACCAATAGACAACGAAAAATACGATAAAGAACTTAAACTTAATGGTGTTGCTTTTACTAAAGCAGGCAATGAACTTCTTGATATTATTCCTATTGTTACTCAAGAAAACTATACTCAATACCTAGTCAAAAATTTTGAAGAAAAGCATTTGCAATTTGTTGAGTTGACTGAAAAACGATAAAACAGCATTTCCCTTGCCCTTACAGGGCGGCAAAGATTTATAGCGTGCAACGTAACCCAATCCGGCACGGGAGTTTATTGAGATTGCATCCTTTCAGGACGTTTGCACGTGAAACACACCCCGGCATAACCCGCTTACACGTTAAAATAGATCGTTTAACATACAAAAAAACGTTATCATCGTACCGGAATATTGTTTTGGCGTACCAGAATGGTTATTTTCGTTACCAGAATTATTGATATGAGTACATAAAGCCGCGCACAAAGTATCAAACAAGAAGCTGTGAAGGTCGAACGATGAAACGTGGAAGGTCAAAAACGAACGATCAATGTCAGAATGAAACGACAAAAAGTTTCCCGCTTTGGCCTGCCGACCTTTGATTTTTCGACGTTGGCCTTCAATTTTTCATCATCAAAGCTCAAACAATAAAACGTGACAGGTGAAAAGCAACGAAAAAAACTTCGGTAAATAATACTTAAACTGGGGCTTTTTGTACTCATATCAATAATACTGGTAACGAAAATGGCCGTGCAGGTACGCAGAACAATAGTGCCGGTACTTGTCCCGTTAGGGACAAGATGTTGGTAGAAAGCAAGCCCCCCAACAACAATATCGTCCCGTAGGGACGTGATATGGGAAACGCGATCACATCTTGTCCCTACGGGACAAGGTAAAATGAAGGGGGACGATGTTTCTACCAACATCAAGTCCCTAACGGGACAAGCAATCCCCGTGACCGCCAAATCAGAGCCGCGACGGTAACGGAGCGATCGAAGCGGGATGAAACTCTGCACCGCTTTGACAGTTCGTTTACACTCGCGGCTCTGATATGAATGATTTCATTCAGGCGAAAGAATTGTGTCGTATCTTTTTCGTTTCTCATCATATCAAACCCACGGAGTCTTCCCATGACAGAACGATTCTCAAGACGTGATTTCCTCTCCACCTCCTCTCAAGCCGGATTGGCCGCGATGCTTATGGGCACGGTTCCATCAGTTCTCGTCGGTTCTGGTGCTCCGCCCGACGGCAAACCGGCTCTGCTCGGCGGGGATGCAGTCGCCAAGATTTCCTATTCCCACTGGCCGATTGTGTACGGTGAAGAAGAAAAGGAAATGATGCAAGTTCTCAATTCCGGCCAATGGTTTCGGTCGCATTACGGAAGCATGGTGCCCAAGTTCGAGGACGAATACGCCGAAATGTGCGGAGCTAAAGCGTGCATCGCAACCAACAGCGGCACGGCGGCGTTGGTTTCCGCACTGGCCGCCATTGACATCGGACCCGGCGATGAAGTGATCACGTCGCCCTACACTTTTATTGCGACGATCAATTCCATCATCGGCCATTTCGCACTTCCCGTTCTGGTTGACGTTGATATCGATACGTTCCAGGTTGACGGCAAACTTGCCGATGCCGCTTGCACGCGCAACACGCGATGTCTGCTTCCCGTTCACATCGGCGGCTATCCGGCCAACATGGACGATTTCCTTGCTGTCGGCAAAAAACGCGGTATTCGTGTGATCGAAGACGCCTGCCAAGCCCACTATGGCCAGTGGCGAGGTAAAACCCTCGGAACGCTCGGCGACGCCGGATGTTTCAGTTTTCAGGTCTCGAAAAATATACCCGGCGGCGAAGGTGGTGCGGTTCTGACCAGCGACGAGATACTCGCCGACAGAATTTATCGGAGCCACTACAATTGCATCGGTCGCAATTCGGGGCCGAACGATTACACCAACGGTCTCGTTCGCGGCCTCAACCACCGCATGACGGAATTCCAGGGTGCCCTCCTTCGAGTCCAGATGAGACACGCCAAACAATTCGTGCCGATCCGCGAGGAAAACGGACGTTATCTCAACAAACTGCTCGCCGAAATTCCCGGCGTCATTCCGGCGAAACTCGACGACAGGGTCACGCTCAACGCATGGCACCTTTACATGTTCCGAATTGACCCGGAGAAATTCGGAATCAACCGCAGTTTATTCCTCAAAGCTCTCCACGCCGAGAACATCGGCGGCGGCGGCGGATACGGACATGGCGATTGGATCGAATTTGTCCGTCGCTCTTATGACACGCCTGCCGGAAAGCGTGTCTATCCGAAATCGGTTCTCGATGATTGGGCCGAACGAGTCAGACACTTGCCGCAATTTGAAAAAGTTTATTCGCAAACGGTGTGGTTCTCGCAGAACATGTTGATCGGCCCGAAAGAGAATATGGAAATCATCGCCGACGCCATCCGCCGAATCCAGAAACACGCGGCGGAAATTGCAAAGGCGTAAGGTTTACGATCAAGCGGATTTGATCTTCGTCACGTTGTTATGAATTTTATCCACGGCGTTGACGATGTCGTCCATGTCGGATTTTGTGCCGAGCATGAGGCCGCCGTTCCAAATCCAAAGAGCCGAATTGAAGGTCTTAATCAAAGCCGGACAGTGGTTTCGCTCCTTGTATTTTTCAAAATCCAGCTCGTCAACCGAGTAAAACTTTTTGTAAATATCGGATTTGAACACCTCGTGAAGGAACGGTTGCGTGTAAATCGGATCGTTCGGATAGCCCGAACCCACCGGAACCCCCTCGGCACTCATGGCTTCCATGAACCGCTCACGCGAGAGTCCGTCGAGACCTTCCGGATTGTAAATCATGGAGTAAATGTAATAGGACGCCTGCGTTCCGCCTTTGTGGAACTTGACCGGAGTGACGCCGGGATACGCGGACAGCTTTTCACTGAGATACGATGCGTTTTCGTTTCGCAGCCTGTGTTGTGCTTCGAGATTTTCCATTTGGCACAAACCGATAACGGCCTGGTACTCGGCCATGCGAATTTTGTTCGCCAGAATAAGTGCCGTGATGGAACTGATCTGACCGGCCATGGCTCCCGACGCATAACCGAAATTATGGTAAGAAAAAAGCCGGTCATAATACTCGCCGTCGTCGGTCAGAATACCGCCGCCTTCGCCGATGGGAAGGGTTTTCGACGTTTGAAAGCTAAAGCAACCGGCGTTGCCGAAGGTGCCGACTTTTTTGCCGTCGATTTCAGCCAGGTGTGCCTGACATGCGTCTTCGACGACGAACAGATTGTGTTCCTTTGCGATTTTCATAATGGCCGGCATGTCGGACGGATAACCACAAATGTGAACCGGCAGAATGCCCTTCGTTCGCGGCATGATTTTCTCCCTGATCTTTTCCGGATCAATCTGGAATGTCATCGGGTCAATGTCCGCCCAAACCGGCATGGCGCCTTTGTAAAGCACGCCGAAGACCGACGCACTGAAGGTGTAAGGCGAGCAGATCACCTCGTCGCCGGGGCGAATGTCCAACTGCATCCAGGCGGCACTCAAGGCGTTGGTGCCGTTGACCGTCGTGAGGCAGTGCTTTGAGCCGTTCATTTCGGCCCATTTCTTTTCAAATTCGCTGACCTTGCCGCCGCGCGACCAATTCCGACCATTCATGACGGCGTTGATATGCGGGTTGAATTTATCCGCATCCCATTCCGGCCAGCCTTTCCAACCCGTTGTGTGCGACTTGGGGCCGCCGAGAATGGCAGGAACGGCGGCATCGGAAGCCGCTTCTTGAGCAACCGCCTGTGAAACTTGCGGCGATGAAACCTGTGAAGCCAATACCGCACCGGCTGCCGCCAAACTGCTGCTCTTGAGAAATGAACGTCTGGTAACATTGTCTTTTTGCATGATGATTTCCTTGTAATGAAAGTGATGATAGATTACAGTATCCTCATTTTTGCCAAATCGAACTCATATTCCATGTTTTGGCGTCCAAAACCTTTGCCTCACCTCCAACGGTGGAAATCGTCATACCTTTGTAAAATTCCTGCAAATCTTTGACGGAACGGTCGGTTTTCGGGAGAAAACATTTGGCTATTTGCACCTCGCCGTCTTGGGCAAACAGTTCGATGGAAGTACGGTCGTACAAAATGCGGAGTGTCAAAATGCCGTCCTTGACTGTGATCGGAGCGGAAATTTTATCCAACTCAATTCGCCCCTTCCGGGCATCATATAAAATCGTCTGTTCGCCGATGCGAATCGCAAGCTGCTCCGCCTTGCCGACGTCAATCGTCAATTCGTTATCACACAGCGGCGAATTGATGAGCAAATATCCATACGTACTTGGCCCACACCACAAGACACCATAACCCGTTGAGACAAACGGCATGAACCATTCTTTCCCGGGCGAAACAACAGCAACGCCATTCATTCCTCTCATTCGATTTCGCAACGATTCCACCTCTTTGACCGGTTCCATGAACAGGCGAATGCCGTGCGGCGTTGTTCGGAGCGTCAATTCACGCGGAATGGTAAACTGCTGATTAAACGGCATTCCGGGATACTGACCGCCTGACATCCAGGACAGTTGGATTCGCCGCCCGTCGGGCGCATCGCTGAACGTCATGGCCGCGTAATCGTTCCCGCCGTATTTGTTGGTGAGCGGTTCCGTTTCCTTCGTAAACGTCGTTCCGTCAAACGAGCCGATCAGATATTTTCCGTTTCCGCCCCAAAAAACCCATTTCACGTTCTCGGAATCCCCGTCAACGGCCAGCGGGAAGAAATCAGGGCATTCCGAACAGCCGAGATTCTTAATATCGCACAATTTCGTCCAGTCGATTGCGTTGGGGGAACCGAACAGAGCGTAATCCTCTCCGTCCATATACAGTGCCAGAATCCATTGCTTGCTTGGTTCATGCCAAATGACCTTGGGGTCGCGATTCCCTCCAATAATATGCGGAATAATCGGGTTCTTTGCATGTTTTTTGAACGTCTTGCCCCCGTCGGTGGAGTATGCCAAACTTTGCGAAACAGGATGCCCGAATCGCGCGGTTCCGCCGTCCTGCGTGTAAAAAAGCAAAATCGGTTTCTCGTCCCCGTCCTGCAAACCGGATGTGTTGTTCCAATCGACGACACCACTGCCGGAAAAAATCGTTCCCAGCGGATCGATGTGAATCGCGTCCGCATGTTCCGTCCAATGCAGCAAATCGGGACTCGTGGCATGTCCCCAGGTCATGTTCCCCCAATCCGTTCCCCAGGGATTATGCTGATAGAACAAGTGCCAGGTTCCGTTGTACCAGACCAAGCCGTTCGGATCGTTCGTCCAACCGGTTCGCGGAGTAAAATGAAACTGCGGACGCAAATATTCCGAATAGAGCGGCACATCAACGCCGTAAGCAATTTTGCCGTCCCGTAAATTTTGCACAATTTGTCCCACCGGCTTATCACTCAACAAAATTCCGTCGAGTCCCTGATAGGATTCGGAAACTTTTTCGACAACGAACTTCACGTTTTTGTTGTGCCAGGTCTCGACCGACAAATTGGCGTAAAAATCAGGCCGCTCGTTTGCCGGACAAAGTTCGACAAAAAATTCCTGAACCCATTGATCGTCGATATAAACGCGCATCCAGCGTTTGGAGGCTCCTTTTTTGACCGGAAACAAGACGAACTCCTGATCGACCAGAATCGTCCGGTCTTTCTCCACGAGCGTCTTTTTTTGATTCGTCAAAACGATGTGATCGACGTTAATGTGCCCCCAGCCTCCGGTGGCCTCATCGACAATTTCGATTTTCGCTTCTTTTCCCAGCCAATCCGTAATGTCCCAGGACATCCATTCCAGTTGTTCCGAGCCGCCCGGTTGGATGTTCGGTCCCTTTGCCGAACGCACAACGTCTCCATCGACAAGAAGGTTTATCGCCAGACCGTCGCCGCCTCCGCCGCCGATCAGAAATGAAAGAAACGGTCGTTCCAGCCGAAATGCCGGAGAGGTCAACCTGCCCGTTGTTCCGTCCCCGCCAAAAAAGGAATTGACCAGTCCCTTCCCTTCATAACCGGAAACCGTCATTTGATTGGGCAAGGTTCCTTGCGCCGGAACGTACCCAAACGCTGTCCCTTCAACGACCCACGCCCCGTAATGGGGTCCCTCAAAATCGGCAATCAGAATGTCATCGTCCGAAAAAGCGAACGAACACAGTAAAAGACTCAAGACTGGTAATACGAGGGTGATTGTTGTTCTCATGGTTTTCTGCTCCTCAAAATGCTCTGATGAATACTTACTCGTTTTCAAAATCCAAACGCGGATTGTCTTTTTCAGGAATGTGTTGTTTTGCGGACTTCACCACAGACTCAGGCAAGGGCAAATTCATTCTTGCCCCGTCGAGCATTTCCTGAATCGTCACAATCTGCAACTTGGGGATTTTTTTCGGCATTCGCAGCCCCGGCGGGTCGGGAATATTTCCCATTTCCGCCGCTTCTTTCAGCATCGGCTTCGTCGGTTCTTCCAGCGTCAGCAACACGCCCGCCGCCGCACCTTCCCGATCCATCACGCCGCGCAAGTCCCGAACATCCTTGACCAAAACACCACCCGACTTGACCGAAAAAACCGCCATTCCACCACCAAGAATGTAGGCGATTCCGTCAATCCCACGATCCGAACCCTTCTTGTCGTTGATCTTCGCGTGATTGTCCGCGTAAGTGAGAATCGCCCATTTTTCAAATTCTTTCCGAAGGCGATCATCCTGCTTGTGCGCCAATGCCGTTGCCGCTTCGAGGTCTTTCGGCACGCCTGACAGTTGAATTTGCTTTTCAATACTATTGCCGTATCGATCTTTCAGGCGTTTGAAGATCAGCGAGACAGCGTTGTACGTGATGTCGATACCGATCCATTTTCGCCCAAGCGACTGCGCGGCATCGACCGTTGTCCCACAACCGCAGAAAGCATCCAACACCAAATCGCCTTCATTCGACGACGCCTTGATGATCCGCTCCAACAAGGCAAGCGGTTTTTGAGTCACGTATCCCAGCTTTTCCTTGGATGCCGGTTGTAGACAGGGAATTCGCCAAATATTATCGAGCGTCTTATCCTCTTTGATGCGATAAATCAAATTCCCATTCGCATCTCTGGCGTTTTTCATCACACCGTCAACTTTTTTTCTTGCAAGTTGTCTGACCGGCTTTTCTCTTTGCTCTTTGATTTGATGGAACGTGAAATCGGAAGCCGAATCTTTGACGTAAAAAAGGATCACGTCGGACGCTCTCGGAAAAAGTTTTTTTCGTCGATCGTGCATTTTGTTGTAATAATGCCAGATAACCTCATTGCGAAAGTCACCCCCTCTTGCACAAAAAACCGAGTCCACAATGATTTTCAGGTAATGCGATGCCGTCGAATCACAATGGAGATAGAAACTACCCGTCGGTTTCAAGACCCGCCAAATCTCCTCAATACGCACGGCCATATTCACCAGGTACGCCAACATGCTTCCTTTACCGAGAATCTTTTCAAAACCGTGGACGGTCTCGACTAATTGGCGCGTGTAGCGATGATCCGTGCGAAGAAGTTCGAGTAGAAGTTCCGCAGGGTGTCCCCAAACCCAGGTATCGACAAACGTCTGTGATTGGGCAATGTCGTCTTTTCCGATATTATTGTAAATTTGGTTGTAATTCCGCTTGCTGTTAAACGGGGGATCAACGTAACACAAGTCGATGGTTTCATCGCCGATGTGTTTCTGCAAGACTTCCAAGTTGTCTCCATAGAAAAGTTGATTCATCGCTTTTGCCTTGTTGAACAAATGCCTGGATTCATGTTTCTGGAAAATTGTTTTTTTATAATAAGGCTTCCGCCAGGAAATAACATACCCACGCAAAGGTTTGCGGCGGTCACAGCGTGACCGCCCTACCTCGGTAAACCACAACGTTGATGGGTATAAAACTTTTCAGCGGAAGCCTAATGCCACAACTTCTCTTGACAAGCGAATTACTCAAGAACCTTTTTCCTGAGTTGTTTCAAATACTCAATCGTTTTCAAAACGTCATCGTACTGTTTGTCGGGGCTTTCCTTATTTTCACGTTCGATGATCAGCGGGCCGTCGTAGCCGACCGATCTGAGCGTTTCGAGGAAACGTTCGGTGTTGACTTCGCCGGTTCCGAAAAGAACTTCTTCGCCCCAATCCTCGCCGGGGTTTTTCGACCATCGGGCGTCTTTGCAATGCGTACTGCGAACAAAATGTCCGACAATTCGCAGTGCCTCGTTCGGCTCGCCGCAACCGTACAAAATCATGTTGGCCGGGTCGAAGTTGACCTGCAAATTCAGCCGGTTGACATCCTTGATGAACTGCAACAGTGCGGCACCGGTTTCCTGGCCGGTTTCGAGGTTGAGCCATTGGCCGTTTTCAAAAACGTAATCGCAAGCCTCGCGAGTGACGCGGACAATGTCCCTGTAGGCCTGCGATTCGATGTCTTCCGGCACGAAACCGAGATGAAACTGAATCGACGGAGCACCCAGACACTTTGCAAAATCGGAAACGCTTCTAAAATCCTCAAAACGTTCCCGCCGAGTCGATTCCGGCACCAGCCCAACGGTTTCACGAACGCCCGAAATCGTCTTGTAGCTCTCCCCTGCGAAACCGCTGACCACGCAAGTCAAGGTGACGCCGTACTTTTTCAGCGTTTCGAGAATGCGACGCGCATTGTCCTCCGTTCGGTTGACCGCGATGGGAACCTTGAGTTGAATGACCGACACGCCGCTCGTCACGGCTTTTTCGAGCGGCAAGCCTGTGCCATGATCGTCAAACCGGGCGATCACGCCGATTGGCCATTTTTCATCGTCTGCTGCCTCAGCAAACGTGACAAGAACAAAAAGCGACAACAGAGCAAAGCCGATCCATAACCCGATTTTTGTGACATACATCATCATTTTGAAGTCGTTGTATTCTGAGGCAAAGATATCTTCACCAAATCTTCAATTTCTTTAGCATCGTACTTAAAGCGGGCCAGCGTATAGACATTGCCGGCCTTGTCCTGGGCGATGGAATTCACGTAAGTGGGCAACTCGCCGTCGGCGTAAAAGATCGCACCGTGATCTTTGTATTCGCGTTTGGGGATATTGAACGTCACCAAATGCAGGTTCTCCTTTCCTCGGGCCGTTCCCATCGCGACACTGTCTAATCCCTTCACACGCTTTCCGTTTTTATAAATCGGGCCGCCGGTGAGATAGTAAATCGTTTGATCTTTCCCCAGCATGAAACCGAGATAACCGTAGCTGAACTGGTCGAACATGCCGCTTTTTCGCGAAGGTTCGGAGGTGAGACGTTCCACAAGCTCAATGGTTTTCGCCTTGGGATCGAAACGGAACAAATACCCCGAATTGCCATGCACGCCATACGCGACGTTTTCCGGCTCGTACCAGAAAATTTTCCGCCAGTTGTAAGCCATGCTGCCGGCTCCGGTGTAATCATACTGACCGAAATAATCCAGCCGCAAATCGACATCCTCCAATTGTTGCGGAGCGACCAGCCCGGGGCGATAAAAGAAAATGTCCCCTTCGGCTGTGGAGTAATACACGTTTCCGTCGCGCGGATCGACCACCATCGAGCGGCAAATCACCCGATAATCCCCGCCGATAACGCCGCCTTCGCCCTGTTCGTTGACCAAGCCGAGGTCTTTCAACTGCTTCGTGTTGATGTCATAATCCAACAGATAACCTTTCGGCCAGGTGATTCCGTACAAATGGCCGCGTTGCTTGTCCATCGTCATGGTGAGAATGCCTTCGCCGTGCGGCGCAATTGCGAGACTCTCAATTTTTCCGCTTTTCATGTCATACGAAACGAAATGACCGCCCTGATAAAGTTTGTAACCTTCCGGCGGATTGACAGGCAGGCACTCCGCCCCGTCGATCATTTCGTAAAAACCGACATGCGTCGAGAAATACAGCTTGCCGTCGCGTTCGTAAAATTCGACGTGGCTTTTCCCCTGGGCGATACAATTCTTTTCGCCCACGGCTTCCGACAAATCGGCGATGAACTTCGTCTGATCGGTTGTCGGATCATACACGTAAAACTGGCCGCCGACATCGTACTTGTCGGACGAAAGCACGTAATAAATTTTCCCGTCACTCGCGGCGGAAATTGCATTGTAAGTATCGTGCGCATCAGGAAAACCCGAATAATAATGCTTCGCGACAAGCGTTTTCTGCGGCGCATCCGACGCATGATCCTGTGCAATCAGTTGACACGGAGACGATGACAGCAATACAAAGGTCATCATGAAAGAAACTACGGTAATCAAGATGGATAATGGTTTCATTGTGTTTCATGGGGTGAGGGTTATCGTTGACCGGAACGAGTTGTCCAAATATTCAACGTTCACACTACACCATTTTCCGTCCAAAGTCAAGAGTTTTGCGGAAAATTTGCATACACATCACTTGCGTTCCCGTTTCATTTTCAACTCAATGCTTTGTCGATATTGAGTTGTGTAAAATTTAAATCATGGGATCAAGATAGGGCGGTCACAACGTAACCGCCCTGCCATTCCGCCGTCCGGAGAACGGCGGATACCTTTGCACTGTCATTGCAATTACCTTTTATCACACGCGCCGTTTCGCAACGTATTTGGTGTGCAGCAGGTGGTGCGAGATTTCGCCGAGCGGCTGGCCGAGGTATTCTTCGTACAGCTTCGTAACGTCCGGGTTGTGGTGGCTCTTGCGGAGGGTTTTGCCTTCGTCTTCGGCGTAAATGGCCTTGATGCGTTCGCGGCGAACGTCGTTCGTCGTAAAACGCGGCTGACCGCCGCCGCCGATGCAACCGCCGGGACAGCACATCACTTCGATGAAATGCCAGGGTGCCTTGCCGTCGCGAACCGCCTCGCAAACCTTCCGTGCGTTGGAAAGACCGTGTGCGACCGCCACTTGAACCGTGACGCCTTCGAGAAATTTCCAATCCGACACGACGTTTTCCAGTTTCAGCGACGCTTCTTTGACGCCTTGCAGACCGGCAATCGGTGCGACATGCAGGTTTTCAAGCGGGAACTCGCGACCGGTCACGATTTCGTAAACCGTGCGAAGTGCCGCTTCCATGACGCCGCCGGAGTTGGCAAAAATATCCGCCGCACCAGAACCCAGTCCCATCGGCGAGTCCATCTCTTCGTCCGGCAGATTGACAAAATCGACGCCGGCTTCGGAAATCATACGGCCAAGCTCGCGCGTCGTGAGCACGTAATCGATGTCGGCATAACCGGCGGCACTGAGTTCGTCGCGTTTGGCCTCAAACTTTTTCGCCGTACAGGGCATGATCGCCACGTTGACAATGTCAGCGGGATTGACCGCGTTTTTCCCGGCCCACCAAGTTTTCAGCAGAGCACCGAGCATCGACATCGGCGACTTGCACGACGAAATATTCGGCAATAGTTCGGGGAACATCGATTCGACGTAATTGATCCAGCCCGGCGAGCAACTGGTAAACATCGGCACAACGACGTCGGCCTTGCCGTCCACTAGCTTTTTCTTGAGTCGTGTGAGTAATTCGGTGCCTTCTTCAAGAATGGTCAGGTCGGCGGTAAAATTCGTGTCGAACACCGCGTTGAAACCGAGCCGTCGCAAAGCCGCCGTCATGCGACCAGTGACGAGCGTGCCCGGTGCAAGTCCAAAACATTCGCCGAGTGCCGCGCGAATGGCCGGAGCGGTTTGCACGATGACCGTTTTGCTTGGGTCGTCGATGGCCGTCCAGACGTCCTGAATGTGGTCGCGTTCGGTGATCGCACCGACGGGACAGACGGTCGCACATTGCCCGCACTGCACGCAGGTCACGTCGGCGAGTTGATGATTGAACGCCGGGGCGACGGTCGTTTCAAAGCCGCGCGACTGCGGCCAAAGTGCGGCCACGCCCTGCACATCGCCGCAAGTGGCCACACAACGCCGGCACTTGATGCACTTGCCGGTGTCGCGAATAATGGCCGCCGTTGAAGCGTCGATGCTCTTGTGCGTCTTGTCGCCGGGATATTCGACGTCCTGAATACCGAGATCGGCGGCAATGGCACGCAATTCGCAGTCCTGATTGCGATTACAGGTTTGGCAATCGCCGTCGTGT
>Ga0082212_10005872_pt1 | contig 16633 bp, 13 predicted proteins | sample TergutNt197P3_FD_71548 | JGI IMG/M metagenome (GOLD analysis project Ga0082212, IMG submission 71548) | Neocapritermes taracua P3 segment gut microbial communities from Petit-Saut dam, French Guiana - Nt197 P3 | ecosystem: Host-associated > Arthropoda: Insects > Digestive system > Gut ... | reverse complement strand
AGAAAAATCATTTTGATACTTTCTCTCAACAACTCAACAATTTTGCCAAAACAGTTGATGAAAAAATCAAAAATTTGATAGAACAAACCGAAACGGCTGCAAAGGGAAATCGAACGGAGTTGAATCATTCATTCAAAATATTGGGCGAAACGCTTTCAAAAACAGTTACCGACCTTTCTTTTGTTCAGAAAAATCAATTTGAAATTTTCTCTCAACAACTCAACAATTTTGCCAAAACAGTTGATGAAAAAATCAAAAATTTAACAGAGCAAACCGGAACAACGGCAAAAGAAAATCGAACAGAATTGAATAATTCTTTCAAAACTTTTGAGGAAAAATTGGAAGTTAAATTAAAAGAAATTCGGGAAACGGTTGAAAGTAAACTCGCTAACATTCAAGAAGACAACAACAAGAAACTTGAAGAAATGCGAAAAACCGTTGATGAAAAATTGCAGGAATCCATCAACAAGCGGTTTAATGAATCTTTTGAGTTGATTAGCAAGCGGCTTGAAGAAGTTCAAAAGGGATTGGGCGAAATGCAAACGCTGGCAAGCGACGTCGGCGGACTGAAAAAAGTGCTGACCAACGTGAAAACACGCGGCACATTTGGCGAAGTGCAGTTGGAGAGTTTGCTCGAACAGATACTCTCGCCCGAACAGTATGAAACGCAGGTATCGGTGAGGAAAAACAGCCAGGAGCGGGTAGATGCGGCAGTAAAACTTCCCGGACAAACCGACGACAACAGCGCATTGTTGCTTCCGATAGACTCTAAATTTCCTGTCGAGGATTATCAAAGACTGTACGATGCGTTTGAGGCGGGAGAAAGTAAAGAAACGGTTTTGACTTTGAGGAAAAAGTTTGAAGATTCTGTAAAATCTACTGCAAAAAGTATTGCCGTAAAATACATCAATCCGCCTGAAACAACGGATTTTGCGATTATGTTCGTGCCATCTGAAGGCATTTACGCGGAAATTTTGCGAAGCGTAGAACTCTTTGAATCGCTGCGCAGGGATTTTCGCATTACGATTGTGGGGCCGACCAATCTGGCGGCATTTTTAAGCAGCCTGCAAATGGGTTTCAGAACGTTGGCGATTCAAAAACGCACCAGTGAAGTCTGGACGATATTGGGAGCCGTCAAAACAGAATTTGGTAAATTCGGCGATGTTTTGGAAAGAGCCTCAAAACAATTAGAAACAGTAAAAAACAGTATAACAAACGCCGGTGTAAAAACGCGGGCAATTGAAAGAAAACTGCGTAGCGTTGAATCGCTTCCGCAGGAACAATCCACTGTTTTACTCGGAGAAGTTGTTGAAATAGAAGAAGATAATATAATTTCGGAAAATAATGAAAACGAATGAATAATTGTCGTATCGTAAATATTTGTAAATTTGCATCAAAATCAGGATAGAAATATGAAGTCAAAAAATATCGTATTGTGTTTTATCGTCATCTGTCATCTGTCGCCCGTCCTTATTCGCGCACAGGAAAACCTCAACCAGTCGCTGACTCTGGTGCGTCCGTATGAGCCGTCGGTTACCGATGCGCAGAAGATTACCACGTTACCCAATCTGAAAGATTCGTTCAGTATCAAGCCTGCATTTGAGTATTCCATCAACTCGCGACGCATCGATACGCGGTTTGACGTCAGTCCGATAACACCGGCAAGATTACAACCGCTTCCGCAACCGAAACTCTATCGCGGGTATGTCAAATTTGCTGCAGGTACGCTTCCCAATACGCTGGGTGAATTAGCGCTTAACACCGTGCGGAACAAGGACTATGCTGCCGGGGCGCTTTTCAAATTTGATGGAGCGAGAGGCAAGGTTAAACTTGATAACGATGAAAAAGTTTTTGCCGGTTACAATGATTTATCTGCTAAAGTCTTCGGACAGAAATTCTTCCACAATAACACCATCCTTTACGGCGAATTAGGCGCTTCCGGACAAACAGTCTACAATTATGGCTACGACACTAAGGCGTATAAAACAATTGATGACGTCAGGATACTCATTGATACAACCTTCATTAAGGGCGATATACGCAAAAATTATATTTTTGCCGACGCCAACATTGGGATACGTTCATCACATTTCAAAACCGAAAAGTTGAACTACGATGTGCAACTTGGTTACAAATTCGCACACAACAAACTGGAAGAAATCTACATACCTGATTATACCTCTGATCCCGACGGCGACGGTTTTGTGAAGTACAACGAAAACGCCGTTAATTTCAAGGCGCAGTTGGATAACAACATGTTTGGCGGTAATGTGAACTTCGACATTTACAACCGCAGCAATGCTTTCGACTCATTGCGCAATAACTTCGCCGTCGATCTTAACCCGTGGTTTATGCTCGACAACGACAGTATTCGCCTGCAGGTAGGAATGCGGATAGCAGCATGGAAGCAGGGCGACGGCAACCTGCAATACGGTATTTTTCCTAAAATGGAGTTTCAGTTTACGCTTCTTAAAGATATTTTCATTCCTTTTGTGGGAATTGACGGTTTCCTGCAAACCAATACCTATCGCGACATCATTGCCGAAAATCCGTTTATCTCGCCCGGACTTACCGTTCCCATTTCCAGAACCAAACTGTTGATATATGCAGGGCTGAAAGGTACGATTACCTCTAAATTGTCTTATTATCTGCGTGCTGATTTCTCAACTACAGAAAATGAGTGTTTTTTTGTCAATGACACCCTTTATTCGCGTATGCAGAACTATTTTACTGCAGTTGCAGACAATGTAAACACATTCAGCCTCAAAGGAGAACTGTACTTTAACCCGGTCGAAAGCGTCGATCTGGGACTGAAAGCTACGCATTTCCGTTACGACCCAACCAATGAAAAATATGCGTGGCATAAACCGGAGTATAGCATTGAGTTTTTGGCAAAATATAATCTTCGTAACAAGATCATTGTGAATTTCGACATCATGGCTATCGGAAAACGTTACGCCAAAGCATTCTACGAAACTGAAACTGATTTTTACACTCTTAAAGAGGCGCTTGCTTTTAAACTTGGCGCCGAATACAGGTACACTAAAAGTCTGTCATTTTTCCTGAAAATTAACAATATTACCGGAGCAAAATATGAACGGTGGAACTTTTATCCCTCGCAACGCTTCAATCTAATGGGCGGATTTACTTATTCATTGTGAAAATTTTGCTCATTATTCAGGAATATACTATTTTTGTGCAAAATTTTAACCATCAAAACAATTGATATGAAAACCAGAATTATTGTTCTTATTTGTACAGCTGTGATAATTGATTCCTGTGGCGGAAACAGCCAATCATCTTCGTGTTGTGAAACTGCCGAAAAAGCATGTTGTATGGAAGCAGCATCCTGCCCAGTCAATGTAAAGAAAATCATCAGCGCACAGGTATTTATCAAATCCGATAAGGTAGACGCCTTTATAGCTTCAACAAAGGATTTGATTGAAAAGTCCCGTGCTGAAGCAGGATGTGTCAGTTATAGTTTATATCAGGATCCGCAAGACAAAACCAGGTTCTTGTTTTTCGAGGAATGGAAAAATCAGGAGGCCGTTGATTTTCATTTTTCAACCGAACATTTTAAGAAGTTTGGCGATGTATTGAATGAATGTGCCTCAAAAGCTGCCGTCATTACCATTTTTGACTCTATTGCCGAAACAAAAGTCTGATTTACAGTCACGAATAGGGTAGGAGAGGGGCTCTATCTGAAGCCTATACATCCAAACACGACTCCCTCCAATACAGCCGGAATAATGAACATATCATTCCGTGCATCGTAAACAAAATCAGCCGGGCCGCCGATTCTTGATGTAAAGTTCATCTGTCCGGCAGAGCGGGTGTCAAGATCAACCCATTTGATCACGCCACGCTTGGCATACTGTACCCAATCACTGTAATACAGCCTTTTTCCGTTGAGCGCCAATCCCCAGAGATAGCCTTCTTCATCGATCAGTTGGGTATACTTCTTTGTATTCATGTCGATAACGCCTAATTTCCCGTTAGGTAAACTGTCCGTTCCCATACTGCATACATACATTTGATTGTTACTGATCAGTAAACCGGTTGGCGCCACTGTTTCTGTCCATTTTGTATATTTCCTCGCAGACAGGTCAACCTCAAAAATGGCGTCAGTATCTGTGGCTGAAACGTAGAGAATTTTGTCGTTGGCAGAGGTAATGTGCGTGAGTTGCTTTACGTTTTCCTTTTCAAAACTCAATTCAAACACTTTTGCTTTCGATCTGACGTCAATACCTGTCAATCTATCAATATCGCAAATATAAAGTATTCCATTGATGGCATATATACCACGTGGATTATTCAATCCGGTAATATATTTCAAGGTAACTTCTTCCTGGCTGCCGTCACTTCTGATACGCGAAATGTATCCATCGCCATCCTTAGAGGCTGAACCAAAATTTTTGCCCGAATTGGACAAATAGTAAAAACCGCCATATTGAGTGACACTCACAGGCGAATCGAAACCGGTATAACTGTACTGATCCTGTGCATGTATGAATGTTGGAAAACAGATACCTGACATCAATAGAATGAATAAAATTCTAATATTGGACATATAATAATTTTTAACTGAAACTTAAAATGTTTTTAAATTTTCATCGTGTATTTCAACCATATCGCCTACTTGCTTAATTACCGCAATACCATTTTCCTTACACTTGTTTTCAATATCTTCATCAAAAACCATTGACGCCAAACCTAAAAACAGTTGATGATTTTTATATTCGGGAAATCTGTCTCTGAATGGTTTAACTTTTTTCAACACCATGTCCACATGCTTATCCCGTGCCCTGAATTTTACCTCGACGATAGCAACTGACTTTCCGTTAACTAATACAATATCAAATTCGCCTTTTGTTTTATTATTATCGTCTTTAACTATTTTGGTTTTTATCAATTTATCAAATTTTTCGCCTAACAAGGTATTTTCGCGTTCTTCCAATGAATTGATAAAGTATTCTTCGGCAAATAATCCATGATTATTTGAAACCCCGCCAATCTGTTTTTCCAACCTTGATATTTGGCGGTCGGTGTTTGCCATTTGTCGATTGGTTTCTGCTATTTGGCGGCCAGTTTCTGCCTGCTTTTCTGTTATATCCTGCAAAGCAGCCCAAAAACTTTCAGCGGTTGCCGATGGTATGTTTGTCATATTTCCCATGATTTCTTAAAAATTAATACACTGCAAAAATATATCTTTTTAGGATACCAAAAGCATTTTATTATTTTTCTTTCTCAACTGTGTTGTGCGTTGTCGAGTTCACTCTCTTTTCAATGAATACCCGGAAATGCGTCACCACCACGACTGCAATGTGTTAATTATTCATATCTCAATGCGTCAATTGGCTTTACACTAACGGCACGATATGCCGGGATTAAGCCTGCCAGCGCGCCCGATACAATCAGAATACAAAGCGCAGTTACAGCCGTGCCGAAATGCACTTCCGGGTTTGCAAACATGCTGTTGGGCGACGGAGGAATGGCGTAACTGACCAGTTCAACCACACCCACGCCGCACACTAATCCCAGATATCCGGCAATGGCCGTCAGTACAATGGCTTCAAGCATGATGCTTCCTATGATGGTACGCGGACGCGCTCCGATAGCGCGTTGTATTCCGATTTCCCTTGTACGTTCTTTCACTACCACCAGCATAATATTGCTGATACCGATGACGCCGGCCAACAGAGTGCCGGCGCCTACCAGCCACACCAATGTTGCAATTCCGGTAAACAGCAGACTGATTTTCCTGAACTGCTCTTCTACATCGTTGCTGCCGATGGCCTCTTTGTCGTCGGGTGAGCAGGAGTGACGCGCCAGCATCAGCGCTTTGGCTTTCTCCAATGTCTGGCTTACCGATACGTTGGGTTTGGCGGTCAAGGCGAAAAAGTAGACGCGGTTGCCGATGTTGAAAACCCGTTGCATGGCTGTAAACGGCAGCGTGACGGCCTGCTCCTGACTTTCACCCCAACCGCCGGTGTGCTTCGATGCAAATACACCAATCACCTGAAAATAAACGCCCTGTATGCGTATGTACTGACCGATGGGCTCTTCATCATACCTGAACAGATCGTCGGCCACTTTTTTTCCTATTACTGCCACCTTTCGTGAAGCATTGATGTCAATATCGTTGATAAAACGCCCCTTGACGATTTCCACAGGGTCAATCTGATTGAAATCGGGATAATCGCCCTGCACCTGATATGCCCCGGAATTAAGTCCGTATACCACAGGCACGCCGCCCCGCTGAATACGCGGCGCGAGCATATCTATTTCGGGAACATTATCGCGCAAAGCCTTAATATCTTCATTGGTAAAGGTAAACCAGCGTCCCTTTGGAAAACCTTTGTACGGAACGGTGGTGTTTTGCGTCCACATGAAGGCGCTGTTGGTAGCAAAGTCGCCCATACCCGCAGTAACGCCATTTTTAAGCCCCTGTCCGGCGCCCAGCATCACCACCAGCATGAAAATCCCCCAGAACACGCCAAAGGCGGTCATCACAGTTCGCAACTTATTCTTGCGCAACGTACTGTATATTTCTTGCCAACGGTCTAAATCGAACATACTTTTTTTGTTTCAGGTTTCAGGTTTAAAGTTTCAGGTTTCAAGTTTCAGGTTATCCGGCTTTGCCAACTTTAAACTTTAAACCTGAAACCTGAAACTATTCATCCCTAAGCGCTTCTATCGGTTTAATTTTTGAAGCCCGGCGCGCCGGAATAAAACCGGCAATCGTCCCGGAGATAATCAGCACCAGCGTGGCGCCTACGGCGATGGTAAAGTCGGCCTGGGGATTGAGAAAAAACGAATCTTCGCCGCCTGCGAACAGCGGCGAAAGCAGTTCCAGCAGCCCCACGCCAGCCACCAAACCGAAATATCCCGCAAAGGTGGTGATAAAAACAGATTCGAGCAAAATCAAACCGATGATAGATGCAGGCGTAGCGCCAAGCGCCTTGCGAATGCCTATCTCCTTGGTGCGTTCCTTGACGACAATCACCATGATGTTACTCACGCCAATCACGCCGGCAGCAATGGTTCCCAGCCCGATCACCCAGATAAATGAACTGATGGCCAGAAACAAATTCTGAAACATCTGATAATTCTTCAAACTGTCCCATATCCACAGGGCGCGTTCGTCTTTGGGGTCAAAACGGAAACGCTTGGCAAAATCCTCGCGGATCGTTTTGATATGAGCTTCGTTCTGTGCAACGGTCATATTGCCGGTGGTATACCAGACGTTGTTGATGCGGTTGCTGCCGGAAAACACCCGCTGCGCAACGGATATAGGAATGTAGGCCATGCGGTTGTCCCAAGTGTTGGGGTCTTCGTAAATACCCACTACCTGAAACGGAATACTGCCGATCCTGATGTATTCGCCCAGCGGGTCTTCGCCGTGCCTGAAAAGTTCCCCGACAATGATTTTGCTGATAACAACTACCTTGCGGATTTCTTTTATATCCACATCATTGATGAACCGTCCCTCTTCTATCCGGGCCTGTTCAATCGCCTTCATACCCGGATGTACACCCAATATATCAAATGTGCCGTATTCCTTTTTGTATGAGAGTTTATTGTTTTCGAACCACACCCGTTGCCGCGCCGAGATATTGTCTGCCTGCGGCACTAAATATGTAACGCGCTCGAAATCGTCATTTGTCAGCTGTATCACCCGCCCCACCGACATACCATCGTAAGCCACCGAAGTACGTCCGCCCGAGATACGTACCATATTAACGGCATCTCCTTCAAATTGCTTGCGGATACCGTTTTCCAATCCTACACCCGAACCCAGCAGTACCACCAGCATGAAAATACCCCACGCCACGCTGAACCCTGTAAGAAACGTGCGGAGCTTGTTTTTACGGATGGTGCTGAAGATTTCCTGCCATTTGTCTAAATCAAACAAAATAATTGTTAATTGTTAATTGTTAATTGTCAATTGATTTACACATACTTTTTCAGTGCATCGTACAGCATTGCGTAATCGGCTGTGCCTTCGATCACGTAGTTGCACCGGCTGTCGTTGATCACGCAGTTATAATATTCGTTGCGTTCGGGAACTGCCAGCACTAACGGCAGGTCGGCACGCATTGATTTCACTAATCGGAGCGCTTCGCCGTATTCATTTTTAAAAACGCGGGCGTTGGCAAGTACTACGTCAATGTGCTTCGGCTGGCTGATGGCGTCAATCCATTGTTGTACCGTTTCTGCATGAATCAGCGTTGCTCCGGTTGATTCCAGTAATTTTTCGTAATACCGGCACATCATTGCTCCGGGTTCGACAAGCAGGATGGTCATTTCCTTAAAAGTATGGCCGCGCGACAGCGGTTCTTCAACATTTTCAGTTAAGAACGGTTCATCCCGTGGGCTGACGGGAAGATATGACACAGTGAAGCTGAACTTGGAGCCATCTCCTTCAGTCGATTCCACCATAATATCGCCGCCCATCATCTGAACCAGACTGCGCGAAATGGTCAAACCGAGACCTGTACCGCCATATTTACGGCTATTGGTCAATTCGGCCTGACGGAAACGTTCAAAAATGACTTCCAACTGATCGGGAGGCAGTCCGATACCGGAATCTTCCACCCAAAATTCTAACTTATCCGGCGGTAGCGGCCTGTAACCAAATCCGATATAACCCTTTTCGGTAAATTTAATCGCATTGCCGATCAGGTTAGTGAGCACTTGCCGCAAACGCATCGGATCGACAAAGATAGCATCCGGAACGATGAACCGGCTGTCGTCGAGCACCAGGGCAATCCTTTCCTTGTTGTTGGTCTGTAGGTAAGTATCGAAAAAGACATGCAGTTCATTCATAAATTCGTTGAGATGGAAAACCACCGGACGAATAGTCAGCTGTTTGGCTTCTATTTTGGCTACATCAATGATGTCGTCGATCAGTTTGACCAACTGAATGCTGCTGTTGTTCACCACCGATACGTATTCGTGCCTGCGCTTGGGCGACAGATTATCGTCGGCAAGGAAGTTGAGAAAACCGATAATCCCGTTGATGGGCGTGCGGATTTCATGCGACATGTTGGCCAGGAATGCCGATTTCAGTTTATCCGATTCTTCGGCTTTTTCCTTGGCGCGGATCAGTTCCATTTCGCTCATCCTGCGTTCGGTGATGTCGCGGATCACTATAATCACCGAGGTGATACTGCCTTTGTCATTTTTTACGATAGCCGACGATATTTCGCCGAAAAATTCGGAGCCGTCGTCGCGTATCAGCAGCAATTGAGGCTGTACCGATTCGTTGCCATTTACAACCGATTGGAACAGTTCCAGCGATTTTCGCAAATCGTGGGGATGAACAAAACGTTCAAACAACATGCCGTCGGAATTTACGTCGTTACCGATGAAGAATAATTCCTTTGCCTTGGGCGATACATAAATAATTACTCCCTGCGGATCGCACACAATAATGGCGTCGGGCGAGGCCACCGTCAATTGCCGGTACAGTTCTTCTGACTGTCGCAATGCTTCTTCGGCCGCGCGGCGGTCGGTGATATCGGTAGCGTATTCCATATGCACCAGTCGTCCGTCGATCCATTCGATAGCCGCATCGGTACACTCAAACCACTTGCCCAGCACGCGGTTCTGAACCTCCCAGCGATATAATCCGGTGGGTTTTTTATCATCGTCCAGTAATCTGGGATTCGGACAAAATTCACACGGGCCTGTCATTCCTTTTTGCAATACTTTCCAGCATGCTTCCCCTTCAATGGACTCGCCTATCTGGTCTTTAATCATCTTGTTGGCAAACAGAAGTTCGTAGGTATCGAAATCGGCCACATAAATGCTGGCGTCTATATTGTCGAGAACTGTGCGCATGGTTTGCTGCGACAGTTGTATGGATTTCTCGGCAAGAAAACGGCGGGAGGTGGAAGAAATGATCTGCGACAGACTGATCAGCAGTTCCACTTCCTTTTGTTGCCAGTCCTTGTAATGAGAACATTCGTCGAAACCTACAAAACCGTAAGTGACGCCATTGGCTGTCAGCGGAAGCACAAGAAGAGACCTGATACCCTGAAGCGACAGTTGTTCGTAGGCTTCGGGCGTCAATGCGGCTATGTCTGACGCGCATACATATCCGCCTTTTGCGAAAGCTTCAAACCAGTCGGCCATTAATTCGATAGGAACGCCCTGCAGATTATCTATTTCGGGGATGACGCCCTCGTTGCACCATTCGTAAGTATTGTCGGCTGTTTTGCCGTCGGCTGACTTTTCAAAAATGTAACATCTGCTCACTCCGGCATATTTTCCGGTTTCCTCCAGCGCCATGTTGATGGCGTCGTTCATGTTATCGGCCGATTGTACTATTTGCAATACTTTGATGAGTATGTTCTGCCGGCGGCGTATTTCTTCCAGTTCCCGTTCAGCATTTTTCCGGTCGGTATTATCCACCATGAACCCGTCCCACACGCACATTTCATTATCCAGCATGTGGGAAGACCAGCGCAGGTCTATCCACCTGGTTTCGCCTGTATCCAGATTTACGCGACACGCTACATCCGCAAATCCCGATTCGTTGTACGAACTGATCAGGTCGATGAGTTTTGTACCGTCTTCAGGGTGAAGCAGCCTGAAAAACAGGTCACTGTTTTCCATCGCATCTTCAACGGTAATATGAAACAAGTTGGTAAAGTTGGCGCTGATGTAAGTGAATTGCGGTATTTCTCCTTTTTTTCCGTATAACTGGCAGATTGCTCCACCCGGCAGATTATCACTGAGCGAGGTCAGGCGTTCCTTACTTTCGACTAATTCCTTGGTTTGGGTGATGACCATTTCTTCGAGTTGCGTCCGGTACAGTTCCAGTTCTATTTCGATCAGTTTGTGTTCGGTGGTGTCGCGAACGATTTCGCCCAGATAAAATTTGTCGCCAACCGCTATCGGAAAGGATGTTATTGTGATGTACCGTTCTCCTTTCTCCGGTAATACTAATACATGCTCTGTTTCTCTGGAGAATTTTTGATTGCTGTCGGAGTCGAGATAGCTCTGCTCAAGTTTGCGATACTTTTCTGTCAATTCTTCTGCTTTATCAACCGGCATCAGATTTTGATAAATCGTCGAGGAATAAGCGCCAATTACTTCCTCGCGTGGAATATCCGTGATTCGTTCCTGCTCCGGATTCCATTCGACCACTTTTCCCTTGTCGTTTATGATCACGATGCCGTCTGTAGATTGCGTGATGAAGTTTCGCAGTTTGTTTTCACTGTCCTCCAGTTTTTGCATCGCTTCCTGACGTGCGGCTATTTCATGCTCTAACTGGTGGTTTTTGTTATGCAGTTCTTCGTTGATGGCGGCAAATTCTTCGTTGGTAGCATATAACTCTTCGTTGGTAGCATACAATTCCTCGTTGGTAGCTTCGTATTCTTCGGTACGCTCTTTCACCGCCTGTTCGAGACTGTTCCGGTATTCATTGAGTTTCAGTTCGGTAAGTTTCCGTTCGGTAATATCAAGGATAAAGCCATCCCATACTACATGATTTCCGTCCAAATGTGGACGAGATGATAACTGAACCCATTTCGTAATCTGATTTTTGAGATGAAAACGCAGTTCAACATTTATGTTGGTCATCGTTTCGGCGCTTTTCGTTATGGCGTCCATAAGCAGGGACAAATCTTCCGGGTAAATCAGCCTTAATGCTTTGTTGATATCATTAAGTGCGGCATCAATGGAAATACCGCCTGATATGATTTCCCATGGTTTGCTCAAATAGGCCATTTTCAGCTCCTTTGTTGCTATATTTAAAGTAGCGCGGTGAAGGCAGCCATCGGGATAGTTATCGCCAAGAGATTGAATCCGTTCCTTTTCTTCAAGTAATTGTAAATTAGCATATCCAAGCTCCGAAATTTCTCCCGCCGTGGCTTTTAGCAGTTCGCAAACATTATTGAAATGCGCCTTTAGCTTATCCGACAATTTGCAGTGGATATCGTTAAATTTTTCGACAGTTTCGCAGGCCGCTTCCAAAAAGGGTCCAATAATCCCTCCGAAGCCGCACATCCCGATTTTCCAGTTCGCAATATGCTTATCACCGATATAAACAGGGGTTTCGGCTTCAGACAATCTGCATTGCGGGCGGACGGTGGTGATGTTGTGAATCAGTCTGTCAGCCCGGATACATTTTTCGCCCGGATAGTACGATGAAACACAGATATCCTGAAAATTTGTCGGTTTAGTTATGGGGTTGCCGTTCAGGTCGAAAATGATTGATGACACGCCATTGGCAACCGAGAACTTATCCTGTAAAGATTGTAACTGCTCTACGGGAATGATATCAACAAGCCGAACATTACCGCTTTCCTGTGTTTCACACCAAAGCGACTGCCCTAAATTCTGTTTCTTAACCGTTTCATTATGCTGTTCCATGCACTTTCCATTTTTAAGGGGGTAAAAGTAGCAAATTTGTTATTTGAAAAAAAATTCTTGTACCGGCTGATCAGGAAAAGTTAACGAAACTTCACGGTTTCCGTTATCTAACTCTCTGATATAAACCTTGCAAATATCCAAAGGCAGCGCCGTTTCCGCTTTTTCCGGCCATTCCACAAAACAATATCCTCCCGACGCAAAATATTCTTCGCATCCGAAATCGAATACTTCTTCGGGTTTGTTGATGCGGTAAAAATCAAAATGATACACTATCCCCCTGTTACCGGCGCTGTATTCATTCACTAAAGCGAAAGTAGGACTTGTAACAGCGCCTGCTACGCCCAGATCTTTGCAAAGCGCTTTAATAAAAGTTGTTTTGCCGGCGCCCATCGACCCATAAAATGCGAAATGCCTGTAATCGCCAACATTTTCAAAGAATAAACGCGATGCCTTGTCAATAGTTGCTAATGACATTTCAATCAATATCATAAGGTGCTTCCTGATATACGTAATAATTGAGCCAGTTGGAAAAGAGCAATCCCGCATGACTTTTCCAACGCATGGGCGGAATTTGCAGCGGATCGTTATCAGGAAAATAATGATAAGGGATTTGAATGTCCATTCCCTTCGCCAGATCGCGTTCATATTCTTCCTTGAGTGTTTCGGCGTCGTATTCGGAGTGTCCGGTAACAAAAATACGGCGTTTTTCACCATCCCTTACCAAATATACCCCCGCCATTGCCGATTCGGAAACTATTTCAAGACATGGCGTCTTGATGATGTCTTCGCGGCGGATTTCCGTGTGACGCGAGTGCGGAACAAGAAATTCATCGTCGAAATTGCGTACAATAGGCGCCTTAGGATTGTTCAAACTGTGGGTGAAAATACCGAACATTTTTTGCGGTAACTCATATTTCGGAATACCATAGTGGTAGTATAACCCCGCCTGTGCCGCCCAGCAGATAAAAAGCGTTGACGTCACATTGCGATCTGCCCAATCCATGATTCCTGTCAGTTCTTCCCAATAGTCAACTTCCTCAAATTGTAGAAGTTCAACAGGGGCGCCGGTGATGATTAACCCGTCGAATCGTTTATGCTTTATTTCTCCAAACGTTTTGTAAAAAGCCAGCAAGTGTTCAATGGGCGTATTTTTTGATTTATGACTCAACGTGTTCAGCAATGTTATCTCTACCTGCAACGGCGTGTTGGACAACATTCGGAGCAGGTGCGTTTCGGTAGTGATTTTCACAGGCATCAGGTTCAGAATCACCAGGCGTAATGGGCGAATGTCCTGATGAATTGCACGACTCTCGGTCATCACAAAAATATTCTCTTCTTTGAGAACATCGATCGCGGGAAGGCTATCCGGAATATTGACAGGCATTTGTATAAATAATGGTTAATGGTTAATGGTTAGTGATTAGTGATTAGTGGTTAATTGTTAATTGTTAATTATTAATTGTTAATTATTAAGTGTAACGCTTTTAGGTTCATGGTCACAACGTCTTCGCCTTTTTGCCCGAAAACTGAACGGATGGCTTTCTCTATCTGGCATATCTCAAAATTGAGGAAAGGCATGGCAGCGCCGAGCATCACCATGTTGGACACTTTTGGGTTGCCACATTCCGCCGCCAGCGAATCGGCGTCAACCAATATGCGACGTGGCAATACATTCAGTTGTTCCATCAGCAGCGACAAGTCAGGATAGTTGCTGATGTTGACAAATGGATTCGTGTTGGTCACTAACCATCCGTCCGGCGCCAGATAAGGCATATAACGAAGTCCCTCCATCGGTTCCACAGAGAGTATGATATCTGCTTTGCCAAGAGGAATCAGATCGGAAGCGATCGTCCGGTCACTTATACGAAGATGAGAATATACCGCCCCGCCGCGCTGACTCATTCCATGTACTTCGGCCTGCTTGATGTTCAAATGGTTGTTGACGGCGGCTAACCCAATAACGGCGGCGATGGACAATATACCCTGTCCACCTACGCCGGCCAATATAATGTCGGTTTTCATAATGATTTACATCTTATTTTTTAGAATCGTACAACATGTTCATCAACTTTACAGAGAATGTTTGCGACGGATTTCTCAATACGATACCTTCAATGATTCGTCCGGTTTTTTGCTCTTCGTCGAATATTTTCTGGCAGGCGTCAATTATCTCTTCCTTGTTGTGAAAAGTTTCCCTGAAGTACTCTTTTACCATCTGTAATCCCAACTGTTCTGCATATTTTTTGACGTCGTCATAAGGCAGTTTCGCTGCAAAAGAAGAATAGTCGTCAATTCCGAAAAACTCGATATGCCTTTCTTCTTTTGCTTTTGGGTTATTCGGGTTTCCGGAGCCTTTTGCGCCTTTTCCTACCAATTCGCCTCTCAATGCAAGTTCGACGGTATTTTTTGTACAAAAATCTTCCAATAATTTCAAAAACGGTTTTCCTGCAACAACAAACTGATCGTCGGATTCAACCAGTTCAATGATTTTTCCGTCGTGTTTGTATCCGAAAAGTTTCAGGAATTTATGAAATATGTTGGGTTTTTTGTAACCTGTAATCTTTTTGTAAGATAAGGGTCTGCCTAATTTTCTTGATGCAATTCCCGATTTTCCGTTTTTGAACCATATCGTTGTTGAGGAACCGTCGACTTTCTCTGTGCCGATGAGCTGAACAGGAAACCTGATTTCATTGATGATATTGTTGATGTTTTCCTCATCAGTTTGGTACATATTGGACGGAAACGGAGCGGTTGCTCCCTGCTTTCCTCCTGCAGAAGGTTCAGGCTCTTCCCATTTCACGATACCCAATGTTTCATCTGTAATATCCAAAAGAGGAAAGCCGTGATTTTTTAAATCATTTTCGTTTACTAATATTCCATAAGAATATACCGGAGCATTATTCCCTGTATGCAGGTTGAATTTAATTGCTCTCACTCTGTATTTGCTGCCCAGTCTGCATTTCTTCGGGTCGCCGCCCGGAGTGATGTATTCCTGAAATATCGGAATATCAGACAAACAATAATCGGGCTGAATGAATAATGCTTTGTCGCCCGATTTGTACAGTCCTTTTTTCGCTACGATTTGATTGCCTATTTCTACCAAAGATACAAGCTCAATCGCATTTGCCGGTTCTTCCCCTTTAAAAAGAGGTACCATCTCTTTAATTGTTATGATTCTACAACCTTTTTCCATGTAAATTGAATGATTTTGATATACATACGCTAAAAAATTATGGTGCAAAGATAGCGAATATTTGCGTGATAATAGAAATTTGGAAAGGAGATTTACCTAATTCTTCGGCTAAATTCAATAAACCTGACCGACTTTTGATTGTCTTTGTCTCTACATTCATCTCTGACAATTTTTATAGGGTGAAACCTGTTTTGTTGTTAACATTACAAAATTAATGGTTTTGCCCTTTAATTATCAGATCAAATCGAAACTATTTCAGATTAGAGCACCCAGCCTTTGGGTGTAAAAGTTTAGCTCTTTTTATCCTCTTTAAACAAATCTTTACGATTTAGGTTGCTAACTTTGTCCGTTTATGTACATTTTTTGTCTATTTCCCAAATTCAAATTTAGATAAAAATCCGTTTATTATGCTATGTCTGTGTGCATTGACCACCTTCTGACCACTTCTGTCTGCATCGGTGCATTTTCCAATATTACTTCTGCGGACTTACTGTCGCCGTTGAGCCAAACCACTCGTTATCTGCCGTCCTTTTTTCAATTTACTTTCCCAACTGTCTTTTTAATTCTTCTATTTCTTTGTCTTTCTCCGCAAGCGATTTGTCTTTCTCTGCAAGCGATTTGTCTTTCTCCGCCAGCGATTTTCTAACTTCTACAACTTCATCTTCCAAACCTTTGATGCTATCTTGCCATCGTGCTTCGTCTTGGGAACGCTCGTAGGCTTCCCGCTCTTCCGGCGACAACGCCGACTCTTCACATATTTTTATAGCGCTGTGTATAAATTCATTTGAAACTAACTCTTCCGGCAATTTATCATAATAACCGTCTGTTTCTTTTAAAAAGCGTAACCACAATACTGCTAATTTTTTATGGGCGTCTGTCCATCTATCGGAAGTAAAATTCGGTAATTCCAATAAAACATAATCCAAACCGTCTATAACTACATCGGGATTTTTAGCATCCATGATTTGCAAATGGTGATACCAGTTTTTCTCTTTTGAAAAAGTACCGTTTACTACCGCTAAAACATAAACAGGTTTCAACTCCTGAAACTTTTTT
>Ga0082212_10005871_pt1 | contig 16634 bp, 14 predicted proteins | sample TergutNt197P3_FD_71548 | JGI IMG/M metagenome (GOLD analysis project Ga0082212, IMG submission 71548) | Neocapritermes taracua P3 segment gut microbial communities from Petit-Saut dam, French Guiana - Nt197 P3 | ecosystem: Host-associated > Arthropoda: Insects > Digestive system > Gut ... | reverse complement strand
TTCCTCCCCAAATGGGCTTTGCCCTGCTCTTTGTGATGTTGGGTTTTGTGGTGGTGTTTGGCGTTGAATTTATCTCCAAACAGAGGGAGAAAGCAAAATTATAGTTATCTTTGTCGTTTCTTTAGATTGAGGTTCGGTAGCTCAGTTGGATAGAGCAACAGCCTTCTAAGCTGTGGGTCTTGGGTTCGAATCCCAACCGAATCACTGAATAGTCCTTACAAAATGCGTGAACGAGCCGATTTGTTTGTTTCTTATAATTTCTTTATTACGCTTATAATTTGATAGATACGTTCGATGGAGGCGTAAGAAATTTCTTGTTCTGCATACTCTACGCTCTTATTGGAAGGGATTAGTTTAAGATGGTTGGGACGATTTCCTTTTGCCACACGCCGAACAATACAAAAATTGTTTGTGACTATACCATAGATGTCTCCATATACAACCCCCTCCACCTTCCCGATGACCTCTTTCATAGCCACAATATCGTCCGGAGCAATATAGGGCTCCATAGCATGACCGCTTACGTTGCACCAAAAGTCCGCTTGATTGAACATTTTGACGTCAAAATAACAGAGTATAGAGTCGGCATGTTTGTTATTAATCAGTTCATATTCATGTACAAAATCAACGGCAAAGTAAGGGACGCCTTGTGATGCTGAAACAAAAGGGCGAGGAGAGTCATTTAACGTTGATTTGAGCATGTCACCATGTCCGGAAAGGAACCAAACTTTGTTTATGCTTGGATAGTTTGTAAGTATTGTTTCGATCATATTGGAATTGAGGTCGGGGAATTTCCCCTTTTTCTTATCCGGTTTGAGAAGCCTGTCAAAACGCTGCTGGGAAACGTTGATGCTCCTTGCAAAGGCTGCTACATTCCCTTTAGTAAAGTGTTTTACAAGTGCATTTAGCCGTTCATTGATTTCTGAAGATAGATACATGTAGTCATTATTGTTGTTAAGTTATCGTATATCACAAAATAAATTTGTTTATATGAAAATATCTGTATATTTGCAGGAAATAGTCATTGATTTTGACAAAGATGTGGTTATTTTGACAAAGATAAAGTAAAATAGAATACACGCAAATGGAAAAGAAAAGATGTTATGCATTTCGTACGAGCTATGATCTGTTGCCTGCTAAATATCAGGCTAATTTTAGAAATGAGATGAGGGAGGCCATGAACAATTGCACAAATGCTGCGTTTTACAACCGTATGAACAAGGGGATCCCTGTTCCCACCGTTGAGGAGTACGAAGAGATGATGAAGGTGTTTGCTATATACAATATAGTAAAGAAGTTCGATAACGAACATCCCATTGAATCGGAATAAGGGAATAAGTGCCCATAGTTCGTTCTATGGCAAAGCGATAAAGAGCCCCAGTACAAAATAAACCACACCTGACAACACCAATGCCGCTGGAATGGTGAGTACCCACGCTGCTACGATATTTGAAGCGGTAGCCCAACGCACCGAAGCCGCTCCGCGGGTGAGGCTCACACCTACAATCGATCCGGTGATGGTGTGGGTGGTACTTACGGGAATCCCGCTTAATGCCGTTCCAATCAAGGTGAGCGCTCCTGCTGTTTCGGCGCAAAAACCTTGCACAGGCTTCAACTTGGCCAATCCATCTCCCAACGTCCTGATCACCCTCCATCCTCCGGAAAGAGTGCCCAAAGAGATTACGGAATAACAGGTGATAATGAGCCAATAGGGGATGTGAAAACCCTTTTCGGGGTCAAACAGATATTGGGCAATAAATTCGTTGCTCCCCGCCACGCTAAAGAGGAGAATGGCAATAATTCCCATTGTCTTTTGGGCATCGTTTCCTCCGTGTCCCAAACTGAAAATGGCAGACGAAAAGAGTTGCATTACCTTAAAGAATCTGTCTGCCTTATGGGGCGTTTGCTTCCTGAAAATCAACATTACCAAACACATCGTGAAGAATCCGAGCATCATCCCTATGAGAGGAGATAGAATGATAAAGAGTGCAATTATAAAGAGTCCGCCGCCCATCAACCCGGAGGTGCCATAAGTGAACCATACAGGCCCAATCAATCCTCCGATCAAGGCGTGCGATACACTGATGGGAATACCGAAACGGGAACAAATCCACACCCAAAATACGGCCCCAACCAAGGCGGACAAAATGAGGTACTCATTTACCAATTGCGGCTCTACAATCCCTTTGCCCATGGTATCGGCTACGTGTACCCCAAAGATAAAGACGGCGGCAAAGTTCCAAAACGCCGCCCACATTACGGCCACAAATGGAGGGAATACACGTGTGGCAACAATGGTGGCAATGGAGTTTGCGGCGTCATTCATTCCATTCAAAAAGTCGAACAGAAGGGCAATCAATACGCCGGCAATAACAATAGTAAGCATACAGGTTTTATTATGCGCTCTTGAGTATGATGGTTTTAATGGCGTTGCTAATGTCTTTGGCCTTATCGGTGGTATCTTCCAAACTTTGAACGATATTTTTGGCCTTAACCAATTCAATGGCATCTTTCTCGTTTTCAAAAACATCAGTCAGATACGCTTCGTAAATATCATCTATGGTGTGTTCGATCTCTTTGATACGGGCGCACTTTTCCATAATGAATTTCACTTTTTTACGCATTAGCGGCAACTCGGCCATGATACCGCACAAAATATGAGCATCTTCAACTATATATTCGGCAATGTTGAGCAGATGGTCATCCAACTTTTGGGGTTGATATAAAATGATGCGCCGCGCCGAATCGTGAATAAAGTCGAGAAAGGTATCCATCTTTGATGCTAATGTATTGATATCCTCACGGTCAAAAGGCGTTACAAATGTGTCGCGAAGTTCGTTGTAGATGTTCAGCGTGATTTGATCTCCTTTTGTTTCGATTTTCTTTATTCTCTGAAAGTATTCTCTCTTTTGAACACCATCCGATTCCTTTACTAAGTTCAACAATGTCTGAGCTCCTTTTAAAATGTTGTTTGCTTGAGCAATATAGAGTGGGAAGAACTTACGCTCCTTAACTACAAACAGTTGAAAAAAATGATCTAACTTCATTTTTTATAATTTGGGTGCAAAGATAATCGCATTGACTGAAAAATATTAAGAAAATGTGAAGAAATGTATAAATAAGCTCAACAAGTAGCCTTCTTTTTCCGATATTTTATAGATTTGCGGCGTCATTGATCACTTATGGAATACTACTTTCTTATTATTCTCGCCTTTTTACTCCTCCTTGCCGTTTTTGACCTCTTTGTGGGGGTAAGTAACGATGCGGTGAACTTTATGAACTCTGCTGTAGGCTCCCGCGTGGCCTCCTTCAAGTGGATTGTTCTTATTGCAAGTCTTGGTGTTATTATTGGAGCAACTTTTTCGAGTGGCATGATGGAGATTGCCCGTAGCGGTGTTTTCAATCCTCAGATGTTCACTTTTCAAGAGATTATGATCATCTTCTTTGCAGTGATGATTTCCGATGTACTTCTTTTGGATGTATTCAACTCTTTTGGAATGCCTACATCTACTACAGTTTCGATTGTTTTTGAACTTCTTGGAGGAGCAGTTGCCGTAGCCGTCATCAAACTTTCCGGAGACTCCTCTTCGGGACACTATTTGGCCGATTTTATCAACAACAAAAAGGCGCTCGCCATTATTTCGGGAATCCTTAGTTCGGTGGTGATTGCCTTTACTTCCGGCCTATTGATTCAATATATCACCCGCTTGATTTTTACCTTTAACTATCAAAAAGTATATCGCTACCTTGGTTCTGTCTTTGGGGGTATAGCCATTACTGCAATTCTTTACTTTTTGGTGATGAAGGGCGCCAGAGGCGCTTCTTTCATGCGTCCGGAATATATTGAATGGATAAGCGAGAATACCTTGATCATTATTGGATTCACCTTTGCGTCAACCACAGTGATCTTTCAACTTTTGATATCCTTTTTGAATGTTAATGTTTTCAGATTTGTTATTTTAACAGGAACATTCTCTCTTGCTTTTGCCTTTGCCGGCAACGACTTGGTGAACTTTGTGGGCGTGCCCTTTGCCGCGCTCGACAGTTATTTTGCCTACAAGGGGAGTGGCTTGGCTTCCGACTCCATGACCATGGAGATGCTTTCGGGAGCGGTGACGACCCCCACATTTTATCTGTTGCTGTCGGGTTTTATAATGGTGACGACGCTCTTTATTTCAAAAAAGGCAAGACGCGTAATCCAAACCGAAGTAAATCTGAGTAGTAGCAGTCGCGGTGCAAAAGAGAAGTTCGGTTCATCTGCGGTGTCAAGGGCTATCGTACGCTCCTCCTTCAACTTTGGAAAGACGCTCCATCAACTCTTTCCAAAAAGTGTAACAAAGGTGGTGAACAGACGTATGAGTAAGCCAAAGCCCGTGAAAGGGGAGGTACAGGTACCTTTCGATCACATACGTGCATCCGTAAATTTGGTTACAGCATCCATTCTCATAGCATTAGGTACTTCTCTAAAACTTCCTCTTTCAACAACTTACGTTACATTTATGGTTGCAATGGGATCTTCTCTTGCAGACGGTGCGTGGGATAGAGAGAGTGCAGTATATCGCATCAATGGCGTACTGAGCGTGATTGCGGGTTGGTTCCTGACCGCATTTTGTGCCTTTACCTTTTGCGGATTATTGGCGGCGCTCCTCTACTTTGGTGGAACCGTGGTGGTGGTCATTCTCATTGCCATTGTCTTTTTCTTGCTTGTCAAATCGAACTTCTTTTCCAAACGTAAAGAAGATGATTTTACGCCTACCTTTGACAAAGTGGACAGAGTTTCGATCTGTAACAACGTGAACAACTCAGTGACAACATATTTTGAATCAATACTTTCCATATATAGAGAAGCGTTCACGGAATTTCTCGACGAAAACTTAAAAGGTTTACGTAAAACAAGGGACAGGGCCATTCACCTCCATGAGGAGATTGTGCAGAAACGCGGAGAATATTATCGTTTTGCTTACGAAGGAAGTGAGGAAAAGGTGGATAGCGACGCCAGATATTACTACTATCGTGTATTTACCAATCTCAAAGAGATTGGGCACGGCTTACGAAGCGTAGTGGGTACGGCATACAACCATATCAATAACAGCCATTCGGTCTATCGCGGCACCTTACGTGATAATTTGCTCTCCATGATTGCTGATCTGGAGGATTTGTCCAATTTTCTCAACAACTATGCCCATGCTACGGAGCATCGTGATGAATTGGTGGTTGAACGCACCCAGATAAGTATTTCGTTAATCAATTCGTTGCAGCATCAAATGCTTACGCGCATTGAGAAACACAATCTTTCGTTACGTGGCAGTGAATTATACCTCAACTATCTACAGTTTTCGCGCGATATTGTGAATCGCTTTTCATTGGTGGCGTTGTTACAGCACGAACTGAACGAAAAATGCAGAGAGGCGTAACCTCTCTTATTGAATCATTGTTACGCTGCGTTTGATAAACTTGCTGAGCGCTTCACCCTGCAACAGATTGCCGGCAAGGAGGGCTAAGTCAGTTACTTGACCCACCAATGGGCAAGATTGGGTAAACTCCTCCATCACTTTGCGTTTGCGATTATCCAAGTCGGAGAGTTTTTCTTGAAGTTGCGCCTCCTCATCTTTTTGTTCCTGAGAGCGTTCGTCTATCTTCAACTTTTCGGTATCTTTATGCAACTGATCTAAGGCAGATTGAGGTTCGATACGCTCTTGGGAGATGGCTGTGAGCGCCTCCTGCGTATTCCGGCGCTTTTGCTCCAAAATGTTTTGTATCAGCGGGTGGTTGCAATTCACCACCAAGGAGTACGATTCGGGCATACTTCCGTAGAAGTTCATTCCGCCTCCTACGGCAGACATCTCTCGGTAGCGGCGCATAAATTCGGAGCGGGTGATGAGCACCGGCGGTTCGTAGTCGCGAAGACTTTCAAAGGCAACGTAATAGTGCCCCTCTTGAGGGACTGCCGCTTCAAACGCCATACGCAACTCCTGCTGCTCGCTTTCGCTCAACGAGGGCTTTTCCAACTCCTCTTTCACAATCAGTTTGCTTGCCACATCGGCATCCACACGGGTAAAGCGCGTATCTTTCCACTTCGACTCAAGGAGGTTAACAAAGTGCGCACTCAGGGGGCTATCCAAAAGAAGTACGCTGTATCCCAAATTCTTGGCACTCTCAATGGCTGAGTATTGCTCTTGTATATTGCCGGCGTAGAGATAAATAAGTTGCTTCTCCTTATCGGTCTGGTTGGGTTCAATCGCTTTTTTATACTCCTCCACGCTAAAATAGGCGTTTTCGGTATCTTTAAAGAGATAAAACTTCTCCGCACGTTCAAAAAATTTCTCTTCGCTTAGCATCCCGTACTCAATAAAGAGTTTGAGGTTATCCCACTTCTCTTCCAAATTTTTACGCTCGTTCTTAAAGAGTTCCTCTAACCGATCTGCCACCTTTTTGGTAATGTGCGAGGAGATTTTTTTCACGTTGGAGTCGCTTTGTAAGTAACTCCTTGACACATTGAGCGGAATGTCGGGAGAGTCAATTACGCCGTGCAGCAGGGTCAAAAAGTCGGGCACGATATTCTCTACCGAATCGGTAACAAAAACCTGATTACAATAGAGTTGAATCTTATTTCGGGAAATATCAAGCCGGTCTTTGATTTTGGGAAAATAGAGAATACCGGTGAGGTTAAAGGGATAATCCACATTCAGATGGATATAGAAGAGCGGCTCCTCTTGCATGGGATAGAGTTTCCGATAAAACTCAATGTACTCCTCCTCTTTTAATTCTGACGGTTTGCGCGTCCAAAGGGGCTGTGTCTCGTTAATGGGTTTCTCCTCAAAGAGGATCTCCACCGGCAGAAAGCGGCAATACTTTTGCAGCAACTCCCTGACCTTAGCCGGCTCTGCAAACGATTTTGACTCATCGTCAAGATAAAGAACTACTTGAGTTCCGCGCCCCTCTTTTTCAACAAACTCCATGGTGTATCGAGGATCGCCTTCGCAGCTCCACTTGACGGCAGGCGCCTCTGTGTGGTATGATTTGGTAATTAACTCTACTTTGGAGGAGACCATGAAGGAGGAGTAAAACCCCAACCCAAAATGCCCAATCATATTGGTTAATTGGTCTTTATACTTTTCCAAAAACGCTCCGGCGCTCGAAAAGGCAATCTGATTGATGTACTTCTCTACCTCTTCCTGCGTCATGCCGATTCCGCAGTCGGAAACGGTGATGGTGCCCAGTTTGGGGTCGGAGGTAACGGTTATGGAGGGCGTCCCAATCTCTTCCGAAACCTCTCCGGCAGCAGCCAACGCCTTGAGTTTTTGGGTGGCGTCCACGGCGTTCGCCACCAACTCGCGCAGGAAAATTTCGTGGTCAGAGTAGAGGAACTTCTTGATAATGGGAAAAATGTTGTCTGTGGTAACTCCAATGGAGCCTTCCACCTTTGGGGTATCGCTGTTTTGTGCAGACATAGTAATAACTGTTTTTATGCCCACAATGGCATCAAACAGCGTACCAAACAGAGCAAACCCGACAAAAAGTCAGCCGTCCAATCAGCCAAAGTATCCCTTCAGAACAAAATTGGCAACAACGAGTAGCACCAAAAAAACTGCCATGCCAACGAGCAACACTTTGGTACTCGTCTTCATAGGTTTCGATTGTAATTTCATCATCTTATCTATTTCATCAATGTTATCTATTTTCTTTTCTTTTCTCCTCTCTTCAAAACCGTCCCTTCTCCTCCTCTGTCCCTGTTGTCGCCTTTTTCACGTTCACCCTTTGTCCCGAATGGAAGGAGTAGCGTAACGCAACGCTGAGGGTACGCATATCCATATTGTTTACAATGGATTTGCGGTAGGTCTCTCCCTCGGTGGTAATTTTTAATCTTTGGTGCACCACGTTGTTCAACCTTACTGTGAGCAAGAACGTATCCTTGAACAGAGATTTAGAACACCCTGCATTGAGGGAGTAGATAGCGCCTGTTACCATATTCCCCTGCACAATCCCTGTCATATACATGGCGTTCAACTCGGGTTTCCATCCATTGGACAAGATAAAGTTTGAGGCAAGAACCCCCATGGCGGTGGGCTTCTGGTTGCTTTCTGCCCCATTTCCCGCATTGTATTGGTCTTTAATATAAAGCCCAACAATACTCGGAGTGATTGTCCACCACTTATATAGATTGATAGAGGCGTACATGGCGGCATACCATTGGGTATGGTTGTCTAAATTAACGGTTCGATAATAAAGAATATCCGGCTGCTCTGCTTTTTCGGTAACGATTTGGGCAAAGTAGTCCTTTTCAAATGACGCCCCCACAGTAAAGGTGTATTTATGGAGGAAGGTTTGCGTAAGAGAGAGGTTGATAGATTTGACAGGTTGGAGGTTGGGGTTTCCCTCCACAAAACTGAAGTCGTTCAGTGGAACCACATAAGGGCGAAGAAGGGAGAAGTTTGGGCGCCTGATTTTTCGGTTTGCCGTGAAGGTAAGGGAGTGTCCCCGCATGGGATTCTCCTGAAAGGTGAGGTTCACCGAAGGAAACAGGTTGAGATAGTTTTGTGCAGTTTCCTCTTGATGCTTGTAAGAGCGTAGGTTAACGGCGGTGTATTCGGCGCGAAGACCAAACGTATAGAGCCACTTTTTGGCAAAGGAAGAGGAGAAGGTGCCGTAGAGGGCGCTCACGCTCTCGGTATAGGTAAAGTTGTCCGTTTGCAAATCGTTCATCACCCACTGCCGGTCAAGAAAGTTCTCGTACGAGATGTCGTTATCCAACTGACTCCTGTAAAATTTTCCACCCGCTTTGAGGTTGTTTCGACCACCCAACTTAATGTCTAAATCTATATTGGCACTGAGTATGTTGTTGTTGCTCCCAATGTTATTTCGGTAAGATATGGTGTCGCAAGAAAAAGTGGCACTGCTCAATGGTGGAATGAGGGCGAAGAAGGTGTTGTATTTTCCTCCGTTATCACTTTGATTAAAGAGATAATCAACCATAGTGGTGAGGGTAGAGCCGGCGCTGTCTAACTTGTGCACATAGTTGGCTGAGAGTCCTATCCTGTTAAAGTTGTTATATTGACGGTTATCGTTGATATAGATCCCCAAGAGTTGTTCGGTTTCGGTGTTAGACGTTCCGTCCGTCTGAATCGTTCCTTTTGCATAGGCGTAGTTTGCAATCATCCCTACACTCTGCTTATCATTCAAGTCATAGACTGCGCTCACCTCTGCTCCCGCCATATTCGTCCTTTGGTCGGTGAGGTTCTTATTAAACACCTTCATGTTGTTATTGAAAAAGTGAGTATTCTCCTCAAACTTTTCGGGTTGGGCAAAGTACCTATAGTTGGCATTGGTAATGACACTCCACTTGTTCTTCCTGAATGAGAGGCTGAAGTTTGGATTGCTGCTTTGTCGGTAGTGAAGCGTGTTAGCCATATCTGCCGATACTGACCCGAAGTAGCCGGTAACGGTTTGCTGTTTGAGGGTAATTTTTAGGATTCCACCTGTGGCGTCTGCGTCATATTCGGCGCCGGCATCGGGAATCACCTCTACCCTCTGAATGTCTTGGGCACGTAAATTACTCAGGTACTGTTCTATTTGCTCGCTACTCATGTTCAACATTCGGTTGTTTACCATTACACGGGTTCCCGATTTACCGTTGATGCTGATTCCATTGCGCGTGGTTACGCCGGGAAGATAACTGAGCGATTCATAGAGGGAGCGACCTGACGAGATGGGATTGGCGCTGAGGTTCACAATAAAACGATCTGCCCTCCTCTCAATGGTGTTCGATTGTACCACGGCAGCCCTAAGGTTGGTTACAGACTCTTCGACTACCATGTCGGGCATCTGCAAAGGTTGGGCATTAGAGGCGATCAACTCCTCTGTTTGTGAGGGAAAGTATCCAAGGCAGCGTGCCTCTACGGTGTAGGTGTTCAGCGGGAGGGCAGCGGCATAGTGTCCCGAATGGTCTGTGATGGCGGTGAAGAGTTGGGTGGAGTCGTTTTTTGCCATAAAGATGACGGTACAAAAGGGGACTGGATTTTGCTGCCTATCAATGACTCTACCAGACACAGGCGCTCTCTCTGTCTCTTTGGACGTTACCTGTCCCCAAACCGAGGGCGTTGCAAGGCAGAGCAGGGCACAAAGCGCGAATGAAACAGGTTGTTTTATCTTTTTCATCAAATTTCTAAGAAACCGTTTTAAGCATTTGTTGGTAGTGTGGTTTAATATCCTCTATGCTCATGTCGAGCAGCAAGAGGTTCTTTAGAAATTGGGGAAGTTCATGCTCCATAAAGAGGGTTTTGCGGTACTCCTTCACTTTTTGCGGTGCATCTTCCGATACATAGTACCCTATTCCTCTTTTGTTAAAAATAACGCCTCGATTTTGTAAAAAATCGTAAGTACGCATCACTGTGTTGGGGTTCACTTCAAGGTTGACGCCCATCTCCCTCACCGAAGGGATACGCGCTCCGGGTTCCCATTTGCCGGTAAGGATGTTTTCGCAGATATAGTCGCCGATTTGCAAGTATATCGCTTGAGTCTCTTTAAATTCCATGACTATACATAAAAACGGTGGCTATACCTGTTTCTCTCTAAATTTGAGGTAGGAAACAATCCAGAAAAATAGTAATACTATGGTTGTTATCAAGTAATTAATAAATGAGGCAAGTGTTGAATTTTGTATCATTTGGGTAAAAAATACCACTTTTACCTCTATGCTATCGGGAGAAGAATCAATACCTCCCCAAATGATTTTGGCGAGAAAGATTTCAACCAAAGAGATGGCAAATCCAAACAAGATGATGGAAAGGAACGTTTTGGTGGTAGGATGATTTTTAAAGAAGAGCGAACCGAGGAAGAAAATGGCATGGTAGAGCAGAAGTTGAATAACAAACTCTTCGATATTTTGTTTGGGAAGCAGAGAGGAGAGTTCAATAACGCGGTAGTTGAGGAAAGAGGGCATTACAAACTCCAAAAGATTGCCGAAAAGGGTGCCGCCATAGTAGAGCAACAAACAGGCAACGGGGTAGCAGAGGAGAGAGAGAACGCCATTGAACAGAAACTTCTCCCATCGGCTTGCCGGAATGTGTACATAGTGCATACCGCCGGAAGGGTGGTGGATTTCATGAAAAATCCGTGCGGTAAAACGCGCACCTCCAAGGAGGAGGATAGCGCCAAAGAGTATAGGGGATACGTTTTCTGACGGTCCGCTGATAAGGCGCGGGATAAAGGCGAAGGCGATGAAGAAGGCAGAAAGAGAGATCACCTCTCTGCGCCAATGCTCAGTAAGGTAGCGAATGGCAAGCAACTTTATTCTGTGGAAACTAAAAAGTGAATTCATATCTAAAATCTATTCATGAAACAATTCTTTTATCTTTTCTTTATTGGCAAACAGCGCATTAAAGAGAATCTCAATATCAAGTTTACTCTCAGCCTGTTCTTCGTTTTTCAATACGGCTGCAACGCCCTTTACACTCTCTTCGGTATAGAGCGCGTCTCGGGGGGTATCACCTGTGTCGTACCATTTAAAGAGCAACCGCTTTGTGATCTCCTCTATGCTGCAACTCATCACAATATCGTGCTCGTCCAAAATGGTGATGTAGTCAATCAAACTGTGGAGGTCGCGCACCTGATGGGTAGAGATGATGATGCACTGTTTCTCGTCAAAAGTATTTGCCACAATACGGCGAAACTGACTCTTGGCAGGAATATCAAGCCCGTTGGTAGGCTCATCCATAATGAGTAAGCGGGTGTTTGCCGCAAGGCTAAAGGCAATCTGCACCTTCTTCTTTTGACCATGAGAGAGCGTGTGCAATTTTTGCTTTTTCGTGGAGATTTCAAATTCGCTTAACATGGAGTCAAATTGTGTGTAGTCAAAGCGGGGATAGAAAGGGGCATATACCTTAACGTACCGCTCAATGGAGAGAGGGGGGAGAAAGATCTCCTCAGGCTGGAAGTAGATGTCCTGTAGCATCATCGGATTACGCTCGGCAGGCGAATACCCAAAGGTGGAGATGGCGCCTCCGTAGGGGAAGAGCGTGCCGGAGATAAGTTTTAGCAGCGTGGTCTTTCCCGCCCCGTTTTTGCCCAGCAAACCGTGGATACGCCCTGCACAAAGTTGCAGTGAGAGCGCCTGAAAGATGTCGTTTTGGGAACGATAACCAAACGAAATTTTTTGAATGTCAATCATATAATACGATTTTTGAAGTATGCATTAGTGTAGTAGTACACTGCAAAGATAATGTTTTTTTTGATTTGCAAATTTTTTTGAAACTATTTTTTGACCAAAATCATCTATCTTTGCCGAAAAGACATTGTAATGGCAATGAAAGGTATTATATTAGCAGGCGGTAGCGGCACCCGCCTCTACCCTGTTACAAAAGGGGTTTCCAAACAAATCCTGCCGATTTTTGACAAACCGATGGTCTATTACCCTCTTTCGGTGCTGATGTTGGCGGGAATCAGGGAGGTTCTCCTGATATCCACTCCTTCCGACTTGCCCCTCTTTGGTCGCCTCTTGGGAGATGGAGCCGACTTTGGCGTAACCATGCACTATGCGGAGCAACCCACTCCCGATGGTCTTGCGCAAGCGCTGATGATTGGCGAATCGTTTCTCGGCGATGACTCCTGTTGCCTGATTCTTGGAGATAATATATTTTATGGTCAGCATTTTACAGAAAAGTTACTCGTGGCGCGAGGAGTTGCTGAAACAGAGGGCAGGACAACCATATTTGGCTATCGAGTAGAAGATCCGGAACGTTACGGCGTGGTCGGATTTGATACAGAAGGTCGCGTTACCTCTTTGGAGGAAAAACCTTTGCAACCAAAATCGAACTACGCGGTGGTAGGGCTCTACTTCTATCCGGCAGGGGTGTCGGAAGTAGCCAAAAATGTAAAACCCTCTGCACGTGGGGAATTAGAGATTACAGACCTAAACCGTCTCTATTTGGAGAAGGGATTGATGGATGTACAACTCTTTGGGCGCGGCTTTACATGGTTGGATACCGGCACGTTTGACTCTCTTCAAGACGCTTCAAACTATATTGGAGCGATTGAAAAGCGGCAAGGTCTTAAAGTGGCGTGTATCGAGGAGATTGCTTACGAAAAGGGGTGGATTTCTACAGAAAAATTGAAGGAAGTGGCTGCGCCAATGGCGAAGAATCAATACGGACAATACTTATTCAGCCTGATTGCATCATGAGCATAGTGCGTACTACAAACTCAGGTAGTGCATCCGGAAAATTTTGTGGCGGTATGTACCTTTAACGTCCAATAGAAAACCGGGAGGTTCGCTCAGGGATTCAAAACAGGCTTCGTCAAAATCTTTATAGGCGTCGTGGGCAACCGCCACCACAATAGCGCGGTATCTACCCGATGGCGCAGCAACAAGTTCAATACCATATTCATGCGCCACCTCTTTTGGATCGGCTAATGGATCAATCACCTCCACCTTCACCCCGTAATCGATTAACTCATGAATAATATCTACCACCTTTGAATTTCGAATATCCGATACGTTCTCTTTATAGGTGATGCCCATAACCAAAATACGACACGCCACCACCGGAGCACCGGACGAGATAATTTTCTTTACCAACTTTTTGGCAATATACCCCCCCATGGTATCATTCACGTAACGCCCCGAATGGATAATTTGCGGGTGATATTTAAGAGCGAATGCTTTGTAAACTAAGTAATAAGGATCAACACCAATGCAATGCCCTCCCACCAATCCCGGAGTAAATTTTAGGAAGTTCCATTTGGTGGCAGCCGCTTCAATCACATCATAAATATTGATATGCAAACGCTGGGCAATAATCGACAACTCATTCATCAAGGCAATGTTTACATCCCGTTGGGTGTTTTCAATGATTTTTGCCATCTCTGCCACCTTCACACTTGGAGCGCAGTGCACACCCGCTTCCACGGCAAGTTCATACACTCGCGCAATGTGTTCCAACGCCTCTGCATCGCACCCCGACACAATTTTCACGGTATTGGTCAATGTATGCTCTTTATCTCCCGGATTGATTCGTTCCGGCGAGTAGCCTACCTTAAAATCTGCACCGCACGTTAGCCCCGCCAGACGTTCAAGCAGAGGAATACACTCTTCCTCTGTACATCCCGGATATACGGTGGATTCGTAAACAACATAATCTCCTTTTTTCAACACCTTTCCCACTGTCTCTGTGGCAGAAAGCAAAGGGCGAAGATCGGGTTGGTTACATTTGTCAACAGGAGTGGGCACCGCCACCACAAAAAACCGCGCCTCTTTTAACCGCTCTATTGAGTCGGTAAAGCATATATCGGCAGAGGCAAACGATTCCGCCTCCAATTCTCGACTGGGGTCTTCACCGCGCCGCAATTTTTCTAACCTCGATGGGTCAATTTCAAACCCAATTACGCTGCACCTCTTTGCAAATGCCAACGCAAGAGGTAATCCCACATACCCCAACCCCACTAAGGCAATCTTAGCCTCTCTATTTTGTATCTCAGTAAACATACGATAGGTAACGTCAAAGTTGTATCCTCAAAAAAGAAACAAAGTTAAAGGTTTTTTCTTGCAGATTCAAATAAAAGCGCTACATTTGCACCCTCAAATTTCAAAATGATTCGTTAGCTCAGCAGGTAGAGCACAACACTTTTAATGTTGGGGTCCCGGGTTCGAGCCCCGGACGGATCACTGAGGAGGGACGATATGTGTGGCTATTTCGTTGAAGATGAAGTGGTTTTTTTGATGCATATCACTTATTGGATAAATGAAAGTTATATCTACCTTTCCCGCGCAGTTTTCAGTAGTGCACCCTACTTGTCAGACCAAAATTAGACTCGGCTAATTTTGGTCTGGCAAGCACTATAGTTCTTTTAATTGTTTTTCTAATTCCGCTATCCTTTTATCTTTCCCACATCCAAATCCAAGTCACAGATGCAACCTTTCTGTTGCGCAAATGTAGCAAAAAATATTCATGAGGGGTCAAAAAATTGAGTTTTTTCTTGGTCTGTTGTTTAATTTGTTCCGGTTGTTGTGATTGCAAAATTGAAGCAATGATTGCGCAGAATGAAAAGCAAGGTGCGGCATCACGCCGTTTTTCGGTACGTAAGGACAGCCGCCACGTTTGCAGCGGCGGCAAATATAAGGAGGGCGGTCATTTGTGGGATCAGTTCGCCTGCGCCGCTGCCCTTGAGATAGACAGCACGCATCATCTGTATAAAGTATTTGAGGGGATTGATGGTGGTGAGCGCCTGCGCCCATTGAGGCATACTCGAAACAGGGGTAAAGAGTCCGCTAATTAATATCATGATAATCAAGAAGAAAAACATGACAAACATAGCCTGTTGCAATGTGTTGGAGGCGTTGGATATGATCAGTCCCAAACCTGACACCACCAAGGTATATACTGCGGCAAAGAGGTAGATGGTAAGGAACGATCCTTTGGGGGTAAGCCCATAGACCCATGCCGCAATTCCAAAGCATACCGTCAGTGTAATCACGCTCATGATCCAGTATGGAATCAATTTGGCAAAGATGAAGGAGAATCGGGAAACGGGGGTAACGTTCATCTGCTCAATGGTACCTGTCTCCTTTTCGCTCACAATGTTAAGGGCAGGCAAAAAACCGCACAGCATAGTGAGGAGCATCACCATGAGTGCAGGGACCATAAACGCTTTGTAGTCAAGGAGGGGATTGAAACGATACAGGTCAATAATTTTAATTACAGGAGGCACAGGGTGCGAAGCGGAGTGAATATGGGAAGCAGTGGGAAGGAGTTCGCTGCGTAACTCACTTGCGTACTCCTGCAAGATGGCGCTCAGGTAGGAGGCGCCCAATATCCCCTTGGTTCCGTTCACAGCGTTAGCAGAGAGCATCACTTGAGTTACCCCCTCTGTGATGAGTTGGTTTTCAAAGTGGGATCCTATTTCAAGGAGTATATCGGCTTTACCCTTTTCCATGGCGTTCATCGCCTGATCATTATTGCCTGAGTGTCCGGTGAGGGTAAAGTAGGTAGAGGCACTGATTTTTTGAATCAATCGTCGAGATAGGGGAGAATGATTAAAATCTGTGATGTGGATATTGACGTACTTGATTTCCATGGTGGCTGCCCACGGAAAAACAAGCATCATCATCAGGGGAAATACCACCAACAATTTGGGGATAAATGAATTTCTAAATATTTGTTTAAACTCTTTTTCTATGAGGAAAGGAAGCATTTTTTAGTTATCAGTTAATAGTTATCAGTTTTTAGTTCTCCACTCTCCACTCTCCATTTTCCATTGATTTTATAGTCTGATTTTAAATTTTTTAAGACTGATGGTGATGAGCAGCAGTGCCATAAAGGCGAGGATAGCGAACTCTTTGAGTACAAAGGAGACGGACAATCCCTCAATCATAAGCACTTTCACGGCGCGGATATACCATTTTGCCGGCACCACATTGGAGAGCACCTGCAAGATGATGGGCATATTCTCTATGGGAAATATCATACCGGAAAGAATCATCACCGGCATCATCAACCCCATTCCCGACATGAGCATGGCAGCCACCTGTGTACGCACAATAGTGGAAATGAGGATTCCCAACGATAGTGCCACAAAAATGAAGAGAAAGGAGATGATGATGAGCCAAAAGAGGCTCCCCGACACCGGTACACCAAGCACAA
>Ga0082212_10005869_pt1 | contig 16639 bp, 12 predicted proteins | sample TergutNt197P3_FD_71548 | JGI IMG/M metagenome (GOLD analysis project Ga0082212, IMG submission 71548) | Neocapritermes taracua P3 segment gut microbial communities from Petit-Saut dam, French Guiana - Nt197 P3 | ecosystem: Host-associated > Arthropoda: Insects > Digestive system > Gut ... | reverse complement strand
CTTGAAGCCGTCGCGCACGTCAGGCAGGGCCCTCGCGGTTATGACCGACATCGCATATTCGAGAAACGATTTTTTCATTTCCTTGTCGATTTCCACATCGATGATTTTTTGGTTTTCGTAAGAAGAATCAAGTTCCAATTCCATTTTTTCCCTCTTTAATGATTTTATGTGTTGTTTTTTATTGTTTTTTCATACATATGCAGCATTTCATCGGATGTCGCAAATTCGGTGCCGGGCTTTGTGACTTTTGCCGAAGCGGCCGAAACAGCGAAAAAAAGCGCGGCCATTGCGCCCTTTTCCCCGGGCAAATCGAAAAGTCCGAAATGCACCGCGCAAAAAGCGGCCAAAAATGTGTCGCCCGCCCCGGTGAAGCCCCGGAGCCTGACTTTTGGGGCGCTTGCGTAAAAACAGCCTTCAGCACCGCAATACAACCCGCCGTATTCTCCTAAGGAACACAAAACCATAGTTCCGGTTTCGTCATATATTTTCTTGCTTTCCCTTTTGAGCGCTTCGAGCTCCGCTTCGAAATTGCCCTCCAAATCAAACTTCTTGCCCGAAAACTGCTCCAATTCGAAATGGTTGGGCTTGATGGCGAACGGCTTGCTGCGGCTTGCCATGCACAATTTCAGCGCCTCGCCGTCGCAATCCGCGATGAATTTGGTTTTGGAATTTTTGGCCGCGCCCAGCTCCATTATATCTCTGTATATACCCTTGCCGATTCCCTCGGGAACCGAGCCGCCCATGAAAAACAGATCGGCCCAAGCCATCGCGCCCTCTATTTTTTTTAGGAGCGCCTCTTTTTCAAACGCTTCGACCGGTCCGCCCGATTCGTTGAATTCGGTGGCCTGCCCGCTTTCCGATATGATTTTGACATTCATCCTCGTCTCGCAGTTCGTGAGCGTAAAATCGGTATGTATGCCATATGGCTCCAGCCGCTCTTTAAAAATTTTCCCGTTGTCCCCGCCGATGAAACCGTAAGCGGTGGATTCGATGCCGAGCAGCTTGAGTGCGCGGGAAACATTTGTGCCCTTGCCGCCGAGGCTTGTCACCGAAGGAGCCGAGGCCCTGTTCAAAGCGCCGAAGATTGGAGCATCTCTGAAATACATGGTCTTGTCGAGCGCGGGATTTAGTGCGAGCGTCGCGATTCTCATATGTTCTCCTCTGTTGCGGCAGGCCAATGGCCGCCATTATATTTTTCCAATTTGCTTTGAAATATCAAATCCTCGATCTCCTCGACGCAGCCGGAGAGGTCCTTTTGTATCTCGGCTCCCCAAAGCCTCATGACAGTCCATCCCATCCCGCATAGGCTTCTTTCCGTTTCATAGTCGCGGCTCATGTTGCGCTCGATCTTTTCGACCCAGTATTCGCGGTTGCTTTGCAGCTTCGGGCCAACTATTTCCCAGTTTTTGCCGTGCCAGAACTCGCCGTCGCAAAATATGGCGATGCGGTGCTTAGTGATGGCTATGTCCGGGCTCCCGGGCAACTTTTTGTAGTTTTTCCTGTACCTGATCCCGGCCTTCCATAACGCCTTGCGGAGGGAAACCTCGATGGATGTGTTCTTGCTTTTGATTTTGCTCATCGTGTAGCTCCGCTTCGCGTCGGCTGCCGGCGGCGGTTTCCCCATTTTGCCGTCCCCCCGTTTTAAAAAACTCAAATATCGAGCTCCGTCGCATATCTGGCGTTCATCTCCACAAACTCCTTGCGCGGCTCCACTTTGTCGCCCATCAATATCGAGAATGTCTCGTCCGCGATTATCGCGTCCTCTATGTTTATCTTGAATATCGTCCTGGTCTCGGGGTTCATCGTGGTGTCCCTGAGCTGCTCGGGGTTCATCTCGCCGAGCCCCTTGTACCTCTGCGCCTCCGCGTTGTGCCCCAGCTCCTCCATGTATCTGTCCCTCTCCTCCTCGGAGAAGGCGTACCGCTCCTGTTTGCCCCTGCCGGACACTTTGAACAGCGGGGGGCGGGCGGCGTATATGTGCCCATTGTCCACAAGCGGCTTCATGTGCCTGAAAAAGAAGGTCAGAAGCAGCGTCTTTATGTGCGAGCCGTCGACGTCGGCGTCGCTCATTATTATTATTTTCCCGTAGCGCAGCTTCTCGATGTTGAAATCCTCGCCTATACCGGTGCCCAGCGCCTGTATGATGGGGATGAGCTGCGCGTTCGAATAAACTTTGTCAAGCCTGCTCTTTTCGACGTTAAGCACCTTGCCGCGAAGCGGGAGTATCGCCTGGAACCTGGATTCCCTCGCGTCCTTGGCCGAGCCCCCGGCCGAATTGCCCTCCACCAAAAACAGCTCCGTCTTTTCCGAGTCGCGCTCCTGGCAGTCGCTGAGCTTCCCGGGCAGCGAGCCGCTCTCTAAAACCGACTTGCGCCGCGTGAGCTCCCTCGCCTTTCTCGCAGCCTCGCGCGCCCTGGCCGCCAGTATCGATTTTTCGAGTATTATGCGCGCGGTGGCGGGATTCTCCTCGAGATATTCCGAGAGCTTCTCGGAGACCAGATTGTCCACGAAACCCCTGATTTCGGAATTGCCGAGCTTCACTTTTGTCTGGCTCTCGAACTGCGCGTCCTGCAGCTTGACCGATACCACCGCCGATATCCCCTCGCGCACGTCCTCGCCCGACAGCGCCTTTTCGTCGTCTTTTTGCACATTGTATTTTTTCGCGTAGTCGTTGAAGGCTTTTGAAAGCCCCGTCTTGAAGCCGGTCTCGTGCGTGCCGCCGTCGATCGTGTGCATGTTGTTGGCGAAGCTGAGCAGAGTCTCGTTGTACGAGTCGTTGTACTGCAGCGCGATTTCGGCGAATGAATCATCTTTTTTGCCGGAAAGGTATATCACTTCGCCGTGCAGGATTTCGGCGCGCTTCATTTTGTTCAGATGCTCCACAAAACTCCTTATCCCGCCCTCATATTTTAATATTTTGTGCCTCTGGAGCGCGGGGCTCTCAGCTTCGTTTGGCATCTCTTCCCCTTCTTCGCCTTCGCCCTCCTCGGCCGCTATCACCATTTCCGCGACGTTTTCGCGGCGGTCGCAGATCTCTATGGTCAGCCCCGCGTTCAAAAACGCCTGCTCCCTCATCCGGTTCAATACGGTCTGGTAATCGAACTCGAGCGACTCGAATATCTCGCGGTCCGGCATGAACCTGACATACAGCCCGTGCTTGTCCGTTTTTTCGATTTTTTCGAGCTCGCGCGCCACCTGCCCCCGCTCGAAGCGCTCGGCGTACTTGTATCCGTCGTAGCAGTTCACGATTTCGAGCCATTCGCTCAGCGCGTTCACCACCGAGGCGCCCACCCCGTGCAGCCCGCCCGCTATCTTGTATCCCCCGCCGCCGAATTTCCCGCCCGCGTGCAGCTTGCAGAAAACCACTTCGATCGTCGGTATGCCCGCTGTGGGGTGTATGCCCGGAGGTATGCCCATGCCGTTGTCCTCGACTGAAACCGAGCCGTCGGCGTTCAGCTCTATTACTATGCGGTCGCACCTTCCGGCCAAGGCCTCGTCGATTGAGTTGTCCACGATTTCGTAAATCAAATGGTGGAGCCCTTTCTGGGATGTGTTCGAAATGTACATCCCGGGCCGCTTTCTCACCGCCTCGAGCCCCTCGAGCACCTGGATGTTCTGTTCGGTGTATTCGTTTATGACGGCTTCTTTTTGGTTTGCGTTGTCCGGTTCTTTATCCATCTTAAAAAATTTTCCTCCGAAATTCAATTGGCGTGAGCTGCATGTGAATTTCATTCACATTCGCTGCACGTATTTATTGTTATGTTTTCCGTTTATCCACAGCTTCCGGGCTTGGGCTGTGGACAAACGCTGTTTTGATGTGCCCTGTCATATTGGCGGAAAAATATATCATTTCGCCGGCCAAGACAAAAGATTTGGGCAGGCTGTCTATCCCCGAAACCATTCCGTTTTTTTCCGCCGCGCTCAAAAAATTTTTGGTGACGCCCGAAACTGTGGAGGTGTCCAAGTCGAACACGCCCACGATCTCCCTTTGCCTCAAAAACTTGTTTTTCGCCGTCTGCACAAACATTATTCGCTAAATCTCCCGTCTTCCACCCTGACCGTTTTCGCTATGTCTATGCCCGCCCCGCTCAAAAGCTCGCTGTTGCAGCAGGTGATCACCACCTGCCGGCTCGAAAGGTTCTTTAAGATAAAGCCCTGCCTCGACCGGTCGAGCTCGGACAATATGTCGTCCAACAAAAACACCGGATATTCCCCGTGCGAAATCTTCGAAATGTCGCCCTCCGCGAGCTTCAGCGACAGCACCGCCGACCTCTGCTGGCCCTGCGAGGCGAATTCCCGCGCGGATTTTTTGTCTATCTCAATATGCAGATCGTCCCTCTGGCAGCCGTACAGGGTGGTCCCCGCCGCGATTTCTTCCTTTTGGCCCCGCGCCAGAACCTCGCCGTACAGAGTTTCGCAGGCCTCGAAATCGTGGAAATCCTTGAACTCCTTGTCGTACTTGTTTATGTTCGAAACGTAGGAGAAGCTTATGGCTTCCCTGCCCTGCGAGAGCCCGCTGTAGAAGCCGGGGACATATTCCTTGAGCCTTTCGGCGTACTCGCCCCTGTAGCGGGTTATGAGGGCGGCGTATTTGGCGAGCTTTTTCGTCCATATGCCGAATTGCTCCAGCTTTTCCCCGGTTTCGCCGGTTTGTTTTATGTGTTTTATGAGGTGGTTCCTCTGGATCAGCACCCTGTTGCAGTCTATGAGATATGACAGATATACCGGCTTTATCTGGCTTATGGCCATGTCGATGAATTTGCGGCGCGCGTCGGGATTGCCTTTGACAAGCCCCAAATGGTCCGGGGTGAACAGCACGGCCCTGAAGTTGCCTATGAATTCCACGATTTTTTTGACCTGTATGCCGTTGTAGAAAAAGCTCTTGAGCTTGTCGTTTTTGTCGCCCTTTTCCCTTTGGAGCTTTATTTTCATGTTGGAGCGCCGCGCCTCGCTGTCCGAGGCGAAATCCAGCGACAGCTCGCAGCCCCGCTCGCCGAAGCTTATCGAATCCGCGTTGTTCTTGGTCCGAAAGCTCTTCCCGTAGGCGAACTGGTATATGGCCTCCACCGCGTTCGTCTTGCCGTTGGCGTTTTCGCCGATCAAAATGTTTATCCCGCCTTCAAGCCCTATCTCCGCGGATTTTATGTTCTTGTAGTTTTTTATGCCGATTTTTTCGATACGCATAATTTTTATCTCTCGACTCTAGTCCCTCAGCCTCACCGGCAGCACCAGATACAAAAATTTTGAGTTTTCCGTGTCCATGGCCATGGCGATATCCGATTCTTCGTCCTTTGGCTCATAGGGCAGGATCAGCATCGGTTTCGTGGGGGTCTCGAATTTCAGCAGTATCTTATCCTCGCGGACCGCCTTCAGGGCGTCTAAGAGATACCTGTGGTTGAAGCCTATCTCTATGTCCTCGTCGTGGATTTCGATGTCGCACTCGTCGGTGGCCTTTCCGAGCTGGGTGTCGGAGCTTATGTGCAGCAGCCCGTAGTTATCCTTGTTTTCTATGTTTATCTCCTCTTTTTTGAATTTGAGCCGGAGCAGCGTCTTTTGCTTGTCGTCGGTGATCAGCGAGGCTCTCTCGACGCTTTCGGTGAAATTTTTCGTGTCTATCGCCACAGTGGTCTTAGGGTCGATTTTCATCGAGCGCCTGTAGTCCACGAACTCGCTCTCGATCAGCCTCGAGAAATATATTATGTTGTCAAAGGATATGATGAAATGCTTTTTGGTGAGCTCGATCTGTGCGGGCTCTTCCTCGTCGCCGATCAGCTTCAAAAGCTCCGAAAGGCTTTTTCCCGGGACGATGAAGCTGAGCTCCAGGCCTTCGCCGGAATCCGCCCCCTCCGAGATCACCCCGTCAAAGCTGCGCCTCAGAGCGAGCCTGTTCCCGTCTATGGCGACTATGTTCAAGCCGTTGTCCTTTATCTCGAACAGCGCCCCGTTGAGCGAGGGGCGCGCGTTGTTTATCCCGATTGCGAAATGGGTCGAGGTGATCATGTTCTTTAAAATCTTCCTGCTTATCTTGAAGTTTTTTTCGCCCTTCAGCTCCGGGATCAGCGGAAAGGTCTCCCCGTCAAATCCGTGCAGCCGAAACTCGCTCCTGCCCCCGCCTATCGTGACGCCGAATTCGGCGTCGGAGGATATGGAAACATCCCCCTCCGGGAGGTTTCTTATTATCGACGAAAATTTCGCGGCGTTTATTATGATCGTCCCGCTTTCCCTGATCGTTATGCCCTCGCCGGACAAGGTCACCTTGATCCCCTTTTCCAGATCGTACCCGCATATGGTCAGCACCCCGTCTTCTTCGTCGGCTGACAGAAGAAAGCATTCCAGCAGCTGGTTCGTGTTTTTTGACGACACGGCGTAGAGCGCCGGCGTGACCGCCTCGTTTAGGATATCCCTCGCGCAGATTATGTCCATGAAACAAAACTCCTCTTCGTAAATTTGTGTTTGTAATATATTTTGTCGGCGTTTGTCGACAAGCTCTGCCTGTAAGTTATCGACAGCCGGCAACTCGTTTGATGAGAATTTGAAAATTTCGCGTATCATATATATATTATAATATATATTTATAGCAGTAGCAGGTAGTAGGGGCTGTTGAAACTGTCGATAGGCGCCAAGGGGCCAGCGCGGCGGCGCGATTTCCGAAGATTTGCGCTGTGCATAATTTGTTTATAACCCTGTTTGAAAAATGTTTGTATGAAACCGCAAAAACGAAACTGTGGACAACCTGTTGATAACTTGAATTCCCGACAAGTTATCAACAGTTTCAACATGTTGATACTGTTGATAACTTGTTGTTATTTTTGGCCTATCTGTTGATAACTCGGGCGCCGGATCCGCATAAATGAATAAAGCGGGAATAATTTTCCAGATTTTTCCAAATACGGCGAAGTTATCGACAGGTTATCGACAGTTTCAACAGGGCGCCCCCCGAAAACCCGGTTTCGTCAGCCTTTCGCGACAATCGATATGTCGTTTATTTTCGCCCCCAGCGCCGGGTCGCCGTCGATTTCGTTCTCTATCGCCACGATCGCCGAATAGACAGTCGAATGGTTGCGCCCGAATATCCTCCCGATGGCGGGAAGGGAGAGATCCGTTATGCCGCGGATTATATATATGGCCGCATTTCTTGCCAGGGCCACCTCCTTTGTCCTGTTCCTGCCCTTTAAATCTGCGGGCGAGACGCCGAAGGACTGCGAGATCGCCCCGAGCACTTTTTCGACCGTCACGTTTATCGGCTCGGTGCCCGAGAGTATGTCCGCGATCGACGACTTGGCGAGCTCGAGGGTCACCTCGGAATTGTTTAAGTAGGAGTAGGCGTTGAGTTTCTTTATCGCGCCCTCTATCTGGCGTATGTTGGAGGATATGTTCTCCGCTAAAAAAAACAGCACTTCGTTTGAGATCTTTATGCCCATGTCCTCCGATTTTTGTTTGAGTATCGCGGTGCGAAGCTCCAGGTCGGGGGGCTGTATGTCCACGATCAGCCCCGACTCGAAGCGCCCCTTGATGCGCTCCTCTAACGGGTTTATGTCCTTGGGCGGACGGTCGGAGGTGAATATTATCTGCTTCCCGGCCTCGTAGAGTGCGTTGAAGGTGTGGAAGATCTCCTCCTGGGTCTGGTTTTTGCCCGCTATGAACTGTATGTCGTCGATCAGCAGCATGTCGCAGCTCCTGTATTTGTCCCTGAAAACCTGCGCTTTTTTCGGGTTTTTTTCCCCGCCGGTGGGAAAGATCGAATCGACGAGCTCATTTGTGAAATCCTCGCCGTTGATGTAGATCGTCTTGAGGTGCCCGAAGCTCTTGGCGTATTCGTTGGATATGGCGCAGAGCAGGTGGGTCTTGCCGAGCCCCGAGGGCCCGTGGATGAAAAAAGGGTTGTATTTGACGGCGGGGCACTGGGCCACCACGGTGCAGGCTTTGTAGGCGAAGCGGTTCGAGCTGCCCACGATGAAATTGTTGAAAGTGTACCGGGACCTGAAATTTCTGCCCGTCTCGTCGCCCGGGTCCAAGTCGGCGTTCATGGTTTCGATGAGATTTGAGCCGTCGGGCGAAACGGGCATTTTTTTGCCGGAAACCATGCCGGGCATGGCGTCGTCGCCGATATCCTCGAGCAAAATCATTTTTTCGTCGGAATCCATTTTTTCGTTTGACACCTTTTCGTACTGGATGTCGTACAGCGCCGCCTTCAGGTCGAGCCCGTTGTACAGCTCCTTGACCGCGTCGGTTATCAGGTTCAGAAATTTCGTCTCTATCCTTATCTTGCATATGTCGGTGGGGACGGAAATGAAAATGACGGCGTCGGTCATGCGGAGCACCGATATTTTGTCGAACCAGAGCTCGTATATGGAGGGCTTCGATATCGGGGGGAGGGACACCTTTTTTTTGATCTCGTTTTTGAGTTTGATCGTGATCTCGTTCAAGTCCGTAAAATTAAACATAATTCCATGCACCCGCGCAAAACGCGCAAAAATAAATATTATCTACATTATATCATATACCATAAAATTTAGCAAGTGTTTTTTGGGGCAAAAATAAAAAAAATATGGAGCGCGGCGACAGTCGCCGGTCCGGTCAGTCGGATTCACAATTTATTTACAAATTTCCCGCGAATATCTATTGACCGATTCGTTTTATTGTGCTATACTGTTTTTAGAACGAATCGGTTTGTACGTTTTGTTCGATAGAAAGGGGGCAGATACTTGGAAAAATTTTTCAGCCTCAGGGCCGAGAAGCAGGAGCACATCATAAACGCCGCGTTTTCCGTGTTCGGCAAAAGCGGGTACAAAAAAGCTTCTGTCGCCGACATAGCCGCAGAAGCCGGCATCGCGAAGGGCATGGTCATATATTATTTCGGCAGCAAGAAAAACCTGTATCTTTACTTGGTCGATTTGAGCGGAAGAGTCATGACGGAGGAACTGGAGAGGCAGCTCGACCCGGGGGTCACCGACTTTTTTGACAAGATGAAAATGATGTCGGACATCAAGCTTTCCGTGATGAAAAGGCACCCCGCGCTCATGTCGTTTCTGGCGGGCGTATACTACGAAACGGACGACGAAGTGACTGCGCATTTGGCGGGATTCATGGAAAAAGGATTGGAAACCCGGCAAAAAATGGTGCTGCGCACCACCGACACCTCGAGGCTCAAAGACGACGTGGACCCGAAGCTTTTGGACAAATTCCTGGTTTGGGCGGGAGAGGGGTTTGGCAACGACTTATTGAAAAACGGGGGAATGGACAAGGCCGAGGAGCACATGGGGGACTTTTACAAAATCCTCGGCCTCATGAAAAAGTATTTTTACAAAACCGATTACTTAGGAGGGAATGAAAATGGCGGAACTGAGTCTGGAAACTGTCAAGATGTCGAAGAAGTTCGGCAAGTTCACCGCGCTTGACAAAATAGACCTGAAGGTGAACGAAGGGGAGGTGTTCGGATACATCGGCCCCAACGGAGCGGGCAAGACCACGACTATCCGCGTGCTGCTCGGGATTTTGCAGGCCACGGAGGGAAGCGCGAAGGTGTTTGGCATGGATGCCTGGAAAAACGCGGTCGAGATCCACAAAAGGATAGCCTATGTGCCGGGCGATGTGAACCTGTGGCCGAATTTGACCGGCGGCGAGGTGATCGACCTGTTTGTCAGCCTTCGCGGGAAGCACGACAAGGAGCGGCGCGAAAAGCTGCTCGAGGCGTTTGAGCTCGACCCGTCGAAAAAATGCCGCACATACTCAAAAGGCAACCGGCAGAAAGTGGCGCTTGTGGCGGCGTTCGCCTCCGACGCCGACCTGTACATCCTCGACGAGCCGACTTCCGGGCTCGACCCGCTGATGGAGCAGGTGTTCCAGGAGCGCGTGCTCGAGCTGAAGAAAGCGGGCAAAGGCATTTTCCTGTCCAGCCATATCATGTCCGAAGTGGAGAAGCTCTGCGACAGGATCGCGATCATCCGCGAGGGCGTCATCGCCGACACCGGCACGCTCGCCGAGATGCGCCATCTCACGCGGGTCACGATGACGATCGAAACCGAGATTCCGGTAGAGGGGCTGTCGGCGCAAAAAGGGGTCCACGGCGTCGCCGAGCACAAGAACGGGGTTTCTTTCCAGGTCGATTCGGAACAGGTGGGAAGCGTGGTCTCATATATCGGAAAATATAACCTCAAAAAGCTCGAAAGCGCCCCGCCCACCCTTGAAGATCTGTTCATGCGCCATTACGGCGCGAACGGAGGTGTTTGACCATGCGCGGGAATTTTGAGAACACAGGCAGGCTTGCGCGCTTCATGCTCAAACGCGAAATCGTGACATCGACGGTGTGGGTCGTGATTTTGGTCTTGTTTTCGGCCGCCTTGGCGCCGGCGATGAGCGGGATGTTCGACGCCGACGGCAGGGCGCAGTTCGTGGCCACGCTCGACAACCCCGTGATGGTGGCCATGATGGGGCCGGTCTACGGCGCCGAAAACTACACCGAGGGCGCGATGTACACGGGCATGATGCTGCTTTGGGTGGTGATCGCCGCAGCTGTCATGAACATCTTTTTGGTGGCGCGGCACACGCGCGCCGACGAGGAAAAAGGCCGCGCGGAAGTGGTGCGCTCGCTGCCGGTCGGCCGCCTTGCCAACCTGAACGCCGCGATGCTCACCGCATTGATCGTGAATGCGGCCTTGGGCTTGCTGATGGGGCTCGGGCTCGCCGCGATGGGCGTGGCGAACATGGGCTTTGCCGGGTCGATGCTGTTTGGCGCGGCGGTCGGCGCGGGCGGGCTCGCGTTCGCGGCCTTGACCGCTTTGTTCTGCCAGCTCTCCACAAGCAAAAGCGGCGCGACGGGCCTGTCGTTTTTGGCGCTTGGCCTCCTATACATGCTGCGCGCCGCCGGGGACATGCAAAGTAGCGAGATATTGTCCTGCATATCCCCGCTTGGGCTCGTGCTCCGCGCCCAGGCATATATCGAAAACCGCTGGTGGCCTATTTTTGTCCTCTTGGCCATATCCGCCGCCATATCCGCCGCGGCGTACAGGCTCAACTCGATGCGCGATCTGGACCAGGGGTTCATACCCGCGCGGCCGGGCAAAAGGCAGGCCTCGGTTTTCCTGCGCTCGAACTTCGGGCTCAGCGTCCGCCTGTTGCGCAACACCGTCGTCGTGTGGGTGATCGTGATGTTCTCGCTGGGAGCTTCCTACGGATCGATAATCGGGGATATCGGCACATTCGTGGGCGAAAGCCCGGAATATTTGCAGATACTCGGGATGCCCAAGGAGCTTGCTGACACGCTCACAGGCGCCCAGAAAGAATCGATGGTCCAGACATATTTCATGTCGTTCGTGACCTCGATGATGACGCTGATCGCCATCGTCCCGATTCTTCTGGCCGCCATGAAGCCGAGAAGCGAAGAAAAAGACCACCGCGCCGAGCATATACTGGCCCGCGGGGTCCCGCGCGTCAGATACCTCGCCGCTTACGCGGCAATAGCCTACATTTCGAGCGCGCTGATCCCATGCGCGACGGCGGCGGGCATTTACGCGCCCACGGGGGCCGCGAACCCGTTTTCGCTCGCGACGCTGTTCAAGGCGAACTTGGCTTATCTGCCCGCCCTGTGGGTGATGATAGGCCTCGCCGTGCTATTGGTCGGGGCGCTTCCGAAATTCTCCGGCGCGATATGGGGGTATTACGGGTTTGTGTGTTTTTCTTCGTTCATCGGGGAAGTGATCGGGCTTCCGGGCTGGCTGCTCGGCTTGGCCCCGCTCGCGCACGTCTCGAAGGTTCTTTTGGTCGATATGGAGTACGCGCCGCTGATCGCCATGACGGCCATAGCCGCCGCATTGACCGCCGCAGGGCTGGTGTTTTACGGAAGGCGGGATACGGCATCATAGGTATTTTTTCAGCACAAACAGCACTTCGTCGAAATTGAGCGGTTTGCCCACGTGGTCGTCCATGCCGGCCTCGAGGCACCTGACCACATCTTCGCGGAAAACGTTGGCTGTCATCGCCACGATCGGGATATGTCGCATGCGCCCGCGCTCCAAGGCGCGGATCTGGCGGGTGGCTTCGTAGCCGTCCATTTCCGGCATCTGGACGTCCATGAAGATCATGCCGTACCTGTCCGGCGCCTCGCCGAACATATGCACGGCTTCCGCCCCGTTTTCCGCGCAGTCTATCTCCAGAAGCGTGGGCTCGAGCAGGGCGGTCACTATTTCGCGGTTTATCTCGACGTCCTCCGCCAGCAGAATGCGGATTCCCTCGAACCTTTCGACCGTTTCTTTTTGGTCGGGTTCGGACTGAAGCTGCTCGACGCAGAAAATAGCGATCAGGATGTCCTGGATGGAAGAGGAAAAAATGGGTTTTGAAAGAAACTTGTCCACTCCGGCCGCAGAGGCCTCGTCCTCGATCGAGCTCAAATCGGCGGACGAAATCATTATCACGATGCTGCCGGTTTCAGGATTTTTTTCTTTCAGCATTTTTGTCAGCTGTATGCCGTCGATGCCCGGCATTTTCCAATCGATGAAATAGACATGGTAGCCACCCTTTTTTTCGACGGCGGCCAGCGCCTCCAGGGCGCTTGCGGCGACATCGCAGTACACTCCGAGCCCGCGCATTATCTCCTCAAAATACGCCAGCGTGTCGGGGTCGTCGTCCACGACGAGCACCCGGGCTTCGCTCCAGTTCACGTCCGCTTCCGGCCCGGGGATCTTCTCGTCGCTTTTCTCCAGCCGGACCGTGAAAGCGAATGTGGAGCCTTTTCCGAATTCGGATTCGATCCATATCCTGCCGCCCATCAATTCCACGATGCTCTTGGAAATCACGAGCCCGAGCCCTGTGCCCCCGAATTTGCGCGCCGTGCTGCTCTCGGCCTGCTGAAATGAGGAGAACAGGCGCGCCTGCTGCTCCGGGGTTATCCCTATGCCCGTGTCGGTCACGCTGATCTGTATCTCGCAAAAGCCGTTTTCCTCTCCCAAAAAACGCGTGTTCAAATTGACGGAACCGTTGTCCGGCGTGAACTTGGCGGCATTGCCGAGCAGGTTCGTGATGACCTGCGCCAGGCGCTGGTCGTCGCCTATCAGGGTTTTGGGTATGGCTCCGTCGACGAATATCCTGAAGTTTTGCTGTTTTTCGTCCATGCGGAAGCTCGCCACGTTCGCCACCCGCCGCAGCATGTCCTCGAATCCGAATGCCACCGGGGACAGCTCCAGTTTGTTCGCCTCTATCTTCGACATATCCAAAATGTCTTTTATGACGCCGAGAAGATGGTTCGAGGCGTTGTCGATGCGCGTGAAGCAATAGTCCTTGCGATCGATGCTCCCGGAGGACTTCCCTATGGCGGTCATGCCGACGATCGCGTTGAGCGGCGTGCGGATTTCATGGCTCATGTTGGCCAAAAAATTCGCCTTGGCCGTCGACGCCGCTTCCGCCTTTTCTTTGGTTTGCACCAGCTCCGTGACGTCGTGGAGCAGGAAAACGATGCCCAAAAATTCGTGATGCGAGTCAAAAGCGGGGGTTATGATGATGTTGGCGTGCATATGGTCGCTGTCGCGGAAAGCGATGAAATCGTTGTAATTCACGGACTCTTTGCCTTCCAATACCGCGCGGCAGTTCTGCAGCGTCCTTTCGACCCAAGGCCAGTCGGAGGTCCGCTTCAGAATTTCGGGGAAGGCGATCCCGACGAGCTCCTTTTCGTGCTCGAAGCCGAATTTCCTGCAGATCATGGCGCTGGTCCCGATCGTGTAACGCAGTTCCCGGTCCAAGACGAAAAGAAGGCTGGGAAAAGCCTCCAGAAGAAGGCGGTTGTATAAATTCTGCTTGTTCTTTTCCCTGTCGGCGCTCTCATGCAGATTGATGGCATGTTCATACATGGTGTTGATAGACTCCTGGTCATGCTCCAATTTGCGGATGAGCCGCTGATTTTTTTTGATTTCCAACCGGGCCAGTTCGAGCTGCGATATCAATTCCTGCTGTTTTTCCGCTGAGAGAAGAACGTCATGCTGCTTGGAATCCATTGTTTTAATCCTTTTTGAGCTTTGAATTTACCGAATTATCGTTGGTTGAGGCCCAAAAAAATCCCCCGGCCTCCATTATACCACAATATCATGCGTTTATCAAGATAAATTTGCGAAAATCCGCATATTTTATCAATATTCCTTGCAATCGCCCGCGCTTTGTTGTATAATAGTTGCGGTTATACTATATATATCACATAAGGAGCGTAATATTTATGAAATCTTTTGTCAATGTCACCGAACAGATCGACGATTTGCCATTGGCCGCGGAAGAACTTTTGGCCGGCGCCTCCCCCGGATCCCTGCAGAAAAATACCGTCGGCATCCTCTATTGCTATTCCGACATGGAGATAGCCGAGCTCGCCGCCATCCTCTCGCAGAAGGCGGGCTTCCCGATTTTGGGGTGCAGCGCGATCGCCACCATGGAGCAAACCCGCGGCTTATGCGAAATGGCCGCTTCCCTGATGGTCATGACTGCCGACGACTGCAGCTTTTCTGCGGCGGTTTCCGAACCCATAACGCCCGAAAATGCGGCGGAGCAAATAGACAAAACCTGCGCCCGCGCCAAAGCGGCGCTCGGGGAGGATCTGAAATTGATCTTCGCGCTGCCTCCATACATATTGGGGATCATGCTGGACGAATACGCTTCGGGGTTCAACCGCTGCTGCCCCGGAATCCCGGTGTTGGGCGGGCTTCCGTCATACAACGCCACAGGCGACCAAAACCTGACCATATTCGGCGGGGAAGCCTGCCCCGACCGTCTGGTGATTTTGGCCATGAGCGGCAACCTGCGCCCGGTTTTCTCGATAAACAACGTCACTTCCGTGGATGCGGACCGCAAAAGGAAAGTGACCAAAGCCAAAGGCAACGTCGTGTATCGGGTGGGAGACCAGAGCTTCACCGATTACCTGCGCGAGGTGGGGCTGCCCGTGGACAATTTGACCGAGGGAAACACCACGATCACTTTTGTCGCCAATCCCCTTCTGCTGGAAAACAGCCAAGCGGGATATTCGTTCGTGCGCACCCTGCATGAGATAAACCTGAAAGAAGGCTCCGGCACCGCCATAGGCCAAATACCCGAAGGCGCCACCATATCCGTCTGCCTGCTCCAGCGCGGCGAGATCGAGCAGGCGGCGAAAGCCGGCATGAAATATCTCAGCGGGAAGATGGCCGCCGCCCAGGGCGATGGCTACCGGTACAGCGCGGTTCTCGCGGTGTCCTGCATCGGGCGCCACCTGCTGATGCTGCCCACCAAAAACGCCGAAGTAAACGGCCTGCTGTCCGAATTCCCGGAGGGCCTCGCGCTGACCGGTTTTTACAGCTACGGCGAACTGGGGCCGCAGGGAGCTGCGGAGGCGCAGAATTTCGCCCACAACGAATCGCTCATCCTTTGCGCGATCTGAAAAGCCGAAAGAAGGGAAGTTACCATGGAAAGTCCGAACATAGTGTTCATATTGATCGACGACCTCGGATGGCGCGATCTGTCATATTATGGCAGCGACTTTTACGAAACGCCGAACATAGACGCGCTGGCCCGCGAGGGCGCGGTGTTCACGCAGGCTTACTCCACGTGCCCCGTGTGCTCGCCCGCGCGCGCATCTTTTCTGAGCGGCAAATACCCCGCGCGGCTGCATCTCACCAATTATTTGTTCGGCGAGGAAACGGGGAGGCTGAAATGCCCCCCGTACAAAAAATATCTCGATGAGGGCGAGTACACCATCGCATCCGCCCTGCGCGACAGGGGCTACAAGACTTGCCATATCGGCAAATGGCACCTCGGCGGGCCCGAATGCCTTCCGGAACGGCACGGCTTCGACATAAATATCGGAGGCTGCCACATGGGCTGCCCGCGTACATATTTTTCGCCGTACGGCATCCCGACGCTCACAGACGGGCCCGGCGGAGAATACCTCACCGACCGGCTGACTGACGAAGCGGTGGGATATATAGAGAGGGCCGAGGGCAAGTTTTTTATGTTCATGTCGCATTACGCGGTCCACACCCCGCTGCAGGCGCACGAAGCGGACATAGGGTATTTCAGGCAAAAGGCGAAAAAATTGAACCGGGACAAAATAGACCCGTTTGTCGAAGGAGAAAATTTTCCGTGCGAACATTTGAAACACATGAAAATCAAACGCCGCATAATCCAGTCCGACCCGGTTTACGCCGCCATGATATACAATCTCGACAAAAACGTCGGCAGGCTCGCGGACGCGCTCAAGCGAAAGGGCATATACGAGGACACGATTTTGGTCTTCACCTCAGATAACGGCGGCGATGCGAGCTCCGCCGGATCCCCCACCTGCAATGCGCCGCTCGCCGAGGGCAAGGGCTGGATGTACGACGGCGGCATACGCGAGCCGCTGATTATCGGCTACCCGCGGAAAATAGGGCACATGCACATCGACACGCCGACGATCAACACCGACTTTTACCCCACGCTATTGTCGCTTGCCGGGCTCGGCGGCGAAATTTCGCAGCACATCGACGGCACGGACATAACGCCGCTGTTTCGCACGGATCCCGGCGACGGGGAAAAAATAAAGTCATTGGAGGATCGCGCCCTTTTTTGGCACTATCCCCATTACGGCAACCAAGGGGGGAGCCCGGCTGCGGCCGTGCGCCAAAACGGCTACAAGCTGATAAAATTTTTCGAA
>Ga0082212_10005868_pt1 | contig 16640 bp, 14 predicted proteins | sample TergutNt197P3_FD_71548 | JGI IMG/M metagenome (GOLD analysis project Ga0082212, IMG submission 71548) | Neocapritermes taracua P3 segment gut microbial communities from Petit-Saut dam, French Guiana - Nt197 P3 | ecosystem: Host-associated > Arthropoda: Insects > Digestive system > Gut ... | reverse complement strand
AGAACCGTCCCCTCTGTGTTTTGCGGCGGATTTGTGGTAGAATCCCTTCTGTAGCAAAGTAGGCGGTTCGGCGCGGCGCGCATTCAGGCGGGTTCGCGGGCGGGCCGGAAGTAGGAGGGTAGGGCTATGACTCAAATTGTAGCAGTAATTGCGATCGTTATCTTTACGCTTATCTGTGTGCTTGTGGGCGTCGCGTCGTCCAAACAAGCGGGTTCAGTCGAAGGGTTTGTCCTCGCGGGGCGGAATATGGGGCCCTGGCTGTCGGCGTTCGCGTACGGCACGACTTATTTTTCGGCGGTGATCTTCATAGGGTACGCCGGCATGTTCGGGTGGAGGATCGGCCTGGGCAGCATTATGATCGGCGTCGGCAACGCCGCCATCGGCTGCCTGGTCGCCTGGCTGGTGCTCGCGAGGCCGACCAGGAGGATGACCCACAAGCTGAACGCGCGCACGATGCCGGAGTTCTTCACGTCGCGTTACCTGGGCGGTAATATGAGGGTATACGCGGCGCTTATCATCTTTATATTCCTCGTACCATACGCTGCCGGCGTGTACAAGGGGCTCGGGGTACTTTTCTCCGCGATTTTCGTCGGCGCCACGCCGGAGGTCTGCATGGTGATCGTCGCCGTGCTTACTGCGATCTATCTTGTGCTCGGCGGCTATGTCGCCACGGCCTGGAACGATTTCATCCAGGGGATCATTATGGTTGTGGGCATAATGGCGATGATTGTAATAATGGTGAATCGCCCGGAGGTCGGCGGCCTTTCGGAAATGGTCGAGCGGCTGAAAGCCATCGACCTTGGCCTTGTGGATTTCTCCGGAGGGTCCATGAAGCAGACGATGCTTATAAATATCCTGCTGACGAGCTTCGGTGTCTGGGGGTTGCCGCAGATGGTGCATAAGTATTACGCAATCAAAGACGAAAGCAGCATCAAGAGCGCGACCGTGATATCCACGATTTTTGCTGCGATAATAGGTTGCGGCGCGTACTTTGTCGGCTCGATGGGCCACTTGTTCATCCCTGCGGGGGCGGACGGCATGCCGGATCTCGCCGGGGGGTTTGACGAGATCGTGCCGGCCATGCTCATGAAGGGGCTCACGTCCGGGACCCTTGGCATCGTGGTGCTATGCGTCATAATGGTGCTGCTGCTCTCCGCCTCGATGTCCACGCTCGCCTCGCTTGTCTTGTCTTCAAGCTCGGCCGTGACGATCGACCTCATAAAGAACGTGCGCCCGGGCATTACTGAAAAAGCGCAGGGGCTGTCGCTCAGGGTGCTCTGCGTCGCCTTCATCGTGCTGTCCTTCATATTCGCGACGATGAACATCTCATTCATCGTCAACCTTATGAGCTTCTCGTGGGGCGTGGTCGCAGGCTCGTTCATCGGGCCCTTCATCTGGGGGCTCTACGGGAGGTTCGTAACGAAGGCGGGCGCGTGGGCCGGCCTGCTCTCGGGGCCCGTGGTCGTCGGCCTCATGCTCGCTTTTAACATCGCCACCGTGGGCTTTGACGCCGCAAAGGGCATGGCGCCGGTCTTCGGCGTCACGGCCATGGGGGTCTCGGTCCTCGCTGTGCCGGTCGTCAGCCTGCTGACGCGGCGGTTTGGGTATTCGGCGGAGCACCTGGACAACGTGTTCAGCAGAGCGGAAGAGGCGTAAGGGCCGGTAAGAGGTAGGTAAGAGATTGTGGATTGCGATTCGGAGAAAACATCGTCTGTTTTGGCACAGATCGCGCCGAAAGTACGAATTCTAAGACAGATTGACAGGTATTTGGGGTGAAATGGGGGTAATAAGCCCCGGAAATCGTACTTTGGGCGCGATTCGTGCCATTATTCCGCTATTTTGTCAGAATTGCAGTCCCGGAGGACAATGGGAGGACAATGGAGACGGTTCACAGTCCCTTTGTCTTGAGACACCAAGAACCGTCCACCGTCCCCTTTGTCCTGTTGTCGCGGGACAGTAAGAACCGTCCCTATTGTCCTGTTCTAGTACACGCCGTACTTCAGCGTGGCTTCGTACCAGGCGTCCATCAGCTCGCGCTTGTAGTTGTCGAGCACGATGGAGCAGTTCATTATGAAGCCGCCGCCGGGCGCGCAAACGTCGAGCATGCGCTTCGTATCTTCGGTGACCTGCTCGGGCGTGCCGAAGTTGAGCGAGGTCGTCGGGAAGTTGCCGCAGATGCAGGCCGTGCCGCCGAGTATCTTCTTGGCGCGCGCGATGTCGACCTGCTCGAACATGTAGATGACCTTGCCCTTCGGCACATCGGAGAGCGTCTCAAGGCGCGTGTCGTACTTGCCCTCGGTAAGGATATAGGGCGTAATGCCGTAGTCGATCAGCCGGTCGATCATGCGCTTGAGGTACGGCCAGTAATACTTCTCGTACATATCGACGCTCATGAGCTCGTCGGTGCCGCCGTGCAGGGGGATGAAGAAGTATTCAACGCCCATAGCGGCCGCGCCGTCGATGGCCTGCTTCACGTACATATCCATTACCTCACAGGCCTCAACAACCTTTTCCGGTATCGTGAACAGATCCATCGGCACGTTGATATAGCCGCGCAGCATGTCCGCGAAAGCGTCGTAGGCGCAGGTGCAGCCGGTGATGACGCAGGGGGGCGCCTCGAGCGAAACGGCAAGGTCGACATTTCCCGCGTTGGCCTGCAGCCACTTGAGCGCCTCTTCGCCGCCACGCATCAGGTAGTTGAGCGCTTCCTGGACCTCGGGGTCGGCGAACGAGGAGAGGCTTGCGAAATGCCCGTATTCAATAACATTATTGATAACGGCTTTTTCGAGCCCCTTAAGTTTGTCGTGCCTCGCGGAATAGACTTTGTTGAACAGGAATGCAGACGGGTCTTTGATGAATTCGTCGTACTGGTCTTCCTGGAGGAAGGTCTTGTCCGTGATCTGGAAGCCGGAGTTTTCCGGGATCCCGGTCGGGCCGCCCGGCCAGTTGATAAAGCTTGTGTCCAGGGCTTCCATTACATTTGACGGGTAGATGGTCGGCGCCCAGAACAGGTCGACCTCGTAGCGCGTCAGAAAATCGCGGAGGGGTTCCTGGAAGCAGGTGAAGTCCCTCATCGCCGCAGCCCTGGTCACGCCGCTGTATTCCAGGTACGCGGTGCCGATCGCAGGGGCAAACGGCACGCGGTCGGGTTCTTTCAGCGCCAGGACGTCAGCAACGCGTTTTTTTCTCTTGTCAATGGTATTTTCGGTTTGGTAAGTCATCTTTCACCTCCGGAATGTGTGTTTTGGGAAAAACTGATTGTTACGTCCAATGTAAGTCGCGAAAAGGCCTGTGTCAATGAAAAGAGAGACAAAAAACGGCCGGTTTTTTGCAAAAAATCACCAAAGCGCAGCAAAACCGCTTCTGCGGCTCATTCACGTTGAATGATACAGTCTCATGTGATAGTATCGAGTTACAGAATAGTCGGCATATGAGACAGGAGGTGAACAATGTCAATGGTTAGTCTGATTGTAGGCCACAAGGGCACCGGGAAGACAAAGATGATGATCGACCTCGCTAACGAGCGCGCGCTCGAAGCAGGTGGCCGCATCATATTTGTGAACAAAAACCATCGTCTTATGTACGACCTCGTCCACCAGATTCGCGTAGTGTGCATGGAAGATTACGAAGAAATCACGAACAGCGACGAGTATATCGGTTTCCTTTACGGCATCATCAGCGGCGACCACGACATTGAGGCGGTCTTCATCGACAGCATCCTCAAGCATGCGGACGTCAACAAAGATGATATCCCGGAGTTCCTCGCGCGCCTGAAAGTCATCAGCGAGCAGCACGACATCGATTTTGTCGTGAGCCTGTCAGCGGACCTTGAAGAGCTTTCAGGGGATGTCGCGGACTTCAATGTCCTGATACCTGAAAACTATTGATTTGCCGGGCGGCTGCCCGTCAATTGCCGATGGGCAGCTCCCTGCGGATTTTCTCCATATAACCAACGTCAATCGTTGCGTAGACGATGGTTTCGCGCGCGTCGGCCGCAGCGCAGTATTCGCCCCACGGCGTCGCCACACATGAGTGGCTCCACGAAACAAACGAAGCGGATAGGTCCCTGGCCGGTGAGCACGCCGCGATATAGATCTGGTTGTCGAGCGCGCGGCCCTTCAGCAGGGTGTCCCAGTGCACGGAGCCCGTCGTTATATTGAAGGAAGCCGGCAGGAAGACGATATGGGCGCCCGCGCCGGCCATCTCCCGGAACATCTCGGGGAAGCGCAGGTCGAAGCAGATGGCAAGTCCCATTTTCCCAAAGGGGGTATCGAACAGCGAAACCCCCTCGCCCGCGGCGAAATAAGAGGATTCCCTGAATTTGAGACCCCTTTCGATATCGACGTCGAACAGGTGGGATTTCCGGTAATGCGCAACCATGGAGCCGGCCGGATCGAACACGAAACACGTATTATATATGCGGGGGCTGGCAGCGCTACCATCGGCAGCACCTTCCCCAAGGCCGTCAGCGCAACCGCGATCAGCACCTTCTCCGGCCTCGCACGATTCGGGGATCGAGCCGCCGACCAGGTAAATGCCATGCTTTTGGGCGAGCCCGGCCATAAAGGCTACCGAAGGCCCATCCGCTGGCTCCGCGTAGCTGGCTATGTTCTTCATGTCGTACGGGCAGTTCCATATCTCGGGCAGGCAAACGACTTTCGCGCCGGCCCGCACCGCCTCGTCCACAAGGCTTTCCGCGTGCCTCAGGTTGCTTTCCTTTTCCGCCGAGACAGACATCTGGCACAGCGCTATTTTATATGGGCTATTCATCATCTTATTACCTCATTCATTCATCCATTCATCCGTTCATCCATTCATTCATCCATCCATTCATCCATTCATTCATCCGCTCATCCGCTCATCCACAGTGTACCACAAGGCAAAAGAGGGCCACAGGGGGCGGCAGCCTATGGGAAAACGGCTCGGCGGTTCTGCCGGGGGCCACAGGGCGGCCCTTCTGCCGGGGCCGCCCTTGGCCACATTGTGTTTTTGCCGTGAAAAAAGCGGGGATCCCAATTATCCTTATTGCCCCGGGGAACTGTCTGTGATACCATCCGGTCTGTAATGGGCTTTGTGAAGAACACTATAGGGTATATTCTGCTGCTGGCCGGGTCGTGGTTGGCGGTGTCCTTGATAATACGCTATTGGGGGCCATTGTACCTGTCTTTGTCTACCCCGCCCGGCAGTGGAGGCCATAGCGTCTCCCTTGTCGTCTTCCTGCCGGCTTGCTGTTGCGTTGTGTTCGGTTTTGCCCTTGCGAAACTATCAGCCGGATGCGGAAACAAGCCGGAGAGGGGTCGGCTCGGGCCTGCTGCTTCCTGGAACACTTTGGCCTGGCTCGCCCCGGCAATAGTGTTTGCCCTTTGGCTGCCGCTGTACCTTGTCATAGAAACCATACCTTTCCTCCCGCCTTATTCCGACGGGTCGTTCTATCCCGATTTTGAAATAATATGCGGGTTGGTCGCAGGCATTGTCATAGGTTCGGCCCGTAAAACGCAGGCTGCGCAGAATGCACAAGCTACGCAGGCTGCGCAGGATGCACAAGCTGCGCAGGATGCACAAGCTGCGCAGGATGCACAGGCTACGCAGGATGCACAGGCTGAACATGCTACGCAGGCTGAACAGGCTGCCGGGGAGGGCGGAAAACGGAAGGCGCCCCCCGCTGCCCTCAAAACGGTTCTTTTCCCGGCACTCTATTACCTGTGCTTCTGCCTGTCTTGCGTATGCGTCCAATGGGATTTTACGAGGCTTTACGGGGTTGCCGGCTATGGCTCCGGCGCATATTGGATAACAGCCGGGAATGTGATTTTTTTCGGGGTGCTTTTGGGGTTGCTGTCCCGCCCCCGCCGGGTTTTCCGGATGGGCAATTGGTTTTTCTGTTCAAATAATGCAAAGATATGGGTGATTGTTTTTGCCGCCATAATTGTGTCTATGGGGTTGGCGTGGGAGACGTTCACCAAGGTTTATGTGCCTTCCTTCCCGTCGCCGCAGGGGCGCGTCCCGGATTTGGCGGTCATGTGGATGTTTTCGCTCGGGTACCTGCTCGGGAGCAATATGAGGCAACGGGACAAATGAAGCAAAGGGGCAAAAACGGGACGGCAGGCTGACAGATAAAGGAGTATACTCATGCTATGGATACGGGGCGGGTCTACGAGGAAGCGCTGCGTCTGTGGCAGGCGGCAGAGGCAGGGGATTTGGCCGCCGCTTCTTGGACCGGGGAGGTTTCGCCCGGGCAGGAAGGGTTGCTTTTGCTCGGCGACAATCTCGCGCTCATGGCCGCGCTCGCGAAGCAACCGGAGACCGCGCCCGCGAAGCCGTTCAGCCTCATCTATATGGATCCCCCGTACTTTTCAAACCGCAACAGGCAATCAAATGTCAGGGTGAAGACGCCTGCCGGCGAGATGTTTGTGAAGGCCCCGGCGTTCTCGGACACATGGAAGCCGGCGAAGGCGGGCGGCGCTAAAGAAGATCCGATGGAGGCATACCTGGCCATGCTGACGCCGCGCCTCATCGCGGCGCGCGAGCTACTCGCGGAGGACGGGTCGCTCTGGCTCCACCTGGACCGCCGCGCAGTGCATTACGCAAAGGTCATGGCCGACGTCGTTTTCGGCGGGGGCGACCATCTTATCAACGAGGTCGTTTGGTCATACAAGAGCGGGGGCTCCTCTTCACGGCGCTTCGCAAACAAGCATGACACGCTGCTCTTCTACGCAAAGGCAAAGCGGAAGTACAAGTTCTTCCCGCAGGAGGAGAAGTCGTACAACCGCGGGCTCAAGCCCTACCGGTTCAAGGGCGTCAAGGAATACCGCGACGATTACGGCTGGTACACGATCGTCCACATGAAGGACGTGTGGGACATCCCTATGGTCGGGCGCACGGCGGCGGAGCGCACGGGCTACGCGACGCAGAAGCCCGAGGCCCTCGTCGAGCGGATCGTCCTGTCGTGCACGGAAGAAGGCGACAGATGCCTGGATCCCTTCGGCGGCTCAGGCACCCTTGCCGCCGTCTGCGCGAAGCACGGGCGGTATTGGGTCAGCATCGACGAAAACCCGGGCGCGGCCGAAATCGCCGCGAAGCGCCTCGGCCTTTAGCGATTAGTGTAATCTTTCGCAGGAACCCCAGGTCTTCAGGCCCTGGAGGAATGCGGAAACCGCCCGTAGCAGGTGTAATAGTGGTCACAAAGCGAGCAGTTTCGCGAGGTCGAAGAGCTGCGCGTTGCTCCGCTTTTTTGCATCGAGGGCCTCGCCGAGCTCCGGCCAAACGATTTTGTCATCCACGATGCCAATGGCCACACCGTGCAGGTCTTTGTGTAATAATTCCGCTGCTTTGGCGCCGAAAAGGCTTGCGAGCAGCCGGTCGCGCGCAGTCGGCGTCCCCCCTCGCTGTATGTAGCCCAGGATGACGACTTTGACATCGAGGCCGGTACGCCTTGTGATTTCGTCGTCCAGGTAATCCGGATCGATATCCACGCCCTCGGCTTTGACGATGATGCTTGAGTTTTTGCCCTTGTTGCGCGACTCTATGAGCGTGCGGCAAATATCGCTGATGTCGACGTGCACCTCGGGGACAAGGATGATTTCGGCGCCGCCCGTCAGCCCGGCGTGGACGGCAATGTCGCCGCATTCGCGCCCCATTACCTCAATAATCGTTACGCGCTCGTGCGCCGCCGAGGTGTCGCGGATATTGCTGATCGCGTACAGCGCAGTGTTGACAGCCGTGTCGAAACCGATCGCAAAATCGGTATAAGCCATGTCGTTGTCGATGGTGCCCGGGATGCCGACGACCTTGACCCCGGCTTTCGCCAGGTCAAGCGCGCCCTTGAGTGAGCCATTGCCCCCGATCACGATGAGGCCTTCTATCCGGAAGTTTTCGAGCATGTCTATCGAGCGCTGGAAGCCCTCGTCGGTCAGAAACGCTTCGCTGCGCGCCGTTTTAAGGAAGGTGCCTCCGCGCTGTATCGTGTCGCTGACATCCCTGGGGCCGAGCTGCCTGATGTCGCCCGCGATAAGCCCGTTGTACCCACGCTCGATGCCGAAAACCTCAAGCTCAAGCCATGCGCCCATGCGCACAGCAGCGCGCACGCACGCGTTCATCCCGGGCGCGTCGCCCCCGCTTGTCAATACGCCGATCCTTTTCATTTTTCGATCCCTTTCCCTATTACCGCCACAAAGATCCCTTTCCCTTCCGAAAATCACCAAATTACAATTTCAATGTTACCATAACTTCCGGGCCTGCGCGTCCTGTCAAATTTCCAATGATTATCAATAACGGCCGCCCCGAATGCAACATTCTATAAGAACCTGCCGTTTCGAACCCGATTTCTTCACATACCTTTAATATTTACCATAACTTCCGGGCCTGCGCGTCCTGTCAAATTTCCAATGATTATCAATAACGGCCGCCCCGAATGTAACATTCTATAAGAACCTGCCGTTTCGAACCCGATTTCTTCACATACCTTTAATATTCGATAATATAACTTTACAAAAAAAACACTTTATTATATGATAATATGCTATATAAGGTGTTTTGGATGGATCATGTATCCTGAAGAGCAGGCAAGGAAAGAAATATTTGGAAGGAGCAAACAATGCTGGTCACAAGGGAAACAGATTATGCGATCCGGTCGCTACGCGCGCTGGCTGACGGCAAGAAGAAAACGCTGGCAGAAATTTGTAAGGAAGAGGCCGTTCCGCAGCAATTTGGGTACAAGATCCTGAAAAAGCTCTCAAAAGCAGGCTATGTTACGATCAAGCGTGGCAAAGAAGGAGGCTATATCATCACCGACGAGTTCAAAGAGCGTACACTTTACGATCTCGCAAGGGTGATGGAAAATCCGATGGATATCAGCCCCTGCGTCGTGCCGGGCTACCGTTGCGAGGCGCATTCTGAAAACATCGAGGCATGCCGGGTCAACCAGTGCCTGTCCGGCCTCCAGCAGGAGCTTGACTCGCGGCTGAAAGCAGTCAACCTGTACGAACTGTTTTCGGCCTGATCATCGGTCCGGCATACAGATTGCCGGAGCAATATGACCGCCTCCCCGGCCTGTCGATCTTAGGCCCCCGGGCAATTTAATAGCCAGCAAGTTAGCCGTTCCTCTGCGGCTGTGTTCTGCGCGGTGAAATAAATCAAGCCGCCATTATGCGATGGGATAAAAAAATTCAAAAATAATTATGTATACCACCGGGAAATAAGGTATTCTGTGGTATGGTTTTCTCTGGCTTATTATATCGGTATCATTATTTATTATTCAATTACTAAGGCAACTGGAGGTGAATTCTGTGGGCAACAAACTATACGAAAACAAACTGATCATCTTATTCTTCTGCACCTGGGGGTTTTTGTTTATCGACAGGCTGTCGATCACTTTTATACTGCCGGTCATCCAGCCGGACCTGGGGATCAACAACGCGCAGGTCGGGATGCTGAACCTGGCCTTTACGGTCGCCTGGGGGGCGTCGGCGATCGTCTTCAGCGGGATAGCCGACAAGAAAGGCAACCTGAAACGCTGGCTGCTCCTGTCGGGGTTCCTGACGTCGATCTTCGGGGCCGCCTGCGCCTTGTCCGTTTCGTTTGAGACACTTGTTGTGTTCCGGATCCTTGTCGGAATCGCGGAGGGGCCTTTCTCGACCTTCATCATGGCTACGCTGGGCAAATCCGTCAGCGAAGACCGCCTGGGCTTTTCCGTCGGCGTCGTGAACTGCGGGGTGGCCGTCATAGCCGCCGCGATAGCGCCGATCCTTTTGACGCAGCTCGTGGCCGTCACGACATGGCAGATGGTCTTCTTCGTCGGCGCGATCCCCGGGCTCATCTTCATGGTCGTCGTGGCGTTCTTCGTTAAGCCCATCCCGGACACAAAGCGCGAGGAGGCGTCAAAGGACGAGGGCGCGCCCGCCAAAAAGAATATGTTCGCGGAGCTGTGGTCCTACCGCAACTTCAGGATATGCTTCTTCCTTGCCATGGTGCACATGGCGGGGTATTACATAATGCAGATATTCGGGGCGCTGTACTGGACGAATGTCGCGGGCCTGAGTGTGCAGACGACAGGGTTCCTTTTGAGCGGTGCGGGGCTGGTCGGTATCTTCACCTGCATCTTCCTGCCAAAGCTGTCCGATATCTACGGCCGCAGGCCCGTCATGCTCTTCTCATACCTTTTGAGCATACTCCCCTCGCTGTTCATGTTCCTGCTCCCGGGCAGCACGTTCAGCATGGTCATCTTCGTGGCCTGCGCCAGCATACCGGGCGCGCTGGGGATATTCTGGATAAACCTCATACCGATAGAGACGCTGCCCAAATACCTGACATCGACGGGGATCTCGATTCCCATGGCCATGGGGGAATTCATCGGCGGCGCACTGATCACAGCCATAGCCGGGATTATTGCGGATATGTACGGCCTGCCGGCCATGATGATCATCGCCGCGGTCGGCATGCTCGGCTCGTTCCTGCTGTGCTTCGGTATTATTGAGACCGCGCCAAGGGCGCTTGAGAGGAAGGCGGCCAGGCTCGGCGCCGGTGCGGGGCAATGAGCGGGACAGGCCCTGTAGCCGGGGACGTGGCTGATTCGGTTGCCGACGGCGGGGCTGATTCGGTTGCCGGAGACGTGGCTGTTCCTGTAGCCGGGGACGTGGCTGATTCGGTTGCCGGCGGCGTGGCTGTTCCTGTAGCCGAGGACGTGGCTGTTCCTGTAGCCGGGGACGTGGCTGTTCCTGTAGCCGGGGACGGATTTGACCTGGTGATAAGGAACGGTCTGGTGCTGACGATGGATGCCGCCCTTTCGCGGAAGGGGTGGCTGGCTGTCAAGGATGGCGTCATCAAAGCGCTGGGGGATGGCGATTTTTCGGGGACGGCCGCGGAAACGATAGACCTGAAAGGCCGGGTGCTCATGCCCGGCCTGATCGATACGCATGCGCACAGCGCGATGACCGGGATCGGCAGGAGGGGAATCGACCTTGCCGGCATAGACACGGTAGGCGGGATACTTGACAGGGTGGAGTCGTTTTGCCGCGAAGACAAGACGTCAAAGGTGGTCTGCGGGTGCAATATGCTTACGCCGGAGGCCATCAGTGAAAAGCGGCTCCCGAGCCGGGATGAGCTGGACGAGGTCAGTGGCGACCGTCCGTTGATGCTCGTCATGTGGACAGCGCACGGCGGGACGATGAATTCGGCCGCGTTTGAAAAGGCCATGCTCACGCCGGAGATGCAGGAATGCTGCAAGGACGGGGTTTTCGTCGATGACAAGACGGCTTTCCACGTTATAGGCAATATCTACAACCTGATGGAAGACAAGGACTTTGAGGAAATCTTTTTTGGCATCGCGGCAGGCTGCGTCTCGCGTGGCATTACGACGCTGCATTCGCTTGACGGGATGATGGTCAAAGACGACCGGGACGTGGATGTGCTCATGCGGGTGAAGGACCGGCTGCCGATAGAGTTTGTGGTTTACACGCAGACGTTTGACTGGGAGAAGGTCTGCGCTTACGGGCTGGGGCAGGTCGGCGGGTGCCTCAGCGTCGACGGCTCGCCCCCGCAGATCACCGCGGCATACCAGGATCCTTATCCATCCGCTCCAAACACGAGGGGCTTTTTGAACTTCACCGACAGCGAATTGCACGGGTTCGTCACGGCCGCTTCAAAGGCCGGGATGCAGGTCGCCTTCCACGCCATCGGCGATCGGGCGGTCGACCAGATAGTGCACATCTACCAGCAGGTTGACCGGGAAGTCGGGATAAGAAACCTTCGCCACCGCGTGGAACACTTCTCGCTGCCGACAGACCATCATATCGAAATGGCCGCCGAGATGAATGTGGTCTGCTCGGCGCAGCCCGCGATAGGCAACATGCTTGACGGGCCGGCGGGCAACGGGTTTGATGCTTTTGTATCAAAAGAGAAGGCGCAGCTCCACGAGAACTTTGCCCGCGTCATGAAGGGCGGCGTGGCCGTTTGCGGCGGGTCGGATTCGCCCGTCACCCCACTCGACGCGTTTGTCGGAATCGACGCGGCGGTCAACGCCTTCAACCCCGACAGGCGCGTAAGCGTTACGGAAGCGCTCAGGATGTATACCATAAATGCCGCTTACGCTGCGCACCAGGAAAAAACCAAGGGTTCTTTGGAAGTTGGCAAGCAGGCGGACATGATTGTTATTGACAAAGATCCGTATGAGCCGGATACCGCCGCTGCCCTGGCTTCGATAGAGGTCTTGCAGACCTGGCGCGCCGGCAAGCTGGTTTTTGAAAGGCCGTGAGGAGCGTGCACAATGTGTGTGTGAATAGCAGCGAGTAACGCGGTAATGCGGAAAATGAACGTGGGACAATGCGGACAATGAGCGCGGGCCCGCGTTGACAGGCGGCGCGGGGCTTGGTACAATGATGTCCGTTGTCAAGAACGGTCCACCGGCCGCCGCGCTGGGCGGATGGAGCCGAGAACGTTCGGAATGGGCCGCGCGAGGGCGCGGCAGCGGAGGAACAGACAGTATGAATATTTTAAGCGACATAGTACAGGACTATATCCGTGAGGACGTCCCGGAGTTCAGTGTGGGGGACACGCTGAAGGTACACATCAAGATCAAAGAAGGCGCGCGTGAAAGGATACAGGTCTTCGAAGGCTTCGTCCTGAAGAAGCAGGGCGGCGGCGTAAGTGAGACGTTCACGGTGCGCAGGATCGCATCCGGCGTCGGCGTCGAAAAAACCTTCCCGATCAATTCCCCAAAGATCGACAGGATCGAGGTCGTCAAGCACGGCGATGTCCGCAGGGCCAAGCTCAATTACATGCGGCAGCGTACCGGCAAGGCGGCCAGGATCAAATCCAAGGAACGCGACTGACGCAGGGCCGGCTCCGCGCGTAACAGCGCCGGCCAGCTTACCGCAAGGAACCGCCGCACCGGAAGGGCGGTTCTTTTCATGTTACGGCTTGCCGTTCTCTGGTACAATACTCTTTATGAGGGCGATCAACTGGTATCCGGGCCATATGAAGAAGACGCGCGAACTGATCGAGGCGAACCTGAAGCTTGTCGATGTGGTCTGCGAAGTCTGTGACGCGCGCATCCCGGCGTCAAGCAGGAACCCGGTCCTGGGTGAGCTGACCACCGGCAAGCCGCGCGTACTTATCCTGAACAAGAGCGACCTGGCTGACGAGGAGGCGACGAAAGCGTGGCTCGGGTATTTGCGGGGCGGGGCGGCGCAAACGGGGCAGGCCCCGGTCCACGCGTCTTTTGCGCTGAACGCGATGAGCGGGCAGGGCGTGAAGGCCTTGTTCGGCGGCCTTGAGCGCATCGCTGCGGAAAAAGCGGCTACCGGCACAGGCAGGGCGCTGATACCACTCAGGCTCATGGTAGTCGGCATTCCGAATTCCGGCAAGTCATCGCTTATCAATCGGCTGACGGGGCGCCGGGCCGCGCAGGTCGGCGACCGGCCCGGCGTTACGCGCGGCAAGCAGTGGCTTACGCTCGAAAACGGCATGCAGTTGCTCGATACGCCGGGGATCCTGTGGCCGAAATTCGAAGACCCGGATGTAGGGCTCAACCTCGCGTTTTGCGGATCCATCCGGGACGAGATAATGGACATAGCGGATCTCGGGCTTGAGCTGATACGCATACTCGCGCGTGACTACGCGGGCATGCTCGCAGAGAGGTACGGAACACAGGGGGACGGTTTTTCTGTGCGCAACTCTTTGTCAACGGAGGAGGCTCTTTTGGTAATGGAGGGAATCGCGCGGAGGCGCGGCTTTGTCCTTTCCGGGAACCGTATCGATTACGAGCGGACGGCGCGCACAGTGCTTGACGAGTTCCGCTCGGGGAAAATCGGACGTATCACACTTGAGCAGCCGCCGTTAATGTATGAAGCAAAGAGGACGGTTTGACTTCCTATTGGTTTCAGGTATGATACTACGGTTTTCAAGTGTTCGCAGAGGCAACATGAAATGGCAGGCAGCATGAAAAGGCAGGCAGATAAATGAAAAAAGCAGAACGGGAAGTATATTTGAAGAACAAGCTGGAGGAGATGCTCGCTTATGAGCGCGCGCTGTGGGCGGACGGCGTCGTATATGTCGCGGGCGTCGACGAGGTCGGGCGGGGCCCGCTAGCCGGGCCGGTCTGCGCGGCATGCGTAGTGCTGCCGCATGACTTCGACATCATCGGCGTAAACGATTCAAAGAAGCTCAGCGAGAAGCGGCGCGGGGAGCTTTACAGTCTGATAGTGGAGCGCGCGGACGCCTACGGCATAGGGCTGATAGACAACGGCCGCATCGACGAAGTGAATATATTGAATGCGACGAAGGAGGCGATGCTTATCGCGGTAGCGGACGCCTCAGCGATGTTGGCCGCGCGTATGCCTGCTGAGGAAGAGGCAGCCATCGGGCACCTGCTCGTCGACGCCCTGAGGCTCCCCGAGGCCGGCATCCCCGGCACTGCCATCATACAAGGCGACGAAAAAAGCGTGTCGGTCGCAGCCGCATCCATCGTGGCCAAGGTCACGCGCGACCGCATTATGACAGAGTTCGATTCCATTTACCCCGGCTACGGTTTCTTGTCCAACAAAGGCTACGGGACCGAGGCGCATTACGCCGGCCTGCACAAGCTGGGGCAGACCCCGATTCACCGCCGCACTTTCTTGAAGAAAAAGTGAGACATTGGCCTGCGTCTTTTGTCTTACAGGTTTTCGCTTTTGTCCCGGTAGGCTATTACTGTCTCCGCTATCTCAAGCCCCTTATGCTCAAAGACGCTGCATGCCCCCGGGGATTTTTTGTTCCCGGAAAAACTGATCAGCCAGCCTTTCTTTTGCCCCTGGCTGTCAAGATAGTCCGCAAGCTGGGCATAGCCACTTTCCTCGTATTGCTGACCGCGCCAGATTTTCAGTTCGATAATGAACTTCTCTTTCCCGAAGAAAACGACGATATCCATCCGGCGATTGTTCCGCGTCTGCGGCTCGACCGCATAATGCCCGGCGCCATTTATTATTGGCATAAGAAAGCTGAGGAACAAAAGCCTCGCGTGGTTTTCAATGAAATCCCCGTCTTCGTCCCGGTATTCGGATTTCATAAAGAAAGCGAAGCGGGCCGCCACGGTGTCCATATCGAGTCTTCCATTTTTGATGAAAAGCGAACTGTCTTCATTTGCCCGTTTTAACTTGCCCCTGGTATCTTCAAGAGAAAGAAACAAATCATACAAAATCTTTTCAAAAATGATATTCGATAAGGCTATCTTCCCACCCTTTTTCGTAATGATCCCATACATGAAGCCCAAATCTATCGCTGGATTATATATCGAAAACTGCACATCCTTTCCACGAAGGAGTATTTCCCTTACCATGTCGCCAAGTTCCTGGTTGTTCAATACGTTCTTGCTCAAATCTTCAAACAACGTATTCCTTTCTTTGACCAACTCTTTCACGGCGTCATCTACGCTCCCCGGCGTGAAGCCCAAGTCATTTTCGTCGATCATTTTGCAAAGCTTGCTCACAAGGAAGGGGTAGCCGCCCGTATAGTAATGGATCCGGTCCGCGACCGAAGGGATGTCCATCTTTGTATGGTGGTCATTCTCGTATTCATCGAGCATCGTCGCGATCTCCGGTGGCGAGAAGCTCATATCCAGGTTGAAATCCGCCGCGATGTTCCAAGGGCTGTTATAGGCATGCTCCGAATCCGGGCGGATCTTCTTTTTCAGGTTTTTGATATCATGGACGCCCGCAAGTATGACGCTGTGGAAGGCCAGCGTACCTTTGTCGCCCCTTTCGAGGTACATATCCCTGAGGATTCCGAGGAAAGTGATGAAAACGCCAAAACCGGTCGCGCGGTCCACTTCGTCAATCATAAGGACGACGGGCTTGCCGGAAGCCCTGCATGTTTCAGAGATTCTGTTGCGGAAATCAAGTTCCGGGGTTTCCTGGCCGATCGGGTTTTCCCAAACCGCGGCAAGCGCTGTATCTTTTTCTTTGAGGATGTTTATCAAACTCAGCGACATGTTTTTGCAGAACGAATCAAATGAATTGAAAAAAGACTCTTTTCCCTCAAAGCTCATCCGGATTACTGTATATGAATCCTGCATCCGTTTCTCGAGCAAGGAAAAGGTTGTCGTTTTCCCGTATTGGCGCGCCCGGTTGATTGTAAAGTATTCGCCCTGCTCAATATAGTCATGGACGATCCGCTCGATCTTCTCGGATGTGTCGACCATGTAGTGACGCCCGGGCACACATAGCCCGGTCACGTTGAATTTCTTTTTGACCCCGTTGGCAATCATAGCTTCCTCCATTTGCATCAGTCCTGCTTCAAGAAAAATTATACCATGTAACACCAGGACAATGAGAACGGTTCTCCCAGGTTATCTTCTTTCGTTCCACAGCATTTCCATATCATCCTCGCCCGGTCGCTCTTGAAGCCGATAGGACAATTAGAACCGTCCGAAACCACTGAAAAAGTCTCTTCCCTGGATCCATTTCGAGCGAAGCAACAAGCAACAAACTTTTTTCCCTTCCCTCGTTCCCTCCTTTCCTTCTTTCCCTCCTTCCCTTCCTCCCTCCCTTCTTTCCTTCATTCCTTTGACGCGTTGCAAATATACAGAAAATTATGAAAAAATGTCCCAAAAACGAAGTTGCGGGTAGTTTTTTTGCGGTTTTAGCTGCTAAAACAAGCGATTTATGTCTTTTGGA
>Ga0082212_10005867_pt1 | contig 16641 bp, 13 predicted proteins | sample TergutNt197P3_FD_71548 | JGI IMG/M metagenome (GOLD analysis project Ga0082212, IMG submission 71548) | Neocapritermes taracua P3 segment gut microbial communities from Petit-Saut dam, French Guiana - Nt197 P3 | ecosystem: Host-associated > Arthropoda: Insects > Digestive system > Gut ... | reverse complement strand
ATATTTATGCTAACCGGTTTTTGCCTGCTACTGTCTGTATTTAATGTTTCCTTTTGTTCTGTCAATCAAAAAGAGCTGTCTCAAATGGATAGCAAGTATATAATTAATCTTGATGGAAATAAAGAAAATTCCTTGCCGTTATCTTCTTATTTTCAAAACCCTAAAGCAATCATTCTTGAAACAGACAAAAATTGCCTGATCAGCCATATTTTTGATCTTCAGGTCTTTGATGATTTTTTGTATGTTCTCGATACGCGAATTGCAAAAAGCCTGTATGTATTTGATATGAACGGGCGTTTTGTAAGAAAGATTGGCAGTTTGGGACAGGGGCCGGGAGAATATTCACAACTTACAGATTTTACGATAGATACGGAAAACCGGTTTATTTATCTGCTGGACTATTATAAACGCGTTCATAAATATCATTTAGACGGAACTTTTGTTCAGACAATCATCCCAAAAGTACAAAATGCAAATATCATGTACATCCAGTATTACAATAACAGATTATATATGAGTATTTTAGCGTACAAACCTGTTCCGGGAGATTTTATGTTGCTGGAATCCGACCCAGGCAACGGAGAAATATTGTCTAAATCATTGCCGTTAAAATACAATAAGGGATGGGCGGAATTAATTTTCATGAGTCATAGTTTTTTCATTTCCCGAATGAATGTTCCACCGCTTTATACCCAAATATTTATGGATTATGTAGTATCTTTGGGGGATGATATTACGCCCTACATCGAAATAAAAAGCAAAAACCTGGTAACTGACAAAGACATAAGCAATATTACCGACACTCGCGGGAACAAAGATATATTTGGTAGTTTTCGATCTTATTTTCGTGGAAGTGTAAAAATATTTGATGTGCATAGTTATGTGGAAAACGACGAGTTCATTCTATTTATGTACCAGCAGGGTTTTATGAACAGTTGTGCCGTTATTGTTCATAAGAAAACCGGTTTGGTGAAATTAGCCAATCAGTTCAGTAATGACTTAATATTCAAGAATGGTGAAAATCATTTTTTTTTAGAGTTTGCATTTTCCGATTCAAAAGGAGCTTTTGAAATTATGCATATCGAATCAATTGCAAGATTTCAGGAATCAATCCGGAACAGTGAAGTAATCTCCGGATTGGACAGACTGGATGAATTGCGTACATTGGAGGAAGACGCCAATCCCGTCATTTTTTATTATGAGTATAAATAAGTCATTGAAATACGTTCCGCAATGCGCTTATTTTACATTTTGTAATAAATATTTACTAATTAATAAATTATGCATCATGATGTTAAGTAAAGTAAAATTTTTTTCATCATCCTTTTTATTGCTATTTTTTCTTTGTTGCTTTGGCCAACAAAAGGAATTGAGCCAAATGGATAGTGATTATTTAATTGACCTTGACGGAAATAAAGAGACGTCAATACCTTTTTCAGCTTATTTTAATAATCCCAAAACCATTATTCTTGAAACCGGCAAAGAATGTCTAATCGGTTTTGTTAATGATTTTCAGGTTTTGGATGATCGTATTTATGTTCTTGACATACTTTATGCTAAAAGTCTTAATGTTTTTGATATGGATGGGCATTTTATCAGAAAAATTGGCAGTTTAGGGCAGGAGCCGGGAGAATATATTTCTCTTGTGGATTTTACAATAGATACTGAGAATCGGTTTATTTATCTACTTGACTATGGAAAACGAGTGCATAAATACGATTTGAACGGACAATATGTTTCGACAATCACCCCGCAGATAACACGTTCAAATATAAAATACATTCAATATTACAAAAGTAAATTGTATTTAAGTGTTGAAGCATATACATCTGCCCTTTCCGATAATATGTTACTGGAATCGGACTTAAACGGAAAGATACTGTCAGGTACTCTCTCGTTAATATATGACAAGGGATGGGGAGGACGTCTTTCTAAAGGATACAGTTTCTTTATGTCACGATTAAATGATACTCCAAGATATGCCCGATTGTTTATGGATTATATTGTAACTGTCGGAAAGGAAATCACTCCTTATATTAAATTGAAAAGCAATTCTTTATCAACCGGGAAAGATTTTGAGGATTTTCAGAATGGCGGAATTTCCCGTACAGGCATGGAAAGAGCAATAGCGAACTTTTCAAAAATACATAATGTGCACAGTTTTATTGAAAATGATGATTATGTTATATTTAAATACCAGCATGGCCTTAATAAGTACATCACAGTCATATTACATAAGAAAACAGGAGAGGCAAGGTTGACAAGTTATTTTAGTAATGATTTGATTTTCAAAAGTGATAACGCCGGTTTTAATAAAAAATTTGTTTTTTCCGACTCAAAAGGAGCTTATGAAATTATGGATCATTATAATTTGGAGATTTTTCTAAAATCAATCCGGAACAATGAGATAGTCCCCGGATTGGACAGACTGGATGAATTGCTTCAATTGGAGGAAGACGCCAATCCCGTCATTTTTTATTATGAGTATAAATAAGGCATTGACCGTTGTATTTTCTGTCCTGAGCCTGCTGATGATTGTTACCGTCATCAACCTCACGGCAAACACACGCAATCCAATAGCAAAAACGGTGGATACAAATAGGACAGCGGTGTAAAAACTCAGTTCTTTTATAAACTTCTTCGCAACAAAAACCGAATTTCATTTGAACAATTGCCGTCCGGCAGATACCTTTGCGAAAAAAACAGGCAGATACAGCAGCGTAGTCGAATTACTTCAGAAGCAAAAAGTAAGAGATGTAAGAGATTTGGAATCATACAAGTTGTCGGAATGTCATCCTGCGTCGGCAGGGATAGATTTGGGTAGCGAGGAGTCTTTCATCCATGCACCAGTCATCTGCAGGTCGCATGTGAATGTGCCGAAACAACGATTATCGGAAAAATACTTGAAAAAACTACCATTCATACTCAAAAAACGCAGTTTTGTACAAATGTCTATTTTTTTACTTGAATATTTGCATAATTGGTCTATCTTTGCATTTTTAAATAATAAAAATAAAATAAATTACTAATTAAGAATTTTAAATAATGAAGATGCTACTAAAGCCTGAATTATTTCCTTTTTCAGGCGAAAAGTATAGGTTTTTTGTAGAGTGAATAAATATACTGCCATGTACAATAAATTTTTCTACTTACTCTTTTCTTTCATTTTAATTGCTTGCAGTTCAAATAAAACGCAACAGGAGTTACCTTTTGATGGAAAATATTATACTATTGACCTTGACGGGAAAAGGGAGACGTCTATTCCGCTCTCTTCAATATTCAAGCGTGTACGAACCATCATTCTCGAAAACAGCGATTCCTGTCTGATTGGACGTCTGAGCGATATTCAGGTTTATAGCGATCTCATCTATATACTTGATTCAAACAAAGCGAAAAGTTTGTTTGTGTTTGACATGGAAGGAAAATATGTTCGAAAGATTGGCGGAATTGGGGGAGGTCCCGGAGAATATCGCGGTCTTTATGATTTTACACTGGATTTTGAAAATGGAGTTGTCTATCTTTGCGACGCGTTCAATCGAATACATAAATATCAATTAGACGGAACATTTCTTCAGACGATTACAATAGATGCCTCCGATTCGCAAGCTACTTTTATTCAGTACTATAATGGCAGGTTGTACTCATCTCAACTTTGGCTAAATAAATCAAAAGATAATTATATGCTTTTGGAAATTGATCCGGATAATGGGAAGGTTCTTTCAAGTTCACTGCCTGTAAGGTATAATAAGGGATGGAATGAAGCCTTTTACAGTGAAAACAGGTTTTTCATGTCCCGTGCAAACAATCCGCCAAGATATACCCAGATGTTTATGGATTATGTCGTTTCCATTGGAGAAGAGATAACTCCATATATCAAACTGACGGGCAGATTCCTGACGACAGAAGAAGATATTGAAAGTTTTCGCGGTCAAGATCATATACCTGTAAATGTGCCAAATATCATGAGAAGTTCAAAACTGTTCAAAATGAATTTTTTTGTTGAGAATGACGATATTATTACATTCAAATACGGGCATATGTCTCACTTTTATGTTATCTGCCATAAGAAAACAGGAGAGGTTAAATTAGCTGATTATTTAAGTAATGATTTAGTTTACAGGAACGACCGAAAAGGCAGTTTAATACAGTTTCTATTTGCTGATGCAAAAGGCGCTTATCACGTTTTGGATACGCAGTCAGGCAGTGATTTTTTTGATAATCTCAAAAATGCAGTTAAAAACGACGAGATTGTTCCTGATTTAGACAAATTGGAGCAATTGAAACAGTTAGATGAAGAATCCAACCCGATTGTCTTCTTTTATGAATTTAAGTAGTGATATTAATAAGACAACGGGAGTCGGGTTTGTTGAATCCATCCATTGCGCCCGTCACGATATTGCCTTCCCGGCCGGTGGAGCTGATACCTCCCTGCGCATCGCCGGCGCTGATGCTGAAAGGAGTGCGGATAACAATGCCCTGCGGGATGCGGGTATCCGTCAGGGAGATAAGCGGGAAAGACATGCCGGTTCTCATTGACGCGTAAAAACGGTTTTTAAAAACTCTTTTTTTGCGCCGGAAAGATTTATTTTCGGGGAACAGGACCGGATTCTAATTAGACATATCAATGCGCTGTTTATAAGGATAATCAGCAGGCGACGCTCCTTGATCAGCAGGCGGCGGAAATAAAAGACCTGACAGCCGCCATTCGTTCAATGGAAGAAGCCATGCGGTTGAGGGACAGCAATATGGAAACGTTAAAGGCGCAGAATCGCGCACTGGGAAAACTTATCGGCAACAAATCCGAAAAGATTGCGTCCGGTTCATCAAAAATGGAAGACGCGCGGGTAGCGGACGATGTGCCGGACGTAACCGGAACTGTCGAAAAGCCCGAAGAGAAGCCTGTGGAGAAGCCGCGCTTCAATCCCGGGGACAGGGGAAACAACCATGCAAAGCGAAAAGAGTTTTTTGACATGGTTATTGAGCGAAGTCGAAATATTGAAACGGTTATTGAAGACGTTTATCCCGACAATCCCGCTTTCGACAGGGAAAAGTCGAAAGTGATCGGATATACGGATTCCATCCTGAACAAGTACATACCCGGCAAGTTTATCAAACACATATTCCGTCAATCAATATTACATTTACAGCGAACGCAACGGATACCGTATGAATTCCTCTCATCGTTTAGATATAAGCATAGCCATTGTCAAACAAACAAAACAGGTTGAACACCGCTGGGTATTAGGCATATACAACGCTTCTTCACGAGTCTTTCGGGCAACCCGGTCAGTCCGTTTTTGACATACGGGTAATGGAAAGTTTCTCGCTGGCAGAAATAAAAGAACAGGATAACACAAAAAAAGACATAATCCGCAATGGAGAAATAAGATTGTACGAAGATGGCGAGTTGATTTTGTCTTTACCCGGTCCGCTTGATATGTCAACCAATTTGACAAACTTCGGACCCGGTTGGAAATTTGGGCAAAACGGTTTTCGCTATTATACAGGCGGTATTAATACCCGTACAGGAAGCGAATATCGCCTTGAAGTCGAAGTGGAAGGTTTTCCGATGGCGGTTTCAACAGCTGTTATGCCCGTAGCGCCTGTTATTTCGGCAAGTATGGATACTGCAATGCAGGTTGTCAGGCAGAATGTCAAAGAAATTGGAGTGGCAGGTTACTGGCTGAATCAATTGTACCCTTTATGGTATTATGATAACTTTCCTGAAAAGTATTGGCCTTTTTCGATGAAAGTGGACGTTCCGGATGAAAATAATTACTTTGCACTTGATTTATATAAGACTGATTATGGGCGTGGTATCCAATTTTGGCTCATTGGCGGTTCAGACGCTTCGATTTTTATGGAAATCGGCATGGAAAGCGAACTTATTGGCAACAATCACGCAGACCTGTATCTGTTTCCAATGCTGGCATTGCAATCCTCACAAAACATGCTTAACGAACAGCCTGTAACGGTTGTCAGTAACATAAACAATAAAATGTATTATGTCTATGTATCAATTTTTTTTCCAGCAATTTTTTATTTCAAAGAAATTGCTTTACTTTTGCAGAAAATTTACTTTAAAATTCTAAATTATGTATTACGCTGACACATTTATTAAAAAATTTATCGTTGTATTTGTATTATGTATTGTTTCAGGTTTGTTTTCTCAACCGGCTGTATCTCAGAATATTGTTACCTATTTCGGTCAGGAGAAAGTAGAAACTACCGATGAGGGACAAATCGTTCATCGTTTTGAAAAAGGCCTCATTCTGCCGGGAAGCGTCAATCAGGGCTCGCTGTTCAATGCGCAGGATATGCTGGCATGGCTGTTTGCAACCGGTAATTTTATGACTCCCAAAGCGGGCGATTCAATTCCATATTCGTATCCCAATACCATTGCCCCCCGATTCGACCTGCAGCAGGCGCCGACTCAGCCGCGCGCCGCTGTACGACCCGGTATGCAGAGCAGACCGGCGCTTTCACCATGGAAATGGGCAGAGACCGAAGTCGATACCGCCGGAACATTCCGTAATCCGTCTTTACGATCGGCTTATCTGTATATGGCGTTTGACTCGCCTGCGGAACAAACGCTCATGCTGGAGACTTCCGGAGGAACGCGCGTCTACGTCAACGGGTTTCCGCATGAAGGCGATCATTACGATTTCGGATATACGTTGCTTCCCCTCAAACTGAAAAAAGGCCTGAACGAGTTTGTTCATACGCCGGGGCGGTTCGGCTATGTTTCGGCCAAACTGGTAAAACCGGATAAACCGGTGATGTTTACCAAACGCGATATGACGGTTCCCGATATTGTCATCGGCGAAGAAAATGCGAAATGGGCGGCCATTCGCGTTATCAATGCAACGGAAAACGACCTGAAAGGAATGAGCATACGGGCAACCCTTGCTACGGGACAGACGGCTACGGAGAAAACAGACGATGTGATGCCGCTGTCCGTCAGGAAATTGAAATACCTTTTACCGGCGGGCGCGAAAGACAGTCCTGTCGGCAATGTAATGGCTACGATCGAATTGCTGGATAAGTCGGGTAAGGTGATTGATCAGACGGAAATAAGACTGCGGAGCGTTTTGCCTTCGGTGCATCATGAACGGACATTCATCAGCCGAATCGACGGAAGCGTGCAGTACTATAGCGTTGCGCCGGCTATCCGGACAGCGACCGGCGAGACAAAGGCCATGGTGCTTTCCGTACATGGCGCAGGCGTGGAAGCCCGTAATCAGGCGCGCGCCTATAAATCGAAAGACTGGACGGACGTCGTTGCCGCAACCAACAGGCGCCCTTATGGATTCAACTGGGAAGACTGGGGGCGAATCGACGGTTTGGAGGTCTTAGAGGAAGCAAAAAAGGTATATAATCCCGACTTAACGAAAATCTATCTGACAGGACATTCGATGGGAGGTCACGGTACCTGGGTGATTGGCACGGCCTACCCGGATAAGTTTGCAGCCATTGCGCCTTGCGCGTCCTATCCGGATATTATTACGTACGGACGCAGACCGGATGAAATGCACAGTGATAATCCTTCGTACCGGTTTTTCGAACGAAGCGCCAACGCCGCCCGTACCTTATCGCTGATACAGAACCTGAAGCAGTCGGGGGTATACATTTTCCACGGCGATGCGGACAGGACAGTACCTACCGAGCAGGCACGGCAGATGCGCAAGGTACTGGGCGAGTTTCACCCTGATTTTTGCTATTATGAATACCCGGGCGGTGAACATTGGTTTGGCGATATCAGCGTCGATTGGCCGCTCATCTTCGATTATTTCAAAAGTCATGCGATTCCACTCCCGAAAAATGTGAAGGAGATTGATTTCCATACGGCCACGCCTTCCGTTTCGGCATCCGACTACTGGATTCGCGTGGAACAGCAGGTGAAACCGTTTCAGTTCTCGAACATAGTTGCAGGGTATAATAAGGATACGGTCTATTTGCGCAATGCAGTGAATGTTTCAATTTTAGAACTGGATTTGCCAGCGCTGGAGATGGTTTCGGACGTTGCCGTTATCGTTGTCGGCGATCAGACACTGACTATTCCTTCCGGGCAGAAAGCGTTGCTCGAACTGGACAAGGGACAGTGGAGTGTCAGAGAATCTCTGAATATGAAAAATAAATATTCGGATCGCAACGGTGGTTTCAAAAATGCGTTTGATAACCGGGTGGTTTTTGTTTATGCAACACGTGGCAGCCGCGAGGAAAATGAATGGTACCGCAACAAGGCGCGCTTTGATGCAGAGACGTTCTATTACAGGGCTAACGGTTCAATAGACGTCATTCCCGATACGGATTATACATTGGCAAAATATGCCGGACGGAATGTGATCGTCTACGGAAATAAAAACAATAACAGCGCATGGACGCTCTTATTGGCAAACTGCCCGATACAGGTGTCAGGCAATGAAATAAAAGCCGGGGACCGCTCCTATTTTGGAAGCGATTTAGGAACCTGTTTTGTATACCCGCATCCTGCCGACGACCGTGCACAGATCGGTGTAGTAGCAGGAACCGGACTTGCAGGTATGCGCGCCACATCACCCAACAATTACATTTCGGGAATTACAGGTTTTCCGGATTTGATGATATTCCGTGCCGGCGTCCTGCGTGACGGTCTTCCCGCTATGGAACTTGCCGGATTCTTTGATAATGACTGGACTTTAAAAGGAAAAGATTTTTAATTATGAAACGCACCTTGTTATTATGCAGTTTGCTTGCTGTGAACTGTTTTTTCGCGCTAAAACCGGCGCACGCTCAGTATGAGCATTTTCAATCCACCGAATATCAGTATCCAACCGATCCGCTGGTTCGTGAGAAACTCAATCAGTGGCAAGACCTTAAATTCGGAATGATTATCCATTGGGGTGTCTATGCCATTCCGGGAATGGTCGAATCATGGGGTATCTGTTCCGAAGACTGGATTGGACGCGACAGTACAACCACTTACGAGAGTTTTAAACGCTGGTACTGGGATTTGAACAAACTGTTTAATCCTGTTAGTTTTGATCCCGACCAATGGGCTAAAGCAGCGAATGACGCAGGTATGAAATATTTAGTCTTTACAACCAAGCACCATGACGGCTTTTGCATGTTCGATACGAAGGAAACCGATTATTCTGTTGCCAAAGGGCCTTTTAGAAGAAATCCCAAAGCCGACGTGGCAAAACATGTATTTGAATCATTTCGTAATCAGGGGTTTATGATCGGGGCTTATTTTTCAAAACCCGATTGGCACTCGCAGTATTACTGGTGGGATAAATATGCCACGCCCGACAGGAATGTCAATTACGACATCCGCAAAAACGCATGGCGATGGAACGAGTTCAAGACATTTACGTACAACCAGATCGGCGAGTTGATGCAGCGTTATGGCCGTGTCGATATACTGTGGTTAGACGGCGGCTGGGTGCGCCCCATCGAAACCGTTACAGAAGAAGTGCTGTCGTGGGGCGCCCGTATACCTGAATCGGGGCAGGATATTGACATGGAGCGTATTGCCGGTATGGCGCGAAGCCATCAACCCGGACTGCTGATCGTAGACCGCACCGTGCATGGGCCCTACGAAAACTACCAGACGCCGGAACAGCGCATACCCGACCGCCAGCTGGACTACCCCTGGGAATCGTGCATGACGCTTGGAAACGCATGGGGTTTTGTGAAGAACGAGCGGCTAAAATCGTCTGCCCGTGTCGTTCATTCGCTGATAGAAATCGTTGCCAAAGGCGGAAGTCTTTTACTGGGCGTGGGGCCGACGCCAGAAGGACTGCTCACCGATGAGGCCGTACAGCGACTGCACGAAATTGGGCAGTGGACAGAAAGGAACGGAAAAGCAATATACGGCACGCGCATCACGCAACACTATCACGACGGAAATACCTGGTTCACGCAAAGCAAAGACGAAAAAACGCTGTATGCGCTTTACTGTATCGATCCGGCAGCGCCTGCTACTAAAGTGGAATGGACCGGAAACGAACCGGCAAAAGGCTCGAAAATCATTTTACTGCATACTGGGAAACCGGTCAGCTGGAAAAAATCGGGAGACAAAACCGTGATAGAAATTCCGAAAGGACTGCCTGCAAACCTGCCTGCCCTGGCGTTTGAAATACATAAATAGTGTCATCATTCGGTTATTCATAATTTTTAAAAATCATTCTATTTCAATATGAAACGACCTTTCTTATTTTCAGTCACGCTGTTATTCAGTTTCTCAGTTATTCATTCACTCGCCCAGCCGTCGTTTACCGGACTGGAGCGCGTGCTCAAAACGCCGCGCCACTATGTGGCCTGCTATACGACGGAGAGTCCTGTTATTGATGGTAACATTTCGGATGTTGTGTGGGAAAATGCAGTATGGAGCGAGTTTTTCCGCAATATCGAAGGCGACCTGAAACCCGAACCGCCCCTTCGTACCCGCATGAAAATGCTGTGGGACGACCAATATCTGTATATTGCCGCCGAACTGGAAGAGCCGCATGTGTGGGCTTATCTGGAAAATCACGATGACATTGTTTACCATGATAACGATTTCGAGATATTTATTGATCCCGAAAATACTGCACATCAGTATTTTGAAATTGAATTCAACGCCCGTAATACAGTCCTGGACCTTTTCATGACTAAGCCCTATCGCAACGGAGGCGGCGCGCTGATTAGCTGGGATGTAACCGGAATGAAGTCGGCCGTTCAGGTACAGGGATCGCTCAACAATGCTTCCGATACCGACAAATGCTGGACAGTAGAAATAGCGATACCGATCAGCGCTGTCACTTTCTATAACAGTTCGGTCAGACCGCGTGACGGCCGGATATGGCGCATCAACTTCTCACGTGTGGAATGGCATACGGATATTATCGATGGAAAATATGTCAGGCGGAAAGACGGATCAGGTAGAAACCTGCCGGAAGAAAACTGGGTGTGGTCGCCGCAAGGAATTATCAATATGCATGCACCCGAAACGTGGGGATACCTGCAGTTCAGCAAAGAAACAAAACAGGCGGATGCGCCACAGTTCGCCATGCCTTACAGCGAAAAGCAGCGACCCTATCTGTGGCTGATATATCACCGCCAGAAAGAATATTTCGGAAAAAACAGGAAATATGCATCAACACTGGCCGAACTTGGGATTCAACCGTCCGTTTTCAATATTGACGGCAAGGAAAATACGCTCAGCATGGAAGCCACAGACAGGCAGTTCTCGGCTGTCATTGAATCAGCGGAAAGCCGTATATCCATTAATGACGAAGGATTAGCCAGGGCGGCCGGTATGCGAAGAAATGAATAATCAATTAATAAATAAAAAACTATGAACAGTAGAAGAGATTTTATCAGGACAGGATTGATGGCAGGCGCTGCCATGCCGTTTCTGTCCGGATGTACGTCGGCAAATACGTCGGCAAAGACTGAAAATGTCCGGAGTTTCGAACGTAAAAACTGGTTCTGGATCAATCCCCGACCAAGAGATGAAGAGAGCGACATCGAAGTGTTTTATAAGAAATGCCATGATGCGGGAATCCATGGCGTTTTGTTTGAATCCGACAATGAGAAGCATTTTCGCGCAGCGAAAAACCAGGGTCTGGAAGCGCATCGCTGGATTTGGACTACGAATCGTGGAGAAAGGACGCTGCTCGACAGCCATCCCGAATGGTATGCCATCAACCGCAAAGGAGAATCGTGCGCCGACAAACCGCCGTATGTGAACTACTACCGCTGGCTTTGCCCTTCGCGGAACGAAGTACAGCAATACATTGTAGACGATATGCGCGCACAGTTGGACAAGGACTATGTGGATGGCATACACCTGGATTATGTGCGCTACTGCGATGTGATATTGCCCGTCAATCTTTGGGAGAAATACAATATCTCACAGATACAGGAACTGCCCGAGTATGATTACTGTTATTGCGACCTGTGTAAGCGGAAATTCAGGGAATGGTCGGGCGACGACCTTGATGCCATCGAGTATCCGGAAGCAAGCCTTTCATGGCGACAGTACCGTTATAACGCAATTACAAATATTGTCAACCGCGTAGCCGATCAGGCCAATGCGAAAGGCAAACCTGTTACTGCGGCAGTGTTTCCAACACCGGAAGTAGCGCGTCGTAATGTCCGTCAGGACTGGATTAACTGGCGCCTCGACGGTATATTCCCGATGATTTATCATGGTTTCTATAAGGAAAGTGTGAAATGGATAGGCGACGCCGTTGCCGAAGGCGTACGGGGCCTCGACGGTCGTTTCCCGCTATATGCAGGGCTTTACCTTCCCGACTTTGCCGGCCTCGACGAACTGTCGACAGGCATACGCAATGCCCTGGCAAATGGCGCTTCGGGCGTATCCCTGTTTGGGAGGCTCACAGACGAGGCGCTGGATGTTCTGAAAACGGCGACGGGGTGATTTTTTAATTATGAATTATGAATTATGAATTATAAAGGATTGATTCGTACAGTTTGCTTCATAGGGCTGATTTTTTCTTTGTGTTTGACAGGCTTTGCAGCCGAACCTCATATTTTCAGGTCGGGACTGGCGCTTTCCCAGAGCCATAATTATAGCCGTACAGCGGTATATACCGACCAGGTGGCACACCTGCTGAGTAGCGGAAATTTCAAAACGCCGTCGGCAAATGACGCTGCTTTCGTCAATGCGCAGGGCGTGCCTGTTAACTGGACAGAAATAAACGCCGGAGCCGATAACCGGTTTCGCGACCGGTCGCTTGGCGCCGGTTATCTGTACCTGACCTATAACGCCGACAGGGAACAAAATGCATTGCTTCACATCAGCGGCAATAACATGGTATACGTCAACGGCGAACCGCGAGGCGGCGATTTAAATGCCGACGGATTTCATTACCTCCCGATAAAACTAAAAAAAGGGCTGAACGGGTTTATTGTGCGTGGAAGCCGTTCCTCTGCCGGCGGTATTTTTGCAGAATTGGTGTTCGACAATACGCCGCTGTTCATCAATCCCAAAGACCCTACGTTACCGATAATAGTGACCGGACACAAAGAAAATATCGACAAGATGGGCGCTGTGGTGGTGGTAAACAACACAGAAAAATGGCAGAAAAATTTGCAGATCAGGTGTATATTGGCCGGTAAGGAGCGTACAGCCGGTTTGCCTGCCATTCCGCCGATGACAGTCAGAAAAGTCAGATTTGACATGGACGCATCGGCAATCGCCGCAAAAGGAAGAAGAAACGTCGCCCAACTGGAGTTGATGGATAAGGGTAAGGTGGTTCATGTCGAAACGGTGAACATCGAATCGGTCAGCGAAGGCGAGGATTATTGCGAAACATTCATCAGCCGGATTGACGGCAGCGTTCAGTACTATGCTGTCAGTCCGCAACTGGCAGGTGGAGCCAGTCCTCCGGCGCTATTCCTGTCGGTACATGGCGCCGGTGTGGAGGCCATCAACCAGGCGCGGGCCTACGAGTCGAAGCCGGAAGGAGTACTGGTGGCGCCTACCAACCGTCGCCCACGCGGCTTTAACTGGGAGGACTGGGGACGGATTGACGGCATGGAGGTGTTCGCCATCGCCAAAAAGCGATTCTCGCCCGACCCTGCCCGTATCTACCTCACCGGTCATTCCATGGGTGGACACGGCACATGGTTTCTGGGCGCGCACTATGCCGGACAATGGGCGGCAATAGCCCCGTGTGCCGGTTACCCCACACTTATGACCTATGGATCAGCCGATGGTCCGGTACCTTCCGAAGCACGCAACGAAATAGAGAAAATATTGCTTCAGGCCAGTAATGCGAGCAATGTTATCGAAATGGCAGGAAATTACAATGCTGCCGGCGTATATATTTTTCATGGCGATAGCGACCGGACTGTTTCGGTACAGTTTGCACGGCAAATGCGCGACCTGCTGTCGAAAACAACCAAAGACCTCAATTATTACGAATACCCCGGCGGCAGCCACTGGTGGAGTAATGAAAGCGTCGACTGGCAACCGCTGTTCGACTATTTCGGATGGCATACCATACCTTCCGGTAACAAGGTGAATATCATCGACTTTACTACTGCCAATCCGGCTATCTCGTCGCAACATTATTGGGTTTCGGTACTGCAGCAACAGCAGCCGCTCAAATACAGCCGTATCAAACTCTCGCGCAGTACCGACGGAAAAACCATCGGCGGGACGACAGAAAACATAGCTTTGCTATCGTTAGCCTTAGACAACCTGAAAAACGGAGACGCCCTGCAACTGACGCTCGACGGACAGGAAATTACATTCGTGGCAAAATCGGATAACGACGTTCTTTACCTGCGACGCGCACAGACGGGAGGATGGCAAACAGTAGGAGCGCCACTGACTGTAAAAGAAAAAAGCGCCACGCGCAACGGGACGTTCAAGGAACCGTTTGATAACCGCATGGTGTATGTGTACGGAACGACGGGAACGAAAGAAGAGAACGCCTGGTCGTTCAACAAGGCGCGCTATGATGCCGAAATATGGTATTATCGAGGCAATGGCGCCGTGGATATTGTGCCGGACAAAGACTTTAAACCGGCAGATTATCCTGACAGGGGCGTCATCCTCTACGGAAACGCATCCACCAACGCCGCATGGAAATCATTGCTGAACGATTGCCCCATTCAGGCGATAAAAGGACAGCTACAGGTCGGCGACAAAACCTATACAGGCAATCACATAGCCGCATACTTTATGTGGCCGCGCGCCGACAGCCGGACGGCAGGCATTGCCGTCGTGTGCGGTACAGGTATCGAAGGTATGAAAGCCGCCGACGCCAACCAGTACTTTACCGGCGGAAGCGGATTTCCCGATTTTATGATTTTCTCGTCGAAAATCATGCTTCAGGGCCTTGACGGCATACTCGAAGCCGGATTTTTCGACAACAACTGGAGCCTGAAGGATGCGCAGCGGATGATAAAGTAACGTCAGTGGTATTCACGATAATGGATTCATACGGTCTGAACGTATCGGTTGCACCTTCCGGTTACAGTCATTCAAGTGTGACATTTTTAATTGGCAGCTATACAATGCAGAGCGGCACATCGCTTTCGTGTAATGTGCCGGCGCGGAAGGCCGGATATTATTCCATAAAAGCTGTGGTGGATGGTGTTACAAGCAATGATATATATGTTCAGGTTATGTATCCGGATGTATCTGCGATTAAGTCAAATGGAACGGTCGCCAGCGAAATGTTATCCGTATGGGAAGCAACAAAAGCTGCCGCATCGCCGTCGGGCAGAAAAGAAATGGGATTCTGGATATTTGCAAACACGACCGGAAACAGTTTAAGCTATGAATGCGGCCAGATAATAAATGGACCAAATACATCCTGCGGAAATACGGCTTCCATAAGTTTTAGCAACCCCGGCGATCAGGCAAGTTCGAATCCTTTAGTAGGAGGAAAGTATTACGTGGCATTTTTTCACACGCATACGCCGTTAACGTATTGTTTTCACTCCGATCCAACGCGTACGTATTTTCGAGAAGTTGGGCCTTCCGGACCGGACAATAATATAGATTATCCCGGATTGCTGTATGATTATTTGCCAATACTTAATGGGGGAGTATATCAAGGGCATAATATTAAAGCACTTGCCCAGGTGTATACTTTTGCATTAGACAGAAGACAAACGCCAATTTAATATTAACACAAAAACATAAAACGGTGAAAACTATAAATAAAATTATTTTATTATTCATACTATTGTCAAGTTATAACAGTATGACCATAGCGCAGAATTTAGACTCTATGCCGGTTGCCCAAAGGGATTCACTGCTGATTTCCATAGCCAAAGAATTCATAATGAAAAATGGGCCTGATTATTACAGGGAGTACAAACCGCCTGTCATAAGCCACAAAAAATATGAAGCATATCCTGATAGAAGAAATGATGGAAGAAAATATTACACTGTTACTTTCTTGTATGACCCTGCAGAAGAAACACTGTATTGGGATTTTGCTGCAAAAGCAGAAATATGGGCGGACAATGGAAATATTATCGGTGTGACGTTTGGTAACGGTATAGGAGTTGAAGTTAAGGAAGAAGGTTATGATTGGCGTAAATCCACAATCATTCACCATATACCTTACCAAGACTTTAGTCAGCCAAACTATTCCGGAGTCACATATAATATTCCGGATTCATTGGCAGATAAACCAGAGAAGATTAAGGAATTTGAAGAAAAGCAGGCTGCTTTGAAAAAAAGCAACCCTTTGAATAAAGCAATACTTCTGAAGCTTGGCTGGGAATTTACAAGTGACGGCGAATGGGTCAAGACTGGCCCGGATATACCGCCTCATAAGCGTAAACAGCAATTGAGTACATCGTCCGACAACGGTAAATAACCGTTATTTCCGGACGATATTTTGTAAATTTATTCTGTCTGCCGAATATTTTTTTTTGATTTCATGTTTTACGTCAATCAGAAGATGCGATGCGAAAGTATTACAGAAAAAAATTCAGTATAGATAAAATTAATTAAGGCATGAAAATAGATAATATAAAATTCCGGATTGCTTTCCCAATCAAGTTGAGGACTCCTACCGATGACGTCCGCTCATCCGTCATTGCGAGCCTGCGAAGCAATCCAGTGAAATACAATGCATTATGGTGCTTTCTGGATTGCTTCGTTCCTCGCAATGACGAGCG
>Ga0082212_10005866_pt1 | contig 16648 bp, 9 predicted proteins | sample TergutNt197P3_FD_71548 | JGI IMG/M metagenome (GOLD analysis project Ga0082212, IMG submission 71548) | Neocapritermes taracua P3 segment gut microbial communities from Petit-Saut dam, French Guiana - Nt197 P3 | ecosystem: Host-associated > Arthropoda: Insects > Digestive system > Gut ... | reverse complement strand
TCAGACTATAGGAGGATGATAGAGAATTTATCTGTCTCCTTTATTGAAACAGCCAGCGGCCATGCAATTTCGACGATGACACACAAAGATGCTATTGATAATCAGCATGTGGTTAGGGTAGATATTGAAGATCCTTTGTTATTATTATGTCTTTCTAAACCGGCTACTGAATTGAGAGAAGAGAGAATGTCATTTCCGGTGATGCTGGGACTATCTCCGCAACAATTCACGATTTATTCTGATGGAACTTATACAGGACTTTTGAAAATAGAAGAGTATCAAAATTCAATCACCGGTTTATCAGCAACATTGCCTGTTGATTACCATGACAGGAACTCTTTTTCATTGCTTGAAGCCCCTTTAGTTTTTGGACAGGATATAGACAGCAAAATCATAAAGCTCAACCCTTACCTTCAGGCGCTTCGCAATTTTTCAAAAAATATATCGCAGGAAAAAGTATATCTGCATTTCGATAATACAAGTTATTATCAGGGCGACCACATCTGGTTCAAATGCTACATCACATCCGCAGAGCATCAACTAAGCGAATTGAGTAAAACGCTGTATGTTGAATTGTTAAATCCGGGCGGCGAAATCGTTGACAAACGTATACTGAAAATCGAAAATGGACAGTGTCACGGTGATTTTTCGCTGAATCAGCTTCCGTTTTATTCAGGCTTTTATGAAGTGCGTGCTTACACAAAATATATGCTGAATTTTGGCGAAGACTTTATTTTTTCCAGATTATTGCCTGTTTTCGACAAGCCAAAAACGGAAGGAAATTTTGAAGAAAAGGCAATGTTGAGCTATAGCAGATGGGGTTCAAAGAGTGCGGATGGTCGCTATCAGATGAAAAGGGAACGACCTATCAGAGAAAACAGGGTCAATCTTCGCTTTTTTCCGGAAGGTGGCAATCTGATTCAAGGTGTTGCGTCGTGCGTCGCTTTCGAGGCTACGGATGAAGCGGGTAACCCGATTGACGTTACCGGCGTGGTGATGGATGGCAACAAATTGGAACTGTCGCGTATCACTACACTGCACGAAGGACGGGGTGTATTTACGTATACGCCCACAGGCGCCGCCGGTAGACGAAAAGACATAGCCGAAGTGGAATATTCCGGAAGAAAATATCAGTTTGATATGCCCGCTGCTTTATCGCAAGGAATTGTGATGGAAGTGGACAATTTGTCGCATTCTGACAGTATTGCCATATCTTTGCGAAAAACCATGGATATACCTTCCGAAATGCTTGGCATTGCTGTTTTAAGCGGAGGTAAACTGCAAAATTATAGCTATGTGTGGATTGAAAATAACGAAATCAGTTTTAAAATGAACAAAACACGGTTGCCTTCGGGAGTTTCCCAAATCGTGCTGTTCAACGGCGCGGGAGAAATTCTTTGCGACCGTTTGCTGTTTACCAACCTGAACGAATTATTGAACGATGAATTGTTAGACATCAGGACAAAAACCAATAAACCCGTTTACAGACCGCATGAATTGGTGGATATGGAAATATTTGTAGCCGATAAGGAAGCAAATCCGGTTCAGACGGCTTTCTCTTTGTCAGTACGTGATGGCGACAACGAGGTGGAAAGCAACCAAAATATTTTGACCGACCTTTTGCTGATGTCTGAAATTAAGGGTTATGTCCGTAATCCTTCGTATTATTTTGAGAAATGCGATACTGTAGAGACGTTGCATGCAACGTCTCTACATCTCGATGTATTGTTGATGGTGCAGGGCTGGCGGCGTTACTCATGGAAACAGATGACCGGAGTGGAACCATTTGAAATGAAGTATTTTGCCGAACAGGGAATAGAAACTACCGGAAATGTTATTTCAAATACATTTTTTGGTAATAAGCAAATTCCAAAACCAAATGTGGATGTTGACATGTTAATTCAAAAAAGAACAGAAAATGGTGACATGGACGGCTATTTTATTGAATCCTATGTAACTGATGATCAGGGGCGCTTCTCTTTTGTCACAGATGTGGACGGAAGATGGAACATGATATTATCTGCAAGCGAAAAGGGTAAAAGTGCAAAAAATTACCAAATTATGCTGGACCGATTATTCAGCCCTGAACCGAAAAGATACCGCTATGCAGATTTGCAGGTAAGCATTGCCGAAATGGTCAATGAGACCATAACTGATGAAGAAACACCCGATGAACTTGAAGATGATTCGGATTCATTTTTTAAAGCCTATCAGGATTCAATAACCAAATTAGGCATTGATGAGAAAGTACAATATATTGAGGAAGTAACTATCAAAGCCAAAAGAAGAACCAAAGAACAGGACATTTTTCATAACCGTTCCACATCAATTGTTTATTACGATGTTACTTCGGAAATGGATGACTTTTATGATAAAGGAAAATATGTAGGTAACGATATAAACGAACTGATGATGAGTATGAACAGTGATTTTTATATCAAACGATTCGAATACTACGATGTATTATATTATAAGGGTAAGATGGCTCTCTTTGTGGTCAATTACGAACGAACTCTCGCTACCCCAATTGATTTTTTCAAGTATAAAAATGTTAGAGTCCAAGCCATTAAATCCATTTATATTAATGAAACGTTATCTGTCAGGTGCCAATATGCAGACCCGCGGATACCATGTTTGGATGGAAGTAAATTTGATGTAGATCACTTGTATAGTTGCGCTGTATTTATTGAAACCTATCCTGAAGGACAGATTCCTGTTGAAGGCGCTAAAGGAGTACGTAAAACATGGTTGGAAGGTTATAGCGCAGTAAGAGAATTTTACAGCCCCAATTATTCGAAATTACCGCCTGAACCCGACTACCGCCGTACTTTATACTGGAATCCTATGGTTTGTACTGATGAGGAAGGCAAGGCAAAAATACAGTTTTACAATAACAGTAGTAGCCGGAAGTTCAGCATCAGCGCTGAAACGGTTACGCCAATGGGGATGATCGGGATTTATAGGAAGGATGAATGAAAAATGAAGACAATAAACAAAACTGCGCTATTCCTCTTTCTGTCGGAGATGGCTTGGGGGTAAGGCTTAATAATCTTTCCGTTGGTTACCGGCGTCGCGTAGTACTTGGTAACCTGAACCTGTCGGTAGCCGAATGTGAGTTGGTTGCGTTGATTGGCCGCAACGGAGCGGGTAAAAGCACCCTGATACGAACCATTGCCCGTTTGCAACCTGCCATATCAGGCGAAGTGGTGCTTGCAGGCAAACCTTTGGGAGAATATTCGCGGAATGAACTGGCCGGCTTGTTGAGTATTGTGTCCACCGATCCGGTTGGCGTATCGCACCTTACGGTAAGGCAACTGGTCTCTTTTGGCCGTTTCCCGCATACCAACTGGATCGGGAAACTGACGGCTGAAGACGTGGCGCTGGTGGAAGAAGCCATGCAATTGGTAGGTATCACATCGCTTGGCGATAAAAACCTGCACGAAATCAGCGATGGCGAACGGCAAAGGGCAATGATTGCCCGCACCCTCGCGCAGGATACCGGCCTGATCCTGCTTGACGAACCGACCGCTTTCCTTGATATGCCCAACAAGTACGAGGTGGTACACTTGCTGCACCGTCTCACGCGGACAAAGCGTAAAACTATTCTGTTTTCCACCCACGACCTGAATATTGCCATACAGGAAGCCGACAAACTCTGGCTCATGATCGATGGTAAGTTATACGAAGGAGCGCCTGAAGATATGGTGCTCAACCAACAGTTTGCCCGCGTATTCGAGGGTACAAAACTTCATTTTGACGATCGGAAGGGAGAGTTCAACATTAGGCGTATGGATATAAAGCAGATAACCCTTTCCGGAGAAGGAAAAACGTTTTTCTGGACAAAAAAGGCTTTGGAACGGTTGGGGTATTCCGTCCGGAAAGAAGAGAACAAACATCTTGCCGATGTCTCTGTTTCCGAAGGTATTCCCACGTTATGGACACTCAACCTGCGCGAAAAACAATTACCATTTAATAGTATATATGAATTATCTAAATATTTGTCTTTGAAAAATAATTCCTAACTTTACATCATCATTTTTATAGCAATGAACAGAAGATTTTTTTTGAAAAACAGTGCAGGTTGTGTGGCATTATTGAGCATAAGCCCGATGCTGGCCGGTTGCCGGAAGGATTATTATTCGGCTTCTGATTTTGTGGAAGCGCCTAAGGCGGATGTCCATTTTCATTACAATACGTCTGATGACGCATTTCTGACGTATGCCCGTTCCCTTGGCATGCACCTTGTTTCGGTGAATGTTGATGCGGGGGAATCCATTGATGAACAACTTCATATAGTAACAGAGTTGCAAAAACAGCATCCCGGAATGTTGGATTTTCTCGGGACTTTTTCGGCAGATAACTTTGGAAAGGATGGTTTTATTGAGCAGACCATTGCCCGGATTGACCGTTGCATGAACGCCGGAGCTAAGGGAATCAAGATTTGGAAGAATATCGGCATGACCCTACAGGACGAACAGGATAATTATGTGATGGCCGACCATCCTGCATTTGCCCCTGTTTTTACTTATCTCGAAAAGCAAGGTATTCCGCTGATGGCGCATTTGGGTGAACCCAAAAATTGCTGGCTGCCCTACGATGAGATGACCATGAAAGGCGATTTGCGTTATTATCAGCAAAATCCTCAATATCACATGTATCAGTATCCTGAGAAGCCCTCGTATGAGGATCAGATAACAGCGCGCGATCATTTGCTGGAAAGATACCCCAGATTGTCGTTTGTGGGCGCACACATCGGAAGTCTTGAATGGAATCTTGATGAAGTTGCCCGGCGTTTCGAAGCGCATCCAAACTTTACGGTCGATTTATCGGCGCGTATGTCGTACCTGCAACTTCAGGCTTTTTACGACAGAAAGAAATTGGAATCCTTTTTGACAAAATATCAGGACAGGATTTTATATGGTTCGGATATTGGCCTCGGAAAAACTGACCCTGCTAAAACGGAAGCACGGCAAAAGGACTTAAAGGAGACATGGTTGCAGCACTGGACATTTTTAGCAACCGCCGAAACCGTTCCAACCAACCAGTTCACGCTTGAATCTGCCCCAAAAGAAATGGCTGGATTGAGATTACCCCGTACAATTGTAGACAAAATATTTTTTGGAAATACACAACGTGTTTTACGATTTAAGGGATAATAAATAGCTATAAGATGAAATTATGGGTTGACAAATTGATGCAGGAACGCAGTCTCAGCCGTGGGGAGTGGATAGAACTTATTGAGAACCGGTCGCAGACCGGCACGGAATATTTATTTGAAAAAGCGCGGACTGTGCGTGAGCGCGTCTATGGCAAGGATGTTTATATGCGCGGGCTTATTGAATTTTCTAATTACTGTAAAAACGACTGCTTTTATTGCGGTTTGCGCGCATCAAACCGTCTGGCGCAACGTTATCGTCTGACAAAGGATGAGATTCTGGACTGTTGCAAAACGGGATACGATCTGGGATTCAGGACATTTGTCCTCCAAAGCGGGGAAGACCCTTATTTTTCGGATGCTAAAATGGTTGACATCATCAATTCTATCCGTGCGGGCTATCCCGACTGCGCCATCACACTTTCCACAGGCGAAAAAAGCCGCGAAAGTTATCAAAATTTCTTTGACGCAGGCGCTGACCGTTACCTGCTCCGCCACGAAACGGCAAACGCCGAGCATTACGCCGCATTGCACCCACACTCGCTGTCGCTCGAAAATCGCAAGCGTTGTCTGCGTGACTTAAAAGACATAGGCTATCAGGTGGGTAGCGGTTTTATGGTCGGCTCGCCGGAGCAGACGGCGCGATGTCTTGCTGATGATATGATCTTTTTAGAAGAATTAAACCCTCATATGGTCGGCATCGGGCCTTTTATCCCGCATAAGGATACTCCCTTTGGCGATCATGTTCAGGGAACGCCGGAACTGACCCTGTTCATGCTGGCCTGCCTGAGGCTCATGTTGCCAACTGCGCTGCTACCCGCAACAACGGCGCTTGGCACGATTAGCCCGAATGGGCGCGAACTGGGTATCATGGCGGGCGCAAACGTGATCATGCCGAACCTGTCGCCACAAAACGTCCGGAAAAAATATCTACCCTACGATGGCAAAGTCAGTACCGGCGACGAGGCGGCTGAGTCCTGCCAACGTATCAGGGAGCAGATGGAAAGTATTGGGTATCAATTAGTGGTTTCGCGCGGGGACTGTGCGGGTTTTTGATGATTGCCCTGCGATTATTAATAAAACAAACCATTGTTGTCCGGTAAACCTCTAAAACTTCTTTCATTGACAGTGCAGTCTTCTATAAGTTGCACATCGTTGGTAAATTTATGTCCGTAGAAAAAAAGAACCTTTTTCATCTCGTTGTATTGAACGGATAGAAGCCGCAGGGATTCATACTTATGGGGACTTCTAAAAACCCCTTTTGTAACGCTCCTGTCATTGCGGGTCATGCCCGCAATGACGTACAGGAAAGGTTTTTAGAGGTTCCCTTAGGAATGGGAAATAAAAAACTTATAACAGTCTTTTATTTCCCATTCCTTAGTATGAATAATTCAGGTTAACAAGAACTTTACAACAAATATTTGATTGCTTTTACGCATTTGGAGAAGGAGTTAACGTATAAGATGCGTGCAACACAGCAAACGATCAGTTTTCACTTTTCGCATCCATCACCACGAATTCTACCCTCCGGTTGAGGCTTCGTCCGTGCGCCGTGCCGTTATCGGCAACGGGTTCGTTACTTCCTGCGCCGCTGAAAGTGATTCGCCGCTGTTCGATGCCTTTTCCGGCAAGATAATCGGCTACAGCTCTCGCTCTGTTGTTGGAGAGATTGAGGTTGTAAGTATCTGTGCCGAAATTATCTGTGTGTCCTGTAATCGCAATATGGTAATCAGGATTCTTTTCCAAATAGGAAGACAAGCGGTTCAGTTCGTCTGCCGATTCCGGGAGAAGATCGCTTTTGTCGAAATCGAAATAAATATATTGCAGCACATATTTTACTCCAGGTTCGGGAGCCCACTCCTTACTGTAAGGCACTACCGACACGTCGTCCACAAAATAATAACCTAATTGCTTTTCCATGCTGCGATACACTTTGGCTAATGGACGATCGGGGCGGATTCGCTGCACGAGGCTGTCGTGGTAGGCGTAAAACCCGCCAATGGCGATGTATTGTTCGCCTCCTTTGGCAGTGTAAAATCCGGTGATGGGCGTCCAGTTGACGGTATCAGTAAGGAAGCGGTCAGGCGGGTTTTGTATCTGCGGTGGAGTATCAAGAACGAAACCCGAAATCATCATCCGGCTGTTGTTCATAACCCGGATAGCTGTTTCAGAAAAATACATCCCAAAATAACGGGTACCAACGTTGCTCGAATCAGCCAGACTGACGAAAAACTCCACTTTATACACCGAATCCTTCGCCAGCGGACGCAGGAGTTTAACGGCCAGCGCTTCGTTGCACATGGAAATACCGGCGTAAGCATCGCCCGAATGTGCTTCCTGGTAACCGAACATACTGCGGGGTACGCTGAAATTCAATATTTCCTCGCGGGGAAACCTCTGGCGGTATTCCAACGTCTGGTACACGTTGGCGCAACGATGAAAATAGTCGGCTGAAAAATTGGGAAACAGATTCCAGCCCACCACACCGCCTATATAATCAGCATCTTTGGGACAGGCGCGGGTTTCTTCAAAACTCGGATTAGGAACCAGATTTTGTCCTGTGTTGACATAATATTGCCCGTAGCCGGAAATCGTAATACCGGCAAAAAACAGAATAAATACGATGTGTATGCCCTTCTTCATACATTATTATACGTAACTGTTTATAATAATGTTTCATTCTTCATTTTCTATTTCCTGATACACCTTTTCGATGCTGATACCGTTTTTACGGGCAATAGCGGCACAATCGTCGTACTCGGGTTTTGTCCTTAATTTTCGGCCTTGATAATACGCTTCCTTGATGCGTACCGCTCCCCACGGCGTATCAACGGTACCGGCGCGGCGTTCAAGCATGGTTTTCTTCACATGTTGATAACGCACGCCCAATGTAGAAGTTTCGGTAAACAATAAATGCTCAATTGCTTTGATTTTTTCCGGCCCGCAAAGCACGGAAAGCGTCACAGCAGGCCGCGATTTCTTCATCATGATGTTTTGCAGGTACACATCGTCAGCGTCGGCTTCAAACAGCCGTTCCATAACGAAAGCATACCGTTCGGGATTCATGTCGTCAATATTACATTCCATCACTACCGCATCCACTGTTTTTTCTGTTCCTGTTGATTCGTCGGTTTCACCGATGCACACACGCAGCACATTGGGGATTTCGGTATCGCGATGACCTATTCCATATCCGGTTTTGACGATGGTGAATGAAGGCGTTTCCGTAAATTCGTCGGCCAATGCGGCAAGGATAGCCACACCGGTAGGCGTTGCCGTTTCAAAGGGTACCGCCCCCAGTTTCATGGGTTTGCCCTGCATGATTTCGAGCGTGGCAGGGGCAGGAACAGGAAAACGTCCATGTGCGCAATTTACAAAACCGCCGCCCATCTCCACCGGCGATGCGATGATACGGCCGGGCGACAGACAATCAATACAAATGGCAGCCCCCACAATATCCACGATCGAATCGACGGCGCCTACCTCATGAAAATGCACTTTTTCCAACGGTTTACCGTGTATCTTGGCTTCTGCCTTCGCCACTAACCTGAAAATATCCATGCTCATCGTCTTCACCTTGTCGGAAAGTTCGCTTTCACAGATAATTTTTTCGATATCATGCAGATTCCGGTGTTCGTGATGATGATGTCCTATTTCATTGTGTTCCTGTTCGATTGCCTGATAATAATCGGGAATAATGCGGCGTTTCAGTCCATCAAAAATAGATGACGGGCCATGATGATGGTGATGATGGCCGTGTGAATGTCCATGATGCCCGTGATCATGGTTGTGGTCATGATGATGTTCATGTTCGATGCCGGTCAGGATCACCTCTACCTGCGTTCCCGTTATTCCCTTGCGTTGCTGTTCCGAAACGCGGATTTCATATCCTTCTAATTTCAGTTTTTGTAATTCATTGATAAGGAAGTTAGCCTCTACGCCGATGTCAATCATAGCGCCCAAGTTCATATCGCCGCTGATACCGGCAAAACAATCGTAATACAGTATCTTCATGGATGAGAATTTATGATGAAAGTACGAACATACATCATTTACTTAGCGTTAATTGTGGAGCTGACGGGAGTCGAACCCGTGTCCAAACAAGAAACAAATATGCTTTCTACATGCTTATCCGGTTATTGTTTTTCGGGCGATGGCCGGCAATCGGCAACCTACCAGCGCCTTAGCCTCTGTTTTTTCATTGCGGCGACGAGGCGACACCGCAACTATTCCCGTCTCACGAGCGCCTCCGTATCGTAAACCGCGGGACAGGGTTTACGGGAAACGTCTTGTCCAACACCTTGTGCCGGATAAAGCTAATCTACTATGTTTCGATCAAGCTGCAAGAGCGTAAGTATTTTCGCCATTTATTGTTTTGCGACCTGGATTTACGAGGCATATCACGTGGCTCGGCATGCTTACAATACCCATTTACCTTGCTGTCAAAACCAAACAGCCCCTTAAATTTGTATTGTTTTTATTTTCGGGCAAAGATAGATATTTTTTTTATGTAACCTTATTTTTTTTTTTACGTATACTGTTTATAAACTAAAAATAATAAAAAAAACAGAAAAAAATGGAAGGATACAATTTTTCATGGGAACAGTTGGGCGATATAGAAGAAGGCCGTCCGAGTCTGGGTAAAAATACTTCTGTAGCGGTATACCGTCTGATGCAATACACAATGCGGGCAGTACTTGAGAAAGAGTACGGTGATGAGCAAACCCGTGCGCTTTTGATACAGGCGGGACGACTGGCAGGACAGGAATTTTGCAAAAACGTGCTGGATACCTCTCTTCCTCTCAACAAATTTGTTGCCCAACTGCATGATGTGCTGGTAGAGTTGTCAGTGGGCATTTTAAGAATGGAAAAAACGGACGTTGAAAACATGAGTTTTATGGCAACCGTATCTGAAGATCTCGACTGTTCGGGACTTCCGATAAAAGGCGTTACGGTGTGCGATTATGATGAAGGTTTCATCGAAGGCATTTTCCACGTTTATACGGGTAAAGAATTTGTTGTTAAAGAAATAGACTGTTGGACAACCGGCGAACGTACCTGTCGATTTTCGATCAATGCAAAAAAATAATCATCCTCCTTCCCGATGAACGGAAAAGAAAGTGATATTGTTCTGAAAATGAATAATATTGTCAATCAATTGCTATCCGGAAAAAGTAAGGTTAACATTGATTTGAGCGATATTGAAAGCATTGAAGATGAGGGATTAAAATCACTTGCAGGTAAGTTAGCAGCCATGGCTGAAGAGTACGCAGCCTGTTACAGTTTCATGGTTGATTTATCACGCGGGAGGCTTTATACGGAGCCTCCCCGAAATAATACTTTTGCAAATCCGTTCAAGCAACTACATTCCGAGTTGAGGCACCTGACGTGGCAGATACAGGAAATTGCCGATGGCAATTACAATCAGCGCGTATCGTTTTCGGGCGACTTTTCGGATGCCATCAACAAAATGATTGACGCTTTGCGCGAAAGGCAAGTACTATCGGAGCGCATAAAGGAAAACGAAAACCTCTTCCGTTCCATTTTCAGTACTTCGCCCGATGGAATTGTGCTGTGCGATTTGGATCATTATATCATTAATGCATCTAATGCAGCTTATCGTATGCTCCATCTTAATGACGGAATAATCGGGAAAATACTATTCAGCGATCTGATTCATCCTGAAGATAAAGCTACGTTCAAGTGGTTTTTTAATTCTTTACAAAATAACGGTGGAAGAACCTTAGTTTCTGAATTACGTGTTGTTTCCCCAAACGGCGAAAATTTCTGGATCGAGCAAAATGCAAGCATTTTACTTGATTCGAACAGCCAACCCAAAGGATACATTATTATTATTCGCGATATTTCGGAACGGAAACTTGCCGAAGCTCAGTTGTTGCAATATACTGATGAATTAGACGAGTCGAACAGAACCAAAGACAAACTGTTTTCCATCATTGCGCACGATCTCAAAAGCCCTTTCAACTCTTTGCTGGGATTCAGCGATATGCTGGAACAGGAAGTAAACAAGGCAGATGCAAGCGTTGAAAAAATAAAGAAGTATTCAAAAATAATCAATACATCGGCAAGCAAAACATTCGACTTATTGATCAATTTGCTGGAATGGTCGCGGTTGCAGTCTGACCGGATTGTGGTAAAACCGGAGTATTTTGACCTGAACGATCTCATCATTTACAACATGGACATTGGCCATACGTTGGCCATCTCCAAAAATATCACTTTGGAGTATACAACACAAGGAGACTACCCGATCATAAGCGATCGTGCGATTATCAATACCATTTTACGCAACTTGATCAGCAATGCCATTAAATATACGCAAAAAAACGGGTACATAGCGGTATCCGTGATACTGAAAAACGACACATATCAGATTTCCGTACAGGACAACGGAGCCGGAATTTCTAAAGAAAACCTTGAAAAACTATTCAAACTGAGCAATATAGAATCCACTCCGGGAACCGCCAACGAAAAAGGCACAGGGTTGGGATTACTACTTTGTAAGGATTTTGTTCACAAGATCGGCGGCGATATTTGGGTGAAAAGCACTTACGGACACGGCGCTACATTTACATTTTCACTCAAAAACATTTAGTGATTTTTTTTATATGAATTGAGTCTTTTTTGTAACCTTTTTTCTCCGCCTGCGTATAATTAAGAAAAAAGAAAAAGAAAGTGATTTAGAATACGGTCATACGTTATCATATATTCGATTTGTTTTGTTGTTTGTATATGTTCAGCGGCGGGTAGAATTGTTTCTACCCGTCTCTTTTTTGTGCGCCGTACATGAATTTAAATTTGTATCATTTTGTTTTGAAATAAAAAAAATCACTATTTTTACAGCAAAATTATCTATTATTCTAACCTTTAAAATATACAATATGAATCATCAGATTTCGCGACGCCATTTTATAGGCATGACGGCTGCAACGGCCGGATTATTTACGATCGTTCCCGGTTATGCCGTGAGCGGACTTGGACACATCGCCCCGAGCGATAAGCTCAACATTGCCGGTATCGGCGTGGGGGGCAAAGGTGAAGTTAATCTCAACAACATGAAGTCGGAAAACATCGTCGCCTTGTGCGACATCGACAGGGAATATCCCAAACGGTGTTTCGACACTTTTCCCGATGCAAAACAGTATGTGGATTACCGAAAAATGTTCGACGAGATAGGAAAAAGCATTGATGCCGTGGTGATTGCCACACCCGACCACACGCACGCCGTATGCGCCATGGCTGCCATGCAATTAGGCAAACATGTATACGTGCAAAAACCGTTGACGCATTCGGTATACGAATCACGGACGCTGCTCGAAGCCTCGCGCCGTTATAAAGTGGTAACGCAGATGGGTAACGAAGGTCACAGCAATGACGAGGTGAGCGAAGTTTGCGAATGGATATGGAGCGGCGCCATTGGCGAAATCACACGTGTAGACGCCTGGACGAACCGTCCGATATGGCCGCAGGGATTAACCCGTCCAGAAGAAGGGATGTGGGTTCCCGATCATATCGACTGGGATTTGTTTATTGGTCCTGCGGCCATGCGTCCGTACCATCGTGCCTATCACCCCTGGGACTGGCGCGGATGGTGGGATTTCGGCACTGGCGCTCTTGGCGATATGGCCTGTCATGTTCTTGATGTGGCGTTTTCAGCAATGAAACTGGGGCATCCTGTATCGGTAGAGGCATCCTCGACAGCCATCAATACCGAATGCGCTCCGGTATCATCTACCATCCAGTATGATTTCCCCGCAAGGGCAAAAGAAGGTAACATCAACATGCCTGCCGTTACGGTATACTGGTACGACGGCGGTTTGTTGCCCCGCCGTCCCGAAGGATTACCCGATGGCGAAGAAATGGGTACTGGCAGCAATGGCGTGATCTTTCACGGAACGAAAGGAACGCTGATTTGCGGGAATTATGGTGAGAAATACCGTTTGTTACCGTCAAATAAATTTGCCAGTACGCCGAAACCTGCTGCTCGTTTGCGCCGCGTGGGAATGAGCCACGAAATGGATTGGGTACGCGCCTGTAAGGAATCGCCTGAAAACAGAGTGCTGCCATTGTCGAATTTCGAGTATTCGGGACCGCTCAATGAAATGGTGGTAATGGGCAATCTGGCCGTAAGACTGAAAAGCCTGAACAAAAAACTTGCCTGGGATGGCGTGAATATGCGGATCACCAATCTGTCGGATTCAGACGTCATCAGGGTAGCCAACGGTATTCCCCGGCAGACCCCGCGACAGATCACCATCAATGCTAAAGAAGCCGCAGAAGAATACATACGGCACACTTACCGGCAGGGATGGTCGTTGGGAGTGTGAACAAATAATCCGGAAAGAACAATTCGGAGGTTTTCAAAAACCTCCGAATTGTTTACTTACAGAATAACTATTTCACCGACAAAAAACTATAACTCCCCGATCCTACTTCAAACACAGCATATACGCCTTCCATTTTCACAAACTTCACACCTTTGGCCGACGACGCTTTTTGTCCGCTTTCGGTTATCTGCGCTTTGTCCGTTGCCGGAATATAGACTGTGGCAGTAGTATTTCCGGGAACGGTGATTTCCCATTGGAAAGCGTTGCCATTCTTTTTCCAGTCGCTCTTGATCAGTCCGTGCAAGGAATGATACGACGCCTTCACGTAATCCAGCCCTTCCACCGGATAGGGACGCATCACGATTTTTTCAAAGGCACTGCCATCCGGCGCATTCTGGATGCCTGCAAGGTATTCGTAGAACCAAACGATAAGGTCGCCCAGCAGCATCACGTGGTTGTGCGAGTTCATGGCAGGGTCTGCGGTATTTCCGTTCCAGAGTTCCCAGATGGTGGTTGCACCATGCTCAATCATGAAACCCCAACTCGGATAGTCGCGGTTGGTAGCAATACGGAAAGCAAGGTCGGCACGTCCGCGATCCGACAGTCCGCGCATGAGCCATTGGATACCTACTAATCCTGTACTTACGTGGCCGTCGAAATCCTTTTCGGTCTTATCCACAATGTTTTGAAATACCTTATCGTCATATCCGTCGGGAACCATGCCGTAGCAAAGCGACAGCAGGTTGGCCGTCACGGTATTGTTGCTGTACTGCGCTGTTTCCCGGTTGAAGTACTTCCCGTTGTAGGCATTTTTCACTATGGTAGCCTCTTCGGCGAAAGCCTTTGCATCTGCGGGTTTATCGAGCAGGTTAGCAAACCGTTCGAGCAGGAACAACATGCGATAATAGAAAGTTGTGCCGAGCACTGCCGCATCGGTTTTGCGTGCCGGATCCTGCGAGTGAATCAGCTCGGGCAATTCGGGCGGCATACACCAGTCGCCGTAAGTGTCTTTAGTCATGATGTCGTCCTTCATATACTTTCCGCGCATGTAGGTCATCCATTTCTTCATCGAATCGTAATGCTTCACGATGGGTTCTTTGTTGCCGTATTGTTCGTAGAGCATGTTGGCAATGATGATGAATGCGCCCGGCCAGGTCATGTTGTCGCTGTAAATGCTCCAATAGTTGGGCGCTACATCGGGGACGCTGCCGTCTTCGCGCTGTGCCTGTGCAATATCGTCGAGCCATTTGGCATACAGGTTGTTATTGCCGAAGATGAAACTTTCGCCATGCGAACCGACGGCGCGGTCGCCCAGCCAGCCCATACGCTCGTCGCGTTGCGGACAGTCGGTAGGCATACCGCGATAGTTGCCGCGAATACCCCAATATGCGTTTTTGTAGATTTGATTAAGCGTTTTGTCCGATGTTTCAAACTGTCCGGTTACATCCATTTCGTCATACAGGACTTTCCCTTCAAAATCATTAACGGTCGGCGTTCCCGGATAACCGGTTATTTCAATAAAGCGAAATCCGTGATAGGTAAAAACCGGCTCAAACTGTTCTGTTTCGGAACCTTTCAGGGTATACAGATCGGTAACCAGCGCACCGCGTATGTTAGCCAGATACAAAGTGCCGTCGTCCTGCAATACTTCGGCAAAACGAAGTTTTACTTTATCGCCCGCTTTACCTTTCACTTTCATGGCTACCCATCCCACCATGTTTTGCCCCATGTCTAAGATGTACATGCCGGGTTTAGGCTGCGTGATAGCCACAGGACGTATGGTTTCCATAATTTTCATGTTATGATTCAGTTGCGCTTCGAGTTTTCCTTCGGGCGCTTCCACCAATTCGGCCTGTAGCCACTTACTGTCGTCGAAACTTGTCGTATTCCAGCCGGGCATTTCCATCGTAGCGTCGTATTCTTCGCCGTCGAACTCATTGTTGGCGCGGATAGGTCCGTCGGCGGTTACTTTCCATGAATCGTCGCTCACCACTATTTGTTTATTTCCGTCAGCATAAGTCAATTCCAATTGCAAAATCATTTTTGGGAAACCGAAATGACGTACTCCCGGTTGACGCATGGAAAAATAACGTCCGTTGCCCAACGTGATGGCAAGTGCGTTTTTACCCTGTATCATTTCGCCGGTAACATCGAAGGTATTGTACTTCACCACCTTTGAATAGTCGGTAGGCGTGGGAGCAAATTCCTGTTTACCTATGGTTTTCCCGTTGATATATAGTTTATAAAAACCCAAACCACTGATGTACATCGTGGCTTTCACGGGTTTCTGCGAGGCGTCAAATTCCTTACGAAAATAACGGGCAGCCAGCCGTGTGTCGCGTTGATCAACCACATCGCCCTTGAAACTTTTATCCAATCCTGTCCATTTCGCTTGCCAGTCAGCAGAATGTAACAGACCCATGCTCCATGAAGCCGGCTCGCTCCATTCAGAACTCCCGCGGTTAGTGGTTACCTTCACTTTCCAGTAACACTCGGATCGGCTTCCGGGCGCCTTTCCGCCGTAAGGCACATTGACGGAAACGTTGCTCTTCACGTTTCCCGAATCCCATAAATCGCCTTCGTTGGCATTGAGTTTTTCAAGCGACGAAGCCACCAACAAATGGAAAGCCGTTTGCTGTATACCACGGCTATCACCGGCAATTTCCCATGAAAGACGAGGCGCAGCGAGATCAATCCCCTGCGGATTGGTCAGCAGTTCGCAACGGAGATTCATTACTTCAATACCTGTTTGTTCGCTACAAGCCGCCAACAGGCACATCATACAAAAAATAAAACATACATTTCTCATAACCATATTTTTTAAAATTTAACATGTAGCAAAGAAAGTAAAAAATATTGAATGATTCATAATAATCCGCCCAAAAAACATTTTCCTTTTGCTTTATACTTCATTTGAGCAGTAAAACGCGGGCTTTTCATTACCTGTTGAAAATCGAACAGATTATCTGGATTCTAACACGACACGGCTTATTATAGCCCGTTATTCCGTCTTCAGATACTTCACCGGATTTGCCGTTGCTACTTTCCATGTCTGGTAAACGGTGGTGAGCAGAGTAACCAAAAGTGCGACGACGCCCACTAACAGGAATACCCACGCGCTCAACGGCGTTTTGACCACAAAGCC
>Ga0082212_10005865_pt1 | contig 16648 bp, 14 predicted proteins | sample TergutNt197P3_FD_71548 | JGI IMG/M metagenome (GOLD analysis project Ga0082212, IMG submission 71548) | Neocapritermes taracua P3 segment gut microbial communities from Petit-Saut dam, French Guiana - Nt197 P3 | ecosystem: Host-associated > Arthropoda: Insects > Digestive system > Gut ... | reverse complement strand
ACGCGGTGCTGGTGATGTACTGCGTGTACTGCAAATTCACTTGATCCTGTTCGTAATGGCTGTCATTGGTAAACTCCGCGTACCCGAAGACCTTCAGCGTCCGGGCGGCGGTTCCGGTATTGGATACCGTTACACACCAGACCTCATGGCGGGCGTCCGGCGGCACGTAATACACGGTTTCAGCGGCAATGGACCGATACTCCGATTCTAGGACGGTATACCCCATGCCGTGACGGCATGTGTATTCTCCGCCCGGCTTGCCGGCCGGCTGCCAGGAGCAGGACCAAAAATCGCCGTCCGCTTCGTCCCGCAGATAGATGTACCGGCCCGGCCGGTCCCGCTCATTGAAGCGGTAGCGCAGAATCCGCCCCGCCGCGCCGCTCCCGGCAAAGCTGTAACCTCCGGCGTGGTTGGTGATGATCGCGCCGTACTCCGGCGAGCCTAAATAGTTGGCCCACGGCGCGGGGGTGTCGGGGCGCGTGATAACATACTCTCGGTTCTTCGCGTCAAAGGTCCCGTATTTCATTACACCGTAACCTCCACGCGGCAGTCCGCCGCCGAGAGGGGGACGACGTCCCCCTCTACCGGGACGCCTCCGGCCGTCAGCGAACGCTGTCCTGTCCGGCGCACCGTGACGTCGTATCTTACGCCCCGGAACACGCGGGTCATCGTCAGTTGCTTAAACCCGTCCGGCAAACAAGGCGCCACCCTCAGCCCGTCCGGCGTGGGGCGGACGCCCAGCAGAGACTGGCTGACATTGACAAAGGCCCACGCGGCCGTGCCGGTCAGCCAGCTGTTTTTCGCTTCTCCAAACCGGGGGGCTTCCCGCCCGGCCACCATTTGGCTGTATACATACGGCTCGGTCCGGCGCACCTCGCTGTGCTCCTCGGCGTAGGCCGGGCACGTGCGCCGATAAATCGCAAAGGCCTCCTCCGCGTTCCCGCAGACCGCTTCGGCGATGCTGAGCCACGGGTTGTTGTGGCAGAAAATGCCCCCGTTTTCCTTGAACCCCGGCGGGTACGAGCTGATCTCCCCCAGCTCCTTATGGTACTCCGTGTAGCAGGGGGCCAGCAGACAGGTTCCGTATTCGGTCGTCAGCCGCGCCTTGGCGCTGTCCAAGGCTTTGCGCGCCCGCCCGTCGGTCAGGCCGATACCGGCCATCACACACATGCCCTGCGGCTCGATGAAAATCTGGCCCTCGCGGCATTCGCGGCTGCCCACTTTCCCGCCGTGCGCGTCATAGGCCCGCAGGAACCATTCGCCGTCCCAACCGTGGGCCAGTACCGCTTCCTCCATCCGCGCGGCGGCGGCGGTGACTGACGCCGCTTCCGCCAAATCGCCGTACCGGCGGCACAGGTCGGCGTACTGCCGGGCGTACAGCGCGAACAGACCGCCGATGAACACGCTTTCGGCCACGCCGCTGTCGTAGTTGGCCGTCGTCTGGAAGCTCTCGCCCGGCTCCTCGGAAAAGCAGTTCAGGTTCAGGCAGTCGTTCCAGTCGGCGCGCCCGATCAGCGGCAAGCCGTGCGGGCCTAAGCGGGCCAAGGTATAGTTCACGCTGCGGCGCAGATGCTCAAACAGGGATTCCCCGGAATCAGGCGCGCCGTCAAACGGGACCGGCTCACGCAGGATGTCCGCGTCCCCGGTTTCCGCGATATAGGCGTACACGGCGGCCACCAGCCACAGCGGGTCGTCGTTAAAGCCGCTCCCGATATCCGCGTTGCCCTGCTTGGTCAGCGGCTGATACTGGTGCCACACGCCGCCGTCGGCCATCTGCGTCCCGGCGATATCAAGCAGACGCTCCCGCGCGCGCTCCGGGATCAGATGCACAAAGCCCAACAGGTCCTGGCAGGAATCGCGGAAACCCATGCCGCGTCCCATGCCGCTCTCATAGTAGCTGGCGCTGCGGCTCATGTTGAACGTGACCATGCACTGATACGGATGCCATATATTCACCATGCGGTCCAGCTTTTCGTCGCCGCTCCGCACCGTGAAGCGGGACAGCAGCGCGTCCCAGTGCGCTCTCAGCGCCGACAGCGCGCCGTCGACCTGCGCGTCTGTCTCAAACCGCGATACCAGAGCCTTTGCCGGGGCCTTGTTGATCACCCCCGGAGCCTGCCACTTGCCGTCTTGCGGCAATTCGCAATAGCCTAAAATGTAAATCAGCGACACGCTCTCGCCGGGGCGGAGCGTCAGCTCCGTCCGGTGGCTGGCCATCGGGGACCAGCCGTGCGCCACGCTGTTTCCGCTTTTCCGCCGCAGCACGGACCGCGGAGCCTGCCAGCTTCCGAACGGGCCGAGGAACGATTCCAGATCGGTGTCAAACCCGGTGATCGGGCGGTTTAGCGCGTAGAACGCGTAGTGGTTGCGGCGTTCGCGGTATTCGGTCTTGTGGTAGAGGACGCTGCCGTCGGTTTCCACCTCGCCGGTGCTGTAGTTGCGCTGAAAATTGGACGCATCGTCCACCGCGTTCCACAGGCACCACTCCGCCGCGCTGACCACGCTGACGGTCTTGCCGGAAGCGGCCTCGTTGGTCAGCGTCAGCCGCTGCACCTCACAGTTTTCGCCCAGCGGGACAAAGCAGCACAGCTCCGCCAACAGAGCGTTTTTCGCGGACTCAAAGACCGTGTAGCCCATGCCGTGACGGCAGCGGTAACGGTCCAGCGGCGTTTGGGACGGCAGAAAGGCGGGGCTCCACGTCACGCCCCCGTCCGTCAGGTAAAAGCACCGGCCCCCGGCGTCCCTCGGGACGCCGTTGTAGCGGTAGCGGGTCAGGCGGCGCAGCTTGGCGTCCCGGTAGAAGCTGTAGCCCCCGCCGGTGTTGGAAATCAGCGAGAAAAAGCTCTCGCTGCCCAAGTAGTTGATCCACGGCAGCGGCGTTTCCGGCGTGGTGATGATATACTCACGGGCGTCGTCGTCAAAACATCCAAACTGCATTCCCACATCCCCCTTAATCGTTTTAGCAGACACATTGTACAACATATGCAAAGGATTTGCAAGCGATTTTGTGGACAAGCCCGAAAGCGCGCATTTTGTCAGAACGGCGCATAGGCGATAGGCACAAAATAATCTTTTTTCACAAACGGGTATTGACTTTTCCCACAAATCTGCTATAATGGTGACGAAAACGATTTCGTAAATTGTCTGTAAAATACACACTTTGGAAATCGAGGTGCCGCCCCATCGCCACGTTGAAACAGATCGCCCAACAGTGCGGCGTGTCAACCGCCACCGTAAGCAAGGTGCTCAACGGGTATTCCGATGTGGGCCAACAGACCGCCCGCGCCGTGCGCGAGGCCGCCGCGGAGCTGGGCTATGTCCCGAACGCCATGGCCAGGGCGCTGAAGACCAACCGTACATACAACATCGGCGTTTTGTTCATTGACCCCATGCGCAGCGGACTGTCCCATGAGTATTTTTCTCATATTCTTGAGAGCCTAAAGACACAGGCGGAACAGAAGCGGTACGACATCACCTTTATCAGCCGCAACATCGGCGGCCGTTCGATGAGTTATCTGGAGCACTGCCGGTACCGGGGCTGTGACGGCGTGGTCATTGCCAGCGTGGATTTTACCGACCCGCAGGTTCTGGCGCTGGCCGACAGCGGGATTCCCATTGTGACGGTGGACCACATTTTTGGCAACATCAGCTCGGTTTTGTCCGACAATGTCAGCGGGATGCGGGATTTGGTCCGCTATCTCCATGGGCGCGGGCACCGCAGGATCGCCTATATCCACGGAGAGGACACCGACGTTACGCGGCGGCGTCTGGCCGGATTCCACCGCACCTGCCGTTCCTTAGGCGTCAGCGTCCCGGCCGGATACCTCGTTCCCGCCCGGTACCATGACCCCGAGGGAAGCTCCGCCGCCACGCGGAGGCTGCTGGAGCTGGACGACCGGCCGACCTGCATCCTGTACCCGGACGACTTTTCCTATCTGGGCGGCCTGAGCGAGCTGGAGCGCGCCGGACTCCGGGCGCCGCAGGATATCAGCGCGGCGGGCTACGACGGCATCCCGCTGTCCCAAAACATCCGCCCGCGCCTTACCACGCTGAAGCAGGACGCGGAAACCATCGGCCGCACGGCCGCCACTCTGTTGATAAGGGCGATCGAGGAGCCGGAAACGGCCTTCCCCGAGCAGATCGTCATCGCCGGGCAGCTCTTGCCGGGCGAGACGGTCGCCGCCCTTTGAAAAATACAAAAAACAAGGAGCTGGGTATCATGAAAAAAATCCTCGCAACGGTTCTTCTGCTGGCCATGCTGGTCACACTGCTGGCGGCCTGCACAACACCCGCGCCGACCGCGAACACTCCCGCCGGCAATCAGGACAATCCGACCAACACGCCGGATGAACCGGGACCGGCACCCGTAATCCCCGAAGACACCGGCAAGGTTTTGCGCATTTACGCGTGGAACACGGAGTTCCAAGACCGCTTCAACGCGTATTTCCTCAAAAATGACGAGGACGGGAATCCCACCAGCGGCCTGCTGCCGGAAGGCGTCACCGTGGAATGGGTCATCACGCCGAACGAAGGCAATGCCTATCAGGATAAGCTCGATACCGATCTGCCCAAGAACGCGGGCAATTCCAATCCGATCGACATCTTCCTCATAGAAGCCGACTATGCCCTGAAATATATTGATTCCCCCTACGCGCTGGACGTCGTCAACGAGGTCGGGCTGACAGCGGCGGATATGAAGGATCAATATCAGTACACCAAGGATATCGTCACCGACTCCAGCGGCGTGATGCGCGGCACTACCTGGCAGGCTTGCCCCGGACTGTACGCCTACCGCCGCAGCATTGCCATCGACCTTCTGGGCTCTGACGACCCCGCCGTGGTGCAGGCCGCCATCTCCGACTGGGATAAGTTCGACAGCGTGGCCGAGCAGGCCGCCGCGAAGGGCTATAAAATGCTCTCCGGGTTTGACGATTCCTACCGCACCTTCGCCAACAACAAGTCCGCGCCTTGGGTCAACGCCGACAACGAGATCATCATTGACCCCAATCTGATGCGCTGGGTCGAGCAAACCAAGACCTACACCGACAAGGGCTATAACAACAAGACCGCCCTCTGGGCCAGCGAATGGACCCGCGACCAAGGCCCCGAAGGCGATGTGTTCGGCTTCTTCTACAGCACATGGGGCATCAACTGGACCCTGATGGGCAACTCTCTGGCCAACCCCGACGATCCCGCGGAAGTCGGCAACGGCATCTACGGCGACTGGGCCGTCTGCGAAGGCCCGATGAGTTATTACTGGGGCGGCACTTGGATTTGCGCCGCGGCCGACTCCGACAACATCAACCTGGTCCGTCAGGTGATGAAAACCCTGACCTGCGACCCGGATACTATGAAGCAAATCACCCTCGATACCTTGGATTACACCAACAACAAGACCGGTATGGACGCCATCGCCAACGACGCCGACTACGGCTCCGATTTCCTGAGCGGACAGAACCACATCGCCATGTTCAATCTCTCCGCCGCTGGCATCGACATGTCGATGGCCAGCCCCTATGATCAGGGCTTGACCGAAGGCTTCCAGCGCGCGTTCTCCGACTACTTCAACGGGACCATTGACATGGATACCGCGCTTGACAACTTCTTTGCCGACGCGGTCGTCATTTACCCCGAACTGGTACGGCCCGGCTAAGCGATCCCCATTCGGCGGCGGCCCGCTTTCAAAAAACGGGCCGCCGTTATCGAAGATAAGGGTGGTGCGCGAACATGCAAACGGTTCGGAAAAAGCGTAAAATCAGTTATGCCATATGGGGGTACATTTTTTTGCTCCCTTTCTTTTTGAGTTTTGTCGTCTTTACCCTGCTCCCGATGATCAATACGATCTACTACAGCTTCTTTGAGATGTACCGGAGCGGGCTGAAACAGGTCGGGCCGAATTTTGTGGGCTTGGATAATTACCGGGCCCTGCTGACCGGCGATTTGCCGAAATATTTCGGCAACACGCTGTTTTTATGGGGCTTAGGCTTTGTGTTCCAGTTCGCGCTGGCCATGCTGCTGGCCAATTTGTTCTCCAATTACCGTCTGCGCATCAGGGGGCAGGCGTTTTTCAAAACCGTTATCTACATGCCCAACCTCATTATGGCGGCCTCCATCGCCATGCTGTTTTTCGCGCTGTTCTCGGACAACGGGCCGATCAACCTGCTGCTGACACAGGTGGGGATTTTGAAGGAGCCGTACCGTTTTCTGGCGGCGGTGGCCGGTTCGCGGGGGCTGATCGCCACCATGAACACGCTGATGTGGTACGGGAACACGACCATCCTGCTGCTGGCCGGCATCCTGGGCATCGACTCCAGTTTGTTTGAGGCCTCGCAGATCGACGGCGCGGGCCCGTTCCGCCAGTTTATCCACATCACCATGCCGCTGCTGAGGCCCATCATGGTGTATGTGCTGATCACCAACCTGATCGGCGGGCTCCAGATGTTTGATGTGCCGCAAATTCTGACCAACGGCCGGGGCGTGCCCAACAATACGAACATGACGGTCATCATGTACCTGAACCGGCATCTGTTCAGCAAGAACTTCGGCATGGCCGGCGCGATCTCCGTGATCATGTTCATCGTCACGGGGCTGCTGAGCATCCTTGTGTTCCGCACGATCCTGCGCGACCGGAAGGAGGGCCGGAAAAAATGAGTATGGACCGTTCGCCCCAGAACCGCTCAAAGGGGTATTGGGGACTGCTGTTCAGCCGCATAGCGGCCTATGTCTTTCTGATCCTGCTGGCGGCCATATCGCTGTTCTTTTTCTACCTGCTGTTTATCAACTCGTCCCGCTCCCACTTTGAGATCACGCGCGGGTTCTCGATGATCCCGGGGAGATTCATCGCCCGCAATTTCCAGAGTATGCTGAACAGCCCGGTGACCCCGGTCGTCACGGGCATGATCAACAGCGTGCTGGTCGCCAGCGGCGTGACCGCGCTGGCCTGTTACTTCTCCTGCCTGACGGCTTTTGCCATCCATGCCTATGATTTTAAGTTCAAGAACGCCGCGTTTATATTTATTTTGGCGATCATGGTCATCCCGACGCAGGTTTCCGCGTCCGGCTTCGTGCGGCTGATCCACCAGCTGAACCTCACGGACAGCTTTATACCGCTGATCGTGCCCGCTGTCGCGTCGCCTGTGGTGTTTTTCTTTATGAAGCAGTACATGGAGGCCGCCCTTCCGCTGGAGGTCCTGGAGGCCGCGCGGATCGACGGCAGCGGCGAGTTTTACACCTTCAACCGGATCGTGCTGCCCATCATGAAGCCGGCGCTGGCGGTGCAGGCGATCATCGTGTTTGTCGGCTCGTGGAACAACTACTTTGTACCGGCCCTGCTGCTGGAGAGCGACAGCAAAAAAACGATGCCGATCGTCATCGCCCAGCTCCGCAACGCGGACTTTATCCGGTTTGATCTGGGCCAGCTCTATATGACCATCACGTTCGCCATCCTTCCGATTGTCGTTGTGTACTTCATCCTGTCCAGATACATCGTGCAGGGCGTGGCCATGGGCAGTGTGAAAGGGTAGGGTATATGAGGAACACTTTAATTTTTGTTTTGGCCTGTGCGCTGCTGCTGGGTCTGGTTGCGTGCGGCTCCTCCGCGCCGCCGGTTACGGAGGCGCCTGCCGCCGCGCTCACGGACGCCCCCTCGGCCGCTCCTGCGTCCAGTCCGCCAGTCATCACCGCCAGACCTCCCGTGCCGCGCACCGGGGAGGACTGGCTGTTTGCCGACGGAAGGCGCATTGTGGATCAAGACGGGAACGAGGTGTGGATCACCGGGCTGAACTGGTTTGGGTACAACACCAACCGCCTGATTTTCGACGGCGCGTGGGGCATGGATATCCGCGATATGGTCTTTCAGATCGCCGACAGAGGGTTTAACATGATCCGCGTTCCGCTGTCGATGCAGCTGGTGCGCAACTGGTCGCGGGGCAACTATCCCGTGTACGCCACCGTGGACGACACGCTGAACCCCAAGTTTACGGAGGAAGGGACCTTAGCGTACCTGGATTATTTCATCGACTGCTGCGCGGAGGCGGGCGTGAAGATCATGCTCGACATCCACAGCGTCCGGGACGGCATCGGCGCGCATGGCCTTGAGGTCTGGTATGACCTCGGCCTGAGCGTGGAGGAGTTTTACCAGACCCTTGAGTTTTTGGCCGGGCGGTATCGGGACGACGACACCGTGGTGGCCTTCGACCTGAAAAACGAGCCGCACGGCAACCCCAGCGCCAAATACCGCGCGGTGTGGAACGACGCCGAGGACGAGACGGAGAACTGGAAATATGTCGCCGAACAGGCGGCTGGGCGCGTTCTGGCCGTCAACCCGGATATCCTGATCGTCATTGAGGGCATAGAAGCCTATCCCAAGGACCCGGCGGGGAACGCGGATTATGCGTCGATGGACGCCGGTGACTATCATTTCACTTGGTGGGGCGGCAATCTGCGCGGCGTGCGGGATTTCCCGGTTGATTTGGGGGATTTTCAAAACAAGGTGGTCTATTCGCCGCACGACTACGGCCCGACGGTCGGGATGCAGCCGTGGTTTCAGGGCGAGTATGATTATGAGCGGCTGTATACCGAAGCGTGGTATCCCAATTGGCTGTATATTCACGAGGACGACCTCGCCCCGCTGATCATCGGCGAATGGGGCGGCCCGATGCGGGAGCCGAACCTGAAATGGATGACGCTGCTGCGGGACATGATCATCGAGCAGCGCGTCAGCCATACGTTCTGGTGCCTGAATCCGAACTCCGGGGACACCGGCGGACTGCTGCTGGCGGATTTCAAAACATGGGACGAAACGAAGTACGAGTTTCTCAAGCCCGCCCTCTGGCAGAAGGACGGCCGCTTCGTCGGCCTGAGCGCCAACACGCCGCTCGGCACACAGGGAATGACACGCACGGAGGCAAACGGAACATGACCGATGTACAAGGAAAATGGGCTCTGCTGACCGGGGCGAGCCGGGGCCTTGGAGCCTTGAGCGCGCGGTTCCTGGCCCGGCAGGGCTGCAATCTCGTCCTGCATAGCCGGAAGCTCGCGCATACGGAACCGGTTTTGCGCGACGTGCTGGCGCTGGGCGTGGACGCGTACGCCGTGGAGGCGGAGCTTGCGGATATCGAACAAGTCCGCGGGATGCTGGCCGCGATCGGCGAGAGGGAGACGCCGGTCAGCCTTGTTCTCAACAACGCGGGCGTTCAAGTCGCCTATAGAGACGAATATCTAAACACGCCGGCGGAGGATTTCACAACCAGCTTTATGATCAACACCATCGCGCCGGCCATGATCTGCTATCACTATCTTCCCGAAATGATCCAAAACGGCTTCGGGCGCATCGTAAACACCACCAGCGGCATACGGCTCGACCCGCAGCAGGCGGGATACTCCGCCAGCAAGGCGGCCTTAGACAAGTTTACCGTGGACCTTGGCTCAAAGGTCCACGGAACCGGCGTGATGATCAACTTGACCGACCCCGGCTGGTGCCGCACCGAGCTGGGCGGCCCGAACGCGCCCAACGCGGCGGAGAGCGTCATACCCGGCGTTGTGGTTGGCGTCTTCGCGGACGACCAAAAAAGCGGGCGCGTTTTCCCCGCGCAGGATTTTGCCGGGATGACGCTGGAACAGGCGGTCAAACAGGCGGAGACGGCATTTGACAGCCCTTATTGACCTGTGATTGAACACAAAATAACATCCGGGCAGCGGTTCGTGTTCGTACCGTTGCCCGGATTTTTTGCGGTTATAGGCTTTTGGGTTCGGCGGCTTTCGTGTCACCGGGTTTATCTCGCCCCAGCTTCCGCGGCGGGCCGCGAAATGGGCCTTCTGTTCCCGCTTGGAGCGTTTCTCCAGCGGGACATATCGCTGTTTCAACCGAAACACCTCCCTGACGCCAGTATAGCACGCCGCCGGGGAAATGTCACGTTACAGATTGGTTACTACTCCTGCGTCACGTCAAACCCGATGATATGGTCCACCGGCAGGGACATCACCATGCCGCGCGCCTCTGTGGTCATGCCGCAGTTTTGGCTGATCGCCCGCATGATGGCCGACCGGGTTTCATGCCTGGCCAAAATCGCCACGATCTCTTTCTCCGACTGGAGCTCCACGCCCAGAAAGGCCGCGACATGCTCATGCCCCACGCGGCTGGCGGACACGGCGGTGCCGCCGGTCGCGCCGGCGGAGTAGGCCGCCGTCATTACCTCGTCTACATAGCCCTCGTTGACCAGCGCCAGAATCAGATCATGCTTGATATCGCCCGCCGTATTTTCCATGACTTTTTCATCCCCGTGTTCCATATTTTTGTCCAAATGCTCGCTGAAGATATGAGTCAGTGAACGCGATACGCTGGAGAGCGGAACGGTGAACGCGATCCCGGTCCCGGGCTTATTGAGCCGGAATGTCTCGGTCAGGGTTTCCCTGGCGACATCGGTCAGCTCGGCGATAATGCTCAGATAGATCACCTTGTCGGTGGAACCCAGACCGATAATGTCCATCATCTCGGAGCTGGCCGTGCCTCTGGCCATGATCCGCATCGTCACCGGCAGCAGGCGGCCGTTTTCGGAGATTTGATTGATTTTACTGCGGTCTAGGATCACCGTAAGAAGCCTCAGCACAGGGCGGTTTTCTCCGTGCAGCATATTGTTTACACCTCGTCCAATTCAATGATCTCGTCGGAGATTTCGGCAAGCTGTTCCGCTTCTTCCGCCCCGGCGGTTTTTATCTTATAGATCAGTCCCAGAATCTGTATCGTGATCAGAGGAGTCATGGCCACCATGGCGACAATGCCGAACGCGTCGGTCAGCACCGCCTGCGGGTTAGGAATCTCCCTCAGTCTATTCAATGCCTCGCAGGTGCCGATGGCGAACGGCAGCAGGAACGTGGACGTCATCGGCCCGCTGGCCACGCCGCCGGAGTCGAACGCGATGCCGGTGAACATCTGCGGCACGAAAAACATCAGCCCCAGAGCGATGGCGTACCCGGGAATCAGGAACCAGTAGATCGAGATCCCGGTCAGGATGCGGATCATCGACAGAGCCAGCGCCGCGGCCATGCCGATGGCCAGCGCATTGCCCATCGTGCGGCGCGAGATCAGGCCGCTTGTGACTTCCTCGACCTGCTTGTTCAGCACATACACCGCGGGCTCGGCGGCCACGATAAAATATCCGATCACCATGCTCAGCGGGATCAGCACCCATCGGTAAGACGACACGGCCAGCCCCGCGCCCATCAGGTTCCCGACCGGAATAAAGCCCGCGTTGACCCCGGTCAGAAAGAGCGTCAGTCCGACCAGCACATAGACAATGCCCATGGCTATCCGCAGCAGCTGACGGCGTTTGTATTTCCTGACCATCAGCTGGAACAAAATCAAAAAGAACACGACCGGCGCGAGGGCAATCAGCACTTCTTTCAGAAACGCGGGAAGCTCCTTAGAAAACACCTCGACGACATCGGACATCGTGGCCACATCGGGGATCACGGGGGGCACGTGCTCCACATCCTGCGGGTTATAGATGATGCCAAGGATCAGCACCGCCAAGATCGGGCCCAGGGAGCTGAACGCGATAAACCCGAAGCGGTCGTCCTGCGCGCCCTTGTCATGGCGGAGGGCGCCCATTCCGATGCCCAGCGCCAAAATAAACGGCACCGTCATCGGCCCGGTCGTCACGCCGCCCGAATCAAACGCGACGGAGGTGAAGGTGTTCGGCGTGAAAATCGAAACGATAAAGACCACCGCGTAGAATCCCATCAGCAAATAGGCAAGCCTGATCTTCAGCACGACCCGGAGCATGGCGATGGCTAGGAAGATGCCCACTCCCACCGCTACGGTGGCGATCAAAACAAGCGCGTCGACCGCCGTCACCTGATCGGCCAGAACCCACAAATCAGGCTCAGCGATGGTAATCACAAAGCCGAAGATAAAGCTCACGAAAGCGATCAGCCATAGCTTTCCGTTTTTGGCCAGCTCCTCGCCGATGCCCTCGCCCATCGGCAGCATCGACATTTCCGCGCCGAGCGTAAAAAAGCCCATGCCGAGGATCAGCAATACCGCACCGCACAAAAACATCAGAATCGTGCCGACGTCCATCGGAACGAACAGAACGCTGACAATGATCACAATCACCGTAATGGGCAGGACGGCGGAAAACGTCTCCACAACCTTTTCTTTGAGCTTTTTGTTCATTCCTTCACCTCTGCATGGGCACGGATTTGCGGCGCGTTCCTGCTTCCGCCTCGCCGCTGTGCGTGTATAGTGTGGGAGTATTATACCATAGGCGCACAATCGCCGCAACGGCTTTATGTTGCATCCCCGCCCTCCATGCTGTATAATACCCGTCATACAGAAGGAGATGAACATAGTGGACCGGCCAAGTGTTACCATCAAAGAACTGACAGAATCCGACCTGCCCGCCGGCGCGGACATCATCCGGCGCGCCTTCGCAACCGTCGCCGCGGAGTTTGGCTTGACAAAAGAAAACTGCCCCACCAACGGAGCCTTTATAGACGCGGATCGGCTCCTTGACGAATATCGCCGCGGCATAAAAATGTTCGGGCTGTTCGGCGAGGACCGTCAGCTTGGCTTTGTGGCGTTGGAGCGCAAGGACGAGGATACCTTCTTTCTGGAGAAACTGGCGGTATTGCCGGAGTTCCGGCATAACCGGTACGGCGGGATGCTGATGGACTGTGCCAAGGAGTACGTTGCGCAAGCGGGCGGCAAGAACATCTCCATCGGGATCATTTTGGAGAACCAGCGGCTTTTGCAGTGGTACAAAACGCTGGAGTTCGTGGAGACAGGGACAAAGAAATTTGACCATCTGCCGTTTACGGTCTGTTTTTTGAGGCTTGCGGTATGAGCCGCAAAACCGCCATGCACATGTTCGCGGCGCTGACGGTTCTCTTGTGGGCGCTGGGCTATGTGCTGACCCGCGTGGCCATACAGCATTTTTCAGCGGAGGCGCTGGCGTTCCTCCGGTATCTGATCGCCGCCGTATTTCTTCTGATCTACGCAACCGTCAAGAAAATGAAATGGCCGAAGCGGAAGGATGTGCCTTTGTTCTTTGCGGGCGGGGCGATTGGATTTGCCATATATGTGTATGCCATCAATGTTGGCTCACAGACCCTAACGGCGTCGGTGGTCAGCTTCCTTGTCAGCGCGTCCCCGATCGTCACGGCGTTGATGGCCCGCGCGTTCCTGCGGGAAAAGATCGGCGTGATCGGCTGGATTTCCGTTGTTTGCGCGTTTTCGGGCATCGGGGTGATCACTTATTTCAACGGGGGCTTCACGTTCACTTCCGGCACGGTCTGGATTTGCCTGGCTACGCTGCTGATCAGCCTGTATACTGTGTATCAGCGGAAATTGCTGCTGCGGTACAGCCCGCTGGAGATCACCACCTATTGCATTGTCGCGGGTGCGATTTTGTTGTCCGTCTTCGCGCCGCAATCCTTTCCGCAGCTTGGGAGCGCCGCGCCGAAAGAGGTCCTCGCGGTGGTCATACTCGGCATTTTCTCCGCGGGCATTGCCTATTTATGCTGGGCGTACGCGCTGAGCAAGGCGGACAAAACGGCTGAGGTCACAAACTATATGTTTGTCACGCCCATTCTGACCACGTTTCTCGGTTTCCTTCTGATTGACGAAGCGCCGCATTTTACGGTGTATATCGGCGGCGCGATGGTTTTGACCGGCGTGTTTTTACTGAAAAGGAGATGAACCTATGACCAGCAAGCAGCGCGCCTGTCCGCGGGCGCCGGCCCATCCTTGGGAAACCCTGTTATCCCTATTCCTCACCCTACTCATAACCCTCAGCCTGACGGCCTGTGCCTCCAAGCCGCCGACCGCCGCGGCGGCCACGGCCCGTGTGGCCGCGCTGAAGGGGCCCACCGCGATGGGGATGCTGAAAATGATGAGCGATGAGCCGGAGCGGTTCTCGTTTACGATCCATGGCACGGCGGACGAAATCGTGGCCGGGCTGCAAAATGAGACGATGGACATCGCCGCCGTCCCCTGCAACCTCGCCTCGGTGCTGTACAACCGGACGGAGGGCGGCGTACGCGCCATCGCGGTCAACACGCGCGGCGTGCTGTATCTGCTGGACGCCACCGGCACGGTTACCTCTGTGTCAGATTTGCGGGGGCGCACGGTGTACTCGATGGGCTTGGGTACCACGCCGGAATTCGCGCTCAACTACATCCTGCGCGAAAACGGTTTGGAGCCGGGCGTGGACGTGACGGTCGAGTATAAGAGCGAGGCCACCGAGCTGGGCACGCTGATGATCTCCGGGATGGCGGACCTGTGCGTCCTGCCGGAGCCGTACGCCACGACGGTGCTGTCAAAAAACGAATCGGCCCGGGTGGCACTCAGCCTGTCCGAGGAGTGGGACCGGGCGCAGCCGGAGTTTGGGATGCTGACGGGTCTGGTCATCGTCCGCACCGCGTTTCTGGAAGCCCACCCGGACGTTGTGGACGCGTTTTTGACGGACTACCGCGCTTCGGTCGACTACATCAACGCCCACATCCCGGAGGGCGCGCAATTGGCCGCGCAATATGAAATCGCCCCGGCCGAAGTGGCCGAGGCGGCGCTGCCGCGCTGCAACATCATCTGCCTGACCGGCAAAGACATGCGGCGCAACCTAGAGGGCTATCTGGGCGTGTTGTTCGCGGCGGACCCGAAAAGCGTGGGGGGGAGCTTGCCGGATGAAGGGTTTTATGCGGAGTAAAAGAATAAGCCAAAGCCCGCGCCATGAAAAAAACATAAGCGTCAAATAAACCCGCCTCTGTACAGACGCGGGTTTATTTGACGCTTACGCGACGGCGGGGTTGACGTACTTCTGAATCCTTTGGATATTCTTGATAAGCAGCTTCAAGCCGATGGCTGAAAGCAACTGCGGTGTGACGGTAATCAGTACGCTGTCGCTTGCGGTGATGGCGTTGACCGTCAGGATGCCGAGCGAGGGGCCGCAGTCAAGGATAATCATGTCGTACAGTTCCCGCAGCGGTTCGATAACCGTCTGCAACGCCTGTTCACTCCCTATCTCATGTCCTCTGTTCAGTTCAAACGCCGTCAGGGTAGTGTTACAGGGTATCACGTCGATTTTCTCACAGGGTACGATGTACGCGCTCGGTTCGGGCAGTTCGTCCTCGTTCATTACCGCGTTCAGCAGGGTATAGGTGGAGTGGGTCAGGTTGTCGGGGTTCTGCACCCCGGCACAGATGGTAAGTGACCCCTGCGGGTCGATGTCTATACAGAGTACCTTTTTCCCCATCAGGGCGAGAGCCGTCGCTAAGTTCAAAACCGTCGTTGTCTTGGTTACGCCCCCCTTTTGTGACGCGCAGGAAATTACCTTACACATTCGTTTATCGCCTTCCTTTCATCATGGTGTCCCTTATAAAAGGGCATAAAAAAATAGGACTAACATTGTGAAACCCTGTTATATCAGGCTTTTCTAATGTTAGTCCTATTATGACAGATTAGTAAATTATAGCTCTCATGCGCCATCACCATCCTTTCTTTTTGCTACCCTTATCAAGGGGACTTTTTGACCCGACAGGGGCAAAACGCCGTCTGCAAGACCGCACACCACTTGTGGTGTATAAGTGCGCCGTTCCGGTCTGGGAATTGTTGGGAACGTCATGTTCAAAACCCGAAAATCCCGACCCGCAAGCAATGGATATGGTGTGCCACTATCCAATTTTGGCTTGTTGGGAAGTGTCCCAAACCCTCTCGGAAAACTCAAATTTGAGTTTTCCGTTAAGCCAACAAGTTGGCTGCTGTGATGGGGGTAAGGGTTATTTTTTACGCGTATATATCGTATTCATGGCGTGCTGATGAGGAACGCCAGATGAGTTACAATCAAAGATACACTCTGAAAAATCTTCGACAAACCAATCATGGTAAAAAACCAATAATTGTCCCGAATACCAAGGATAATCATGTTCCTCTTTTTCTGGCGCGGGAGCAATAAACGGCTTCTTTACAAATACGTTAAACACATTAAGCCCATTTTCATCCGTGTGATTCCGGTAGTCTTCAAATATTTCATCACGCAATTCCGGTTTAATATAGTGCAAAGCACCGCTTGAAAAGAGAATATCATATTTGCCAGATAGCCTGTAATCCCATATGTTCGCCGTAAATACATCTACATGAACACGCGCTTTTTCAGCAAGCCGTTTTGCTTTTTCAATTCCAGCATCGGATATATCAAAAGCACTGACATCATATCCACAACGAGCAAAGAAAACGGCATCTTTCCCCTCTCCACAACCAATATCTAAAATTTTGAGGGGTTTATTGGGTGGCATAAGCTCAAGCGTTTTCAGACACATTTGTGACGGAGTTACACCCCAATAGTATTCATCACTGCTGTTGTATACATTTTCATAATCATGATACAGTATGCTCATTGGAAACCTCCGAAAATTATAATATGTTCATTTACCATGCAATCGTTGCAATCACTATGCTGGTGACAGATGACAGATAAAATGGAACGCGTACAGTCACCGCTCCATCTGCGTACAGCATACCACACCCCGCCGCCAAAATCAACCATCTTCCGGTAAATCAAAAACAAACGCGAACGCTTCCCCGACAAAGAAAAAATCGGGGGCGTTCGCATTTGAACATAGTGGTGACCCGCCGGCGATTCGAACGCCGGAC
>Ga0082212_10005864_pt1 | contig 16650 bp, 19 predicted proteins | sample TergutNt197P3_FD_71548 | JGI IMG/M metagenome (GOLD analysis project Ga0082212, IMG submission 71548) | Neocapritermes taracua P3 segment gut microbial communities from Petit-Saut dam, French Guiana - Nt197 P3 | ecosystem: Host-associated > Arthropoda: Insects > Digestive system > Gut ... | reverse complement strand
GCCACGAAGGCCGCCCAGCTCAGGCCCGGCGCCAGCACCAGCGCCGCCGGGCGGATCAGGTAGCCGTCGCCCTCCCCGACCAGGCCGGGAATCCAGGAATTGATCTGCTGTAGCAGGTTCTGCTCCAAGGTGGGATTGGCCCCGAGCACGCGGCTGAAGACGGTCCACCCGATGGTCAGGCCGCCGAACAGGCTGAAGAGGGCGGAGTACGCGATTCCCCCGGCAAACTGGTTGCCCCCGCGGCGGGCGAACCAGGACAGGGAGCGCGCGGGGCGTGAGGCGTTCCACCATCTGAGGGCGGGGTCGACGATCCGGTCTCGGCCTTGTTCCATCAGGCCCGACGATTGCATGGGCAGACCCTATCCGGGAGCCGCGCTCGGCGCACCCTCATCCGTCTCACCCCAAGCCGATACCAACGGGGGTTCGTCCCCGATTCGGTCTGCTTTTGGGGCAAACCCCCGTCGATGTTGGCGGGGGCGCTGCCCCACCGGACCACAGGGCGTCCGCCTGCTGTCGCGGCGAACTACAGAGCGTCCGCCCACTGTCGTGGCGAACTACAGAGCGTCCGCCTGCTGTCGCGGCGAACTACAGAGCGTCCGCCTGCTGTCGCGGCGAACTACAGAGCGTCCGCCTGCTGTCGCAGGGCGGCGCCCTTGGCGTGGGCGATCTCGGCCAGGGAGGCCTGGAAGGCCTCCAGGCGGGCTCGAATCTCGGCGGCCGTCTCGCAGGTGCCGGCGGCCAGGATGCGCGCGGCCAGCAGGCCGGCGTTGCGGGCGCCGTCGATGGACACGGTGGCGACCGGCACCCCGGCGGGCATCTGCACGATGGAAAGCAGCGAGTCCATGCCGTCGAGGTGCCTGAGCGAGACGGGCACTCCAATGACCGGCAGCGAGGTGACGGAGGCGAGCATGCCCGGCAGGTGGGCCGCTCCCCCGGCGCCGGCGATGATCACGCGAAGGCCACGCCCGGCGGCACGCCGGCCATACTCGATCATCTCGGTGGGCATCCGGTGCGCGGAGACCACGTCGGCCTCGAAGGGGATGTCGAACTCGGCGCACGCCTCGGCGGCGGCCTTCATCGTCGGCCAGTCGGAGTCGGAACCCATCACGATGCCCACCAAGGGAGAAGTCATGCCAGGAAGCGTCATATCAGAAAGCCTAGCGCCAAGGCGGCCTCCGCCTCTCCCCGCGGCCCTGCCCAGCCTCAGCCCGGGCCCTGCCCGAGATCAGGGAAACAGGCCCCCAAGGCCGAGCGGGAAGGAACGGCGCGGGCGCCAAACGTCGTCGTTGCCGTGCTCATACAACCAGAACTCCTCGACGGTGAAGGCCGCCTCGAAGGTGCTCATCTGGTTGAAGGTTCGCTCCAGGGACAGGCTCGACACCTCGTGGGCGATGGTGACGTGCGGGTGGTAGTTGAAGCGCAGGTCTTGGGCGAGCGGGCCGCGGCGGGCGCGCCGCTCGAGCTGCTCGCACTCGGCAATCCCCTGCACCACGTTGATGAACACCACCGGGGAGATTGGGCGGAAGGTGCCGGTACCGCGCAGGTGGAGGCGGAAGGGGGTGGCCGCCGCCGCCACCACGGCCAGGTGGTCCTCAACCGCGGCAAGCGAATCGACAACGGTGGGGCCAACCAGGGTGACGTGGGGCGGGATCACGGCGGCGTACTGGTCGCCCGCCCGACGGCGGGCGGCCACCAACTCGGCAGCGTAGGGCTCGGGGACGGCGATGGAGACGCCGATCCGAGACTCGCCCTGTTCACGGGCTGGCAGATGCACGGCTAGCGGGCTCCGCCCGCGCTGGCGGGCCGGAGCAGGCCGAAGCGGTCGTAGACCCGGGCCAGGACCGGCGCGGCGATCTCACGGGCGCGGGCGGCGCCGTCTACGAGCACGCGGTCGAGCTCGGCCGGGTCGGCAAGGTAGATCTCGGCCCGCTCCTGGAAGGGCCTGATGAACTCGGCGACCGCCTCGGCCAGGTCAACCTTCAGGTAGCCGTAGCCGCGGCCGTCGTACTCGGCGGCGATGTCGTCGATCTCCCGGCCGGTGATCGCGGAGAAGATGACCAACAGGTTGGAGATGCCGGGCTTGTTCTCGACGTCGTACCGCACCCCAAACGTCTCGTCGGCGTCGGTCACCGCCCCCTTGATCGCCTTGACGGCCCGCTTGGCGTCCTCCATCAGCCAGACCACCCCCTTGCCGCCGGAGGAAGACTTGCTCATCTTGGCGGTGGGGTTGGTCAGGTCCATGATCTTGGCGCCACCCTTGACGATGTGGGCGTCGGGCACCACCACGGTGCCGGCCCCGAAGCGCGAGTTCATGCGTTCGGCGAGGTTGCGGGTCAGTTCCAGGTGTTGGCGCTGGTCTTCACCGACCGGCACCAGAGAGGCGTCGTACAGGCAGATGTCGCCCGCCTGCAGGCTCGGGTAGGAGAACAGGCCGACGGTGGTGCCGTCGCTGCCGTGCTTGGTGGACTTGTCCTTGAACTGGGTCATGCGCGAGGCCTCACCGAAGCCGGTCACGCACTGCATCAGCCAGCCAAGTTGGGCGTGCTCGGGTACGTGACTTTGCACAAACAGGATCGACTTGGCCGGGTCTACCCCTGCCGCCAGGTACTGAGCGGCGGTGCGGCGGGTGCGTTCGGCCAACACCGCCGGGTCGTGCTTGACCGTCACCGAGTGCAGGTCGGCAACGAAGTACAGCGCCTCGAAATCGTCCTGGAGCGCCACCCACTGGCGCAGGGCGCCGATGTAGTTGCCCAGATGGAGCGAGCCGTCGGTCGGCTGCATCCCCGAAAGAATCCGCTGGCGTGAAGTGGCCTCAGACATGGCCGATAACCTAGCGTGTGAGCGCCCCGCCACACAACGTGCGGGCGCCTGCTGTCGTAATCCGTCGAATTACGCGTCTACATGTGCCATGAGGCACTCGCCGAGGGAGGTGACCTCGTCGATGTTGAGTTCGACGACGAGCCGGCCGCCGCCCTCTAGGGGCACGCGCATGACGTAGCCGCGGCCCTCCTTGGTCACTTCCATGGGTCCGTCGCCAGTGCGAGGCTTCATCGCAGCCATCTTGATACCCCTGTTCATCGGTCCTCCAAACGTGTCCTGCGCTGGACGCATGCCAGCCGAACCGCCGCTTATTCTACGTTACGGTCCGGCCTCCTCGTTGCGGCTTAGCGCCTAGCGAACCCTTCCGGGGCGTGCGGCGCTCAGCCCGCGGACGTCGCCCCTCAGGCCTGCTGGGTGCCGTTGCGCTCGTTGGCGGCCAGTTCGGCCCCGCGCTCAACGATGTACCGCACCGCATCGGCCGCGTCGTCGGTCAGGTGCATCAGGTCGGGGTCTCCCGGGGAGATCATCCCGCGCTCGACGACGGCATCGCGCAGCCAGTGCAGCAGCCCCTGCCAGTAGTCCCGTCCGATGAGGGCCACCGGGAACTCGGTGATCTTGTGGGTCTGCACCAGGGTGAGGCTCTCGAAGAGTTCGTCGAAGGTTCCGAAGCCGCCAGGGCACACCACAAACCCCTGGGAGTACTTCACGAACATGGTCTTGCGGGCGAAGAAGTAGCGGAAGTTGACCCCTAGGTTGACGTACTGGTTCATGCTCTGCTCGAAGGGCAGTTCGATGCCGAGGCCAATCGAGGTGCCGCCGGCCTCCAGGGCGCCCTTGTTGGCTGCCTCCATGATGCCGGGGCCGCCACCGGTGATGACGGAGTACCCCGCCTCCACCAGCCGGCGGCCCACCTCGTAGGCGGCGGCGTAGTCGGGGTGGTCGCGCGGGGTGCGCGCGCTGCCGAACACCGAGATGGCGGGGCCTACCTCGGCCAGCGCCCCGAAGCCTTCAACAAACTCCGACTGGATGCGCAGCACCCGCCACGGGTCCTTGTGCAGCCACTCGGTGTCGTCGGTCCCGGCCAGCAGGGCCTGGTCGGTGGTCCGCTCGGGAATCTGGTCGCCGCGCAGCAGCACGGGGCCCCGGCGGTATCCATTGGCCTTCAGGTCATGTGCACTCATGGCTGCACCCTACCCAGCCGTTCGGCGGGTGGCGGGGGCCGCGCCGCTTGACGCTTCGGCAACGCCACTTTGCCCGTTAGGGTTGCGCCATGCTGATTCACGACGTCCAGGCGCGCGTGCGCATCGCCCTGACCTCCACCCTGATCAATGAGTGGGGGCTGTTTACGCCGCGCACCGGCACGTCGGCCCCTTCGGAGCGGTCGATCGCCTTCCACCTGGGGTGGAGCCTGCGACCAAGCTTCGATGAGTCTTGGGACATGGACTGCGATTACGAACGTTCGGGCGCCGCCGTCGAGCCCTCCTTGGCCTTTGGGGAGGGCGTGCACCGCGCCCCTGACCTGATCGTGCATCGGAGGGGGCGCGTCGGCCCGGCCGACAACCTGCTGCTGCTCAGCCTGTCCGCCGACTTCGCCTCGGCCGGCGACGCCCCCGGCATCGAGCAGTTGCGCAACGTGCAACTGCGTTACGGCTACCGGTACGGCGCCTGGGTAGACCTGCAGCTGTCCGAGGAGGGGGCCGAGGGGCGCATCATGCCTCGCTGGCAGTGGATGGAACTGGAGTCCGGCCTGGTCAGTCCCGAGCCCGAGCCCGTCTACAACACCGCAGAGTTACGCAGCATCACCAGCCAGATCCACCTGGTTTATGTTGGGTGAAGGGAGGGCGCCGCGAGTTGGCTCGCGAGCGACCGAGTGAGCCCAACCTGAGGCTCAGGCGACCGATCCTGGACCCCGGCCGCAAGACCGGGGTCCAGGGCGGAGTCAACTGGACAATCTGATTGCCCTAGTTGAAGCGGCAGACGTCAAGGTCTAGGTCACAGATTTCATGGCCATCGCCAACCGATTACGGTGTTCGCCGCGGCGATTTCGCCTGCAGTGAACCAATCCCTACCCCAAGCGGTCCACACATAGAATGGCCTTGCCGTGCCACCCAGCGCCCGGGCGATGGCATCCGCATTGAACTCAATGGCAGGGAATCTGGGGTGTTGACCATAGATTTGCTGTAATCGCAACTCCAGCGCATTCCAACTTGCCGGGCAGCCCGACCGACAGTCGGTTATATGCTCCTGGTAGACATGCCCGGCTTCGTGTCTGATCACATTATCAAGCTGGAACTGGGTGGAAAGATTGATGTCAAGCTCCATTGCATGGTCTTCCCAGTTTATCCAAACTTGACCGGCGGGAGAGAGGCTGGTGCCATAGACGCCATAGCCAGACAGGTCTCTCCAGTCGATGGTGATGCATCTTCCTCCCGGAAGGCTGTCCAGAATCCTGCGAGCGTTGGCAGCAACGGCAGGCCCACCCCTAGGGGAGCCGGTGTCTGGGCGCCGCACGCACCCAGAGGCCAGAGTTGCTTGATGCCGCCTGACTCCCGGGGTGGTGATCCCGTTTCCATTCCAGTCACCCACTATGCCCAGATCGTTTCCAAACCCGAAGACCGCGATCACATCTGCGTTTCCCGTAGTTAGGCTGTTGCGGAGATAGAAACTGGTTCCCCTCCGCACTCCGATGGTATCGCATCCGTTTCCATTCCAGTCGCCGACCAGCACCTGATCGGTGGCGCGACCAAAGGTAAACCCGTGATCGGCAGGACCAGCAGAGTTCGAGTTCCTGAGATAGAACCTGTTTCCCCTCCGCACGCCTATAGTGTCGATGCCATTGCAATTCCAGTCACCGACCAATACTTCATCGGATGCTTGACCGAAGGTGAAGGCTGGGATGTCATTGTTGCCAGCCGAGTTGGAGTTTCGCAGCAGAAATTGATTACCCCGCCTAACCCCGACAGTGTCGGCTCCACTTCCATTCCAGTTCCCGGCAATCGGCTCATCGGTTGCTCGCCCAAAAATGAAGGGCGTAGGCCGCGCGTCACCGAGGCCGTTATTTATGAAGAATTGCCCTTCGCGCCAGACTGATATGGTGTCTCTGCCGTTTCCATTCCAGTCACCCACAAGCGCCGTGTCGCCCGTGGATCCAAAGTTGAAACGATGATGAGTTCCAAGGCCAGTTGAGTTGTTAGAGAGAAGGTATCGATTTCCGGCGGATCCTCCTCCGATGGGGATGCCACTGCGTCCCGCCATGTTCGGCAGCGCCGCTGGCGCGTGTTCGTTTCGACGCGCTTCTTCCAAACGTCTAGCGTGGTCGTCATCTTCGAAGCGAACTCCTCCGCTCCTGAGTTCGGGCAGTGACCCACTCAGTTCGGCAAGGGCCAGCGGCTCAAGGTCCTCCGTCATCGGCGCACCGAGCCCCACCTCCCCGCCAGGTCCATCTAGTTCGTGAGGTTCCGGGAGCGCCATGGCGCTCGTCGGCGAAAGGCCGCCGAGCAGCAGACCCCCCGAGGCAACAAGCACTGCCAAGCGACGAGATTTCCTAGGCCTTCCTGAGGCTAACATTCTGCACTCCATTCTCATGTTTGATGAAGTGACGCAAAGAAGAACTAGAGCAGCCCCCTGCGCCACTACGGGAGTCCGGCGGCAGGTGTCCCGCGGCGCGAGAACCTCGGTTGCGCCGGTAACCACAAGGTAACAGCTCGGCCTCCCCGCCGCCCTCGCTGGAAGAAACTTGTCGCCAATCCCGAAGGTTGCCTGTCGCGGAATTGCCTTCGAGCCAAGGGGGGACTCATTCCGATCTTCGGTGGGCCACTTCCACCCTCCCACCAAGCCACAATGCCGGGCCGGGCCACCGCCGTCGGCTAGGGTGCCGACCATGGGCGTGATCGACTGGATTCGCTGGGTGATCTCCATCCTCATCACCGCGGCCGTGACCCTGGCCTGCCTGACGGCCTTCATCGACGCCGCCCGCCGCCCCCCGGCCGCCTTTGACTACGCGGAGAAACGCCCCAAGACCACCTGGTTGCTCATCACCGGCATCGGCCTGGCGGTGGCGACGCTCGGGGCGCTCAGCCTGTCCGGCCTGCTGCGTTCGGCGGGCAGCCTGCTCTTCACCATCATCGCGCTCGCCCCGGCGGGGGTGTACTGGTACGACGTGCGCCCCGAAGTGGCTAACTACCGCCCGCGCTCCCCGTCCCGGTGGTGACATGCGGGCCGTGTTGCAGCGGGTCACCCGCGCGCGGGTGACCGTCGACGGCCGGGTGACCGGCGAGATCGACCAGCCCGGCCTCGTCGCCCTGGTGGGGGTGGGGCTTGACGACGGGGAGCCCCAGGTCGCGACCATGGCGCGCAAGATTGCCGAACTGCGCCTGCTGCGCGACGAGCAGTCCCTCTCCGAGGCGGGCGCCCCCGTCCTGGTTGTCAGCCAGTTCACCCTCTACGGGGAGACCAAGAAAGGGCGACGCCCCTCATGGTCACAGGCCGCCCCGGCGCGCATTGCCGAACCGCTGATCGAGCGGCTGGTCGCAGCCCTCCGGACGCGCGGCATCACGGTGGCGACGGGCGAGTTCGGCGCCATGATGGAGGTAGAGCTGGTCAACGACGGCCCGCTGACGGTGTTGGTCGAGACGTAGTTCGCGTCCGCCCTGCCGGTGTTCGCGCCGGGCCGCTAATGATTGTGGGCCTTGGCCAGCAGGTCGCGGATCTCGACGAGCAGGGCGACGTCGGCGGCGGGCTCCGCCGGTGGGGCGGCCGGCCGGCGGGCCACCAGCCGCCCCACCGGGGCCACCACGGCGAAGTACAGCACCACGGCCACGATCACAAAGTTGAGGATCGCCTGCAGGAAGAGGCCCACCGGGAAGGAGGTCGAGCCGATCGCAAACGCCACACTAGAGACATCGGGCCGGCCGAAGATCAAGGCGATCAACGGGTTCAGCAGGCCGTCCATCAGGCCGGTGACGGCGGCGGTAAAGGCGGCACCGATGATGATGCCCACCGCGAGGTCGAGCACGTTGCCACGAAGCAGGAAGTCCTTGAAGCCCTTAAGCATGCCCCGATTGTGGTGCCACCCGCGCCGCCTCGCAACGGCAGCGGCGTCCGCTGGGCGAAAGTGGGGGCGGTACGGCACACTATAGGTGTCCCCGCCGCCCCCAGCTAAAGGATCACCGTGGATCAGGCCGTCCTCCTCAGCGCCCCGCTGTTCGCGGGGATGAAGCCCGCCGAGGCCCAGGCCCTACTGCGGGCGATGACCCCCGTAGAAATGCCCAAGGGGGAGCCCATCTTTGCCCAGGGCGACACCGGGGACGTGCTCTACGTAATCGCCGCGGGCAAGGTGAAGCTGGGGTCCCTGACCTCCGATGGCCGAGAGTCTCTCTTGGCGGTGCTCGGTCCGGGCGAGATGTTCGGTGAACTCGCCATCTTCGACCCCGCCCCTCGCTCGGCGACCGCCACGCCGATTGCCCCCACCGTCTGCTACTCCCTCGGCCACGACGACTTCGTCGCCTGGCTGCAAGACAAGCCCGCCGCCTCCCTGCAGCTGCTGGCCTTCCTGGCCCGTCGCCTGCGCCGCACCAACGCGAGCCTGTCAGACATGATCTTCACCGATGTCGCCGGGCGGGTGGCGGGCACCCTCCTGGACCTGGCCGCCCGCTTTGGGCAGCAGACCGCGCAGGGGGTCACCGTGGTGCATGACCTGACGCAGGAAGAACTCGCCCAGCTGGTGGGCACCTCGCGGGAATCGGCCAACAAGGCGCTCTCCGACTTTGCCAGCCGCGGCTGGATCGAACGGAAGGGCAAGACGACCACGCTGCTCAACCTCGACCGGCTGCGGCGGCGCGCCCGGTAGCCGTCCTCCCCACCAGGCGGGCAGGACTAGGCGAGTTCGACGATCAGTTCGACCTCTACCGGCGAGTCCAGCGGCAACACCGAGACCCCCACCGCCGAGCGGGCGTGCACCCCGGCCGCGCCGAAAATCTCTCCGAGTACCTCTGAGGCGCCGTTGATCACGCCGGGCTGCCCGGTGAAGGCCGGGTCGGAGGCCACAAAGCCAACCACCTTGACCACGCGGGTCACTCGGTCCAGCGAGCCGACCAGGGAGCGTACGGCGGCCAGGGCGTTGAGCGCGCAGACGCGCGCCAGGCCGGCGGCATCGGCGGCGGGAACCAGGCCGGGGCCGTCCCCCACCTTGCCGGTGGTGGGTAGTGCGCCGTCGATGAACGGCAACTGCCCGGAGGTAAACACCCAGCCGCCCGCGACCACCGCCGGCACGTAGGTGGCCACGGGTGGGGCTACAGCGGGAAGGACGATCCCCAGTTCGGCCAGCCGAGCCTCAAACGACCCCGCGGCGCCCGACGTCGCGCCGTCTGACATCACGCCGCCCGCCATCAGGCTTCCTGGGGGCGCTTGAAGTACGCCACCAGGCCGTTGCCGTCGGGACCGGTGACGATGGTTACCAGCTCCCAGCCGTCTGCTCCCCAGGTGTCCAGGATGGCCTTGGTGTTGTGGATGAGCAGCGGGGTGGTCGCGTACTCCCAGGCGATGCGCATGCCGCCCATCATACAGCGACAGCCCCGCCCAGCCTGGCTGCTGCCCGTACGGTTTCAGCATGGCCCCTAAGCATGCTGCCACCCGGGTGATCGCCCGCGGACCCGACCGGCCGCGGGCCACCTTGGTCCGGCTGATCGCCACCTTGGCGGCATTCGCCCTGCTCGCGGGCGTCGGCGGAGTCCTGGCGGGAGGCATGGCCGTCCCCCTGGCGGGCGCCCTCTCCGCGGGCATAGACGAGGCCCTCAAGCTGTTCGACGAGATACCCACGGAGATCGGGGTCGGCAGGCTCTCGCAGCGATCCGAGGTCTATGCCGCCGACGGCAGCCTCCTGGCCGTCTTCTATGCCCAGAACCGGATCGTGGTGCCGCTGCGGGACATCTCCGAGCACATGCAGCATGCGGTCATCGCCATCGAGGACGAGCGCTTCCCCACGCATGCCGGCGTCGACCTCCACTCGATGGCCCGTGCCGCCGTCAACAACCTGACCGGCGGCCCCCAGCAGGGGGCCTCCACCCTCACCCAGCAGTACGTCAAGAACCTGCTGATTGCCGAGGCTGACCGCGCCGAGAATCCGTTCGGGATCGTCGAGGCGCGCGCGGACTCCCTAGCCCGCAAGGTCAAGGAGATGAGGCTGGCGATCGCCCTGGAGCGCGAGCTGAGCAAGTCCGAGATCCTGGGCGGGTATCTCAACATCGCCCAATTCGGCGCCAACAACATCTACGGGGTGGAAAGCGCCGCCCGCTACTTCTTCAACAAGTCCGCCAAGGACCTCACCCCCGTCGAGGCGGCCACCATCGCCGGCGTGACCAAGGCCCCGTCGACCTTTGATCCGGTGCGCGATCCAGAGCTAGCCGAACAGCGTCGCAATGCCGTGCTCTTCAAGATGTACTCGCTCGGCTACCTCTCCCCGGAGGAGTACCACGCCGCGCGGCAGATCCCGCTGGCCGACACCCTCCACCTCACCCCGGTTCCCACCGGCTGCGCCTCCGCGGCCGGCGCGGCCTTCTTCTGCAACTACGTCATCCAGGTGATGAAGAACGCCGAGGAGTTCGGCGAGACGGTCGAGGAGCGGATGGACCTGCTCTACCGCGGTGGCCTGAAGATCATCACCACGCTGGACCCGCGGCTGCAGGCCGCCGCCGAGGCTGCCTTGGCCGAGGTGGTCCCCCACCCGAACTCTGCCGACCTCGACGCCGTGCTCGTCACCGTGCAGCCCGGCACGGGACGCATCCTGGCCATGGCCCAGAACGTGCCCTTCGACGGCTCGGACCGTCCGTTGCCGGGCACCACCGCCCAGAACTACGCCGCCGGCCCGCTCTACGGCTCCTCGAAGGGATTCCAGATCGGTTCGAGCTTCAAGACGTTTGTGCTGGCCCAGTGGCTGCTGGAGGGGCACACCCTCAACGAGTACGTCAACGGTTCGGTGCGGGAACGACCCCTCTCAGACTTCTGGGGCTCCTGCGTCGGCCCCTTCTCCCGGGATCAGAGGTGGCGGCCCAGCAATGTGCTGGCCTCCATGGGGGGATCGATGAGCGTCTATCGGGCCACCATCGACTCGGTCAATGCCGCCTACGTGGACATGGAGTCCCAGCTGGACCTGTGCGGCGTGGCCGACACCGCCTGGAGCATGGGGTTCCGGCCCACCCAGGTGATCAGGGACCAGGCCGTGGTGACCCTGTATCGACCCACCCGCGACGACGTCGAGATCGTCCCCTCCATGGTGTTGGGCGCCCAGACCACCTCCCCCCTGGCCCTCGCCTCCGCCTACGCCACCCTCGCCGCGGGCGGCACGCACTGCGAGCCCATCGCCATCGTCTCCGTCTTTGACGCCGACGGCCTGCGCCTCTCACCGCCGAGCGCCCGCTGCAACTCAGAGGCGCTGCCACCCGAGGTCGCCGCCACGGTGACCCACGCCCTGCAGAAGGTGCTCAGCGACGGCGCGGCCCGCTCCTCGCGCCTGCCCGACGGCCGCGACCAGGCGGGCAAGACCGGCACCACCAACCGGGCCTCCCAGACCTGGTTCACCGGCTACACCCCCAACCTGGTGACCACCGCCTGGGTGGGCGACGCCTCTGGGGAGGTGTCCCACCTGGACGTCATGTTCGAGGGGCGCCGCCTCCGCCCGCTCTACGCCTCCACCCTGGCCGCGCCCTTGTGGGGCGCGTACATGACGGTGGCCGTCCAGGGCCTCGAACCGTTGGAGTTCCCGCCGCCGGACCAGAAACTGGTGGGCCGGCCGCCCGCCCCGCCGGCCACCGCGCCCGAGGCTAGTGCGCCTGAGGCCACCGCGCCCGAGGCCAGCACGCCTGAGGCCAGCACGCCTGAGGGTGGCGCCACGGACTAGCCGGCCGTGCCCCTCATCCCGGGCGGCCTCCGCCCTCGCTTCGCCCACTTGGGGCGGCGATCAGGGCGCCTCGGCGCGGTGCAGGGCGACGATCCCGCCGCTGAGGTTGCGGTAGCCGATCCGCCGCCAGCCGGAGTCGCGCAGCCAGGCGGCCAGGCCCAGCTGGTCGGGCCAGGCGGCGATGGTCTCCGCGAGGTACTCGTAGGAGCCGCGATCCCCCGTCACCCGCCCGGCCAGGGAGGGCAGCAGCCGCATCAGGTAGTCCTGGTACACGCGGCGAAAGGGCCCCCAGGTGGGGGTCGAAAACTCGCACAGCACCAGCCGGCCGCCTGACCGGGTCACCCGCAGCGCCTCGCGCAGGGCCAGCGGGGCGTCGGGCACGTTGCGCAGGCCAAAGCTGCAGGTGACGACGTCAAAGGTGGCGTCGTCAAACGGCAGGGCGGTGGCATCGGCCTCCACAAAGGTCAGTTCGGGGTGACGCTGCCGCCCCACCTTGAGCATGCCGGAGGAGATGTCGGACGCGATCACCTCGGCCCCCCGGCGGGCGAGCGGAATCGAGGAAGACCCCGTCCCGGCGGCAATGTCGAGCACACGCTCGCCGGGGCGCACCCCGATCGCCTCCACCACGGCCCGCCGCCAGCGGCGATCCTGACCCAGGGAGACCAGGCCATTGACCAGGTCATACCGGGCGGCGATCCCGTCGAACATGACGGCCACCTCGGCGGGCCGTCTGGCAAGGGTGGCGCGCGACATGCGGCCTATCGTGCCACGACCCGCCCGGCTAGGCTTGCCCCCCGTGAGGGTTTCGACGCGCGCCATCGACATTGCCGACGCCGACCCCCGCGCGCTCGTGGACCTGCTGCCCGCCGGCCCGGACGTGTTCTCCTGGGTGCGCGACGGCGATGGCCTGGTCGGCTACGGGGTCGCCGCCCGCCTCGACGCCCCGGGGGCCGAGCGCTTCGCCGAGGCGAGCCGTTGGTGGCAGGCCCTGGCCGCCTCCGCCGAGGTGGAGGACCCGCTGGCGCTGCCCGGCACCGGCCTGGTCGCCTTCGGCTCCTTCGCCTTCGACGACACCTCCTCGGCGGGTGGCGCCCTGGTGGTGCCCCGAGTGATCTACGGGCGCCGAGGCGACACCGCCTGGGTCACCACCATCACGGGCACCGAGCCGGCACGGGAGCCGGCGCAGGCGTTGGCGCCGGCGGGGACGTCGCGCCGCCCGCCCTCCCCCGGGCCCGTCACCGAAACAGACGCCGCCGGGCGTTCCGCCGCCTTCCTCGCCGCCGTCGAGGCGGCCATCGCCCGCCTCCAGGGCGGGCATCTGGAGAAGGTGGTCATCGCCCGGCGGGCGGACGTGACCGCCGCGACCCCCCTCGACCCCCGCTTCCTGCTGCGCTACCTGACCCAGCACTACCCCACCACCTGGGCCTACAGCGTCGACGGCCTGGTGGGGGCCACCCCCGAGCTGCTGCTGCGCTCCGAGCGCGGCCTGGTGACCTCCCGCGTGTTGGCCGGCACCGTGCCGCAAGAAGCCCCGCCCCCGGCGCCAGCCTCTGCCGAGCGGCGCCGGGCGTTGCCGCACCTGGCCCGCCTCACCGAGAGCGCCAAGGATCTGGCCGAACACCGGCACGCCGTCGAGTCGGTGACCGCGGCCCTCCGCGGATTCTGCTCCTCAATGAACGTGCCCGAGCAGCCGTTTGTGCTGCCCCTGCCCAATGTGCTGCACCTGGCCACCGACGTGACCGGCGTGCTGGCTCGCGGCCTCGACCCGGCACCCACCTCGCTTGACCTGGCCGCGGCCCTGCACCCCTCGGCGGCGGTCTGCGGCACGCCGACGGCCACGGCCCGGGAACTGCTCCGCGAGCTGGAGGGCCTCGACCGCGGCCGCTACGCCGGCCCGGTGGGCTGGCTGGGCGCCGACGGCGACGGGGAGTGGGGGATCGCCCTGCGTTGCGCGCAGATCGATCCAGCGGACCCCAGGGCGGCCCACCTGTTTGCCGGCTGCGGCATCATGTCCGCCTCGGACCCGGCCGCGGAACTGGCCGAGTCAGAGGCGAAGCTCGCCCCGCTGCGCGCGGCGCTGGCCTCAGCCAATGCTTGAGGGGGTGGGCCGCGGTTGCAGCCCACCCCCTCAAGCGCGGAAGTGCTAGCGGATCAGCGCCAACAGATCAGGCACCGTGCTGGTTGTAGGAGCCGGAGATCTGGTTCATCGCCACAAACACCTTGTGCTGATAGATGAACGGACCGACGATGATCATCGAGCCCAGCACGTACCACAGCCAGAAGTCCTTGGCCTCGACCTGGCGGCCCAGGCCGCGGCGCTGGGACTCGTTGCCGACGCGCTCGGAGAACTGGTGCATCCAGACGAACTGGTAGATGCCGAAGGTCACCAGGGACAGCAGGATCATCAGCAGGTAGTTCATGGTCTTGCGGCCGTCGCGGCGGGCGGCGGTGTTCAGCGATTCGGTCATCTCGTACCACACGATGATCGCGTAGATGCCGAGGGTGATGATGCTAAGGCCGATGTACTTGCCAAGGCTGCGGTTGGTGGGGAGCTGCGCGAACGGGGTCGCGTCGCTCGCAGGGGCGGCAGGGGCGCTGGGCAGAGGGGTAGTCATGCCCGGAACCTATCACGGGGGCCAGGCAAGACCGGGAGGCTAGGGGCGGTGTCGGGTCAACCCGGCAGCGGCGGCCTTATCCACCAGCACGGTGGTGTTCGGGTGCATTTGTAGAACGGTGGCGGGCCAGGAGGCGCTGATCGGCCCCTCCACCAGTTGGGCGATGGCCTCGGCCTTCCCCGCCCCGGTGGCAACCAGGACGATCTCGCGGGCCTCCATGATGGTGCCCAGCCCTTGGGTCAGGCAGAGGGTGGGGACCAGGTCGAGGTTGCCGCCGAAGAAGCGGGCATTGTCTCGGCGCGTCTGCTCGGTCAGCGGGACGCTGCGGGTGCGGGAGGTCAGCGCGGACAGGGGCTCATTGAAGGCGATGTGCCCATTGGAGCCGATGCCCAGGATCTGCAGGTCTACGCCCCCCGCGTCCCTGATGGCCGTCTCGTAGGCGGCGGCGGCCGCGGTCAGGTCGGCGGCGCTCCCGTCGGGCCCGGACACCTGCCCGGCGGGCCACTGCACGCGGTCGGTGATCTCGCGGGCGATCACGTTGCGGTACCGCTCGGGATGATCGAGGTCGATTCCCACGTACTCGTCCAGGGTGAAGCCGGTCGCCTGCGCAAAGGACAGTCCGCCTTCCCGGTGCCGGCGGGCCAACTCGTCGTAGGTGGGCAGGGGGCTAGAGCCGGTGGCCAGGCCAAGCACCGCGCGAGGCTTGGCCCGCAGCACCGCCTCGAAGCGGTCGGCGGCCAGGATGGCCAGCTGGGCGGCGGGGGCGATGATGAGTTCCATGGGTCACAATCCTCACGGTTAGGTCAACTCGGCGCGGGCCCGGGCCAAGGCCTCCGCCGGGGCGGAGACGGCGTCCAGGGCGAGGAGGGCCGAGCCAAGCAGGGGGGGTGCGGTAACGATCTCCATCGTAGCGTTAGGGGCGGCGGTGGCCAGCCGCTGCCCGATGGCCGCGGTGAGCAGCGGGTCGCGGGCGGCGACAACCCCCCCGGCCAACACCACCGGCACCGGCTCCTCGGTGGCACCTAGCCGCTCGATGGCGGCCGTGGCAAAGGCGACGATCTCGTCGGCCTGCCGGAACACCAGCGAGCGGGCCACCTCGTCACCCTCGCCCGCCACCTGGAGGATCACCGGCGGCAGGGACGAGAAGGCCGACCAGTTGACGGCGCCGCGATGGTAGGCCTCGATCAGTTCGGCCATCGAGCCGAAGCCGAGGGCGTTCAGCACCGCGGCGCGCAACGCGGTCTGCGGGCCGCGGCCGTCCTCGGCGCGGGCCGAGTGCCACACCGCCTGCAGGCCAAGGTGGTCTCCTCCCCCCCAGTCCCCGGAGACCTCGCCGATGGCCGCAAAGCGCACCACCGCGCCGTCCGGCCCCCGGCCGAGCGCGTTGGAGCCGGTGCCGCAGATCACGGCGACTGCCACCGGGGCGGCGGTGCCGGCCCGCAGCACCGGGAAGAGGTCGTTGTCGACCAGCAGTTGCCGCGCGGTCCAGCCGAAGCCGGCGAGTTCGGCGCGCAGGGCGTCGATCTCGAACTGGAAGTCCAGGCCGGAGTAGTAGACGGCGGCCAGGGCCACGGGCGGGCTCCCGAGCCCGGCCAGCAGGCCGGTGACCATCTGGTCGAGGGCGGCGGCGGTGGCGGCCGCCCCGATCTCCTGTGGGTAGTAGCGGCCGTGCCGGGCACGGGCCAGCACCTGGCCGTCCGGGGAGATCACCGCCACGTCGGTCTTGGTTCCGCCGCCGTCGACGACGACGAGTACCTCGCTGCTCACGCCCACGGCAGATGCTCCCGGTTGATGGCGATCAGCTGGTCGGCCAGCTTTTCGGCCTTGTCCCACTGCCCCACCAGGGGGTGGGCCAGCAGGGAACGTACCACGCGCTGGCGTCCCCCATGGACGGCGGCGTCCAGGGCGAGCCGCTCGTAGGCGGCCACATGGGAGATGAGGCCGATCTGGTCGGCGGACAGCGGGCGACGGGCCAGGGCATCTCCCGGAACGGTCACGCCGTTGGCGCCGATCTGGGCGGGAATCTCGATGACGTGATCGTCTGGCAGCCAGTCGAACACGCCGTCGTTGGCAATGTTGACCACCTGGGTGTCGCCGCGGTCGGCGGTCAGGGAGGCGATGAGGTCCACAGCGGCATCGGAGTAGAAGGCGCCGCCGCGCTGTTCGAGTTCCTTCGGCTTGGTGGTCACGGCCGGGTCTGCATACTTCTTCAGCAGGGCGTCCTCGGTTTCGATGACGGCGTGGGCCCGCGAGACGGCGCCGGGGGCGGTCTGCTCGGCCAACACCCGGTCCTGGTCGTAGTAGTACTCCAGGTAATAGCTC
>Ga0082212_10005863_pt1 | contig 16656 bp, 14 predicted proteins | sample TergutNt197P3_FD_71548 | JGI IMG/M metagenome (GOLD analysis project Ga0082212, IMG submission 71548) | Neocapritermes taracua P3 segment gut microbial communities from Petit-Saut dam, French Guiana - Nt197 P3 | ecosystem: Host-associated > Arthropoda: Insects > Digestive system > Gut ... | reverse complement strand
ATCGGTGCTGCACAAATTGCCGCTCTGACTTTTACCAACAAAGCCGCCGATGTCATGAAAGATCGACTTGCCGTCCTCGCACCGGAAAAATACGTCTGGGTCGGCACGTTTCACAAATTCTGTGCCTATCTGTTGCGGCGGGTGTTCACATATCCCGTCGCGTAAGCAAGGATCGAAACGTTATAACCCTTGCTTACGCTACGGGCTCTGTTATAATCACGTCGCCTAATCCACGAGGTATTCCATGAAAACGAAACTCTCGCTTGCCGCCATATCGTTCCTGTTCATCCCTGCGTTTGCGTTGCCTGTCCAACAGAGTGCTGCACAGCAGGATGATTGGTATCGGCAAGAAAGGGAAATACAAAAATCCCCTGTGAAGCAAGAAGCCAATTTGCGAATGCGAAAAGCCATTATCCGTTCGGAATGGAACGGGTGGGCGGGAAATGGTACACTTCTCGCAATGCTAAACGACACAAACTTTCGTACTGAACTGGGCGTTTCCGATGAACAGTATGAGAGAATTCAGGAGGCAGGAAAGAATTTTCGTAACCCGGAGCATAATCCCGAAGTGAAAAAAGTCTATGAAGAGATAAAAACAATCGAAACAGCAAACGGTCGCACTTTGCAAAATGCTGACGAGGAGACAAAGAATAGGTATTTTGACCTCCAAGAAAAGGTAACTGCATTGACAACGACTACTGGCAATGATTCGCTCAATATGTTTAATGTAGGCAATGCATTAGAAGTTGCTTTAACTCATGAACAAAAACAAAAGATGAAAGAGTTTCAGTTGGTGGCTGCTTTGTCGGACGTGGCAACCTTTCCGCCGAGCATGTTTGAAGCACTTGACTTGACCAACGTCCAGAAGCAAGAAATGGAGAAAATCAAAAAGGAACTCGAATCCGAATTCGAGAAGCGCATCGAAGACCTTGCTATCCGCCAACTGATGGTAGATAACACGTTATGGGATGAATGCGAAAAAAAGGGACATAATGGTATCGATTTTGATATACTTGATGAGAGCATTCGCAAACAGATAGCAGAAGACATTCATAAGATTGGAAACGAACGGGAAGCCCATGGAAAACAATATTCGTTGCAGTTCAGGACACAGATGTTAGACGTGTTGACCGACGAACAATGGTTGCATCTCCAAAACATGATTGACGACCCTTCAGGACTGGTCAAGATAATGCTTGACAAGGTAAAGGCACGGCGTGAGCAAAAAGAAGTGTGGGCACCCGGTCCGAATTCGTGGCAACCGGGCGATCCGATTCCCGAACAGTATCGGCAGGAGCGCAATAGAAGAAAACGATTTCCGGGAGTGGAACAGAGCGAATAAATCAGAGCCGCAATCTTTAGATTGCGCAGAAACAAAACAAAGGAGCAAACAATGAGTGCCGTTAAAACATTACGCAATCCGACAACAGAGCGTCTGACCGATGATCCTGCGCTGCGAAATTTGAGAAAAACTGCCGAACCGGACTATTATTGCCTCAAATGCCGCACTTGTCGTGCTCGCCTCGAATACCCCGATATTCACGATTGCCGCGATTGTCGCGTTCTTATCGATGGTCAGAGATAGGATGGTGTGCCCGACGAAGAAATAATGACGATGCCGGAGATCGTTGCAATTTGTAAAGAAGCCAGAGCAGAACGCTATGAAAGGAACAAAAAAAATGCGGCTTGCCGTTGACGCAAATATTTGGATCAGTTCATTCCGTTATCGAAGTTTGTCGCGATCCAAAGGACAATTTCCTTCTCGCTTTGGCAAAAGATGGCAATGCCGATTATCTGATCACCGGTGATGACGATTTGCTGGTCTTGGAAATATTTGAGAAAACGAAAATCGTAACGTTAACCGATTTTGAAACCGCTTTTCCATTTCATTGTTCTCTTCATCATCGGTGAATCTTCCCCTTGCTATCACCACCAATCTGTGTTACAATGCGTCTGTCGTTTGCGGTACGATGTTGGTGCGTCCACGAAAAAGAATCAGGAGTCAATCATGTCTGCGACAGTCGGATTCTGTTACGATGATATTTTCAATCTCGTTTCACAACTTGCCCCGGCAGAACAGGAGCGGCTTGTGCGGGAGTTGCCCAAACGTTCTCTGCCTCCGACGACGCAAGATGAGGAAGAGTCGGGACTTACAGATGAATACATCAGAAAGCATGGTGTCCGAATGGGGAACGGTCTCATGATGGTAACAGTTCCCGGCGAACCGTTTGTTTCGCGTGAAGAAATAGAAGAAATCAAACGTCGAGTTGATAGTCCTCCTTTGGTGCGTACCCCTGAGGAACGCGAAAAAAACCGGCAGGAATTACTAGAAATCCTCTTGAACTGTCCCGTAATGACTGACAAAGAGTTGAAAGGCTATGAAGAGGCACGAAGGGAGATTAACGAATGTCGGCTGGCGTACTTATAGATTCTTGTGTGTTGATAGATCACATGCGGGCGAAAGACAAGAATAACACGCCACTTACCACAGTGTTGCGTGCGGATGTTGATCTCTTCACTTCGACTATCGTCGAGTACGAAGTTGAAGTGGGAATGACACCGTCGCATCGGAAACTTTGGGACGACATTCTTGTACGTTTGACGATTTATCCTTTCGAGCGTTCAACGGTCGTGCTTGCCTGCAAGATCAAACACCAATTAAAAGCGATTGGAAAGCAGATCGAACCTTTTGATTTATTCATTGCGGCGACGGCAATGGCAAACGATTTGCCTGTGGCAACGCTGAACCGCAGGCACTTTGAACAGATTGTTGGGTTGAAACTTCTGTAACAGAGCCCGATGCGTAAGTAAGAAAAAAACACCGCTTGGAGAGCAACCAATGAGTAAATATGAAAAAAACGCATGGGCAGAATCGATAAACCTTACCTTAGGACTCGTTTCGACTTTTATAATTCATCTTCTGGTCGATAAACACTTAGCACTGCTGTTTTTCATGCTTTGGTGTTGTTTCGGTTCGATGATCGTGAACGTTTGGAGGATTCAATGGAAAGACCTCACAGAAACAGAGGATCGACTATCAGACAAAGCAACCGCTTGGACAGTTTATGGAATGGGTATTATTGCCTTGGTCGTGTTTTTCCTACTTGCTGTTTTGTCGGGTCGAGAAGATAGAGAAGCACCGCTTGTAATATCGCGGGATGTTTGGGGGTTTACGATTATGTATTCCCTGTTCATTTCTGTCAGTGTTCGACATTTTATATTAGTTTACTTGTTACGAAGGGAGCGATTCCCGCAAAAAACAAGACTCCAGCGAGGATCGAATATTTCCAACGAATTTTTATTTTCCGACACACTTTTACCGGGCGAGGAAATACCGTGGAAAGCAAATTCCAAACCATTAGAAAAAGATAAAACAGTTCCCGTATAGCGAAACGAAAGATTCGCAATCTCACGATTGCGGCTCTGATTGTCCCTTCTAACTCCTAACTCCTTTCCCCATGCATTCCCAAATTGAATCCCTCTTACTATCAGAAGTATCGTTGCCGGGTCAGTACATCGGCGGTGAACTCGGCAGTGTTGTCAAACCGAAGGACTCGCCGCTCCAACTGGGTTTGCGAACGTGCCTTCGCTCCCTATCCCGATATGGAAAAGGCACTGCGGAAACACAAATTGCCGCTCTACTCTCTCGAAACCTTTACGCCGCTCTCCGAATTCGATGGTACGGAAATCGAAGCGCGAACTACTCCACTCCTTCTCAAAATATGTTACAATGAGCCACAAGTGGAACGTAAATCATGCTAACAGAACCCTTCAAACGTTTGGATAAAGAGTTGGAACTGCGAGAGCAGTTATTGCCCTACTGCCGATTGAAACGGGGAGAAATCTGGATGGATTCCCAAACCGGGCACAAAGTCGGAGTGTTGGATGCCATCCAAACAAAAGACGTTCGAAGCATTTTTGGAACGGAGAGGAGTGCACTTGCCATCCAAGACCCGCCGTATAACGTTGCCGTTGGAACAAAAAACACCGCCGCTCTCTTTCAGTGGGACTTGTCCCAGTATATGAGATGGTCAAAACAATGGGTCGAAAACAATCTTCAGATATTATCGGATAACGCAAGTTTATATGTTTGGCTCGGAGCGGATCAGCGAGAACATTTCCAGCCGCTTCCCGACTTCATGATTATGATGCGGGGCTATCCTGAAATAGTTTCTCGCAGTTTTATCACGATGCGGAATCAAAGGGGATATGGTACACAGAAAAACTGGATGGCAGTTCGACAGGAGTGCCTATATTATACCAAAGGCAATCCGATGTTTGATGTCCAGGCAGAATATACGGACATTCCAAAAATTCTTCGGGGTTATTACAAAGAAGTCAATGGACAAAAGACAGAGAATCTTGACCGCAGTAAATCCGAAAACATTCGAGCGGGCAATGTATGGGTTGATGTGCAGCAGGTGTTTTACCGGATGCAGGAAAATCTTGCCGGTTGTTATGCTCAAAAACCTTTGAAAGCGATTGAACGGATCATAAAAGCGAGTAGTCGGGAAGGCGATTTGATTACAGATTTTTTTGCGCATTCCGGTACAACACTTCTTGCTGGCGAAATATCCCGGAGAAAAGTTTATACATTTGATATTGATCCGGTTTTTGCCGAACTGACAATCCGGCGGCTCGAACATTTTCGCAAAACCGGTCAAACAGGCTTTCAGGTTTCTAATCCATTTCCTGAAATTGCCGACTTGGTCCTAAAATATCAAATTGAAACAAATCATGATGTTAAATCAATGGCACCTGTTCCTTCGGCGAAATTGCACAGTACAAAAACTATTACTTATCGAAACGCAATGGCTAGTTTGGCAAAGGTTTATTCCGAGGAAAAACTCAATGGATTGGTTTACACTCCAGCGTTCATTGTGCGTCGGATTTTGGACGACATCGGATATACCGACTCATCCATACTCGGTAAAAGAATCATCGACCCTGCCTGTGGCGATGGACGTTTTCTCATCGAGGTTGTCAAACGAGTTATTGAATTTTCACCGACAAAGACACTGAAACAAAATCTGGAATGTATCTACGGCTGGGACATTAACCCTACTGCTGTGCAAGAATGTATTGATAACCTGAATGAGTTGGTTTCCATTCCGATAGATTGGAATGTCCGGCAAACAAATTCTATCAAGCATATTCAAAACCGAAATTTATTTGCATCGAAAGAGGATGCGGGAAAATTCGATTACATTGTTGGCAATCCGCCGTACATTCGGATTCAGCACTTGGACATTGAGCAACGGCAATACATTCAAAAAAATTATGCGTTTTGCAAAAGCGGTTCGACCGATATTTACATTGCTTTTTACGAGTTGTGTTTGTCATTACTGACCGACGGCGGCGTTTGCGGACTCATTACACCAAACACTTTTTTACATACGGAAACGGCAAGACCGCTTCGGCAATACTTTACGGCACACCAAAATATCCGGCAACTGACGAATTATGGTGATGTACAGTTGTTCGATGATGCAACGACTTATTCTGCAATCACGATTTTCGATAAACAAAAACACAATCGTTTTTTATATCAAAGAGCATACGGTCCGCAAACGATGGAAAGCAGACAGATTGCATTTACCGAATTGACAGAGCCGTTTTGGCAGTTATCGCACGTAGAGCCGACAACAGAATTGGCGAACGGCAAAAAATTGAAAGATATTTGTAAAATTCACGTCGGCATTACCACGCTTTGCGATTCGGTTTATATTTTTCCGATTGAAAAAACGGAAGGCAAATTTGCGTTTGTCAACACGAAATTGCGGGGAACGGTCAAAATCGAAAAAGAGATTCTCAAGCCGATTGTCAAAGGATCGAAATTGAAAAATGCCGAACAAAAAATTACCGAGTATGTTTTGTTTCCTTACGAAAAACAAAATGGCAAACATATCATTATTTCCGAAGAAGAATTGCAACATAAATTTCCATTGGCATACGATTATTTGCTGTTGGTGAAATCGGAGTTAGACAATCGAGACAATGGCAAGCCGAATCCGGTGGCGTGGTACGCTTTCGGCAGGAGTCAGGGACTTGATACCAGTTTTGGAGCAAAAATTATTTTTTCGCCGATGAATCATCGACCGAATTTTGTCTATTATGAGAATCCAGAATGTACATTTTATTCCGGTTATTGTATAAAATATGATGGTGATGTGGAAAGTTTGCTTTTGCAACTCAATTCAGCGCGGATGCAAGAATTTGTATCGGCATCGAGTCGGGACTTTCGCGGCGGTTGGAAAGCGTATAATAAAAAGATCATCGAAAACTTTGAAGTTGATGCGAACTCAAATTGAATCCCTCTTACTATCAGAAGTGTCATTGCCGGGACAGTACATCGGTGGGGAACTCGGTAGTATTGTCAAACCGAAGGACTCCGTCAAAGGACGACTCTGCTTTGCGTTTCCCGATGTCTATACCATCGGCATGAGCAACTACGGCTTGCAACTGCTCTACGCCCTGATGAATCGCCGTCCCGACTGGGCTTGCGAACGTGCCTTCGCTCCCTATCCCGATATGGAAAAAGCACTGCGGAAACACAAATTGCCGCTCTACTCGCTCGAAACTTTTTCGCCGCTCTCCGAATTCGATGTCCTCGGCTTTTCGCTCCAATACGAACTCACGTTCACCAACGTTCTCACGATGCTCGATCTCGGCGGTGTGCCGCTGCACTGTGCTGACCGAACGATGAGCGATCCGCTGGTCATTGCTGGCGGTCCTTCGGCAAGCAATCCTGAACCGATGAGCGACTTCATTGATCTCTTCATCATCGGCGACGGCGAAGAAGCATTGCCCGCCGTATGCGACTTTTGGCTCGAAATGAAAGGAGACGGCAGACAGCAGACAGCAAATTTAGACGGCAGACAGCAGACGGCAGACGGCAGCAGAGAGGCTAGACGGCAAGCGTTGCTCGAAACGGCACGGGAATTTCCCTTCGTTGCAGTGCCACAATTTTACTCCGTCCCCTCCCCCCCTGGGAGAGGGTTAGGGTGGGGGCAAACCGGGAAAAGCCCTCACCCTAGCCCTCTCCCAAAGGGAGAGGGGACGGTGGTCGCGACTCTCCCAAAGGGAGAGGGGACGATATGTCCACGTCCGACTGAACCCGGTGTGCCAGAAATCGTCTGCCCCGCCCGCGTCGAAAACATCGACGCTTTCGAACCGCCGATTCTCCGCATCGTGCCGACCGTCGAATGTGTGCAAGACCGAGTCGCCATCGAAATCATGCGCGGCTGTCCCGGTCGGTGCAAGTTTTGCATCAGCACCGTCCAAAAACGACCGATCCGCACCCGGTCGCCGGAATCGATTGCCCGCATCGCCAAAGAGTCCTGCTTGGCAACCGGCTCAAACGAAGTATCGCTCCTCTCACTTTCGACGAGCGATTATCCCCAGTTCGAAGAATTGATGACGAAACTTCGCGAAGAACTTTGTCCGCTCAATGTCTCGGTCTCCGTTCCGAGTCTTCGGGTCAATCATCAACTCAGTGATGTCATGCGGCAACTCACGACGGAGCGGACATCGGGTTTAACGCTGGCACCGGAGGCGGCACTCGACGAAATGCGGCGGCGAATCGGCAAGCCGATTACGAACGAACATCTCCTAGCAGGTTGCGAATCGGCATTTAACAACGGTTTCAATCGCGTCAAAATGTATTTCATGTGCGGCTTTCCTGAAGAGACTAACGCCGACATTGACGGCATCGTCGAATTGTCGGCGGCGGTCAGTCGAATGGGACGCAAAATCCGGGGCAAGTCGGTAACGGTCATTGCGAACGTGTCCAATTTTGTGCCGAAACCGCATACGCCCTGGGAGCGACTCGGAATGGCAACGCAAGGTTATTTCTTGAATGCGCACGACGAATTGCGGCTACGTTCCAAGCGCACGGGCATTGCCTTGAAATATCATGACATGGAAACGAGTTTATTGGAGGCGTTGTTGTGCCGAGGAGATCGCCGATTGGGTCGGGTAATTGAACGTGCGTGGCAGTTGGGGGCTCGGCTTGATTCGTGGTCGGACTATTTTCGCGGCGACTGCTGGGAACAAGCGATTGCCGAAACAGGAACCGATGTGAACAAAATTGTGCACGAACCGGTCCCTGACGATGCGGAACTGCCCTGGGGATATGTGCGGTTTTGAGGCATATACTGCTCAACAGCAGTTCACATTGCCAAAACAATATTGTATGATTTCGTCCAAGTCATAGAATGACCATGTGGAATAGTCATTTTGCAAGAAAGGAATAATAGGAAATAATGAAAGAATTGACAACACTCCAAGAAATGTTGAGTAAAGCGAGAAGCGGCCGATATGCCGTCGGTGGGTTCAACTTTTGTAATGCGGAAACGGCACAGATTGTTTTATCGGAAGCGGAAAAACTTTGTTCCCCCGCCATGTTGATCGCTGCCGCAAGCGAGGTGCAACTCTGCGGCATGGTCGAAACGGTGAAAATTGTTCGTCTAGTTGCCGAGCACATCGCGGTTCCCGTTTGCCTACATCTTGATCACACCGATAATGTCAAAACGGTCTGTGAAGCAGTCGATGCCGGTTTTTCTTCAGTGATGATTGACGCTTCTCATTTTCCTTTTGAAAAAAATGTTGAAATGACGAAGGAGGTCGTTGAATACGCCCACAGGAAAGGAGTTTCCGTCGAAGGAGAACTCGGTGCTATTGGTCAAAACAAGGATGCCCAGCACGAAGGAGTTGGTCCCCAAAGCCTGACAGATCCGAGGGCGGCGGCGGAATTCGTGGAACGAACCGGTGTCGATGCACTGGCTGTGTCAATAGGTAATGCGCACGGTCTTTATACCAAGCGACCGGAACTCGATTTTGATTTGTTGAAAACGATTCGTGACCAAGTGAACATCCCTCTTGTTCTGCACGGCGGTTCAGGAACGCCACTTGAGCACTTGCAGCAAGCGATTTCGCTCGGCATTTGCAAGGTCAATGTTGCATCAGAAATCGGCAAGGCATTTACCGATTCATATGTTGAAACAATGACCGCCGGTGGAACATGGTGGGTCTTCGCTATGCAAAAGGCGAAAAACGCCATCGCGCCTGTCATTGAACGTTGGATTCGGAATCTAGGATCAGAGGACAAAGCATAAACGTTACGGCACAACCCTCCCCCTCCAAGGAGGCGAGGGGACAAAATTGCTCTCCCACAAACTTTTTACACACCCGTTCACTTTCGAGCGAAAGCCTAGAACTATACTGCAAACGGCATGAAAAAGGTCATTTTTGTCATGCCTGCGAAAGCCGGAATGACGGGAGAGAAACGTCCAATTTGTCCCCGTTTGCAGTGTATTTTTTCCTTCCAAATTTGCTACAATGGGGACGGTGTTCGGACTAAACGAGAAAAAGGAAAAATTCAGTGAGTACAGCCTCGACAACAATGCGGAGCGACGGCGCAATCGAAAACGCCGACCTGATCGTGTCCAGCGATCACTTCATCGAAGAGTTCGATTCTGATGCCGCAGATTATCTTGATCATATTCTTACAGAAGCCCTACGGCTTTCCGCAAGTGATCTTTTTGTGTCCTTCCGGGAAGACTCCGTTGAAATTGCCCTTCGGGTGATGGGACTCATCCGCTCTCTGGGGAAAGTCAACCGGGAACTCGGCTCCAGAATGATGTCGCATATCAAAGCAACTGCCGATATGGACGTTGCGAAATCATTTGCGCCACAGGATGGACGTATCCATATCCGGCTGCGTTCCGGTGGTGGCATTGATCTCCGTCTTTCAATTATCCCCACATTGTACGGTGAAGACTTGGCGATGCGGCTTCTTGACCGCCGCCGATTGATTAGCCTCGAGGAAGTCGGCTTCCATCCGACAAATTTTATGCGTCTTCACTCCATTATCAATCGACCAGGCGGACTCGTGTTGGTATCGGGACCGACGGGGATGGGAAAAACCACAACATTGTATGCTGCCCTCAAATACTTAAACGATGGAACAAAGAAAATTCATACAATAGAAGACCCCATCGAATTCACTTTGGAAGGAATTCATCAATCGCAGGTCAATATTCGTCGGGGAGTGGATTTTCCCGACTTATTGCGGGCGATTTTGCGGCAGTCTCCTGACATCATCATGGTCGGGGAAATTCGGGATGCCCTCACGGCGGATATCGTTGTTCGTGCGGCAAACAGCGGACAACTTGTGTTGGCAACGTCGCATGCCCGATCAACGGTCGAGGCGTGTGAAGCCATGTTGGTGCTGGGAATACAACCGCAATTTCTCGCATCAGGACTCCTCGGCATTGCGACGCAGCGATTGATTCGCCGACTGTGTCCTCACTGCAAAATTCTGTTGGAATCGGACGAACGTTCCGATTCTTCTAAACAGATTTATATTCCCGCCGGTTGCCCGGAATGCCAGAACACCGGCTACTCAGGGCGCATTGCCGTTGGTGAGGTGTTACGTGTCACGCGGGAAGTCGAACGGATGATTCGAACCGGAGAATCGATGTACCAAATACACAAAAAAGCGGTCGAAGAAGGAATGATTGACCTTCGGACAGACGCTCAACAGAAATTGGATGATGGAATTACGAGTCCTGACGAAATTCTTCGGGCGATTCCGGGCAATTTTGCGGAATCGTTTGAAGCCGCTCCTGAAACCGGGCGTCGGGCAAAAGCGAAAAAATAGGCAGCCGACTTCCGGGTATGACATTTTCCGGCGAAACCTTATACTGTTTTTTAGGCTTTTTTTGTTAAAACTACATGTCTATTTGTGTCCACACTTGACTGTTTCTGGCATCAATGGTAGGGAGTGCGTTCACATTTAATCTATACCGCAAACGGGGACAAATTGGACGTTTCTTTCCCGTCATTCCGGCGCAAGCCGGAATCCAGAAGAATAACGTCCCGCGTCTGGATTCCTGCTTTCGCAGGAATGATGAAAATGACCATTTTCATGCCGTTTGCAGTATGCCAGAACACACGTCTCCTTCGCTCCGCTCAATTTGCACGGAGATGAGCATTCCTGGTTCCAAATGCCGATTCAAACGCACCTCGAGATAGCGTCCGCAAGTTCCGCTGGATGATGTTTCAAGAAGGACAGTCTCCGCACTGCCAACAAGCGAGGCGGCAAAGTCCCTGCGGAGTTTATCGGCTATGTCAGCAAGAATTGCCGCACGACGTTTCTGCTCCGATGGAGGAACACGATCCGGCAACGTTGCCGCTTCCGTCCCCTGCCGAGGACTGAACCGAAAGATGTGAACCTTGGAAAACCGGAGACGCTCCACTATCCGGCAGGTTTCGTCGAATTGTTCCCCCGTTTCTCCCGGAAAACCAACGATCACGTCCGTTGTCAGTGCCAAACGGTCGAACCGTGCAAGGATTTCCTCGCAACGATTCCCAAACTCCTCGCTCAACCAACGCCGCTTCATTTGGCGAAGCACTGCATCGCTACCGCTCTGCATGGAAAGATGAAGATGCGGACAAATCCGTTCAGGATAACGCAACATGAGTTCAATCAATTCGTCGGGCACTTCGACCGCTTCGAGACTCGAAAGACGCAATCGAAACACTTCGGTTAGGTTCATCGCACGGCGAATCAGTTCCGTCAATCGGACATTTTTATCGGAAAGGTCTATGCCGTAATGTCCCAAATGAATCCCCGTCAACACAATTTCACGATAGCCGTTTTTAGCGAGCGTTTGAATTTCCGACAGCACCTCTTCAATACCTCGGCTATGGAGTGTGGGACGAACCTTGGGGATGATACAGTACGCACACCCAACTTGGCAACCGTCTTGGATTTTGATGAAAGCCCGATGCCGGTCACTGAACGAATCGATCTCTGCATATTGAGCCGATACTCCGAGTTGCCGCAGAAAATCGGGAATCTGTTGTTTGTCCGTAATGATTTGTGAAACGCCGTCAATGCGAAGGATGGACTCTGGATGATGTGTAGCGGCACAACCCATCACAACAACGCGGGCATTCGGATTCTCGCTGATCAATTTTCGGACGACTTTTCGGCTCTTTGCTTCGCTTTCGGCTGTAACGGTACAGGTATTGACGACCACGAGATCGGCACTGTCTCCCACTTTGGCTTCGATGTAACCCTGCCGTAGAAGTGCCGAACGGACGGTCTCCGTTTCGTACTGGTTGACCTTGCAGCCGAGAGTGAAAAGACGAAAAATCACAATACTATTGTAACAAAATTCCTTATGCCGCTTACGCTACGGTACGAGTTCGATCACATCGTCGTTATACGATTCTCGAATTTGTTTACCGGGAGGGACAATCAAAAAATCTTCGTTCCAGTCGCCACTGAGGAGTCGCTGAAACAACGATAAATTCCCGGCAATTTTTTCAAATTCCCAGTGCCGCTCTTCTGCAAGGAGTCGCGCTTGTTGTTCAAACGTATCATCCGGCTCGATTCCCATCTCGATGAAGGCTAACTTGTTATAGAAAGGCATCATTTCGGTACCATAATTATCATTGAAGGCGTTGTCATGCTCAAACCAACCTGTAGTCATAAAATAGGTTCCGCCGTTTTCAAAAAAGTAGTCCTGATACCGTTGCCGGCTTCCGAGAAAAAGCGTAATACAATCGTGGGCGCGGGGAACAATCATCGGAATCGTGCCGGCGGAAAGTCCTGCAATACCGCCGCTACATAATCCATACGCCAATAAGAGAGCATCGAAACCATCTTCGTCAACGGCGGTCAGGTATTCCGTGAGGCGGTTTTTCATTCGCTTTCGCCCAATGGTGTGCAACTGCATCGGTAAAAATTCGACATCAATTTGATGAGGTACATTTGCCGTGAGTGAATCAATCTCGTGACGAAAAATTTCACAGGCTAGAAGTTTTAGTCGCATAAATTGTACGAAATTCAGTTTGATACTTTCACAATGAGTCAATGCAATGCGATGCCGCCGCTGACATCCACACTAGTGCCCGTCATGTAACTGGCACGGTCCGAACAGAGCAAAGTTACCACTTGGGCGACCTCCTCGGGTTGTGCGAGGCGACCCAAAGGGGAACGATCATTATACCCTTCAGGATCGGCATCAATCGCTTTCGCAATGATTTCGGTGTACATAATTCCCGGCAAGACGGCATTGACAAGAATTTTATCCTTCGCCGTTTCCAGTGCCAATGATCGGGTAAAGCCCAAAATACCGGTTTTCGTCATATCGTAGGCAGTTTTGCCTTTTTGTGAACCTCGGAGCGCCGCCTGCGACGAAACATTGACAATGTTGCCTGGTGCCTTGCGAGCCCGTAAACGCCGCACCATCTCTCGGCACACGAGGAATGTTCCCTGCAAGTTGATGTCAAGACATTTTCGGAACTCTTCGAGTGTCAATTCCGTACATTCCGGCGTGGCACAGTAGGCGGCGTTGTTGACGGCAATGTCAATCGGTCCTAATGTTTTTTCGGTGTTGCTAAACATGTTGATCACATCAACTTCGCTGGCGACATCCGCATAGACAACCATTGCCTCAATACCGTATTGGCTCCGAACGTGTTCTGCGAGTGAGTCCGCCTCGGTTTTTTTACTGCGGTAATTGATGGCAATGCGGGCACCTTCTTCCGCAAGGGCTAGAACGATTGTCTTTCCCAATCCGCTTGCCCCGCCGGTAACGAGGGCAACTTTGTTTTTCAGGTGTAAGTCCACTGTTGAACTTTCTTTTCGGGGGAATCGGCGGACTAACGTCCGCCGCTCTTGCTGATTTGCTCTATTGATTTTCTTTATCGAACGCCCCATCAAAGGCAATCGTACTGGGAGAAAAGTTAATCTTCTTGACGAATGCGCAGGCTTCAGTGGCTCCGAACTCACGCTCCATTCCCATGTCTTCCCACTCGACGGAAAGCGGACCCGTGTAACCAATATGATTCAATGCCCGAATGATCTCCTCGAAGTTCACACTTCCATGTCCCAACGAGCGGAAGTCCCAACCACGGCGCGGATCGCCGAAATTCAGGTGCGACGACAGGATGCCCGTCTTGCCGTTCAGTTGCACCTTCGTATCCTTCATGTGGACATGATAGATACGATTCTTGGCAGGGTCTTTGCTACCGAACCGATACAAGAATTCGACCGGATCAACGCCCTGCCAGATAAGATGCGACGGATCAAAATTGAAACCGAACTCCGGTCGCCATTTCAGAGCATCGAGTGCCAATTCGGTAGAGTAAATGTCGAAGGCGATTTCCGTGGGATGAACTTCCAAAGCGAACTTGACCCCACATTCGCCGAAAACGTCGAGAATCGGATTGAACCGATCAGCGAGAAGTTTGAATCCATCGTCGATCCATTTTTGCGGAACCGGCGGAAAGGAATAGAGATATTGCCAAATGCTAGACCCGGTGAATCCATTGACGACCTTGCATCCCATTTTTTGGGCGGCGCGGGCGGTGTCCATCAGTTCCTTTGCGGCTCGTTGATTCACGCCGTCCGGCTTGCCATCCCCCCAGACATAATCGGGAAGGAGTCCCTTGTGCCGTTCATCAATGATGTCGAGAACACCCTGACCAACGAGGTGGGCGGCGAGTGCCCAGCATTCTAAGCCGTTTTTCTTCATAATTTCACGGCGTTTTTCGCAGTAGTCGCTTTCTTTGAGAGCGCGTTGAACCTCAAAGAGTTCGCCCCAGCAGGCGAGTTCGAGTCCGTCGTAGCCAAAACTTTTCGCCTTCGGTGCCAGTTCGGCAAGTTTCAGGTCTGCCCACTGTCCGGTTGTCAATGTTACTGGTCGTGCCATAGTATCTGTTCCTCTCTGTCTGTTTGAAAATAAGGATGACGATTACCGCGTGTCCAAGCGACACCGGTGAGACCCATTGTACCACAACGCAAAGGGAAGACGCAAGCCCCCGATAGACTTCAATTTTCCCCGCTGATGGCTTGGAAATCCTTTTTGAGCGAGCGGTACAACTGTTGATAAACCGGCATGGCAGAATCGTAAACTTTTTGCGACTTGGCGTTCGGCTTCGTTGCCTTGACAACCTTGATCGTCGCTTTACATGCTTCCTGAATGTTTTTGTACGCTCCTGCTCCGACAGCCGCTAATAGGGCAACGCCGAATGCCGGTCCTTCCGCCGAATTGACGGTAACGACCTGCTGTCCGAAGACATCCGCCTGAATCTGCCGCCAGAAAGGACTCTTCGATCCGCCGCCGGAAGCACGAATCTGCTTCACCGGAATCTTCAAACCCCGGAAAATTTCCAACGAGTCCCGCATCGAATACGTGACCCCTTCCAAGACGCTGCGAACCAGATGTCCTCGTTGATGTGCCAATGTCAAACCAACAAAGCATCCTCTCGCAAACGGATCCGCATGCGGAGTACGTTCACCGCTCAAATAAGGCAGGAAGAATAATCCTTCGCTTCCTGCCGGGGTCTTTTGTGCTTCTTCCGTCAGGAGGTCGTACACGTCTATCTTTTTCTTCGTTGCTTTTTTCATCAGTTCGGCACAGAGGGCGTTGCGGAACCATTGGAGCGAACCGCCGGAAGAAAGATTGACTCCCATCAGATGCCACTTGCCGCGAACGGCATGACAGAAGGTGTGCACTCGACCCATCGGGTCGATTTTCACTGCATCGCTGTACACGAACATCACGCCGGAGGTGCCGATGGATGTGGACAAAATTCCTTCATCGACAATACCATTGCCAATCGCTCCGGCAGCGCAGTCGCCCGCTCCGCCCACGACCACACAGTCGGTCGTCAAGCCGAGTAGTTTTGCGGCATCCGGTGTCAATTTTCCGGTTACGTCTTCGGATTCATAGACTTTACCGAAGAGTTCTCTGTCGAGTTTTAGGGCATCGAGCAGTTCGAGCGACCAGTTCCGCCTGGCAACGTCGAGCAAAAGCATTCCGCTGGCATCGCTGACTTCGGTGGCATATTCGCTGGTCAATCGGCGGCGGATTTCGTCTTTCGGCAACAGAACTTTGCGGAGTTTTTCAAAATTTTTCGGCTCCTTATTCCGAAGCCAAAGGATTTTCGGGGCGGTAAAGCCGGTCAGGGCGGGATTGGCAACGAGCCGAATCAGATTTTCCCGACCGCCAACAGCATGTTCGATTTCGTAGCACTCTTCGAACGTGCGTTGATCGTTCCAAAGGATTGCCTTGCGAATCACTTTGTTGTTCTTGTCAAGAAACACGCTGCCGTGCATTTGCCCGGAGAGACCGATACCTTTTACGTCGGCGGGTTTGAGTTTTGCTTTTCTGACGGCGTTTTTGACCGACTTCACGACGGCATTCCACCAATCGTCGGGGTCTTGTTCGCTCCAAAGAGGTTTCGGTGTGTAGCAGGGATACTCTTGCGTATCGCTTGCGAGTATTTTTCCTTTGGCATTAATTGCCAATGTTTTCGTGCCGGAGGTTCCAATGTCAATACCGAGAAATGCCATAATGTTTGGAATGGGGAAAAGGTTGTAGGAAGACAGATTTGTCGTTTCACCAGTTATACCGTAGCCGGTCGAAAATTCATAAATTTTTCCCTTGACCTGACTCCAGCAGGGTGTATTATACTGTCCGCCGTAACCCGAATCAAGAACCGATGGATGACTTCAGTCCGATTAACCAGACCGTTAACATGTTTCACGATTTGCCCTGTTTATGCCATAGTTTTTCGTGTTTTCGCCGAACATCGGCAAAAAGGCATTCCCCATCTTGCCCATTTTATTATCTT
>Ga0082212_10005862_pt1 | contig 16657 bp, 14 predicted proteins | sample TergutNt197P3_FD_71548 | JGI IMG/M metagenome (GOLD analysis project Ga0082212, IMG submission 71548) | Neocapritermes taracua P3 segment gut microbial communities from Petit-Saut dam, French Guiana - Nt197 P3 | ecosystem: Host-associated > Arthropoda: Insects > Digestive system > Gut ... | reverse complement strand
GGATGCGGTTGTGTATTTCCATTGCCGGTTGTTCCCATGTAATCTCGGATTCGGCTTTTGTAATTTTCTGCGCCCATGTCACCAGCGTTTCATCCTGCGGCGTCGGCGTCAACGCGCCGGATTGCAGTCCTTGCAGAGTTTGAAGCAGCAATCGCGCTCCGACCTCGGCGAGCGTTTCCGTAAGTTCGCCCTCCGTCGTCTCAATGGAAACAGTAACTTCCTCGCTTAAAAGAACGCCGCCGGAGTCGAGGGATTCCTCCATGACCATTGTTGTAACGCCGCTTATGGTCTCTCCGTTGAGAATCGCCCGCGCTATGGGCGCCGCGCCGCGCCAGCGCGGCAGGAGCGAGGCATGTATATTGATGGGATACAGGCGCGAAAGCCCGAGCATCCACGCCGGAACAAGTTGACCGTATGCGGCGGTTACAATGACATCGGGGGCAAGGTTTTCAACTGTTTCCCGGTTTTCTTCAGCGCGCAGTTTTTCAGGCTGAAAAACCGTTGCGCCGTGCGCTTCAGCAAGCGTTTTGACCGGCGATAACTGCAACTGATTTCCTCTTCCGGAAGGGCGATCGGGCTGAGTGAAGACACCGCACACATCATAGCCGTTATCAAACAGCGCCTGAAGGGATACGGCGGCAAATCGGGGAGTGCCGAGAAACAGTACGCGCATCACCATTTCCCGGATTTAATCAGTTTTTTTATTTTTCCACGGACAATCGCTCTTTTCAGCGGACTGAGGCGATCTACAAACATAACGCCGTCGAGGTGATCAATTTCATGGCATATCGCTCGGGCTAAAAGCCCTTCTCCCTCAATACGAAAGGGTTCGCCTTTTATATCCTGCGCGTCAACCGCAACTTTCATTGGACGCGTTAAACTTTCGTAGAAATCCGGAACGCTAAGGCATCCTTCGTCGCCTTCCTGGACGCCTTCCGAAGCGATAATACGCGGATTGCAAAAAATAATCTTTTTGTCCGGTTCCTTGCCTCCGGAAATATCAATGGCGATGAGGCGGATATTGACGCCCACCTGCGGCGCGGCGAGACCGACGCCGGGCGCGGCGTACATTGTCTCAAACATGTCGGCGGTGAGTTTTTCAAGTTCGCCGTCAAATTTTTCAACGGGCCGGCTGGTTTCACGCAACGCAGGCGCGCCGTATTTCAATATCATCATTTTCATAAACTTTTAATTTTAATCTGTACACTTGTGGAAGTAAACCCGTTCAATATGAAATAAGATTGCCATGTTCACAGGGGAAGAGCCGCGTTATAATTAAAAATTGCAATAAATTGAGTGTAAGCTGTCATGATACGGTACGAAGATATCGCGGAGAAAGTTGCGTTCTATCATCCCGGCGATTCGGTTGAGATGATCCAGCGCGGTTACGTTGTTTCCGCCAAATACCACAAAGGTCAATTAAGGGTGAGCGGAGAACCGTATCTGACTCATCCGCTGGAAGTCGCCAATATCCTCGCAGAAATGAAGATGGACGCCGTCACGGTTACGGCTGGACTCCTGCATGACGTACTCGAAGACACCCTGATACCGCCCGAGGAACTTAGAAAACAGTTTGGCGAAGATGTCTATCTCCTGGTTGACGGCGTGACCAAAATCGCCCAGATGCGACTTTTATCCAAACAACAGAAACAGGCTGAAACTTTCAGGAAAATGCTGGAAGCGATGGTTCAGGATATACGGGTTCTTTTTCTGAAGCTTGCCGACCGCCTGCATAATATGCGTACGCTGCAACATCTTCCTCCGGATAAGAGGGAGCGTATTTCGCAGGAAACGCTTGAGCTTTACGCTCCCCTTGCGCATCGCCTCGGTATGGCAAAAGTTCGCGGCGAACTCGAAGATATTGCTTTCAGTTTTCTGGATCCGGCTGCGTATCAGGACACGGTAGCGCAAATCGAGGCCAGACGCACCGTACATCAGGACTTTATAACGGAAGCAGAAAATACAATCCGCAACATACTGGCCGAACAAAACATTCCGGCCCGCCTCGAGAACCGTATCAAGCGTATTTACAGCATCTGCGCCAAAATGAAGCAGCAGAAGATATCCATCGACGAGGTCTATGACTTTATTGCCATTCGTGTAATTACCGACACGTCGGAGAACTGTTACAACATTTTGCGTATTTTCCATAAACTCTGGAAGCAGGTTCCCAACAGATTCAAGGATTACATAGGTCAGCCGCGATCCAATCTCTACCAGTCGCTGCATACTTCAGTATTTGGCTCGAACGGGCAGCCTTTTGAAATTCAGATTCGTACCGAAGAGATGCATGTCGTTGCGGAAGAAGGAATCGCGGCTCACTGGAAGTACAAGGAAGGCAAACTCGGCACAAAGGAGAATGAAGAACATTTCCGCTGGCTGCGCCAGCTGGTCGAGGCGCAGCAGGAGGTTCGCGATCCCAGGGAATTCCTGAGCAACCTGAAAACCGATCTGGATATTCAAAACGATGAAATCTACTGTCTTACCCCCAAGGGCGAGGTTGTGATGCTCCCGCGCGACGCCACGCCGGTTGATTTTGCCTACGCCATTCATTCGGAAATCGGGAATCATTGCGTCGCGGCGAAAGTGAATGGCCGTTCCGTTCCGCTGCGCTACAGGCTGCACTCCGGCGAAAGCGTTGAGGTGGAAACTTCGGCGTCCGCTTCGCCAAGCCGCGAATGGCTTTCATTTGTTAAAACAACCAGGACGCGCAACAAAATACGGCACATCATAAACCAGAAGGAACGGGATTCCGCCGCTGATATCGGGCGCAAGCTGATGGAAAAGGAGGCTCAACGTTTTTCAACATCATGGGAAAAGGTTCTGCGGTTGCCTGAGCTGACGCAATCAATTGAAAAATGCGGCCTTCGCGATCCGGAGGAAATATATCCGGCGGTAGGAGCGGGAACACTCACACCGAGACAGATACTAGCCGCGATTTTCTCGAACCGGGAACCTTCGGTCAATCCTCCGTCAAAATCCTCCGTTCTTACATCCGTATTTCGCAGCGTTTTCAGAAAGGGAACCGACAAAACCGCGATTCCCGTCAAAGGCGAGGATGGGTCTTTGACATATCGCGCTAAATGCTGCAATCCCATACATGGCGACGATGTAGTCGGATATATCACGCGGGGCAAGGGGATTTACATACACATGGCGAACTGCCCAAGCCTGAAAAATCTATACGGAACCGACCGCATTACAGAGATTGAATGGGGAACGGAATCAGATGATGAAACGTTTGCCGTGCGCCTGAATATTTATTCTGAAGACCGCCAGCAGGTTCTGGCCGACGTGGTTACAATACTGTCAAACGCAAATGTAAGTATCGTTGAGTCAAGATTCCGGAGCCTTAACGAATCCGGCAAACGAAACATTGACATGGTAATCAACGTTTCCAACGTCAAACAATTGCAGGAAAATATTCAGAAACTGCGTTCTATTGAAGGCGTCAATGCCGTGGAGAGGGAACACAAACTATAGGCAACCTCCGAAAACCCCGAAATCAAGGCTTGCGACCGAGACAAAAGCGGAGTTTACATATAGGTAAATGAGCATTTTGTCGAGGGAGCGTAACGCAGAGTTCGGGGGTTTCGGAGGTTGCCTGCAGGGGCGCGATTTATCGCGCCCATTTGGGCGGTTCGCGAACCGCCCCTACACGGCTTTTTGAACCTTGCCGGAACGCAGGCAGCGCGTACAGATACGGACGCGCTTCACCGTGCCGTTTTCGATGATCTTTACATTTTGCAGATTCGGATAGAACTTGCGCGGACGTATATTGTGCGCGTGAGAAATCGTATGCCCGAAAATGGGGCCTTTTTCACAAACATGACACTGCATCGGCATAATAACTACTCCAGTAGCTTAATTGGCGTCCCCAACGGGATTCGAACCCGTGTTGCCGCATTGAAAGCGCGGTGTCCTAGGCCGTCTAGACGATAGGGACGTGCTGGAAACAAAGCATTTTACATTCATTTCGCGGAAATGCAATAGCGGAAATGACGTTTTTTCCGGAAGTTCTAATAACCCCATTTCCTCTATATCGATATCGACGCTATTTCGATGAAAACAGGCGGAAGATGTCGTTGCCGTTGGCGAAAAGCAGCAATGCCAGCAGCAGCGCCATTCCGGCGATCTGAGCGTATCCGAGAAATTTATCGCTCGGTTTGCGCCGCGTGACTATTTCATACAAAGTGAACAGCAAATGACCGCCGTCGAGCGCCGGAATCGGCAGAACATTCATAAAAGCCAGAATGATTGAAATAAACGCGGTCATCATCCAGAACGAGCGCCAGTCCCACATTGAAGGGAAAAGGTTGGCTATTGTAATGAATCCTCCAAGATTAGACGCGCCTTCTCTGGTAAAAACATATTTCATGTCGCTGACGTAGCCTGTAAGCGTATTCACGCCCAGCATTACGCCGGCAGGGAATGAAGAGAAAAAGCCGTATGAAACGCTGACGGTCGGGTACAATTCGCTTATGGGAACCACGTAGACGCCCATCCGGCGGTTTTCGTCAAGCGTCAGCGAGAGAGATTGCTCCACGCCGTCGCGTAATATCCCGATGGAAACAATCCGGTTCGCTTCTCCGCCAAGCAGCAGGCCGGTAACGTTGTCATAAGCAGGCGTCGGCGTTCCATCGATTGAGATAATACGGTCGCCGGGTTTAATGCCGGCTCTTGCCGCGGGCGAGTTTGATGAGGCCAGTTCATGAACTATCATCGGAAAGCGCGGGGAAGGAAATCCGTCTTTATTTGCCATGAGCCGCTGTGTCATCCCGGTTGGCATTGAGATATCGACGGATACGCCTTCGCGCAGAACGGTTACAGTTTCGGCTTCAAGTATGGCGCGAACGCCTTCTCCGTTAAGCCGCTCAAGTTCACGCCTGTTTGCGGCCAGCAGAATGTCGCCGTCCTCGAATCCGGCTTCCCTGAACGTGTCGCCGTATTTCATTCCCATCTGCATATTTTTCAGCGGCAGATATGAGTCGCCCCATTTGTACAGAATCATTGAGAAAATAACGGGCGACAGTAGAAAATTGAAAAGAACGCCGCCAAACAGAATAGCAAGGCGCGCGGTCGGCGGTTTTGAGCGGAACTCCCAGGGCTGCGGCGGTTGCGCCAACTGCTCGGTATCCATTGATTCGTCGATCATTCCGGACATCTTGCAGTAACCGCCAAGCGGCAGCCAGCCTATGCCATATTCGGTATCACTGTTTTTTGGCTTGTATTTAAAGAGCGAAAACCACGGATCGAAGAACAGGTAAAATTTATCGACGCGTACTCGATAAATGCGCGCAAATACAAAATGCCCAAGCTCGTGAATAAGCACAAGGATGGACAAACTCATAATAAATTGAATTGTTTTAATCAAAATTTCCATAAAATCCATTTCATCTTAACAATTACCGACGTGATTACAAAAGAACCTCAAAATACGGAATAATTAACATAATTGACATTATCAGACGTTAAGGATAACGGAAACCGATTGAAAACTTAAGGAGAAATGGATCATGAGGCGTATGAAGCAAACTGGATTTATAGTCGCGACACTGTTCTTGACGCTGTTTATAGCATGCGGCAGCGGTAGCAACGACAAATCATCGACAACAACATATACGGTAACGTTCGATTCAAAAGACGGAAGCCCGGTATCGCCAATCACGGGTTTGCAGTCAGGCGCCGCAATAAACGCTCCATCTTCGCCATCGCGCGCGGGCTACACTTTTGGCGGATGGGCCGCAAGTTCCACATCTGCCACCCAGGTTTCATTCCCATATACGGTGACAGGCAATGTCACGCTGTACGCTATTTGGAGCCTGGCAGCGTCCGGGGCTATTGAAATACGCACCCAGGCGGACCTTGAAAATATCCGAAACGACCTTTCGGGCGACTATGTATTAGCCGCCGATATTACATTAACAGGCAACTGGGAGCCTGTAGGCACAAGTGACGATCCTTTCGAAGGCACATTTGACGGCGGCGCTTATACGATAAGCGGCATGAAGATTATCACTTTGGCGGATACGAAAGAACCCGTGGGGTTTTTCGGCTATGTTTACGGCGCGGAAATATACAATCTTCATCTGACAGACGTTGATATTAATGTCGAATCATACTATGCCGGCGGCATTGCCGGATATGCGGAAGACAGCTTGATAATCGGATGTGACATTGAGGGATCCGTTTTTTCAGATACCACGGATACATCTGAAATCTATGCTTTCGCGGGCGGCATAGTCGGGTATGCGGATAACAGCGAAATAACCGGCTGTTACATCGCGGGAGAGGTTACCGCTTATGCTGTTTACAATGCTTACGCGGGCGGAATTGCCGGTAGGATGGAAAATAATAGCGTAATTACCGACTGTGTCAACGATGCCGATGTTTATGCCGACTCTCAGAATTATGCTAGGGCGGGAGGCATAGCCGGGTATGCTAATAACAGCGAAATATCCGGCTGTGACAATGCGGGAGATGTTTACGCTTCTGCTGTTTCCCAAGCTTACGTGGGTGGCATTGCAGGTATGATTGATAATAATAGTACAATTACCGACTGTGTCAACGATGGTAATGTTTTTGCCGATGCTCAGAATTATGCTATGGCGGGCGGCATTGCAGGGCTTATGACAGGAGCCGGTGTGATTGACTACTGTGATAATAATGGAAATATTGGCGCCTATTCTTACTTGGAAGCTCGTGCGGGCGGCATAGCTGGGAGCGCCGCAGATCAAAGTGAAATAATCGACTGCTACAATAACGGCGTTATTGACGCCGATGGCGATAGCGCTTACGCGGGCGGTATAGTCGGATTTGCGGTTTCCAGCGAAATATCCGACTGTTACAACGATGAAACTGTTGGCGCCTATGGTTATACGAATGCCCACGCGGGCGGCATAGCAGGATATATGGATCGTGCTAAAATAACCGATTGCGGCAACGATGGTGATGTTTATGCTTATGCTGATGTGACTTATGGCGATAGCAGAGCTTATGCGGGCGGCATAGCCGGGCTTGCTTATGACGGCGAAATAACCGACTGCAACAACAATGGGGCTATTGATGCCGATGCCACGGTTCCTCGTTATGGAGACATAACGGGTAGTTGGATAATAAGCTAAAAAGAAACGTAAAAGCTCCTGACCTGGGAGCGTGTCCCTGGGAGCGCGGGCGTCCCGCCGGCGTATAATTAATAAAATGGGGCGAGTTAAATCGCGCCCATGTAAATGTAGAGACAAGGCATGCCTTGTCTCTACAACCCACGTTTTTTAATTATACGCCGGAGTGGACGCCCGCGCTCCCAGGTCATCGGGAGTACTAATTCGGTCAAGTCATATGAAACCGCCGATAGGCATATATCAGAGTAGGACAATATTCCAGTGGCAATGAAATATATATTTCATTGCCACTGGAATAGTTAGATTAGCAAAACCCTTCGGCTTCTTTTCGCGCCCAGGCGTCTGCGCGTAAAATAACGTCCATATCGTCGGCGGCTTCGGGCGTATGCGCGCCAAGCACCGTTTCGATGATCCGCGGGATCTCGGTGAACGCCAGCTTTTTGTTTAAAAACGCCTCCACCGCTATTTCATTTGCGGCATTCAGTACGGCGGGCGCGGTTCCTCCGGCGGCAAGCGCTCTGTAAGCAAGGCCGAGACAGGGAAACTTTTCCATATCAGGTTCGAAAAACTCCAGCGTCGGCTGGCTGAAAACATCCAGTCGTTCAAGAGGCGTTGTCCATCGTTCGGGGTACGTCAGCGCGTATTGAATCGGAAGGCGCATGTCGGTAACTCCCAGTTGCGCCAGTACGGAGCCGTCCAAAAATTCCACCATTGAATGTATGACGCTCTGCGGGTGAACAACGACGGAGATCGCTTCAGCGGAAAAACCAAACAGCCGAGCGGCTTCAATAACTTCAAGCCCTTTGTTCATCAGCGTAGCGGAATCAATGGTTATCTTGCGTCCCATATTCCATGTCGGGTGGTTCAGCGCGTCGGCGAGCGTGATTAAAGAAAACTGTTCTTTGGGCGTGTTGCGGAAAGGACCGCCGGAAGCCGTCAGAATCAGTCGGCGGACTTCGTTTTTTCTTCCGCCGCGCAGGCACTGGTGAATGGCGTTGTGTTCGCTGTCAACAGGCAGAATCGGAAGCTGTTTCTCCCGGGCGATTCGCATCATAAGCTCGCCGGCTACTACCATCGTTTCCTTATTTGCCAGGGCGATGCTTTTACCGCATTCAAGAGCGCGGTAAGTGGGCAAGAGGCCGGCCGCGCCCGAAATCGCCGAAAGTACCATTTCGCTTTCCGGGTGGCACGCGGCTTCAATATGTCCTTCGACGCCGTTAACAAAGCGCGTTTCAGACATCGGATAGCCGCGCTGCCGGAGCATGCTTTGCAGTTCCGCCGAGGTTTTTTCATCGCCGCTTGAGACTATTTCAGGATGGGTTTCTTCCGTCTGCCGCGCCAGTAGATCCGCGTTTTTACCGGCGCATAGTCCGGCGATACGGAAATCTTTTGGAAATTCCGCAATAAGTTTCAATGTATTGGTTCCGATGGAGCCTGTAGAGCCGAGTACGGAAATAACTTTCATTTGTAAAATTCCATTATTTATTGACAAAAACTAGATAAATATACAAAACCGGGAATGCGAACAAAAGGCTGTCCACGCGGTCGAGTGCGCCGCCATGTCCAGGGATGAGCCTTGAGCTGTCTTTAACATCCGCCGCGCGTTTTAACAGCGATTCCGCAAGGTCGCCCAATTGTCCGAAAAAACCACAAAGAACGGAAACCACAACGGTATGGACAGCCGGAAGATCGGTAAAAAGAAAACGCTGTAAAAGAATCGCGGCCGCCACTCCCGCCACCAGGCCGCCCGCCGCGCCTTCATTTGTTTTTTTCGGACTGAGCTGCGGGGAAAAACGTGTTCTACCGAGTTTTTTACCGACGGCCAGCGCCGCGGTGTCATTCGCCCAGATTACGACAAGAAGAAGAATCGTCAAGTGAATGCCGGTTGTATTTCCATAATCGAAACGCACCGCAAACATTGGATAGAGAAAAAGGGCGAAATAAAAAACGCCCAGCGTTTCAGCCATAAGCGAAAAAGCGCGATCCCGCATCGAAAGGCGTCCCCGCCATACGGCCGCGAGAAAAGCCGCAAGCAACGTCGCCGCGAGTCCGGCGGCTGCATAACCGTCACTCACGGCCTTGTTTAATCCGAAAATTGTTTTGAATCCAAGTACGCCAAGTAAAATCCAGAAAACAGGAAAAACAAACCATGCGTGAACCCGTATTCCCATATTGCGCATAAGTCCGCGATATTCGTAAAGGCAGAGCGAACCAAGCGCGCCGACGAAGATTAAATAAACCGCCGGCGGAGCGTAAACTACAATGAGCAGCGCGGCGGGAATCAGGATGACTGCCGAAAGTATTCGTTTCATAAATTATATGCCGCCGTAGCGCCTGTCTCGATGCTGATACGCAGTGATCGCTTCCAGCAGGTGTTTCCGCCGGAAATCAGGCCACAGGACAGGTGTAACGTATATCTCCGAATAGGCAATCTGCCATAAAAGGAAATTGCTTATTCTCATCTCGCCGCTGGTTCGAATCAGAAGATCGGGATCCGGAAGTCCGGACGTATACAATGAATCGGAAATCGTTTCCTCAGTTATTTCGGTTGAGCCACCGTTTCCGTGTTTTGACAGGATTAATTTGACTGCGTCGACCAGTTCCGCCCGCCCGCCATAATTCAGCGCTATGTTCAGCGTCATGCCTGTATTGCGTTCGGTAAGTTCCGTAATGCGCCGCAGCTCTTCCCGTACCGATTCGTCCAGTTCGTGAATACGTCCGATAGCCTGAAACCTGATGTTGTTTTCGTTAACATTCCTCGTTTCCTTGCGAATGAATTCCTTGAGCAATCGCATGAGCGTACGGACTTCCAGTTTCGGACGCTTCCAGTTTTCTATGGAAAAGGCGTACAGCGTGAGAATTTCAACGCCGAGTCTGCGGCAGCTTTCGACGATATCATCGACTGATTCGGTTCCCGCGCGGTGTCCTGCCACGCGCGGGAGTTTGCGCATCCCGGCCCAGCGGCCGTTGCCGTCCATTATGACGGCGATATGCCTCGGCAGCCGTACCGCGTCAATAGACTCCAGCAAAACGGCTTCTTCGCTTCCAGGTTCGGCGAAAGCCTCAAGTATCATCCTTCGTTCTCCAAAACTATTAATATTAACAGAATTACTCTGACTAATATCGTACTTTCACAAGTATGAGGCCATTCGCCGGCGCGGTGAATCCTGCCTGTGTCCGGTCGCGTTTTTCAAAAAGAGCGGCGAAGTCCGGAAGACTGATGAGGCCGCGCCCGACTTCCAGCAGCGTTCCCGCCATGTTGCGTACCATGTGGCGTAAAAAGCCGTTTCCTTCTACCGTCAGATAAATGCGCGCGCCCTGCCGCCTCAGGTCGCAGCGGAAGATGCGTCGTACAGTATTTGATACGCCGGAACCGGTTTTTGCGTAACTTGCAAAGTCATGCTCGCCTGGAAAAAGCCGCGCCGCCGCCGCCATACGGTCAAATTCAAGCGAATATGGAAAATGAAAATATTCACGCAAAAGGTGCGGAGGTAGAATCGTTCCGTTATATATCTGATAACGATATATTTTTGATTTGGCGTTTTTGCGGGCATGAAAAACCTCGGGAACATCCCGCGCCGAAAGTATGCGAATATCCCTCGGCAGAATGCTGTTAAGAGCGAAAGGCAGCCTGTCGGTCGGAATTTTCGATTCTGTAAAAAAATTAGCCACCAGCCCGCGCGCGTGGGTTCCGGCGTCCGTGCGACCGCTGCCCGTCAAAGAAACGGTTCCGCCGGTGATTTTTGAGATCGCGGCCGATACAATGCCCTGAATGGACGGCGCGGCTCTTTGAGTCTGCCAGCCGTAGTAGGCCGTTCCATCATATGCAATTACAAGTAGTATGTTTCGTTTGCCGGGTTTAAATTCCAGATTTCCGTCCACGTTATAATCCAGAAACTCGAAATACACGTAAATATTATACTTTACAGCCATATATGCAGTTTGATAAAGTATATTTTTTAGTTGTTTCCGGATCGAATATTTACCGGATTTCCTGCCGCTTATGCGGCGTATACGTAAATTAACACTTTTTAATGGTTTTATGAATCTTCAGGGCGCCATCGTCGAACATCAGAATTCATTGCTGCGGTTTTACCGCAAGCTGGAGGAACGTTTCGAGGAAAACAGCGTAATCAAGTCTTTGTGGCGCGAGATGGCCGACGATATATCACTGCAAATCCAAAGCCTTAAATCGCTTCCGCCATCTACATGGAATCAGTTCAAAAACGCGCCGGATAACAGTTTTGAGTCCGCTGTTAAAGAGGTCAAAGAAACTTCCACTCAGACGTCGGATGTGGATAGCCTGTCTATGCGTGACTGTTTCGAAACTTCCCTGCAACTGGCGGAACCTGTCGTTTTGAAAATCTACGCCAGATTAATAAGGACGCTGAGAAAAAACTCCACGACACAGGTGCTCAATTTTTACATTCTGGTAAAAACTTACGTTGCCAGGCTGTTGCGGACGACTCAATCTTTCTCTGGAGATCCTCTGTTGATTCGGCGCGCGCAGTTGCTGCTTGCCGGATTGGAGAAAGAAGTCCAGGAACCGGATCCGGAAATCAAGATTCCGGCTGCTGGAAATCCGTCGGGAAAAAAGCCAAAAGTTCCTGTTTCGGGCAAAACGGACGCTAAGAAAGCCAAAGAAACAACAAAAACCGCTCCGTCCAAACTCGCGGCAAAAGAAACTGCTAAAGCTCCGCCTGAAAAAGTCAAAGCCGTTCAGTCTAAATTGGCAAAGGAAACTGCTAAAGTTTCATCAGGAAAAGTCAAAGCTATTCCGCCCAAACCAGTGAAAGAAACAACCAAAATTCCACCTGGAAAAGTGAAAGCCGTTCCGCCAAACCCCGCAAAAGAAACAACAAAAGTTTCTTCAGGAAAAGTCAAGCCTGCAAAAGAGACTTACAAAGCTGTTCCATCTAAACCCGCAAAAAACATTCCGGTTAAAACTAAAGCGTTGCCAGAGAAATTACCGGTTAAAACCAAACGCGCCAGGTAGGGGCTGTTCGGTAACCGCCCTTACCGCATTCAAGGACACATACAATTTATGAATAATGATGGAACGAAATGGCCTAATCCTGACGAATTAAAAAAGGACATGGAGGAATTTTTCGCCCTGAAATACGGCGATAAAATCAAACTTGGCGTAATCGGCGCGGCGCCCGATCAGGCGCAGACATCGGAAGAAGGGACGGAAACAAAAGAGGTTCCACTAAATATTCAATTCGATTATCTTCCCCGCGATATAAAGAAATATCTCGACCGGTTCGTCGTCAGACAGGACGCCGCCAAAAAAGTTCTGGCTACCGCCATCTGCGACCACTATAACCACATCAAGCGCTGTTCCGCGAAGGGAACGTGCGGTGAATACGCCAAGCAAAACATTATTATGCTCGGCCCGACGGGCGTCGGCAAAACCTACCTTGTACGGACTATCGCCGACCTAATCGGCGTGCCGTTCGTGAAGGCGGATGCCACCAAGTTTTCGGAAACCGGATACGTCGGCGGCGATGTTGAAGACCTGGTGCGCGAACTTGTTCACAAGGCCGACGGGGATGTGCGGCTTGCCGAATACGGCATCATTTATCTTGATGAAATAGACAAGATAGCCACGCCTAACAATATACTGGGTCGAGATGTCAGCGGCGGCGGCGTGCAGCGCGGCCTTCTAAAGCTCATGGAAGAAACCGAAGTAAGCATCCGCGCTCCGTTCGACCTTACTTCGCAGTTGCAGGCGGTAATGGAACTCCAGTCCAAAGGCAAGGTCTCACGAAACGTTATCAACACCCGGCATATTTTATTTATCGTCAGCGGCGCGTTTAACGGGCTTGCGGAAATCATCAGCCGCCGGCTTGGCGCGAAAGCAATCGGCTTTCACGCATCCGGAAGAACGGCGCCATCCGACGAGCATTACTTCGAGCATGTGCGCAGCGGCGATTTCATTGAATTCGGATTTGAATCTGAATTCGTCGGCCGCCTCCCTGTGGTTGTAAGCTGCCAGGAATTGAAAGAAGACGACCTCTTTGAAATTTTGAAAAATTCCGAAGGCTCGATCATGCGGCAGTATGTCAGCGCTTTTGACGCCTACGGCATTAATCTTACTACGACAGATGAGGGCTTGCGCCGCATTGCCGTGAAAGCCTACGAGGAACGCACCGGCGCGCGCAGCCTGGTCGGAGTTTGCGAGCGTACATTCCGTGAGTATAAATACAACCTGCCACATTCGCCGGTAAAGGATCTTGAACTGACCGGACGGTTGGTTGATCAACCGGACGCGGTGCTTGATGAAATTCTCCGGACAGCCAAAGCCGGGCGGCTGACAGAGATGGATTCCGAACTTGAAACAATCGCGCTTGACTGGTCGCGTTCACACGACATTCAAATAAACCTCACGACAAACGCGGCCCGCATTCTAAGCCTTAAAGCATACGATGAAGGAAAAGCGCTTACGGATGTTTTTGCGGACATTTTCAAGGATTTCGAGCACGGCCTGAATCTGATTCGCGGCGCGCGGGGTATTTGTTTTGAAATCACCGAAGACGTTGTGCGCGACCCCAAATCGGCGCTTGATAAATGGATTCGCGCTTACTACGCGAATAACAAATAGATGATTTTTTGCTTTTTGATTGCCGATGTTAGATTATTTAAATATCTGTGGCGAATCCTTCAATTTAAAATAGTCAATTAAAAATTTACCGGATTAATTTTAAACCGTCTTCTTTGTATTGTTCGAATAATTTATCTCTGCTTATCATAGCCAGTTTTTTAGTTATCGCCTGCCATATTAACATCCTGTCAAAAGGATCTTTGTGGTTTTCCTTTAGCGGTAATTCATGGAATGTTATAGTTTCATCTTCCCGCAGATCAATTATGTTAAAATTCATCTCTCTTGCATATTTGGGGAAATCTTTTATGTTTATATTCTCAAATGAAAATTTTTTTACTCTTGCTTTTAACGATATTTCCCAAAAAGAGACCGTACTTACGCAAACTTCATTATTTTTGTTATAAATTATTTCCCTGCTGTTTTTGCTCAAATTATCCGTTTTTAACGTCGCCCAAATAAATGAATGAGTATCCAATAAATAAATCAAAGTATTCCTCTTTTCAGATAATTAAAATCCTAAAAATTCTTCTTCGGTAATTTTGCCGTCTCCCTTTGTTTTAAATTTTGCTTTCCCATCCAGGATGCCAATTTTCCGCGGACTGGTCATATTTTCAATGGGAATGATCATTGCAATCGGCTTTTTTGATTTGCCAAATAAAATCTTGACATTCTCCCCATTCTTTACCTGAACGAGTATATCGGAAAAATGAGTCTTAACTTCTGCAACTGTCAATGCTTTCATTTTTTTATCATACGATATTCATGACAACATGTCAACTATTCATGATACCAACCGACTTTTTTATCCTGGCTCAAATATTTCATGGGGGCGACGCATGCGTTTCCATGTCCGGCTTACGAAATGCGTAAATAGTCAAAATAATATTTTCAGGTTGACATTCTACCTGAAGCGGCATACGCTCATGTCGTATGGCTACCCAAAAACATGAAGAGAAGATTACGATTTTGCAGGGCACGCTGGATCTGCTGATTCTGCGCATTTTGATTTTCGGGCCGCAGCATGGGCAGGGTATCGCCCGCGCTATTCAGATACAGAGCGAGGAGGCGCTTCTGGTCGATCATGGTTCGTTATATCCGGCGCTTCAGCGTCTTGAGGAACGCGGATTTATCTCCGCGGAGTGGGGCGCTTCCAGCAACAACAGGAAAGCCCGTTTTTATACCCTTACAAAGATTGGCCGGAAACAGCTCGAAGGGCAAACCCGGCAATGGAACCGTATGGCAAAGGCGATTCAGCTTATTTTGGATTGTGGATTGCAGATTGTGGATTGATGAATGATGAATGATTTTGGATTGCTGATTGTGGATTTTGGATTGATGTTGGAAGCGGGCTTTGCCCGCATTTTTAAATTGATTTACTATGTTGGCTGAGCGCTCGTAACTATAAAAATCCGCAATCCACAGTCCACAATCCAAAATTCAAAGGATGGTTTTATGTTCGGACGAAAGAAACGCTCGTTATCCGATTTTGATTCGGAGATTCAGGCGCATATCGATTTCGAGGCAGAGGAGTTAAGAAAAGATGGACTCGGAGAGGAAGAAGCTCACTACGCGGCCTTGCGGCAGTTCGGCAACGTGACTATCGCCCGTGAACGCTTTTACGAAGCCGGGCGCTGGCTCTGGCTAGACGCGCTTTTCCGCGATTTGCGCTTTGCCTTCCGTATTTTTAGCAAGCAGCCGGGAACATCACTCGCGATTATCGGAACTCTGGCGCTCGCGATCGGCATTACCACAGCCGTCTTTTCCCCGGTCAACGCGCTGCTTTTCACCAATCTTCCCTACCGCGATCCCGACCGGCTTGTCGCTATTAGCGGCATTGGCGGCGCTGATTCTGAAAAAATGGCTTCTTTCAAACAACAAACGCCATTTTTTGAGGACATCGCCGGTTACAGTGTAACGGGAGCCAATTTATTGGGAGCCGGAGAACCTGTGGCAGTTACCATTGCCCAGGTTACGGCGAATTTTCCGAAAGTCATGGGAACCGTTCCCAAAGCCGGACGAACATTTTCTGCCAATGAACAAACAAATGTCAGAAATGAAAAGCTCTCCGAATTTAACAGTGTAGCACTTATCAGCGAACGTTTGTGGAGCGCAAAATTTTCCTCAGACGTCGATATCTGTGGAAAACCCGTCATACTTAACGACCGGCCATTTACCATAATAGGCGTGCTTCCTGCGGAATTCGATTATCCTTTGGGCGCGCAAGTCTGGACGCCTACATTTCATTCCGCCCTGGAGCTTTCTCGCAGCGGCGTCACCTTTTGGTCTACAATCGCGCGTATTCGCCATCCCTTGTCTTTTTCCCAGGCCGCCAGGCAATACATGGCAATTCTTTATCCGGAAAATTCCGCCCGGCCTCCCGATACCGAAATGATTGGAAATGTGCGCTATACCCGGCCTCCTGATATTGAACAACTGAAAACATCACTCGCCAAAGCCGGCGGCAAAGACGCATGGCTGCTGTTCGGCTCGGCCTGTTTTGTCATGCTTATTGCGGTTATAAACGTAATCGGTCTTGTCATGGCACGCATTCTTTCGCGGCAGCGCGAATTTGCCATTCGCCACGCGGTCGGAGCTTACCGTATATCTCTTCTGCGTCAGTTGCTGGTTGAACATACGTTTCTTGCCGTTGCAGGCGGCGCAGCCGGACTGCTTATTGCCTTTCCCGGCGTCAGACTCCTGAAAACGCTGCTTCCCGCCAATTGGCCGAGCTATGCAGAAATTGGAGTCGATTCGCGCCTACTGCTTTTCACCCTGACGCTTTCCATTGTCGTTGGGATTTTTTCCGGACTTGCCGCGGCTTTTTCAATTCTTCAAACCCGGCGTTTTCTTGATGCGCGCCAAACCGGAGAACAAACCGGGGTTCCAGGCCGAATTTTGAAATGGCGTTCCGCACTGATTTTTGTGGAAACCG
>Ga0082212_10005861_pt1 | contig 16662 bp, 7 predicted proteins | sample TergutNt197P3_FD_71548 | JGI IMG/M metagenome (GOLD analysis project Ga0082212, IMG submission 71548) | Neocapritermes taracua P3 segment gut microbial communities from Petit-Saut dam, French Guiana - Nt197 P3 | ecosystem: Host-associated > Arthropoda: Insects > Digestive system > Gut ... | reverse complement strand
TGTCCGCAATCGGGGCACTTGGTCAGTTCGAGCTTGACGATTTCGTCGATGAGTTCCGGTGCGATGGGCTTGCGCAGGTTTTGCTTGTGACCTTGTTGGCCGCCGGGCTTGCGTTTTTGACCGGTGCCTTTGCCTTGACCGTTACCTTTGCCTTTGCCTTTGGACTTGGGGTCTTTCGGCGGCTTGACGATATCGGAGGACGGCGGCTTGGAGGAATTCGCGGAGTTTTTTTCAAGAACGGCGATGCGCTCCAACAGTTCCGCGATGGTTTGATCGCGTTGACGCAGTTCCGATCGAAGCCGGGCTATGGTTTTTTTCGTGTCCATGATACGCGAAGTATAACAATAAGGACGCAAGCAAATCAAGACCAATTCAAAAATCACCGTGAACGGCTACGAACAAAGACGTTGAGAATATGAATCGGATCGCCGTTTTCGTCTTTCATTTGCTTGGCGGTTTTGCCATCGACGGCGGCAACGAGCGGCGTTTCCGGGTAAATCGCGTTAAGAAAATCGCTGAACGCCTTTTGCAGATCGGCGAGCGAGAGTTTTTCCAAGACACGGGCGAGGGTCGTGTCGCTGGGAACGATGGTTTCGCCTTTTTTGTGCCTGAATCGCAGGAATTTCTTGAGTTGTGTCAAATGATTTTTTGTCCAGCGTTGGATTTCGGCGAGGGTGGAGACGTTGCCGAGGAGTCCGAGTAGAACGATGGCGAGAATGGTGGAAAAGGGGTGGGACTTACCGCGTTTTGAGCGGGGATCGGGAACTTTTTTCAGACACTGAACGAAAATTTCAAGCGATGCGGGGGCGGATTTTTCGGGTACGGAATTCGTAGGGACGGAAGTTGTGGGTACGGAATTCGTAGGGGCGGATTGTGCGGTTGCAGACATTGTGACCTCCATGTCGTCAAAGGAAAATCGGAAAATATTTACGTCTGAACCTATTACGATGGAAAATCCTGCAAGGGCGGAAGATTCTCTGTGAAACTTGGGGACGGACTGGGAACACCCCCTGTTGACGGCAATCGGTAATTGAATATAATGATGTTATAAATACCGTGGGGGATTAGCTCAGTTGGGAGAGCGTTTGGCTGGCAGCCAAAAGGTCATCGGTTCGAGCCCGTTATCCTCCATTTCGACTTTACGTCAAATCGGCGTTATATAAGTATTTAACGGCTAGTAGTTTACGGCAAAGCTACCAGCCGTTTTTCTTTTGGATATTTTGTCTGACTTCTCGCACGAAAACCAAAAAACTTGCAAAATCGCGCAAATATACGCAAATTCGCGCAGCAACGACAGAGAACGTAGCAGTGAACGGGTTCTGACAGTAAACAAGATGTATTATTTCCAACAGTAAAAAATGTTCTCTCCTTGTTCTCTGTCGTTCACTGCTACGTTCTCATTGGAATGCCACAACATATTACTACCAATGAATTTGTGAAAACGATTCTTGTGAGTTACTGCTCCGATGATTTACTGTCAGCACTTGATAGTACACATCAATCTGATTCAGGTGTTGTACTTCCCGTCATTGTTTTCAAAACATTCATATTGAACATACACCAACTTGGTATTCGTGTCAACAATTCGTGTGATTGACTCCAAGATTTCTGTAGGGACTCGATAGCGAACCAGTCTACGGAACCGAAGGTTACAGGTTCGAATCCTGTGGGGTGTACTTTTAAGTCTTTTATAGATAAAGACTTGCGACGATCAGAAGCATATTCTGTGAAGCCAGAAATATGCTAAGGCGACGTGTCCGGTAGCGGTACGCTTTTCCCTGTTTTTCCCAGACTTGCCATTTCACGATTCTGGGACATTTTTCCGACCGTCTTTTCAGGGCATCTGACGAACAAAATGCGTCGGTTTCTTCACTGACGCGGGTGTTGCCGAAAAAAACTGCTCGCCTTTTTCGCCGCTACGTTTGCGCCGAGCGGCGGACTTTCGGTCGGCTTGGCTCTTTTTACGGCCTCGTTCTGGGTCGGCCTGTATGGGCGGGTTTTTAGTGTCTCAAGTAAACTGCTGGAACTCGACAACGTACATCAATTTGATTCAGGTGATACACTTCCTATCATCGTTTTCCAGGCATACCGTGTCAGAAAACTTTCCGGCACGTTCGATTCCATTTCCTCGAAAACCGACATCGGGACGGTAAACGACATGAACTCCCTGCCCAACGCTTTTCGCAGGTAAAACCGTACGAAAATATCCGTCAGACCGACAATAAGGCTTGGTCAAAAACGTTAGTTTGGTGAAATTGGTTGAAATGGGGATTTACTATTAGCAAACTTGATTGCAATCGCGTGAAGTCGATCTTGACAATCTACAGACAAATAGTCTATCATTCGCCGCTTTTTTCTCTATAATTAATTGTATTGTACAAGGGATTTTTCGATGGCAACGGCATCACAAATCAAAACTCTGATCAGGTCACACTACGAAGCGGATTACGAGAACTTCCTGACCGTAGCCCTTCAAATTGCGGCTCACGAAGCGCGACAGGGACATACTGCGCTCGCACAGGAAATTCGTTCGCTTATCGAACATTCCCGGAAGGCGAAGCCGCTGACCAATCCATTTGCTGCCGATGAAGACGGACTTTTTCTCGAAATCGATCCGATTCACCGACTTTCGGAATTGATTGCTTCGGATGATCTCCATAAGAAGCTCCAAAAAATCATTCTGGAATACCGCCAGAAGGACAAACTCGAAAGCCACGGGTTGAGACATCGGCGACGAATTCTCCTTGCCGGGCCACCAGGCACAGGGAAGACCATGACAGCATCTGTCATTGCCCATGAGTTACGATTGCCGCTCTATGCCGTTCTGATGGAACGAGTCGTCACGAAGTACATGGGAGAATCGAGTGCAAAACTGCGGATGGTTTTCGACAAAATACGTGAGCATCGTGGTGTTTATCTGTTCGATGAATTCGATGCAATCGGAGCCGAGCGTGGACTTGGAAACGATGTAGGCGAAATGCGACGGATTCTAAATTCCTTCCTTCAATTTGTAGAACAAGACCCATCCGACAGTATTATCATTGCTGCCACAAATAATTTGCCGCTTCTTGACCAAGCCTTATTTCGTCGCTTCGATGATGTGTTATATTACAATCTTCCCACAAAAACGGAAGCGAAGCATCTGATGGAGAATACGTTAGGTGTTTTTCGCGGCAAACATGACATTTCAACGTTGGTTTCGTCACTCAACGGGTTGAGTCATGCGGAAATCGTTCTTTCCTGCATTGATGCCAAGAAAGAAGCGATTCTAAATGGAACGAATGCTGTCAACGCCCAACTTCTGGAAAGAATACTCAAAGATCGGCACAGAGCGTTTCGATCTGATTCCAAATAAGCTCCACTGAACTCACGATATTCAACATGGACATCCAATATTTCGATCACCTTTTTCCCGATCCACATGTCTTCGGAACATCTGAAAAGTACAAAGCAAGGAGTGGACATGGTACAAAACTACCAGAACGAGACCGTACCCAACATGCCAATCGCCTGCTTAATGAATACAAGAAAATTTTGGAAACGGCTGAGAATGACCGTCAATTACGTCTTGAACAATCACTGCCAGTAATAGATTGTGTTCAGCTTGAGTTTGTGAGCAAGGAAAACTCCCAATTACATTTGGAAGGGTTGGAAGGACGAAGTCAAGGAGTCTATCTGTTAAATGTGCGGTCAAAGGGTTCGTCGCCAGTTCAAACCGCAACGGTTCATCTTCCGGCACCAAGAGGAAAAACGAATGCGTATTTTAACGACAGAATTCAATCGTATAGAGATGAAAACACAGACTCAGAGAAACCGCGATATGACAACTTGATTCGGAGTATTGAATCAATTCGATGTGCAACCTTAACCTCGTTCTGGTTTGGGATCGATATTGAACCTCCCGATAAAACGACAGAGATTTGGTGTGAAGTTTGGCTTGCACGTCCAGACAAGCCGAAGGAAAAAAAACGAATCAGGGAAAACAGTGTTGGAACCGATGAGAACAACAACGAGTCATCCGGCTTTGTATCTCAATTCCGGCACCGTTGTCGTCAATTGGAAATTGATTGTCGCCCTGATGAAATGCATTTCCCTGAACAGGAAATCTTTCTTGTTCGCGCAAATGGAATCCAGCTTCAAGGACTTGTCGACTCGGTAGAAATGTTGTCGGCAATCTATCCTTATCGAGAACCGGCGACATTCTTTTTGGATTTGCCATTACGCGAGCAACCGGAATGGATTGAAGACCTGCGTTCTCGATTGATTGTCTCCCCCACACCTACATCATCGGTTTGCTTGTTGGATACCGGGGTCAATAACGGACATCCGCTTCTTGCTCCGATTATTCCGAACGAGCATCGACATTCTGTCAATATGGACGGCGATGTTGCTGATTTTTACAATGCCAACAAAGCACATGGTACGGAAATGTGCGGTATTGCGACCTTCGGTGATTTATCCGAGGCATTGGAAAGCTCTCACCAAGTGAATGTGGATCACGCAGTTGAGTCGGTCAAAGTTCTGTTTGAAGGAAAGGAACATCCAGAGGCATTATATGGGCAGATCACGACGCGTGCTATCAGTTTGGCCGAAACCGAAAAAACGAACATCAACCGCGTTTCCTGCCTTGCATTAACAGCAGAAGGACAAATTGACGGCACCCCTTCGTCATGGTCGGCAACCGTCGATCAACTGGCCTTTGGAGAGGAACTTGAAAATGACATGGAATTGGAGGCGGTGGATACAAAGCCTTTGGTTCATAAGCGGCTTATGGTCGTCTCAGCAGGAAATGTTCGTGATTCGAATGATTGGGCAAACTACCCGGATTCAAATGACACAACGCCGATTGAAGACCCGGCTCAAGCGTGGAATGCGTTAACTGTCGGAGCATTTACGGACAAGACGGAGATTGCCGAATCTGCTACTGAAGGTTATACCGCTGTCGCACCACAGGGTGATCTTTCACCTTTCAGCAGAACATCCATTTTATGGGATCATCGCTGGCCACTGAAACCGGATATTGTTTTTGAAGGAGGAAATGTGGCAAAAGACCCTCAAGGTCACATTTCGGATTTTGAAAGTCTTGCAGTATTGACGACTGCCCATGACTGGGAAAGTCGAGGCAATCATTTTGCACCTTTTCGCGGAACAAGTCCGGCAACAGCTTATGCGTCATGGATGGCGGCCAGAGTTTTTACTGCATGTCCCCAAGCATGGCCGGAAACAGTGCGTGGATTGCTCGTTCATTCTGCGAGATGGACAGATGCAATGATGGACAATGGAGCATTACAAAATTTAAACAAGAAGAAAATTCAGCAAATGCTCCGCGCAGTAGGATATGGTGTTCCAAATCTTACTCGTACACTGCATTCCACTCGCAACGCTTTCACAATGATCTTTCAAGACGACCTACTTCAGCCATTTGTCAAAAAAGGGAGTTCATTAAGTTACAACCAAATTCGCCTATTTGAACTTCCGTGGCCCAAAGACGTTTTGCGAGAACTTGGTGAGACACAGGCGGATATTCGAATAACGCTTTCCTATTTCATTGCACCGAGTCCGGGACAAAAGGGATGGAGTAATCGGTATCGTTACCCATCTCATACTTTACGATTTGATCTAAATCATATCGGTGAAGACCGAGACCAGTTTTTTAAACGTTTGAATGCAAAAGAAGAAGGAGCCGACGATGAAGAAGGACGTGATTCTGGTTCGGCTCGTTGGATCGTAGGACAAAGGTTGCGGAATCGTGGTTCAATTCACACGGACATCTGGAGTGGTTCGGCAGTGGATATGGTCAATTGCCGTTACCTTGCCGTCTATCCGAGTGGTGGTTGGTGGAAAGAACGTCATCAATTCGGGTATGGTGAGCGATCTGTTCGGTTTTCTCTCCTTGTCTCACTTGAAGTACCGGAAAGCGTGATGATTCATGGTGTTCCCGTCGATTTATACACCTCAGTTCGACAAGAGATGATGGCAAAGACGTTGGTGAGTACACAGGTATTGACGACAGTTCCGATCGGGGTTCGATAGAATTATTAGGCGGTCTCTTTGTCGTTGCCGTTATACTTACCACCCCTTCAGAAGTTCCTGACGCTCATCTTGTTTATCAAGTACGACGGCACATTTTTCCCAATCACCACATTGGATGACGGATTCCTCGTATTTGAGTCGAAACGGGTTTTTCTGTGGCAGTTTGTTGATTACCTGTTCCGCACGGGCTTCATCCTTTTGCGCAATGGCCACCCAAACGTCTTCCAATACGTCCGGGAGTTGCCCAAACAAATCGTAGATGCCTTTCAAACGTCCCGATAGTTTCCTATGAACCCTGTCTTCAACGGAGTCTTTGTAGCGCATATTATAGATGTAGATCGCATCCGCCAATTGACCGATGCGTTGAATGCGTCCTTTTCGCTGTTCAAGCCTTGTCGGATTCCACGGCAAATCGATATTGATAAGTGTGCCCAATGTTTGCAAGTTTAAACCTTCCGATGCAGCGTCGGTGCCGACGAGTATTTTAAGTTCCCTTGCTTTGACGAGCCGCTTGATCTCGTCTTTGCTCTTCTTCTTAAATACACCACCAGAATATATGCAGGAATTATCACCGCCTGCATACAGTCCTATCGGTAAACTGGCAAAATCCAACGACAACTGTTGTGCAACATACAGTGCGCTGTCGTAGTATTGCGAAAAAAGGATACAGCCTTTGTCCTTCCACGCCCCCTCATTATCGACACCTCGTGCCAGTATTTCCTTGACACGGTTATACTTTGGGTCGGTATCTTTATTGGATTTCAGGGCATTGACAAGGTTTTCCAGACATTCCATTTCATCAAGTGTCAGATTTTTGATGTCACTTTGAGCAATTTCATCTGTTTCGTCATCTTCACTCTCAAGATCATCGTAGAGCAGGTTAAGTCTTTCCTTGCCCTCATGAGTCCATGCCAACATCTTTTTTGCGGTGTTTTCACCGGCAAACATGGTACTTCCGATTCGTTTCAAGAGTAACGTTGACATAAATCCGCCGCCTTTGACACGCGAGGAAAGCATATCGCAAAATTCCTCTGCGACGATGTATGCTTTTGCCTGATAACCGGAAAGGTCAAGGGCTTCGTCATCTTTTTCACCAAGCAAAATGGCCGGTATCTTTTTCAAGTACGGCTCTCCCGTATCGGGATTATTCGTATTCTCCAGAAAATCGCGGGTTCGCCGAACGATTGTGCGAATATAAGGATTGTGGTTTTTGATAAAATCATCGTCATTGTAAAGAGATTTCACCCGATCTTTTTGCGACGGAGACAACTTGCCATAACGTTCCTGCGGAATGACATAGACATCATCGGCAATATCGAGTTGATTGCGAAGTGTTCCAATACGACCGTTGCTTTCGTTTCCCGGCGGAAACGGATTGCGAACAATCTCCCACGTTTCCGCTTCGGCTGTCGGATACTGCTCTTCACCTTGAATGTATTTGATCGTCAGTCCCGGCTTATTTCGCCAAACACTGTATCTGTCACCGAGTACGCGATATTTGTCGCCCAGCCTTTTATCCGCATACGGCGGTAGCGACAATGCCTTGAGAAGGTCAAAGGCTTCTATCGGGTCAATTTGGACGGGTGTTGCCGTTGCAAAGAGCAGGCTTTTGGTTTTCAATGTGATCTCATTCAAAAACGCCAGCAAATTATTCGGTTGTGCTCTGTGTTCATCCGGGTCTTGATTCAGATTTGTCCGCCTTGCACGGTGGGCTTCATCGAGTATCACACAGGAAAAGTTCATCAATTTCAGCAACTCCGCTGATTCCGACTTGCGGGTAATCAATCCCTGTGAGATGATTCCCACCTTGCGAGGACATTTTAATATTGCCTTCGTGCTGTCGGTAGGATAATCATAACCGTTTTCGTCTTTCCAGCAACGCCCCGTCCAAACAGCTGAGGGCATATTGAGCAGCGTCATTAACTCGTCCTGCCATTGGTACAACAGCGTCTTGGGGACGATAATCAGCACGGGCTTCTCATCGTAAAGCGCAATGAGCTTCGCCGCCATTGCCAGTTGAATGGTCTTGCCCAATCCGACCTGATCGGCGAGCAACAATCTTGCCCCGCCACTTTGCTTATGTTCGTGAAACGCACGAGTGACGAAATACTTTTGGTGTGCCCATAATCCGAACTGTTCACGGTAGATCGGTTCTTCAACAGCCACAGCGGGAATCGGATCATCGGTTGTTTCCCGCCAATCTTTGAGCGGAATCAAACGTCGTTCAGCCAGTCGTTTGACATCCTCAATCACAAATTCTGAAAGCGGGATGGTATGGGGATTATTCCAGAAAAAATCGAATTCCGCCTGCACCCATGCGACGGCATCAGGAGAATTATCCTCCCACACCATTTCGTAATTCGTGGTAAACGCGGCTTTCGTCTCATTGATGCTGCCGAGAAACGAAGTCTTACCACCGTCGATGTATGTGATCACACCCGCCTTGCCGTGCATCAACCCATAGATTTCATCGGGTAATACCCGTACTTCCATTTTGCCGGATTTCAACAGGTCGTACAGCTTTTTCAATCGCGCCATTGCCCCCGGCGTTGCGTAAACCTCCTCCGGTTTGAAATCGTTCCACTCCTGACGCATACAGAGTCTGGCGACGGCAATATCCGACGGAACAAGCCCGGAATTGCATATCACTCTGGCTTGACCTTGAATCGTTTCGATGGCCTCGCCAGCTACTTCCAATATCGATGAACAGAAATACCCGGCAATACGATCATAGCTGACCGCACCTTGCAGTTTGGCATTGAGAAATTGTTCGCCAAGTTTGTTACGGCGTGAGGAATATCGGTTCATTATCTCATCTCAAACGTGATCGTTATCCACCAACACGAAAATATGCTCGGCCATTTGAGCCGATTCACTCCAATGCGGCATATTCGCAATATTTTTCGTGTCCTTGAGGAACGCAAGCAGTTGTTTCAACATATCGCGTTTGCTCCAATAATCCGGCAGATTGTTTTTGATGTGCCACAATCCCTTTTCCGGTTTTTCGTCTTCTTTGACGGCAATATGGATCGCCGCGAGGACAAGCCGCAAGGTCGATTCCTCAAAGCCGGGAACATCCCTGACCGTCCGCATGGCAAACTCCGTCGGTGTTTTTAAGCGGCAGGTGTTCGCACGTTCGTTTTGCATAAGCTGGCCATAACTCGCGATGGCAAAACCACGTGCGTATTCCTGATACGTTGAAATTTGGTAGCTGCCGTATTTTTCGCTCTCTAAGCCCTTGATGTAAAACCGCTCGGCGGACGAAAGGTCTTTCCAAAGATAACTGTCGAAACCGGCAGGAATAATGCAGTTGTAGGCTTGAGCATTGGCACGCTTGATGAGATCGACCACCTTTGAGTTTTTCGGGTCGTTGATGGCCTTGTCGAGTTCATAATCCAGATTCATGTCGCCGATGTTGCTGTAGCTCGTCAACACCTTGAGCGACGCGGCATAAGCGGCAAGCACATAATCCGGGTCGGAAAAATTTGGGTCTTCTTTGTCGTCAAGTTGTTGCATACTTTCGATCTGGTTGACAACTTCGGCCTTGATGTCCGCATTGATTTCGTCGAGAAATGCCTCGCTTGTGCCTGTTCGTTTACGGAGAACGAGCAATACCGTCCCTTTGACATAATTGCCTTCTTTCAAGCCGCTTGCGTCGGTTTCCGTGGCGATGTTCCACGCCGCAGTAACGCGCAAACCCGCTTTCCACATAATCAAAGCAAGTTGTGCCCATACAGCCGGGTTGGAATGCGTAAACATCACCACCTGCATCCCGTCATCAGGCATGTGGTTGGTGAGGTTCGAGTAAATGTCGATCATGCTCTGTGCGAAGCCTTCGCCGCCACGCACGGCCAAAACTCGTTTACTGTCGGCGTACCAATCGGGAAATGCTTCTTTCAGTAGTCGTTTATCCCATGCGAGAAAAAACTCGGAGAGTTCGTGATAGTTTACTGCGTCGGCGTAGGGTGGGTCGGTTATCCAGATGTGGGCACTATTATCATTAGAACGGGCATCAGCTACTTTTACTTTTACTTGTCTGTTTATGCAATAAAAATTAATATTATAGAACCACACAGAGACAAATGAACAAAATCCCCTTGTCGGATAATTTAACACTGTGTTAAATGTTTGATTAATAAATGTTGATGCAACTTTTTCACTAGCTGGTGCCGAATCCCATGTACATAATTTTGAATTCCAATTATTCGATTTATTCAGACCAAGAAGTCCTGCTACAAATTGTTGCTTTATATCTTTTGAATATGTCTGCAAGAAATGAAGTAAAAGTTTGTGTGTTAATAGCTGCCTTGCATTGAACAAATGATTCCAATGTGTCCAACCGCGTTCTTTATAAAGTCGTTCAGTTTCGTCACCGCTCTCAATTTTCATACTCGGTATAAACCCCAGTTCCTGCCATTTGACAATATTTTCCGCGACAATGCGGCGCACCTTTTCCTCATTGGCAAGATCATGCTTGTTTGGGGCGCGGTAGTAACGTTCGACGCGGCTTTTGCCGTTCACACATTTTTCGTACTTGATACAGTACAGACGTTCTTGAAATACATCGTCGTTCCGTGGCTCAAATTCACTTTTCTCCCAAGAACGCAACCCATAGACAATATTGCCTTTTTCATCCCGCCTGTCGCGCCGCAGGACGGGTATGGGCGTAGTCTTATCGCAATTTGGACACAATAACCCATCGCCCGCAGTTCCATTTTCAGCCGCTTTCATTTCTGTGGCACTTGCATTCATTTTTACGCTTATATCGTAGCGGTTGCCATTCTTTTTCAATTGTGCCACGGTTTTTGTGCCTTTACCGATCACCCACGACGGAGCCATTGGTACAAGTATGCCGCATTCCGGGCATTTGACTTCGACACAGTATAAATACGAGACGGCACGATCACCATTTTCGTTGTGTTCAATACCAAGTTCGGTGATTTCCTTGTCAACGGCATCATAAACTTCCTGTTGGAATTTTTTGATTTCCGCAATCTCGTCATCACTCGCTCCGCAAATATTGATTGCCGCCCAAGTCAAAAGTCCGGCAATTGGATTCAAATCGGAAGCATAGACATCAAGCCCCATTCGCGCAGCCTCAAAAGGAATCGAACCACCGCCGCAGAAACAATCTCCGACCACGGTATTTTTACCAACGCGTCTTTCGGATAGTTGTCGCATCAAGTCTTGCAGATTGAAGGCGTGTGTGCCGAGATGATGATTGATTTCATTCCAGGCATGATCGTCGGCTGGTCGTTCAAATTGTTCCGGACGAAGACAGGTTTTGAGTTTTTCGTCATACCCCAGTTTATTGAATGCCTGCTCACCGATGCTTTTCTTCTTGTTCCTCTGCCACAATCCTTTTTCGTCCATGCTCATGATTTTCAAGAAGATTTCCATGTCGCGTATGGGGTTGTCACTCGCAGGTATAAGACAGCCGAGAATGGCTGCTCGAACAAGCACAAGCGGCTTGCGTCCCCACCATTTGCCAAGACCAGTAAGAGTTTGACCGTTGTTGGCTTTTCTCTCCTTAAAACTTTCCTTCGACAATTTCGATACGGGAAATTGTTTCTCTATAAATGCCGTTGTCATTGCCAAACTTCCTCCATGTCAAAAAGCATATTCTTTTGTCGTTCCACAACGGGGTTTTCGCACAAGGCAAAACGCAGGGCTTTTCGCCAGCCTTTTTTATCGTGCAATTCACCCGTTGCGGCATTGGTCATCGTGTAAAGCCACCAACGTTCTTCCGGCAACAACCCCTTCCAATTGCGAACGGCTGTTGAGATCATCGACGGGTCGCTGTCTTCAATCGCCCACAGCAACACCATCATTTCCTTGCCGAACAATCGCTCAACGGGTGTACCACCGACTATTGGGAATTTGCCGATTTTCAATCCTTCCTTTTTCAATCGGGCGTTGAATTCCGCCGTTAATGTGGCTTTGACTTCGTCCCATTTGTGCTTTGACAGTATTAACCGCAACTTGTCGCCGGGAACAAGCCCCTGCTCGTCCTCGTATGTCCACGACCAGCGTTCAAAGATTTGCACATTTGCCATGACACCCGCTTCTCGCGGCAAAATCAGTACGTAAAAATGGTTCTCGCTTTGAGTCGGATCAACACCGAAACCGAATGTCTGCGTTTTCATTGCTTGATGTCTCCGTTTTTCTCCAGCTTGCCGGCGTCCAGCTTGTTCATTTCCACCCATTGGTTGAACGCCGCACCGGTGGCAAAATGTATCGTCTTATATTCAAACTGAACCTCGACATCCTGGTTTGCAAACACTGAATCACGAATACGGTCAATGGTTGCTTGAAGATCGTCCATTGCCCACCCAATTTTGGCCGTTGTGATATCCACGTAATGATCGGTGTTGTTTTTGTCGCTGATTGTCACGGTAAACCGGCAAATCAAGGTTCCCGGCAATTGTTTCAATTGGGCGAACTCCTTGTAAGCCATTTCGGTATCGCCGCATTTTTTTTGTTTTTTCAACGTGTATTCCAACGGTTTTGTATTGTTGATTTTTGTCTTTGGCAATTCTGCGGCGGCTGTGATGGAGATTTTCTCTTCAAGCACCAAATACTCTTTGTAATATGCTGCGACCAAAACAAAACGGCAGTCTTTGGGAAGTACAATCTCGCCGCTGTAAATGCCACCGTTTTCCTTTGGATTGGAACCGTCCGTCGTATAGCGGATTTCGTATTTGGGATGCGATTTCAACTCCAGAACATTATGACCGTTCGCATTTTGTCGTTGTTCCCGAAGCAATGGGGCTTTTCCAAACCACTGTTTTACCTTGCCCGTGGGATGTGGATTGTCGCTTCCGTTTGTGTCATGGCAAACGAAATACGCGCAAGGTTCTTTCAATGTCAATGTCTGCTGTTGCACTTCGTTCGACGCTTTTGTCGGTTCCGCACCGAAGTCATAGTAAACCCGATCGCCACGTACAGGCTTGACCTTCAAAGTAAACTCGCCCGTCTGCTTGTTGTAGTCCATTTGTTCAATAGTCACATCGGTCGGCTCTTTTTCAAAAGGCCCTTTTTTGATGTAGTCACCGACCTCGCGCCAAACATCGCGATTGATGCACTTCTTTTTCAGTTCACCCATTTGCTTGGGGTGATACCATTGCCACGACTCTTCCGTAGCGGTGCGTTCCAAAATCTGGCTCCACGGCATCTCTTTTTGCGTGAAGATACGTGCTTCGGCTTTCTTTCGCAACGATTCAATAAAATCATCGTCCGATTTGAAATCCTCAAATTTCATGGTGTCCGTCAACGCCTTGATAATTTGCTCCTCACCGTTAAATTTGTTCGCTGCAAACTCCAATTTGAAATCTTCACGGGAAAGCCCGTTTTTCGAGGGATAATGGAGCGTAATAAATGTTTCCCGGATCGTTTGCAACAATGCGGTTGTTGCTTTGTCACGTTGACTTTCCGCTTCCTTGTGTTGCTGGTCGGTTTCGGAGATGTGTTCCGCTTTCATATTGGCAATGATTTTCTGAATGGCCGCATGTCGCTTGGCATTGACGTACAGCTTCTCCATGACGTTACGTTGTCCCGACAAAAACAACACACGATTCTTATAGGGACAGTTGGCGTAAAAACTTTGCAAATCGGGGTGAAGTCCTGCGGTGTGCGGCTCAAAGATGACGAGCGACACTTTGTCTTGCTTGATATGAATTTCATCGACGGCAGGCAGTATGTAAACTTCTTCATAGCAACTCTTCGATTTCGGAACGAAGTTGCTTTCCAAAAATTTGCGAAGTCCTTTTTTCGCATCCTCATTGGTGTAGGAATCCATCAGCGTGTTCATCTCCGCGACCATGTTTTTTGTGTTCTGGAAATAGAGCCGCCCACGATTGTCCGTTTTCAGATACCAACTCAGCGACACAAGTTCATCAAGTGCTTTTTTGAAACTGTTAAGGTCGATTCCCGGTTCGCAGAGATAACCGAGGATGTCCGATTCTGTCAGTCCCAATACACCATTGGGTGTTTCATTCAGCGACGACATGAGCAGTAACTTTGCCACATTTTGAGCATATTTTTCCTGCTTCTCATCGTTTTGTTTGTCAATGACTTCTGCAACCGCTTTACCACCTTGTGCGATGTCGTGACTGACGGCTGCTTCCAGTGAGGGTTTGATTTGCTTGATATGTGAAAGCATCCCCTGTTCGTTGAGGTTGATGTCGAAAACATTGATGAGGTGCTTTTGATCGACACTGCCGCTCTCAAAGAAACCGCGAACGACTTGACGCACCAACTTGATTAATCCGCGAGTTTGCTGGAAACCGGGATTTTCCTTGAATCGGGCATAAAGCTCCTTGATGGATGGGTGGAACGGATAGGAGTCTTTGATACCGAGGAACACCGCATCGCCCGTATAACCCGTTAAGCTGGATTTCCCCGCAGCGATAAGAGCATTTTTGTAGGCAACGGCAATGTCATTGACGGCTTGGGATTGCGACTCCGGGCATTGTTCAAACAATCGTTTGCGGAGAATGTCATAAACTTCATCACTGTTTAACGCGACGGGTTCCAGATTCAGCGCAACGCGGTTGGCTTCGTTTTCCAACTCCTTGAAACTTTCCGTCAAGTGTTGACTCCCCGATTCATACGTGGCTTTCAAATCAGAGAATACAAGGCAGACATTGGAAAGCTGGCCTTTGCCAATCGCCGTAAAAAGATTGGCAAGGGCGGTCATTGTCACTGTACAAAGGTCGGATTTACCGATTTCAATGGACTTTGCATTGACCAGATAGGGTGGTAATTCGTCCAGCAGGATCAATACACGCTGGCCTTTGAGCAAATTGACCCAGGCACTCTCACCTGGTGCTTTGAGCGGCTGATAATGTTCAGCAAAATGCTCTTTTTGACCGAGTTGCTCCGCGATGCTCCCCCATATTCCAAATTCAGCATCACTCTCGCGCCCGGAAAACGCGACCACTTGGATTTCACCGATTTTGTCGTACTGATGACCAACGATTTTCGTGCGACAGTTCCGGTTTTTGGCAAGCAAGGCAAGTGCGAGCATATTATGCGTTTTGCCGCCACCCATCGCTTGTGTCAGTTTGATGACACCTGTTTCCGATTTACTGGAAAATCGTTTGAATGCCGTATCAAAGAGTACGTCCATTCCCTGAGTCTTGAAGTTCTCGTTGAAGAACTTGTCAACATCGATCTTTCCTTCAATGAAGTCGGTGAGATTCAGGACATCATCGCGTGTCGTATCGGAAAATACGCTCTCACGCGGTTTGCACAATACGGAGATCGGCTGCATATTGGAACGGTTGGCCATGTGTGTTACCTTTGCAAAAATGTTCAAGGTGAACACAAGCGTCGCAGTATCCGACTTCAAAAAGAAAGAGGGACGCCACGTCGCTCTAGGTACGGAAAACCGCCATTTGCGCGCAAACACAAATGCACTATCCCAAATTGTTGGTCAATAGTGCTGGGAGGTTCCGCAAGTGGCCGTCGTGACGCCCCATTCGGGGCGAAACTTTCCAGGCACTGATTGTCTCAACATTTTCACCCGGAAATCCGGTTTGCGCATGAAAATGCTTTTCCTAGAGCGATAGCTTGCGGTCTAATTGTGAATCTGCCCGTTTATTCAGGACAGCATAAGTTCAAGAACCCTCAAAAATCAAAACTAATATCAATACACAATAAATCCAGTATATGATTATTGACAAGAAATTACAAGAGGTCGTTTTTGGTTAATTCGCAAAATACTGATTTCCGCAGGGAAACTTTCATTTTACTGATTAGTTGCAACAGAAAAACGTGACGTTTTCAACATGGCAATCAACCACTCTCCAACTATTCCGGCAAAAAACATCCCTCAATCAGACGGTCTGCACTTTGGGGCGAAGTGGCAAGTTGTGACGATGCGTTGATGTGGACTTTGGGTTATTGCCAATCAATTCCATTCCTCATATAATGTCACCTTATTGACGACCACCGTCTTTCTTCAGGGTATGACTTCATGAGCGAATACCAGTATTATTATTTCGAGGCCATTGACAAACCGCTGACCGATCAACAGCAAAAGGAACTCCGAAAGATTTCGACGCGGGCGCAGATCAATTCGCGGCGATTCGAGAATGAATACAACTGGGGTGATTTGAGCGGCGATGTTGAGAGTATGTTGAAAAAATATTTCGACGTTCATCTCTATTACGCCAATTGGGGAACGCGAATCATCATGTTCAAGGTTCCCGCGCAAACCGTTGATTTTTCGTTGCTCAAAGAATATGACAATGGCGAGACCGTTTGTGTGAAAACAAGCGGCAACTATGTGATTGTCGATATCACCGCCGACTGCGACGGTCCCGACGAATGGTGGGAAGAGAGTGAGAAAATCAACAAATATGTTTCGTTTCGCGACGATTTGATGGCGGGTGATTATCGTTGTTTGTACATTGCCTGGCTTGCCGGATACTATGAAGACACTCAGAAAAAGAAAACACCGCCGATTCCACCGGGAATGAAGAAGTTGACGGGAACGCTCAAGGCATTTGTCGATTTCATGTATCTGGACGAGGACACATTGACAACGGCACTCGAATCGGCAAGTGACAATGAACCGTCGTTGCCGACGCTCAAGGAAATCAAAGATTGGGTCGCCGGTCTGCC
>Ga0082212_10005860_pt1 | contig 16665 bp, 17 predicted proteins | sample TergutNt197P3_FD_71548 | JGI IMG/M metagenome (GOLD analysis project Ga0082212, IMG submission 71548) | Neocapritermes taracua P3 segment gut microbial communities from Petit-Saut dam, French Guiana - Nt197 P3 | ecosystem: Host-associated > Arthropoda: Insects > Digestive system > Gut ... | reverse complement strand
GCTTTGCTCCCACAACTCACGGCTGAGGATGATGGGACTTTTTATTTCCTGATAACCATGGCGGCGGTGTTGTTCCCGCCAGTATTGCTCCAGTTCGTTGCGGATCACCATGCCTTTGGGCAGGAAAAAAGGAAAGCCCGGTCCCTCGTCCACCATCATAAACAGCTCCAGCTCCGCGCCCAGCTTGCGGTGATCGCGTTTTTTTGCCTCTTCCAGCCTGGTCAAGTATTCGTCTAACTGCTGCTGATCCGGAAAGCTAATGGCATAGATGCGCTGGAGCATCTTATTCTTTTCGCTGCCCCGCCAATAAGCCCCGGCCAAGGATAGCAGCTTAACGGCCTTAACCGCGCCGGTGGAAGGCAGATGCGGCCCGGCACACAAATCCAGAAAATCGCCTTGGCGGTAAACGCTGATCACGGCGTCTTCAGGCAGATCATTGATCAGCTCGGTCTTGTAGTTTTCCCCCAGCCCGGCGAATAGTTGCAATGCCTGTGCCCGAGGCATTTCCTCCCGCTGATATTTCTCATTTTGCTTAACTAAGCGCTTGATCTCTTTTTCGATAGCCGTCAAATCCTCCGGCGTAAAGATGTGCTCGCTATCGAAATCGTAGTAGAACCCTTCCTTGATGGCCGGACCTATACCAAAGCGCGTATTTGGGAACAGATGCTGCACCGCCTGGGCCATGATGTGGGAGGAACTATGCCAGAACACCTGCCGCCCCTCCTCCTCGGCGAAGGAAAGTGGGAGGAGTTCGGCATCCGCGACAAGAGCCGTGGTAAGCTCGCGTAGGCTGCCGTTGATTTTCACCGCCACCGCCCCTTTAGCAAGCTCCTTGTCCCATTCCTTCAGCGCCGCCACGGCTAATGTACCCTCGGCAAACTGCAACTCCTTACCGTCTGCAAAACTTATTCTCATATGCCTTCATCCTTTCTTAAGAGCAATCAACAATAACTCATCATTCAGAACTCGCCACGCGGTCTGCGCAGCAGAGTGCCGTTCCCAGGTGGGCCGGACAGATTTTTTCTTCTACTCCGTCTGGGTCGATTTTTATAATAAATTTGCCGTTGGAATAGAGGATATTACCGGCGTCGTCGAAGGTATAATCCAATACCCCTTTGCGCACGGACTCCCAACCGCCGTTTTCCGAAAGGCGCATCAGCTCCCAGGTTTTGGGTATAAGGCCGGGATATTTATCGCCTGCTTTAGTGTTTTGCTTAAGGGTTTGCGCCGCGTTTATCAGGTTATCTTCTATGAATATTTCTTCAGCTGTTTTTTGCTGCTGCCGGGCCGGGTTGATACCGCCGGTACGCTTAGACAGGGATTCTCCGGTATAACGCTGAGAAAAAAAGTTCAGCCAAGCGAACAAGGCTTTCAAGAGGCGAAAGGGTACTAGTATGATATCCAGCGGGGAGAAAGCGCCGCTTTTTTTCGCTGCTTTGGGGCGGCGTATGCAATATATGGATTGATCCGCGGCTTGGCGGGGGTGTAGATAATCGTAAGCGGCGTCGGCGGCCACTTCACTGATCTCGCCGGAGCGCATATCCAGCCGGTTTATGACATAAGCGCTGCAGTGGAACTCCCGTTTGCGTGGGTCAAAAAAGATTCCGGCGCTGGAAAAGTAAATTGTCTGAGAATCGTAACGGGAAAAGGTCGGCATGATATCGATAGATTCCCCCTCCGTTATCAGGCGGAAATCTCCCTTTTCGCTCTCGCATAAAGCCAGATGCCGCTCCGTCGGGCCGTCGCTGACGGAAAGCGCCAGCAACCCCTGGGAGCCTTCGTAATCCAGGTGAAATATCCTCATATCGGTGCGGCGCAGGATAAAGCGGTCCGGTGATTCCGGAGTCCGGGGGTCTTTTATATATATGCCGCAGGAATCTTCCAGGGAGGCACCGTAAATAAGGGTTTCCTCATCCACCCAAAACAGGGTTTCCACCTGCGCGGTTATCTCCGTTTCCGAAATTTGCCGGGCCTGCGTCTGCATGAACGCTGCCCCCGTACCGCTGGCCTTCCATTCCTTGCGCTTATATATTTCCATGATATTGCGGCGATATTTTTCCACCGCCTCGCTGGGTAAATTAATCTCGCTCCCCTGGCGAAAGGCGTAGATTTTGCCCTGGGATAAGTAAAATACGTCCCCCATGCCCCAACCTCCTCATCTTAATATGATTATAGTAGCAGATTTTGCTTGCGCGGTCAATATTGAGAGGGTCCGGTTAGGCCAAATAATATGGTTGCCTTAGGCTTTGGCAATAGAAAACCTGCCCCAGCTCTTTTCCGCAGACGCAAGCGGAATATCCAGCGAGCATGTTTAGGGGCTTTAGCTGCCAACCGACGCTTTCCGGCGCTATAGCGCCCTTTTCCACCACAGAAAAGCTGGGAAATGAGGCCGGGAATCCCGTGCCGTTGCATTTTACCAGGCTTTCCTTAGCGCTCCAGATATCAAAAAAGCACTTTGGGCCGAATTGCTCTACCGCCGTGTATTCCAAGGGGTGATACCAGCGTTTAGCCAGGGCCAGATAATCCCGTTCCACGTGACGTTGTATATCCAGGCCCAGTGGGCGCCCGCTAAAAGCCGCAGCCCAATACCCGGCGCTGTGGGAAATGGAAAAATGCACCTGAGGGCAGCGAGGAAAATAGGGCTTGCCGCCTGGGGCCACCGCCAGGGTAAAATCCCCGGCGGTAAGCCCGCGCCACCGGCTGTAGCGGTGCGCACATTCCCTAAGCCTTTCTTGGCGCAGGGGCAAGGGACCGTTTTCTTTATATAAAAATACCGTCACATCTATATGCATCATCATGTATCATCACATCCCAGACCCGCTCTGGCGGCGCATCCCTTCCTCTTTTATCCTTGGCTCCTCTTGCCCGTTATTTCTTCCGCCTCCAGATAAAACATAGTCGTGTGAGTCAAAGCAGCCTCGTTGAAAACGCAACCGCCGCTCCCGGTTTGATGTTCCATCAGTTGATTTAGGGCGCGGCGCTTTTCCTCCACCTCCTCGAGAAAGCGTACCCGTCCCCAACCAATGATACTGGCATAGACATAACTGTAGCCGCAGGCGTTTTCGCCTACCGAGAGCTTATGATAGCCATCTATCTCGAAGCAGGCTAAATCGTTTTGAGTCAGCATATCAAGCTTTAAACCTTCCCGGGCGCTATGGAAATACAGCTTTAGCGGTTCGTTTTCTTCCCAGGTGTAGCCGAAGTTAAGGGGAACCACATAAGGCTTATCATCCACCGCCAGCCCCAGACGGCAGACCGGGCAGCCCTTGAGTATCGCCAGCAAATCCCCTTTATTGACAACCTCCCTATCCTTGCGACGCATATCGCAATCCTCCTCAGGGTGTTTTTTCTTATTTTAACAAGTATATCATAAAAATGCAGTAAAGTAAATTAAGCGGCAGTGGCCGGCTGCTAGTAAAAATACAGGTAAAAAGGCATTATGAATTGCTTTATTGCAAACGCCTTGCGCTTATGCTATAATTTGCCTAGCAAATCAGCCGGAGGAGGGTGCTTGTGCCGCAAGTAGAGAGAAGTATAGAAAAGTTTTTTTTCATTTTCCTGATAGCCAACCCGGTGCTGGATATTTTGAGCGGTGCTTATATACATGTGGGATCTAAAATATTAGGAGAGCGCCTGACCGATCTTATCACCCCCACCCTGATCATCCGCATGGTGATATTGCTGCTGTTTTTATTCTATCTTTTAAGCCTTAAGGATAAAAAAAGCATCCTCACTCTGCTGCCCATCGGTTTAGCTTGGGGGATGTCCGTGGCAGGGGAGTTTTTGTTCGCCGGTTCTTTCTCGCTCTTCACGGATATGCAGTATATGGCTAAGTTTGTTTATAATATTGCGTTTTTGCTGGTGCTATGGAGGCTAGTTTTGCGCTCGGCCTGGGATCGGGAGCAAATGCTTTCCTGGTTCAACTGGTATATCTCCCTCACGCTGCTTATACTCTCCCTTTCCATCCATATCCCATATATGCTGGGGCTGGGGTATTCTACCTATGCGGATCGTTTCGGATATTTCGGAGCGCGAGGCTTCTTTTATTCCGGCAATGATATCACGGCGGTGCTGATGATGCTGATACCCTTGGCCCTGATAAACTATTGTTCGTTGCCAACCCTTTGCCCCGGTCGCCGCATGCGCCCTGGCGACTTGTTGCCCACCGACACTCACCGCCGCCGCCATCTTTTCTACATGGCCGCCCCTGCTACCGCTCTGACCGCCCTCTTTTCTATAGCCACCAAGACCGCCTTCATAGCCTTTGGCGTGACCATGCTGGTTTTCGGATGGTATTTTTGGCGCGGTAGCAAAATAAGCAAAGATAAAGCCCACTGGCAGGCATTTATCCGCGTATGTGTGGCTTTTGCCGTCCTCTTCGCCTTTTTGAGCGCGTTCGGGCTGATCCGGGATTTAGCCGAAACCTTAGAACGCCTAAGGAAGTGGAGCATTGAAGCTACTGATATCATAACCTTTTTGGGCTCCGGCCGTATAGAGAAGATGACGGACGCCTTCATCGCCTGGAAGGGCGGCGGGCCATATGCCTGGCTCTTCGGTATCGGCCGCGGCACACGGCGCTTTATAGTGGAAATGGATGTGTGCGAAGTGTTGTTCTACTACGGCATATGCGGTGTCTTCGCCATGCTGTGGCTTTATATCAAGCTGGGGGTAGGGGTACTGAAAAGCTATATCGGCATAGGCCACGGTACGCGGCGCGTTGTTGTTGAAAAGATTGAGATCGAAGCGCCATCCTATTACGGCGTATTCGGGACATTGGCTATGCTGCGTTCATATATAAATAAGTGTTTTCCCCTTCAACGTCGGGATGCTTACACCCTAGCCTGCTTCATTTCCCTAGGACTCTCCGCCGCTTACGCGGTAATGGCCGGGCATGTGCTGTTCTCCGTAACCAGCGGATTCTACTTTGTCTTTTTGCTGATATACAGCAATTTGTATTTTGCCGGGAACAAGGAAGGGATGAGGATAGTGGGTAGGGGAGAGTGAGCAGTGAACAGCGGGCAGTTGTCATTCGTAGGGTTGTTCGGAGTAGCATGATACCATTTTTTGCCAACAAAAAAATAGTGCTGGCCAGCGCCAGCCCGCGCCGACTGGAGCTACTGCGGCAAATCGGTGTTGAGCCTATAGTCCGCCCGGTGGAGACGGCGGAAGAGCAGCGGCTGATGGGGCGTGGGCCTGCTCATTTGGTGCAGGCAAACGCGCGTCTGAAGGCGCAGGCTGCTACGGTTGGCGGCGTTGCTCACAGCAGTATTATCATCGGCGCGGATACGGTGGTGATGCTGGGCGGGCGTTTGTTTGGTAAGCCTGGTGACGTGACGGAGGCCGCCAACATGCTGCGGGCGCTTTCCGGGCAGCGGCACAGCGTACATACGGGCATCTGCCTTGTGGATACAGACAGCGGCCACAGCGTTTGCGGCAGCAACCGCACCTTGGTACGCTTCGCCGAATTGAGCGAGGAAGAAATCGTGTGCTACGTAGCTTCTGGCGAACCGCTGGATAAAGCCGGGGCCTATGGCATACAGGGCAAAGGAGGGCTGTTTGTGGAGAGCATCAGCGGGGATTATGGTACGGTGGTTGGGTTATCGCTGCCTTTGTTGGCAAGGTTGGCGCGGGAATTGGAGAATCTTAGTTGCCGTTGATAGCGGCCATCGCTTGCAATCGCTGTACAATCCATTTGTCTCTCCTTTTACGCTGCCTTAGATACGGCAGTTTTTTACTATGCTGATCCATGTGGTATTTGCAGCTTGGTATCTTATTTATACAGGTCAGTCCAAATCACTTGATATGCCTGTCATTTATAGATATACTGTGCTTGTAGCCACATATACGGGAGGTGAGGCAGTGAAAATCACGATACAGGAAAACGCGTCGCAAGACGAGCCGGAAATTGTCATACATTGCAAGAAAATCGACGAGCAGGTGTCGGAAGCGGTCTCCGCATTATCAAACCTCGACAAAAAATTGACCGGAGTAAAAGACGGCAAGATATTCGTGCTTTATTCGCCCGACATTTTTTACTTCGAATCCGTCGACAAAAAAACCTTTGCTTATACCCAATCGGAGGTCTATGAGGTTTCACTGCGGCTGTACGAATTGGAGGAATGCCTCCCACGCGCTTTCTTTCGCGCTTCAAAATCCACCGTAATCAATATATCAAAAATCAAGTCTATCATGCCAAATTTCAGCGGTAGATTGGAAGTTACTCTTATCACTGGCGAAAGGCTGATAGTTTCTCGCCAATACGCAAACATCCTGAAAACTAAATTAGGATTAGGCTCTTATCCATAAGATTTTGCGCAAAATGGCAAAAGTTTTACCAGCGTATTTCTGCTCCAATATAAACTCAAGACTCAATACTCAAGACTCCGGTTTATCCGGGTTAGGAGGCTGATTATGAAAAAATTCATGCAACTCGTCGCCGCAGTCAAGGCTGTAGCGTCACTGGCTTTTACCGCGCAAATAATGCTGGCGACAGTAGTATCGATGCTTTTTGGCAGGGGCGGCATACCAATAAGCTATATCTGGCAAATGATATTCCTCGCGCTTTTTTATGGCTGCTTGCAGCTTATAGCATTCTCTGAAAACTACTTTAAGCAGGCGAAAACAGCGGGCCGCATCATGTTTCTCGGAGCGTCGATGTTTACGGTGCTTGCGCTTTTCGCAATCATATTTAAGTGGTTCCTCATACAAAACCTGCTGAACTGGCTTATTTTTACCGGGCTTTATGCCGCCGTCTTTTTGATCGCTGTGTTTGCTTTGCGTACGGTATTCCGCTTAAGCGGTATTAAGTATGACCGTATGCTTGCAGCTTATAAAGCTAACCATAATAATGGGTGATTCTTGGGAATTGCCTTTACAATAGAATTACATCTTATGTTTATCTACTCTTTGCATAGGTTTCCGTGAAACATTGAATGTTTCACGGGCAGGTGACGCCACTATATATTGTGGTTGCGTACTACATGTTGTGGTGGCTGTGAAACATTCATGTTTCACGGCCATCACATCATTAGCTATTGACAAAGATTATGAAAATATGATAATTTTTACTTGAATTATGCAAAGGAGATGAGAAAATGACATTTTTGAAAAACAATAAGGTTGCTTTTATCCAATTAGGTGTTTGGTTGCTATTGTTAGGTCTTAATGTTCTTATCGGTAAGTTTGAATTCGGCTATGTCTTCTATAATTCTATCCAAAGCCTTTTTGCTCGCTACGGTTTTCTGGCTCTGGCGATGATCGCTACTGTCAAAACAAGCGCGGGCTTAAACTTTGGTTTGCCTATAGGCTATTTATGCGGCCATACTGCTGTTATTTTTGCAACAGCCAGGGATTTAGCAGGGATTGGCTGGTTGCTGATGTCTCTCGCTATAGCACTGGTTTCTGCCTCCATAGTTGGTTTTTGTTATGGCAAACTTATAACCAAGATCAAAGGCTCAGGCGGTACAAATGTGATGCTGACTTTTTTTATGGGTATAGCGGTTGCTCCTATTATGAATTTTATTTATTTGATTTTGAGATTCAAGAACTCGGAGGTAATGCTTCCACGGGGTATAGGGCTTAGAAATCAGATTATGCTCCCTGGAGGGATAATTGGTAATTTTCTAAGTTTCAAAGTGGGTAGTATCACTATGCCGGTTGGCTTGATATTGATTTTTGCGGTAGTAAGCTTTATTGTTTGGTATTTCTTGCTGCGTGAGAAGAGGGTGGCTGTAACTGTAGACAGGAGTAAATATACGGTAATTGCCGCTATGATCTCTACCGCAATAGGTGCTATAGCCGCTATCATTTATGCTCAAAATACAGGAATTATCATTACTTACAGTGCTTCAGCCCATACCCTACATATTGCCACCGCTGTTTTACTGGGCGGTGCAACGCTGAAAAAAGCCGGTATCCGCCAGGCAATTATGGGGGTTTTGTTATTTTCTGCTTTGAGTATGTTTTTAGGTATGCCCTTGATACAGTTGATTGGCAATCAAGAGTTAAGAGGGTACATGCAGGTGGCAATAATCTATCTTATTCCTGTTTGTGCTTTGCTTAGGTTGCTGTGGTGGCGTAAAGTTGACGGAGAAATATAAGGAAAAAGGGGTTAAAAAGATGGCATTTTTTAAAAATAATAAAGCTGCTTTTATTCAAATAGGCGTATGGCTGCTGCTGTGGATTCTTGTTCTTATAATTGGATCATTATCAGGTATGAATGTTAGCTTTATTTTCGATTATTCCGTACATTGGGTTACCATGTTCCTTTTATTTGCTCTGGCTATGATAACTACCATTAAAGTGGATGCAGGTCCCAATTTGGCTTTGCTGATAGGTGTGATTTGCGGTTCTTTGGCTATGGTATGCGCAATACAGTTTAATTTTGAGGGGTTTTTGTGGCTTATGATGTCCTTGGTTATGGCTATTTCACTGGCTGTAATAGTTGGTTTTGGTTACGGTCTGTTGCTGAAAAAGATGAAAGGTTCTGTCGGCGCGAGTATGCTGTTAAATTATATCTTGGGTCTTGCGTCTGCAGCTGTTTTGGTTTTACTGTGTTATATATTGCCTTTTAATAATCCATTAATAATATATGCATATGGGGGGGAAGGGCTTAAGCCTCAGATTGCATTGTATTCAGTTAAGGCCGGGCAAATTCTCGATAACTTCCTTGCCATTCATATAGGCCCGGTTGTCAGTATTCCGCTTGGTTTAGTATTGGTTTTAACGGTAATTTGCATGTTATACTGGCATTTCTTTTGGCATAAGGGTGCTTCTGCTGCCGATATTCAGACGAAACCGACGGCGGCAACGACCGTAAATGGCAGGGATTGTACTATCGCCGGTATAGTCTCCACCGTTTTGGGTGCGGTAGGCGCTATAATCTATGCCCAAAGCTATAGTTTTGTGCAGCTTTACAATAGTGTTACAAATTATACCGTGTTTATTTTGGCCGCTATTTTCTTAGGCGGTGTTACGGTGAAAAAGGCGGGCATGCGCCAGGTTATTACGGGCATGTTATTATATTCCGGTTGGTTGGCTTTACGTCGGGCTATAGATGGATTTTTCAATGAAGATTTCTTTAGCGATATATGGTCAATTGTGACCTACGGTATCATTATCTTTGTTTTGATTAAGGAAGTTTGGCGGCGTAAAGCGGATAAAAAACCGGAGCTTGAAATATCGCCTGCGGAAGCGCCGGTACATAATGATTCCTTGGTTGATTCTCGGGAATTGCCTCCGCAATAGAATTACATCTTATTTTCATCCCAATATCTCCACAAACCCTTCGTCTCCGTTCAGACGGATACGCGCGCCGTCCGGGATCAAGCGCGTCGCGTTCACTACCCCGACCACACAAGGCAGACCGTATTCCCGCGTAATTACCGCGCCATGTGTCATCATGCCGCCTACTTCTGTAATAAGCCCCGCGATAGAAACAAACAAAGGCGTCCAGCTTGGGTCAGTAAACTTTGTGATAAGGATGTCGCCCTTTAATATATTTGCCTCCTCCATTTTTTCCACCACCCGCGCGCGTCCTTCCATAATTCCGCTCGAAACACCCAGCCCCGCTAAAGCTCCTGCGGGAATATTGATACTGTAATTTCCGCTCGGCACTTCGCCGTCTGAAAAAATGACCCGCGGCGGTGTCAATGTTGCGAAAGCCGCGTACTCTTTTTTTCGGGCGAAAATCACCTCTTTATTTACCTTGCCCGTTCGTACAGCTTCACGTAATTCATCAAAATAGAGGTAATACCCATCTTCCGGCCGATCGATAACCACCTGGTCAGCCAGTTTGATTAGCTCCCGCATAATCGAACGCTTGTAAATATCGTATCGCGCTATCCAGAAATATTTTGGGTATTCCCTAATACCTGCGAATGTGCGAAATACATTGATTTTATGCTGAAGCTTATGCGCCTTTTTTGTTCCGTGTTTTTCGCGCATTGCCTGAATGAGCTGCTCGGCCAGGTCAAGCGATTGCTTGCGTCCTTGTTCAAACAGCGTTTGAGCGTGATTATCGGCTAGATGCTTGATGTTGTTGACAAACGCGGGTAAAAGCTGTTTCGGCTCTTCCCAAAACCTCGGTTTGGTAATGTCGATTTCACCCGGACAGCGCATGCCAAATTCATCCATAAACCCGTTCCAGGCGGCGATGAGCTCCTTTTCGCCGACACTGACCATCGACTGGGTTTGCCCGATCTTGGCGGAGGTTTCGGGATCGCGGCGCGCCACATCAGCAATTTTGCCAAGCGCCAGCCCCATTTGCGAGGTAATATTATGGTCAAGGGAAAGCGATAGCCGGTTGATGATATTCTTTTCACCAAGTAATTCCTCGCCCGCTTTATTGATAGCGCCCTGAACAAATTGCGCCGCCATGATCATTCCGAACCCCAGCGGGTCGAAAGCAACCTCGTTATATAAAACTTTTTGATCTTTTTCGATCAAATCAAGCGACGCCTCCCCGTGAAGCGGTTCCAACTGCGATTTAATTATAGAAAGGCTTTTTCGTTGCTTTTCAAGATATACCTCAATATCATTAATATCGCCCCGCCGATAGATTTTATAAGCGGATCTTAGTATCGGAAGTAAAAACGCCGCCGTGCCAAAGCTGCCTTTGCCCTTTGGAATCGTTTTCAGATAGTCCTTGCGCCCTACAACATCTTTTAAGGCGCTTTCCATCAAAGGGTCGAGGTTAGCGGCTTTTTGGAAGACCATTTTTCTGCCATATAAGCCTTTTATGTCATGCGTAATGTCAATATAAAGCCGCCCGCCCACTTCCTTGAGGGCGAAATCCGCCAGCAGCTTTGAAAAGGATACTCCCAGCGGCAGCATAACATCTGTCATCATCTGCATATGGGCGAACGACATATAGCACCTTTTAAAACCATCACAACTATCCGGAGCGGGATATAATGTTGTGATAGGCCGCGCTTGCACAATGTAAAATTGCCCGTTATAATAACACCATTCTATATCTTGCGCTTGTCCGTAAACGCTTTCGATCGTTTTCCCTATCTGAACAAGAGCCTTTATCTGCGATTGCTCAAGCGGCGGCGCGGCGTTACCCTCCTGACGCAAGCTGCCATTTTTGATATGCCACGTTACAGGAGTTTTGCGCCCCGACACCAAATCCTCGCCTAATCCCTCGACAGCTTCCACAACCACGGTATATCTGTCCGAGGACATGGGGTCAGCCGTGAACATTACGCCGGATACTTGCGACGGTATCATACGTTGTACTATCACGGCCATTGAAATATCGGCCTCGTTGAATAGATTTTTCCTGCGGTATGCAATAGCCCTTTCATTATAGAGCGAAGCGAAGCAGGCGATGATCGCAGATTTGATATTGTCGTAGCCTTGCACATTCAAAAAGGAATCTTGCTGCCCTGCAAAGGAAGCGCCCGGTAAATCTTCTGCCGTGGCGGAAGAGCGGACGGCAACAGTGGCATTGTCACCCAGCGCGGCATAGGCTGATTCGATCACTTCCCACGCCTCGTCGGGCAACTCGGTTCCCACGATAGCCTGTTTGATGTCTGTCTTGCCCTTTTTCACCACGGGCAGGATGTATTCCTTGAAAAAATCCGTGGTGATGATAAACCCCTCCGGCACATTGATCCCGTCAATACCAGTTAGTTTGCTTAAGCTGGCTCCTTTACCGCCCGCGAAAAGTAAGTTTTGCATGGACGGGTCGGAAATGCCGACGATTTTATTTTGCATGATAAAAGCCTCCTCGCAATTTAACGTTGATTCTACTGCAAAAACTTCATATTTGTCATTCTGAGCGAAGCGAAGAATCTTCTGCGCATTGAGGTACAGGCAATTCGAGATTCTTCAGTCGCTAAAGCTCCTTCAGAATGACATAAAAAGGCTTTTTGAAGTGGAATCAACGTTTCAATACAGCATACTCAATAAAAGCCGAGAGTTCTCGTATAACCGTTTCTTTGTCTCTCATATTATTTTCCATCAGGTCGATCGTCGCCTGTTTGATTATCGCGGATATGAAAGTGGCCGCAAGTGATATATCTACGCTTTCGCGCAGCTCGCCTGTTTTGCGCGCGTGGGTTAAAAGATTGATGTAAATATCTGTTGCTTCCGGCTGATACTTTTCCATAAATTCCAGCACAAAAGGACGCTGCATAGTAGAAAAATCTTCACCCAGTTTAAATATTTTGGGATCTCCCGCAGAAAATTCAAGCCCCAGGCGGAATATTTCTTTCAGGTTGAAAGAAAACGTGTTTTCTTCATAATTTTTCAAAACAGGCTCGATAACTTGAAGTTTCTTTTTAAAAAGAGTGTCGATCAGGTGAAAATACAAATCCTTTTTATCCTCAAAATACTGATAAAAGCTGCCTTTGGCAATTTTACTCTGCTCCACGATACGATTCATATTCGATGCGTCAAATCCGTACCTGGCAAATTCGTCCAGCGCTGCCTGCACGATCAGGCGGCGTTTTTGTTCCGGCAAATTGAAAAATGTTTTTTTAGGTATGGCAATCATCCCCTTATACTATAATGACCTTAAAGTCATGTGACTTTAAGGTCATTATAGCGTGATTTATCTCTTCTGTCAAGAGCAATACTAAATTTAATTTGGCACGCCCATCATATCCTGTGCTTGTATGCTATATATTGTGGTATCCGTGAAACATTTTATGTTTCACGGACAGGTAACACCACTATATATTGTGTTTGCATAATACATGTAGTGGTGTCCGTGAAACATTTTATGTTTCACGGACACCTGCGGGTAAGGTTGCCTACACTATCATTTGGCACACTCATATCAGGCAGATCAATCGGCAAAATTGCTTGCCCAGGCGGGGAGTTTTTTCATCATGGATAAGGCGGCGCTTTCGGCGGCTTCAGTGGCTAAGCCTTGCGTCTTGACGATGAAAGCGGTCATGCTGGCTTTCTTTTCCTCAAATGAGTGCATAGAGCCGTCTTCATTGGCGCAATGGACACAATAATCCTTGCTCTCGTCTCCCAGCGCGAAATCGGCTTTTTCCTTCATGGGCATACCACAGGCGATACAGGTTTTCATGCTCCCAACCTCCTAAAATTTTATCGTTTTATTAACGCCATAAAACATTCTATCAGGGTGTTTTTATAACGTACTAAAACCGAACCTTGCGGCGCGAACAATTCGCCGTTTTGCAGATAATAATGGATCAAACCAAGCCAGGTATTAAACAGCATATAAAAGGGGATATCCTTGATTTTTCCTGTAGCTATCTCCTGCTCCAAAGCCTGTAAAAAATGAATAGACAGCGTAGATTGGATGGCGATAAAAGTGTTTTTCGCTTCTTTCGGCAGGTAAACCGCCTCGCTTGTTAAACGTTTATAAAAGGCTTCGTGTTTTATCAGCACATCGATGTGCATAGCCAACAATTCTTCTATACCGCTTGACGCGGATAATAAGTGTAGTTCTGCGGTCATATCCTGTGCAAAAGAATCCAACAAGCACAGCAATAGATCTTCCACAGTGGGAAAGTGAACGAAGACAGAGCCGTGAGATACTTGAGCCTCGGCGGCAATAGCCGTAGTAGGCGTTGAAAATCCCTGCTCGGAATATACTTTTGTAGCGGCGGCAATGATTTTCTCTCGTGTCTGCTCTTTTTGTTGCTTGCGTATACCGGCCATTGGATGACCTCCAAGTCAATGAGTTCATACTCATTATATGCGATTGGCGGCAGTTTGTCAAGAAGAATTTTATGATTTATCTCTGTAACCGAAAATAAAGATAGTACGATATTCGTAGTAAATATAGTACGAGATTCGTAATACGCCTTGTTCACGGGTTTTACAAGAAAAACTGATAGATTGAACTTTCAACCCACAGCAAGTTTCATGTTGGGTGAGAGTGTGAAATTCAGCTTTAAGAGGATTTAATATATTAAAATAGAAGTAAGATGTATTTGCGTGTGTTTTAATAGCGGAGGGTTGTTATGTTAATATGTTAAATCATATGCAGGATTATTATAGCGCGGAGTCGAGGATATAACCGAAACCGAACTTTTCGCTGGCTTGGAGGTCAAAAAAATGATGAAGATCATGAGGTTTCTTATTGTTTTTTCAGGTATTTTGCTGGCAATTTTATTGCTGGCGGCTTGTGGTAACCAGGTGGAAATACCTGATAATGAACCACATGAAGCGGAGCTTGAAGTAATTTCTGAAGCAATCCCCAAAGCAGAAAACGGGGTAATAGAAAAGGTAGTTATGCAAAGCTCCGCATTAGGAAAAGAGATGGTTTCCATGGTTTGTCTGCCTCCAGGTTACGACCCCAGCATCCAATATCCAGTACTGTATTTTTTACCAGGCTATGGAATAGAATCGGCGGAAGCTATGATCTACAGCTATGACATAGCCAAAACCGCTGACAGACTAATAAGAGAGAATCAAATTTACCCCATGATCATCGTTGCTCTGGGAGCAGATAACAGCTTTGGCTTAAACTCTGCCGCTGAAAGTAATGTGGTATGGATAGATGGAGAGAAACATCATGAAGGTATGTATGAGGATTATATCATTCATGAAGCGATCCCTTATGTAGATGAACATTTCAGCACCGACCCCACAAGGAACGGGCGCTATATTGGCGGTTATTCAATGGGTGGGTATGCGGCGATGCACCTGGCATTTAGTCATCCTGATATGTTTGCGAAGGTTGGCGGGCACAGCCCAACTGTGATAGATTCGGAGTGGCTTGATCTTCCGGAGCCTTCGGGGCTTGTTAAATGGCTTTACCCTGATAAAGAAGCCTATTACGAAAGAGACCCCATTCAGCTTGCTAAGGCAAATGATTTGAGCGGACTTTCCGTTTGTGTGGATGGCGAGGCATTTGATGAGGAAATGATTGCAGAAATCCTTGAAGAGACAGGAATGGTTCTTGGTCACATAGTAGAAATGCTATATGAGGTATTATCTGATGAAGGAATAGAAGTGGAGTTCCATTTATATCCCGGACAGCACAGTAATATTCAGTGCAAAAAAAATATGGAAAAATACTTAATTTTTTATGGTACGGAAAGAGGTAAATAATGCTGTAATTCTGTGGTGCTAAATTTATATGGTTATTGTATTCCTAAAGGATGTTTTTCTGACAATAGTCGCGAAGTTCCGGTATTCTGTCTGTAATGGTGGCCAAAAGTATTTCTAAATCAAAATCACCATAGTGATGTGCTGCGATATTACGCATATTTTTTATATCCTGCCAAGGGATATCGGCATGGGAATTCCCTATTATCTTTCATACAATACCACTTCCTCATTTCTAATGGCTTCCAGAAACTCTTTACTTAAGGCCCCGGTAGTCAGTACATCTACACGCAAACCCAAACCTTCTTCCAACTCGCGCTGAAAACCGGCAAGCATAAAATAATCCCTAATGGCGCCTTTATCTATGCGCAAATCTATATCGCTATCCGGGTCTGCTTCGTTTCTGGCGTATGAACCAAACAGAGAAACCCGTTCTACGTCATAAGACTGGGCAATAGGAAATACTATGTTTTTAATTTTTTCCAGCATATAAACGCTCTGCATGCCATATCACCAGCCTTTCTTTAGAAAAAATAATATACAACTAAAACTCTGCACATAAAAATGTTTAATAATACCTGGTAAAGTAGCCGTTTTGATTATAAAACCATGGCAAATTTTCATAGCTATTATTAACAGATGTTTTTTTGACAATAATCGTGAAGCTTCGGTATTCTGTCTGTAAAAAAAATTTTGCGATTATAATCCCTGCTGGGCTGGGCGGGTTAATGATGGTTCGAGTGCAATGTAGTCTTCGAGTTCGCGCAAAACACCTTGCGTTCCTGTGAGGTGAAATGGTTCATAACCATCGCGCAAGAAACCTAATATATCACACTCATCATCGAGTTTGATGAACTCCTGCGGAGTGATGCCGTGTTTACGGATATAGAGGTTTGATATTTGTATTTGCAGATAGGCAACTTGGTCGAGATTTTTATAAACCATTGCACCCTCCCTATACTTCCAGCTAGCGTTCCCAGTCTCCACGCTGTTCGGCTTCGTACAAATAGAAAATATATTCCATGCTTTCAAAGTGTAAATATGATTCAGGGTCTAACAGTAAGCCATAAGTTTCCGTACCCATCAGTTTGCGGATTGCTGCTGTAGGCGTGATATTTTCTTGCCTTGCTATCATATGCGCCACCCGCGTGGCGAGAATATCTTGATGCTGTACTACACTTTTGCTCTCTACGTTCATCGTACAACGCACCTCCCCGTAAACTCGAGCAAGTTGGCGGCACGTTGTGTTCCAAAAAAAATCTGACGGGGGAAGTTATACGGTTCTAAGAACTCAATCAAAATTTCCATCGCGCGTTCGCTTCCAACATCACCGTAACCCTCATTAAGATATGGGCAACACCCCCCATCGATATTATACGCCTTGTTCATGGGTTTTACAAGAAAAACTGCAGGCTTGAGCTTTCAACCTACAGTGAGTTTATCAAAGGCATTTGCCCGCTTTGCCAAAAGATTTCATTTGCAAGCTCACGCTTGCAAATAGGGCGATTTTGTGTTGAAATGAATTTCGGAGGTGGTTTTATGCTAACAAAATCAAAAACAAAAACCGCGAGCATAAATGTACGTCTTTATCCGGAAATAAAAGAACAGGCGGAAAACGTATTTGCA
>Ga0082212_10005859_pt1 | contig 16666 bp, 14 predicted proteins | sample TergutNt197P3_FD_71548 | JGI IMG/M metagenome (GOLD analysis project Ga0082212, IMG submission 71548) | Neocapritermes taracua P3 segment gut microbial communities from Petit-Saut dam, French Guiana - Nt197 P3 | ecosystem: Host-associated > Arthropoda: Insects > Digestive system > Gut ... | reverse complement strand
CGAAAAAAACACTCTCAACAAATCGGTCAAAGCGGGCGACGATCTTTATGATGCGGCCATGCTTTTCAACTACAATGCGCCGAGCGTCATGTCCGCCGACCTGCTTCTCGACACGAGCAAGCTGACATATGTAAATTGGGACAAACCGTGGTGGGATTCCTCAATAAGGGCGATATCAATGGTCGGCAAAAACTTTTTTCTCGCCGGGGACATAATGATATTGGACAAAGAAGCCATCAACGTCCTGTTTTTCAACAAAAAACTGATGGCGGACAGCAGCATGGAGCTTCCGTATCAGTCGGTATTGGACGGGAAATGGACGTTTGACAAATTCAACAGCTACATCAAGGATTTTGCGAAGGATCTAAACGGCGACGGAAAAATAGGCAAAGAAGACATGTTAGGCCTTTATATCATGAGCGACACATTTCACGCATTTTATGTCAGCGGGGGCGGGCTTTTGGCAGAAAACGACAATAACGGCATACCCCAGCCGACATTCAGTTCGGCGCAGAGCATCTCGCTCATGGATGTGATAGCCGACGTCCTTTACGGAAAAGAATATGTCACAAATTTTCATACAAACCAGTGGGGCTCGGAATGGGATATGTATGCCTCGTTCGCCGAAGGCAGAATGCTCACCATGTGGGGGCGTCTGTATGTCCTCGACTCGCTCAGGAACATGGACGACGATTTCGGGATACTGCCGCTGCCCAAATACAGCGAGTCCCAGGAAAGATATTACAGCGACGTGAATTCCTATTCAGGATACATGATAGCAATCCCCAAAACCGCGTCGGATCCCGAAAGGACGAGCGTGATACTCGAAGCGCTCGCGGCTGAAAGCAGATATACCCTGCTTCCGTCGTATTATGACATCACCCTGCAGAGAAAATACACCCGCGACGAAGAATCGGGGGCAATGCTCGACATACTGTTCAGCACTACGGTGTACGATTCCGGCTCGGCGTACAATTTCGCGGGCATATGGGGCGAAATGTCCGGCTTATGCAGCAAGGAAGACAGGAATTTCGCTTCGTGGTGCGAAAAACACGAACCCAAAGTGAGCCAGGCAATAGACAAAATGGTCGCGCAGGTCGAAGCCATGGAGTGAAGGTAAAAAATATGCCAAAAAAACACATATTGGCTGTTGCAGTGCTGCTTGCCGCATTGATGATCGGAATTTGCGGATGCGCCGGAAGGCGCTATTCGTTAGCCGCCTTGAAAGAGGGCGGATTGGGGTACATGGAGCAAAAATACGGCGAAGAGTTCACGTATATAGAAGCGTGTTATTCAGGATCGAATTTCTCCATCAGAATCACCGGAATAAAGGTTTCGTGCGAGAGTTTGCCGGATAAGGAAATTTACGTTGCGATCATGCAAGAAGAAAACTTGAAATACCGCGACAATTACATGGATTATTATTTTGCGCCGCAGACGGAGGATTACATCGTGGGCATCGCAAAAAATTATTTTGACGACATCGATTTCAGCTTGCGCATTTCACAGTCTCAAGCCACTGGCGCAATGGATCTGACGACTACGTTCGAAAAATATATCTCAAGCGAATACTTTTATGTAGATGGCAAAATGGAAATCGGCGCATCGGACGAAAAAACCATTCGCAAATTTGCAGACGACCTTTTGGGGCGCGGGTTCCATTTTTCGCTTACAATAGACATACCTTCGCTCTATGAAAAGTATGATGCCACATATTATAGGTACAATGACGAATTTTCTTTTGACAGGCGCGATTATGCCAAAAAAATCAACAAATACGAAATCGAACTCGTTTTTTGGACTTTTCACGCTCTTATCGATCCCTCCGGCCCGCTGCCGTACACAGAGGATTTTGAAGGCGGGACTTTTGACTATGTTTGGGACATCGCCCCCTGTTACAAATGGAAACTAATTGACGACGGCGGCGATAAGAGACTGATGTGCTACGATCTGAAACAAGATGGGAGAATTTATGAAAATCCCGTGTTTAGCTTGGTGATAGGCGACAAAACCTGGGAGAGCTATGTTTTTTCGTTCGACTGCAAGATACCGGATGAGTCTTTTGCGACGTTTTCGCCCTTTGTCGACACGAACACGGATTATTCAATGCCCGATTTTGCCGATAACAGGGATATATGGGGATTGCGGCTGGACTATGAAGGGGTTCTTTTGTACCAGACGGATTCAGGGCATGGAACGCATTACATAGGGGAAGGCTCCGACGCGCGCGACGAGGCGGGCAGCGCAAAGACGAAGCCCATCGACGGATTCGTTGCCGGCCAATGGAACCATATAGAGCTTTTTCCCGTGGGGCTGGAGGTGCAGATGAAGGTAAACGGAGCGAACATAGGCAAGGTGGCCGAAATACACGAAGGCATATCCGGCCGCGTGGCGATCGGCGGCGGAGTTGGGTGCATGTTCGACAATTTGTCCGTTGAGGAAATCGATTCTTGATCGGATTTCCGGCTAAATGCAGAAAACCGCATACAACGGAACCGATTTAATGTTATTCTCGAAGCCGAAATTTTTCGACGATATGCGGATAGAATATGAAGGTTTATATTTTTCTGTAAATAAGCCAAGGCTTTTTGACTTTGTGCGCACGCCTTTTTTCACTTCGATGGGAATAATATCGTTGTCTTTTTGCAAAATAAAATCCACTTCCGCAATGCCGTTGCTGGTCCAATAATACAATCCGTAGTTTTTTGCCTCAAGGGACTGGGCGACGTAATTTTCGCTGACCGCTCCCAAAAAGGTATTTTCAATGAAACCCGACGCGAGGACGACTTGCTGTGAAATTCCGCTTTTCATCGTCAGCAGTCCGACATCGCCCATATATAATTTGAAATTGGACAAATCGTCGTAAACTGCAATCGGCATAAAGCCGTGTTCGGCCCGGGCGCATTTCAAGACGATTCCTGCAAATTGCAGCCAATCGACAGCCGCGCCGAATATCGCCGCCGTGCCGCCTTTTTGAGCTAATTTATACTGAAACTTTTTGTTGTCTTTCGCAAGCTGCGCGGGTATCGAGTTATACGCCGCGCGGATTTTTACGCTTTCTCCGGTTGAAGCGTACTTTGCCATGTCCGCTATGTAATCGCTGATTATTTTGCCCTGAACCTCGGGAATGCGAATTAGGCTTTTGGCATGCAAATATTCAAGGATCGCGCCGGGCATACCGCCTATAATCAAATAAAGTCTGTATAAATCCAAGGCTTTTTCATGCAAAGCGGCGGGCAGCGCTTCGTTGGAATCAAATGAAGCTTTTATGTGTTCGCAAAGCCGGGTCTCTCCGAACGCCCAAAGAAATTCCTCAAGATCAAATGGAAATAGCGTCAAAGAGTCCACTTTCCCGACCGGAAACGAATAGGTGTCCCTATTAATCGCGACGCCGAGCAAACTGCCGGCGCAGGCTATATGGTATTCCGGAGCTTTTTCGTTAAAATATTTCAAAGAAGTCAGCGCCCGTTCGCAAGACTGGATTTCGTCTAATATAACGAGCGTATCCCCCGGAATTATTCTTTCATTTGCTTCCGTTTCTAAAAACCGTATAATTCGTTCAGGTTCGATATTTTCGTTAAAATAGGAACTGACTGCCGCGTTTGTTTCGAGATTGATATACGCGACGTTTTTATAATTTTCGACTCCGAACTCCCGTAAAACGTGAGTTTTCCCGACTTGTCTCGCCCCGTACAGCAAGAGCGGCATACGGGCGCGGCTGAGAGATCCCTTTTTCCATAACAATAACTTTTCGCTGATTTTTCGTTTCAAAAAACCACCTCCCGGTTATTATTATAGTACAAAGCAATTTATATGTCAATAAAAATCAAAAATTTTTGATTTTTTATAACATAAAAATCAATTCGTTGCGTTTTCTATTTGTCGGCATTGTCGGATTTCAGCGTATATGCCACCCCTTTTGGAACAGCGACCGAATCGATTGCCACTTGTCCGTTCTCCTTGTGCCATGCCACCTCGATTGCGCCAAGCGGGTGCGGGAACGCGCCCCTCGCCCATTCGAGGCTTCCGGGCTTTATGTCGATTATGACATTGTCGAATCCGGTGGTCGCGTCAAAATTCACGCCTAACACATGCCTCGACAGAACGTATGTCGGGTTCGCCCCCCAGGCGTGGCAGCGGCTGTCGCGCAGGTTGAAATGCTCGGTAGTCGTTTTCAGCCCCTGCGCAAGCATCCAACCCCAGCCCTCTTTCATGCAGCTTTCGGCGACTTCCGCCAGCCCGGATTTATACAGTATGTCGAGAAAATAATGGCCGTAAGGCGGATTGAACGCATAGCCGTCTTTCGGGTCGTACCCGTTGTCAAAAAATGGCAGTATCAGTTTTTTGAGGTTTTCTTTCAGCGCCGGCATGATTTCGTCCGGCACCGCGCCGGCGATCAGCGGATACAGCGAAGCGTGCACCGTATAGTGCTCCATATCGGTATTGTCCGAAAAGGCGCTTTTTTCGCCGTCCCAGAATGCCGCCGGTATGGATTTTTCCAAGGCAGCTATGCGCCCCCTCATGTCCCGGATCCCATCCGTCTCGCCGATCTCGCCCGCCAAAAACACCGCGTCGCGCAAAGCGAGCAGGTACAGGCTCGAAAACATGCAGTTTGTCCCGGTTTGCACGGCGTTGCCGGAGCGCGGAACCCTCCCGGCAGGTTTTTCGCCTTTTTTCTGCTGCTTTTCCACGCAAAGCAGCCCATCTTCGCGTTCGTCTGATATTTTGGTGAATGCGCCGATATTTTCCATGATAGGCCGCCACCATTTCGCTATGAATTCCCGGTCGCCGGTATATCTATAGTAGCTGCAAAACATATCGACGATAAACAGCGAAAAGAACTTTATTATATAGTCGCCCGTGTTCGGATAGAGCCCTTTCAGCATCCCGCTGGGGTGGCTCGCCTGAGCGTAAAGCTCCATGCAGCGTTTCATCAGCTTGTGGTCGCCGAAACACGCCAAATTCGAGTGGTACTGGCTCTGCGTGTCCAGCGCGTAGAGGCCGCGCTCGCGGTCCACGCAGTCCACATATGCGTCTTCCATGTTGACCGCCTGCGAAACCGCCCCCATTTCCCATATGCGGCCAAGCAGCGCGTCGGAGCATTCGAACCTGCCTATGCGCGAAACCGGGTAATGCGCCGACAGGAACTCCATTTTGTCAATTGCGACATCTCCGGAAGCGCCGCGCACGCAGAGCGCCAAATACGCGAACCCCCTGGGCTGTATCGGCATCCAGTCCAATTTGTCGCGGCCGCAAACGAGCCTGTCGCCAAGCGGCACCCAGGAAAATTCATTGACGTGGCTGCCGTCGCCGCTCAAGCGGTCGGAGTACAATAAGTCGATTGTCGCGCCGTTTGCGCCACTCAAAGAAAGCTTCGGGAAAACGAGGCGCATTTGGCCCATGTCGAACAAAACGGTGAATCCGTCGGGATAGGCCGTTTTTTTGGCTGTGAAGCCGTTTACGGAGCCGGGCTCCAGTCGTTCAAATTCCGCGCCGTAGGTGTCATAGCTGCCTTCGCGGCAGGGGCTTGCGGCCGCGTCAGCCGCAGTCGTGTATATCCAGCCCCCGAGATGGCTGATATCGACATCTTCGGGCCACGGATTCGCAATGGCGGCGAAGGCTTCCCCGTTCGCGGCGGCGATCAAGCCGGTGCGCCTAAACAGCCTTCCGCTGTTTGTGTTTTTGTCGGCGGAAACCGCCAATCCCCTGTTTTTCGGCAATGGCAGATAAAAATCGAGAATGTCCTGATAAAATCCGGTCGAGCCGAAAATATAGTTCCAGCCTTTCTTTAGCGGCATGGCAAAATTATGGCGCAAAGGCTTTTGGCGGTCCTCGATTTTTTGCATATGGGCGCCGTTGACCCAGATGTGCTCCCATACCACCCCGCTTGAAACCGTCTGGTCGCAGGGCGAATAGATATATGTGGAAAACGCGGCCCCGTTGAAATACGGCTTGGGGTCGTTTGCAAAGTGCGAATCGGTGAAAGCGGAGGCTTCCATGGTAAACGAGTACCGGTCTTCGCCGGGCGCATGGGGCAGTATTCGCGCCGCCGCCACCGGGATATCGCTCAGTTCCATGAACGGTATCTCGCGGGGCGACAGCTCGCCAAAGCAATTCTGGTCCGAAAGCTCGACCGCCTCCGGCCACGCGGAGTCGTCATAGCCGGCCTCCATCCAATCTTCGTCGAATTCGGATTGGTCGTAATGCGCCTGCGCCCCGAGCGCGAACGACAATTTGGGCGTGTACCGATCATATGCCGCATGCCGGGCGCATTTCCAGCCGGCGGGAGTCGCCAAATCGACGTTTTCGCCGCCGCAAATGATCTTTCCCCAGCCGATCATCGCGGCTCTCGTGGGAATGTTTTTGTAGGTTTTGTGCCCCTGGAAATTTACCAGGACCGCTATGGCGTTTCGCCCTTTTGTCAGATGCGGCGATATATCGTAGGTGTCGTGCTGCGGATAGCGCGGATCGAACCTGACCGGGCCGAATCCGACGAAGCGCCCGTTTATATAAAGCGCGTAGCTTGTATCGGCAAATATGCAAAAACTCGCTCCGGATATGCCGGAGGCATCTTTTATGTCAAATGTCCTCCTGAATGCCGCATAGGGGTTCCTCGATGTGTCGTCTGCGTCATACCAGATATATTTCGCGGGATTGTCCATAAAAAACCACCCTTTTCAAGATTTTTCGATTTTTTCTATTTCTCTATTCGCCGTCCAGGCTCAAAAAGCTGTCGAGGGTTTTGTCCAAGGCTCTTTGGAACTTGTTTTCGTTTTTTTCCCAATAGGCGGCGAAACTTTGGTTTTTGGAGCCGAACAAAAGCAAATCGCGCATGATATATCCCACGTTGGCCACCGCCCCGGAATACACCACGCCGAAATTGAAGGTGGCCCCGTCCAAAATTATGTCGAGCATCTGCGAGCTCTCCTCGTCGCGGGTGTATTTGACTTTCAGCGCGGTTTCAAAATACATCGGCGTCACCTTGCGGTAGCTTTCTGCCGCCATCGCCTCCGCGGCCGCGCCTGTGAGCTCGCGCCGGGTGCAGGTCGCGGGGACGCAAAACAGCGAATAGACGTCGTGGGCCACGGTATGGTATTCTTTTTGGTTTTCGTCGTATTTGGGGCAGGGCAAAATGCCGAAATCGCTTTCCATGGATTTGAAGATCGTGCCGCTGTCGTAGAGTTCGCTGTAATAGAACAGATTGCGCCCTTCCATGAACATCTGCGGCACCACGGTGTCCTTGTCGGCCTTGTTGTAATATATCATGCCGCTGTCGTACATGAGCTCGCGCACCATGTCGATTATATTCGCGGTCCTCTCCGTGTTGACGATGAATTCGGGCAGCCCGCCGGCGCCCGGTGCGGTTATGGGCTGGTCGAAAGCCGCGAAATATCCGTCCACATTCGCGAATTCCCAGGCCACATACCCGAAGCGGTCGTTTTGGTCGTATTCCCCGTCGCCGTTGAGGTCTTCGCGTATGGACTTCGATATCTCCGCGAATTTCGGGAAAGTCCACTTGCCTTCGAGCACAAGCTCATAAAAATCGGGCAGCGAGTATTCCTGCGCCATTTTTTTGTTGAAATAATACACGTACATCGACTGGATCCAGTCCAGCGAGAGGTCGCCGGTGACAAAATACAGTTTCCCGCCGATGTCGAGTTCCTTGACGCAGTCCGCGCCCCACCAGGGCCGGGACGTGTCTATATGCGGCATATTGTTCCAATTCAATAAAATGCCCTCCAGCGACAGCGGGGGGATATAGTAGGCGAAGCCCGCGATCAGGTCGTAGTCGTCGCCGCCCGCGCCCACCGAGTTCTGGATCGATTTGTTGAAATTGGCCTGAGGGCAAAAGAGGTATTCGAACCTCATGTTGAGCCTATCCTCCACGGACTGGTTTCGCCTGAATATCGCATCGTTGACTATTTCGCCTATTTCGCTCTCGACGAATATCTCGTCGCGGTACCTGTCCTCATCGCGCAGAAGTATGCGCAGCGCGCCGCCGCCGAAATCGAGATCGGCGGGCAGGGAATCCGGGGCGTTTTCGCGCCCGTTGTCAAAAGCGCCCTCCGACGGCTCGGCTTCCGGCTGTTCTTCGGCTTCTTTGTTTTGATCGGCGTTGTTTTCGCTTTTTTCGGAATCGCCCCCGCATGAGGTGACAGCGGGCAGCAGGCACGCAAAGCTTAAAATCAAAAACACTATGATCGCTTTTGTGATTTTCATACAATAAAACTCGCCTTTCCTTATTATTTGGAGTTTCTATAACTATACCCAGCGACCACGCGCTCAACCCCGCCGTAATCGCGGATAGTTTCACAGGAAAACCCGATTTCGCGAAACATTTCGGCTATTGTCCCGCTTTGGCCGATCCCGCACTCGAAAACGGTGGCCGTGCCATCGGAAAAAGCTCTGCTGTAATTTTTTATGATGAAGCGGTAAAAGCCGAGCCCGTCGCAGCCGCCAAAAAACGCCGCTTCCGGCTCGTGGCTGAGCTCCGTCTTTTCAGATTTCAGCCGCCTTACCTCCGATGCCGTCAGATAGGGCGGGTTTGATACTATCATTCCGATCGGCTCCGCGTTTTCCATGATTTTTTCAAAGTCCGCGAATATGTCGAGGCAAAAAAAATCCGCCCTTTCTTCAACCCCGTTGAGTTTCGCGTTTTCTTTTGACATTTCGAGCGCGCCCCGCGATATCTCGATTAAGGCCGCGCTCAAATCCTTCCTGCGCTTCAAGGCCGATATCGAGACGCACCCCGAGCCGGAGCAGAGGTCGAGCACTTTTGCCCCGGGTTTCGCGTTATTTATTATATACTCGGTCAGAAATTCGGTTTCCGGCCTGGGGATCAGGCAATCCCTGTTTAGTTTATACCCGTCGCCGTAAAATTCCCACCCTCCGAGCAAATACTGCAAAGGCTCACGGCTTATGCGGCGGCTCACCAAATCCTCCGTTTCGGCGGGGGAGAGATTGCTTTTTTTTGCGTGCGCGGCTATTTCCCGCGCTTCGAACAAACAGTTCTCGATGCCCGCGTGTTTCAGCCTTTTTGAAATTTCATGGATTTGCATTTTCAAAAACTTCCAAAACTTCAAAATTTCCCGAAGTTTCCGCTTCTTCGGCGGGATCTATCTTCAAGGCGGCTCTCAGGGAAACCACGGCCACCTCGATCTGGCCGTCGTCGGGCTTTTTGGTGGTGAGCCTCTGGATCCAAAGCCCCGGGGCCGAGACTATCCTCACCGCGGCCGAGTCGTGCTTTCCGGCGTATCTTATGAACTCATAGCCTATGCCTATGATAAACGGGAAAACCGAAAGCTTGCACAGCAGCCTTAGCCAGAAGGCCGCCGTATCGGAAAACCCGAAATACTCGTTTGTGAAATCCGGTATGGCCATGCCCACCAAAAACCCGATGATCATCATCACGATCATAAACGAAGTGCCGCAGCGCGGGTGGAACCTCGAATATTTTTTCGCGTTCTCCACAGTGAGCTCGTCTTTTGCCTCATAGCAGAACACGCACATATGCTCCGCCCCGTGGTACTGGAAAGTGCGCTTTATGTCGCGCAGCAGGCCGACGAGCAGTATGTACAGAATGAATATCGAGATTCTGGTCATCATTTCCACGAGGCTGATGAACCAGCCGCCTTTTTGAAACCCGGTGAGTTCCATTATCTGCTTGCCTAAAAATGTGGGCAGGAAAAAAAACAAGCCGAACGACATTGCAAGCCCGAGAACCGTGCCGACAATCGACGCGATCAGCATGACTTTTGAAGAATCCCCTTTTTTTTCGCTTTGTTTTTTGTTTTTGGTTTCATCGGGCACAGGGGGCGGCGCATCGGCTCCGGGAGCTTCGGCTTCTTCGGCGAGCCCGAGCATATCGGCCGAATCGTTTAAGGTGGACATGGACATCGCCATCATCTCGACGAAGTTCACAAATCCCCGGATCACGGGAATGTTGAGTATCTTGTACTTGTCCCTTTTTGATTTGTACGGCTCCACTTTTTTTACTATCTCTCCGCTCTCCCTGCGCACCGCGATCGCGACGTTTTCCTTTGATTTCATCATCACGCCCTCGATGACCGCCTGGCCGCCGACCGCCCCTTTGATCTGTTCCGGTTTTTTTTCTTTTTTTTCTTTGCTTTTGCCCATATGACCAATCACCTTTCATTTCCGAACATTTTTTTCAGGTTCAGCGAGGCCGCGTATAATTCGTTTTTGCCGAAATTACGCGCGTTTTCAGCCGCCAAACATTTCACGGCTTCCTTTGCGCCGCATTTTTGCCTGACCATGAACTCGACGATCGCCGATTCGGGAGAGGCTCCCGAGGAGACGCCGGAATCATCCGCGCTTTCGGCAAATTTGGCCACGGCCGTATATTCGCCCTTTTCGGCGTCGGGATTCTCTTGCAACTGTTTTAAAATTTGGGAAGGAGAACCCCTGTAAATCCTCTCGAATTTTTTCGTCAGATCGTTGCAAAGGCACACTTCGCATTCCGGCAGATTTTTTGCCATATATTCGAAAGTCTTTGTTATCCTCTTTGGCGATTCGTAAAAAACATACACCCCGGATTGGCCGTCGAGTTTTTTTTCTAATTTTTTTTTCCCGGTTCCATCGCGCGGGAAAAAACCCAAAAATTCAAAGCCCTGCATATCGAATCCCGAAACCGAAAGCGCCAGAACCGCCGCGCACGGCCCGGGCACGCCCACGACTTCGACGTCGTTTTCGATGGCGCGCCGAATCAAAATATTGCCGGGATCCGAAAGGCACGGGGTGCCGGCATCCGAGATGAGCGCGATGTTTTTGCCGTTTTGGAGCTCTTTCAGAAAATAGCCGGCCACTCCGGTCTCGTTGAATTTGTGGTTTGAAACCAGCTTTATTCTTATATCGAACCTGTTTAGCAGCGTCATCGAGGTTTGCGTGTCCTCAGCTGCGATTATATCCGCCCCGCGCAAAGCCTCGGCCGCCCTCGGCGACATATCGCCCAGATTTCCAATGGGCGTCGCAACCACATACAGCCTGCCGCTCACGTTTTTTACTCCTTCGTCGCAACCACATCGATCCCCTTGCCAGACAAATACTCCTTGATCTCGCACACTGTGAAATTCTTTTCGAGCCTCGGCGAATACAGCATGCTGCTGATTATCGCCGACTGCGCCTTCGTCTTTGTGAAAACCTCGTACAGATGCTCGGGCTGGCCCGCGCCGCCCGAAGCCATCACCGGAACCGAAACGAGATCCGCCGCATTGCCCGTTATCTCCAGGTCGAAGCCCGAACAGGTTCCGTCCTTGTCTATGCTGTTGACGCAGATCTCCCCCGCGCCCAAGTCGGCGCCTCGTTTGATCCATTCCAGCGCGTCGATGCCGGTGAACACCCTCGCGCCGTCGATGGCGACTTCGTAGCCGCTGGGCAGCTTTTCGCTTTTGCCCACGAATTTGACCTGCGTGGACAGCACGATCCGTTCCGAGCCGAACTCTTTCGCGCTGTCGGCTATGATCTGCGGGTTTCTGACCGCCATCGAGTCCACGCTGATCTTATCGGCCGCGCCCACTTCGAACACCTCGCGCATATCGTCCAAAGTCTTTATGCCGCCGCCGACCGTGAAGGGTACGCTCACGTTCTTCGCCACTTTTTTCAGGGTCTCTATGTCGATTTTCCTTTTTTCGTTGCTGGCGGTCACATCGAAAAATATGAGGCCGTCGATCTGCTGGGCGCAGATGGCAGCGGCGAATTCGTCGGCGGGTGCCACGTCTATGTTGTCAAAGAAATTTTTAGCCTTGGTGACCCTGCCCTTTATTATGTCAAAACACGCGATGAGTTTTTTTTCTGCCACTCTTTTTTCCTCCGTTTTTGTATTTACACCCAGCCGCGCAGCTTCACCGCTTCGGCCACGCGCTTGACCGCGATCACATAGGCCGCGTCGCGCATGTACAGGTTCATTTGCTTTGATGTTTCATATACCGCCAAAAACGCGGTTCTCATGGCTTTTTCCAGTTTTTCCAGCACTTCCGCTTTCTCCCAGAAATAGTTCATGTTGCACTGCACCTGCTCGAAATAGCTGCAGGTCACCCCGGCGGCGTTGCACAAAAAGTCGGGTATCAAAAATATGCCCCTGTTTTTCACGAGCTCGTCGCAGTCGGGGGTGGTGGGGCCGTTGGCGCCCTCGCATAAAAATTTCACGCTGTCTTTGATCTGCGGGAAGGTTTCGGGGGTGATCTGGTTGGCCAAGGCCGCGGGGATCAGTATATCGACTTCCTGCTCCAGCCACTTCGCGCATTTCGAACCGCCTTCCAAAACCTCGCAGCCGAGCTTTTCGCCGGCTTCTTTGTCGATGCTGCCAAATGAATTTTTGGCGGCCATCAGTTTTGGTATGTCGATCCCGTCTTTTTTTATGAAGGTGTAGACTTTCTTGTCCGCATTGTGCCAGCACGATATGCAAGTCACTTTGCCGCCGAGTTCCGTGTACAGTTTCGCCGCGTATTCGGCCACGTTCCCGCAGCCCTGCACCGAGGCGGTTGTGCTTTTGATGTCGATTCCCTTGATTTTCAGCGCCTCGCACAGCGTCCAGACGATTCCGTAGCCGGTGGCTTCGGTCCTGCCAAGCGAGCCGCCCATGCCCACGGGCTTTGATGTGATGGTGCCGGGGTAATGCGCTCTCGCGATCGTTTCGTATTCGTCGAGCATCCAGATCATGTGCTGCGCGGTGGTGCCCATGTCGGGGGCGGGGACGTCGGAATTCGGGCCTATCTGGTCGTAGATCTGGCGCACAAAGCCGCGGCAGAGCCGTTCCTGCTCGCCGGGCGAAAGCTCCGAGGGGTCGCATATGACGCCGCCCTTGCCGCCTCCGAGCGGGATATCGAGCACCGCGCATTTCCATGTCATCCACATGGAAAGCGCCTTTACGTCGTCTATTGTCTCCTCTGCGTGAAAGCGCAGGCCGCCCTTCGCGGGGCCCCTCGCGTCGTTGTGCCGGGACCTGAACCCGGTGAAGACCCGGGTGGTCCCATCGTCCATTTTGACCGGGATCGTGACCTGCACTACCCTCATGGGCCAGCGCAGAAACTCTTTCATTGCGGCATCCAGGCCGATAATTTCGGCCGCTTTGTCGAATTGGGCCTGCGCGTTTTCAAAAGCGTTGTAATTTGACTGTGACATAAATACCTCCAAAATTCAACTGTGGCTTTTTTTATGTCATACATTATACACCGATCGCGGGCAAATGTCAAGCCGTATAAAAATTTATTATACGCATTAAAAATTTTTATGGCGTGTTTTTTGTTTTCCTTGCAATGCTTGATTGTTTGTGGTATAATGGCGCCATAGCCGTTATTTTTTGAAGAATAGCCTGCTTGATAATTGCGAAGCGGAGGGGCGGTCAATTATGGATAAAAAATTATGGGTCAAAAAAATTGAAGACCCAATTTCCAAACCATTGAATCAATGGAGAGATGAACTTTATGGGTATTGGATGGTAGTCACCGACATGAAAAATTCAAATGGAATCAAAATGGCTACGGCTCGCTACTATGGCACTGATAAAGAAAAATTATACGACATTTGGGATGAGCTATGCTTGGCAGCTGAAGAACCTACCGTTGGCATTCGCTATAATAAACACAGCAATTGAGACCAAGATTACATTTGGCAAGCAAACGGTAGTTGAGCTTGAGCCTGCTTTTGAAATGAGTGATTTGGTTAAATTCGAAAATTTTTCGCGAGAGCAGTCAAGGTTTGGTTTATGGAGCCCGAGCCAAGTAATATAATAACGAACACAGAATCTGAAAAAATATCCGCAAAAAGAGGGACGAATCGTGAAAAAAGAAAAAAGGACATGGATTTCGGGAAATAAGCGTCCACATATGATGATTACTGGGAAATATATAGAAAAAATTCTCAAGGAGCGGTGGGATGAGCGAAAACAATGAAGATAAAAAGTTTTTTGAATTTCCGTTGGATTTAGATATATTATTTGAAAGAGCTGGACTTTTAGGAAATGCTTCGCCGAAAGAATGGTATATTTATTTGAAAAAGAGAGGATTTGATCCAAAACCGTTAGGCTATGGCAATTTCAAAGGTATAAAATTTGAAAATGGCGGGGGATTTGTAATACATTGGGGCGGGGACAAAATATTAATGTATCACCCTCCAAAAAGGACGCACCACGGTGAAAATGCTTATTGGAAATTAAGCAGCGGGCCTTTTGGCAAATTAAGATATGATTTAACGGGCAATGAATTGGAGGAATAAACAAATGGTCGATAAAGTTGTACAAAAAATAGAAAAGTATTTTCTGGATCAAGGGTTTGAGGAAACAGTTTTACGCGGATATGGCAATGAAAAAATATTCAGATATAATAACGGACATTATTATATGATTTCTCGCGGGAAAAAATCCGGTTATTATTTGGAAGCCACCGGAAATATCGAATGGGCCGAAAAAAAATTATTTGAAGATATGGGACATTATTCCGTCCCATGGAACACAATTGACGTAATAGATGAAATAAAAGAAGATATAAGCAAGCATATAGTCATGGAATACAAGACCAAGCTGCGGCAGAATTCAAATGATATTGAAACTGCGGAGCTTCTCAAGCTTCTTAAAGAAAGGCTTCAGCAGGATAAAACTCCTCGGGAAATCACCCAGGCGTTAGATTCAATAGGATCATATATAATGCAGCATCAATAGTTTTTCGACCAAATAAGAAGGCAAACAAATGGGCGAAATAATGATAATAACGAACACAGAAAATGCAAAAGCGGTGTAATTATGGATAAAATAAATCGGCAGATTAATTTGGTCAGCATCGGCGTATCGGGCAAAAATCAAAACATATCTTTCTTGCTGTCGCTGATCGGGCGAGAATGCCAAGAAACCGACGATTTGATAGTATTGCCGGAAATGTGCCTGGGGTTCAGCGTTATGGGCATGGGCGATGAGGCCGTGGCCAAAATATGCGAAATGGCAAACCGCAAAAAAGCGTACATTGTTTTCACCTTTTTTCGGCGCGGCGACAGCGGGGAAACATACAATACATCGATACTGATAGACCGCAAGGGAAAAATATTTGGAATATACGACAAAGCGTTTCCGTTTTGGGGCGAAGGGTTTTCCGATCCGCCGTGCGCGCCCGGCAAAGATGTGCCGGCATTCGAAACGGATTTCGGCAGGATCGGAATTACTAATTGTTTCGACGTCAATTTCCCCGACGCCTACAAGCGCCTTTCGGACTTGGAGGCCGAGCTTGTGCTGTATCCGAGCGGCTATTCCGCGGGCATGAGCCTTCAGGCGCACGCCGTAAACCATAACTATTACATAGTTTCAAGCACTCTCGCGCCGGATTGCGCCATGTACGATATCAACGGCCGGGAAGCATATTATCAAAAAGGTGCGGACGGGTTGAATATCAGCAGATTAACCGTCGATCTTGACCGCCGCATATTCCATTTCGACTTGAATCTTGCCAAACGCGACAAACTTCTCAAAGAACACGCCGGAGAAATCGAACAGGACACTTGCTTTGAAAGAGAGGCGTGGTTCACCCTCAGAGCGGTAAAACCCGGGGTGAGCGTCAGGGAACTGGCGGCTGAATACGGGCTGGAGGAGCTTAGCCATTACAAAAAGCGCAAAAGCCGCGAACTCGATGAATTAAGGGGTTTTTCGCTGAGGAGCTTGCCTTTTGCCGCTGAAACTCCCCATGCAAAAAAACAATGATTTTTTCGAGGAACTGCTTGCGAAAAAGAATTCAACCAAATTCTCATTGCGCAAAGATTTGGATATTTGAAAAGCGTTCAAAATAATTTACCGATTAAAAAAAGCGAGGATATGAAACGATGGAAAATATAGTCATCGACAAAGAGTTCAAGGAGCTGCTGCCGCCCTTGGACAAAGAAACATACGAGAGGCTGGAAGCGAACCTGATCGAGAACGGGTGCATGCACCCGCTGGTGCTTTGGGAAGACATACTGGTGGACGGGCACAACCGGTACGAGATATGCACGAGGCACGAAATCCCATACAGGACGGAGCAAAAGGAGTTCGGCTCGCGGGAGGAAGCGCTGATATGGATCATATCGACGCAGGTATCGCGGCGGAACCTGACGCCGATGCAGCTGTCGTACTACCGTGGGCTGCACTACCAGGCGGACAAAAAGATACAGGGCGGAATGAACGAATATTCGGAACGTTTGGAAAAGGTCCAAAATGAGACTTTTCCAAATTCAACGGCCACGCGGCTGTCGCAGAAGTACAAGGTATCGCGGGCGACGATAAATCGGGACGCGAAAGTGTCGGAGGGGATCGAGGCGATAGGGGCGGTGTCGCCCGAGGCGAAGCGGCAGATACTGTCGGGGGAGGTGAGCGTGGGCAAGAAGGAGCTTGAGGGGCTGTCATATTCAGGCGCGGCGGAGATCAAAGCGGTAGCGATGCGAATCGAGGAAGGGACATATGAGAAGGGGCAGATCAAATCAAGCGGACAGGCGACGGAATCGGAGCTGATCCTGGCGGAGCTGCGGCGCATGAGCGGGGCTGTTAGCAAGCTGTGGGACAGGATCGCGCAGCAGGGCGACAGGTCGGAGGCGAAAGCGGAGCTGCGGGCGTTTCTTGACAGGCTCGAGGATCTCTACAGGATGATGTAGGCTGCTATTGATCAGGGTATGACCGATCGGAAATATTAACGCT
>Ga0082212_10005858_pt1 | contig 16666 bp, 13 predicted proteins | sample TergutNt197P3_FD_71548 | JGI IMG/M metagenome (GOLD analysis project Ga0082212, IMG submission 71548) | Neocapritermes taracua P3 segment gut microbial communities from Petit-Saut dam, French Guiana - Nt197 P3 | ecosystem: Host-associated > Arthropoda: Insects > Digestive system > Gut ... | reverse complement strand
TCCTGCCCGTCATTTAGACGAGGAACTGATCAAATTGATTGATATTATGGTCGTAAACGAAACAGAAGCAGAAACTGTTTCGGGTGCGAAAATCAATGAAATCGGAGAGGAAGCCATCGTCAATCATTTATTGGATTTAGGCGCTACAACGGTTGTGCTGACTTTAGGAAAGCAGGGATGTTTATTTAAAAACAGACAAGAGTGTTTCTCATTTCCTGCATTTCAGGTGAAAGCGGTAGACACAACTGCTGCCGGCGATACTTTTTGCGGAGCGTTGGCAGCAGGGTTAGCACGTAAGGCGCAATGGAAAGATGCGATAAAATTTGCTACCGCTGCATCGGCCGTTTGTGTTACCCGAATGGGCGCTCAACCTTCCATTCCTGCCAAAAAAGAAGTGGAAGAATTTTTATACAACAATATCATAACCACTGAAAATAACCAACAAATAAAAAATTAAATAAATCAAGATGAAAGGAATAGCAACAGTATTTATTTTCAGTCTGTTTCTGACGGCGTGTAACCGGCAGTCGGCAATAGATACGCAACGAATACCTGCACAGGTAACCATCAGCAAGGTACAATTAATGGACAAGATCAAAGGCGGATGGGCAGGACAAACGATCGGGTGTACTTACGGAGGTCCCACCGAATTTAAGTACCCCGGTACGATGATTCAGGATTATGTACCTATCGAATGGCCTGATGGCTTCATTAAATGGTATTATGAAAATGCTCCGGGACTGTACGACGATGTTTATATGGATCTGACTTTTGTGGAAGTGTTCGACCGTTTGGGACTCGATGCGCCGGTTGATTCGTTTGCCATGGCGTTCGCAAAGGCCGCATATCCGCTCTGGCACGCCAACCAAGCCGCACGTTACAACATTCTGCAAGGTATCATGCCGCCTGCTTCGGGACATTGGCTCAACAACCCGCACGCCGACGACATTGACTATCAGATTGAAGCCGATTATGCAGGACTGATGTCGCCCGGAATGCCCAATACAGCCTCGGAAATATCCGACAAGATCGGGCATATCATGAATTACGGCGACGGCTGGTATGGCGGCGTGTATGTAGGAGCCATGTACACGTTGGCGTTCATATCGGATGATGTTGAGTTCGTGGTCACCGAAGCGCTCAAAACTATTCCTGAACAGTCTGTTTTCTATCAATGTATGAACGACGTCATTAAGTGTTACAGAAAGTGTCCCGACGACTGGAAGCGTGCGTGGTTCGAATGTGAGAAAAAATGGAGTTCGGACACAGGTTGCCCCGATGGTGTTTTTGTCCCGTTTAATATTGATGCTGTGATCAATAGCGCATACATCATTATCGGGTTGCTTTACGGCAACGGCGATTTTTACAAAACTATTGATATTGCTACCCGTTGCGGGCAGGATTCGGATTGTAATCCGGCGTCGGCAGGCGGTATTTTGGGCGCTGTCATTGGTTATGACAAGATACCGGATTATTGGATGAAAAACCTGAAAGAAGTAGAAGATATGAATTTTGCCTACACCAATATTTCGTTGAACAAAGCTTACCAAATGGGATTCAATCAAGCCCTTCAGGTGATTGAACGTGGCGGCGGCAAAGTGGAAGACGATCAGGTAACCATCATTTGTCAGCAACCCGTACCGGTTCGATACGAGAAAGCATTTGAAGGACATTATCCGGTGAAACGTTTCAACATTCGCAAAAACATTGATCCGTCAGCCGAATTTGAATTTGAGGGAACAGGATTTGTGGTTAAAGGAGGCGTTCGTTGCGATGACAAAACATACGTGGCTCAGGTAGAAGTATATCTTGATGGACAACTCATGGAAACAGCCAAACTTCCGGCCAACAATTTAAGTCGTCGTCACGATTTGACATGGAAATATCAGATACCCAAAGGTAAACATATAGTAAGCCTTAAATGGCTGAATCCAAAACCCGGCGCCACGGTCAACGCTTCCGAAGCGCTGATTTATTCAGATACCCCGCTTGTGCACCAACATCAATAATTTTTCAATCACTTTATCACTTTATCTTTTTATCATGAAACATTACATTTCAGTTTTTCTGGCAGGTATTTTTCTGTTTACCGGATGTACTTCTTCAATGAAGAATCAACAGAACCAATCAGGTATCCCCATTATTTTCGATACGGATATCGGTAACGACGTTGACGATGCGCTTGCAATGGGTGTGATTCACGCCTTGCAAAACCGTGCTGAATGTCAACTTCTTGCCGTAACGATCACAAAAGACAATCCATTTGCTGCTCCTATGGTTAGTCTTGTCAATACGTTTTACGGACGTCCGGACATTCCTGTCGGCATGGTTCGTGAAGGCGTCACTCCGGAGGATGGAAAGTATCTCAAGGAAGTTGTTCAAACGAAAAACGAAAAAGGGGATGAAGCGTTTCCCCACGCCATACAACCCGGTAGCGTTGTTCCTGATGCTGTCGGTTTACTTCGTAAAACGCTTGCCGCAGAAGAAGATGGTTCGGTTGTTGTCGTGCAGGTTGGTTTTTCCACAAACTTTGCACGGTTGATGGATACCCCTCCGGATGCAATTTCACCGTTATCCGGCATGGAATTAATCCGAAAAAAAATTCGTTTGCTTTCGATCATGGCCGGAATATTTGATCCGAAATACACGCATGTCGAATACAACATCAATTGTGATCTTCCCGCAGCGAAAAAACTGATTGTCGAGTGGCCAACTCCGATCGTTTTCAGCGGATACGAAATTGGCGATATGATTCGGTATCCATCCGTGAATATCAAAAATGACTATAATTACGTGCAACAACATCCGCTCAAGGAAGCGTACCATTATTATCGCGGTCTTGAAAATACTCAGGCGACATTCGATTTAACAAGTGTTCTCTATGCCGTCAGGCCAAATCACGGCTACTTTGACTTAAGCGAGCCGGGAACTGTCGTTCTCGACGAAAAAGGGCACACAAGCTTCGAGCCGGATGCCAACGGCAAACATCGCTACCTGAAGGTATCCGAAACGCAAATTGCACAGGTACGGGAAGCGCTCTGTCTCTTGTGCAGCGAACCGCCTAGAATAATTAAGAATTAAAAATTATTTCAACCCTTGATTCGCCTAATTAAGAGAGTTGTAGTGGCAAAACATGTTTTTCCCTTACAGGTTTCAGATTTCATTAATTCGTGATAATTACCTTCGGTGAAATCGCTTCGCTAAGTTCGTGTAATTCGTGACCGTTCGACAAAAAAGAAATCGTGTAATTCGTGGACAAAAAAGAAAAAAGATGTATCTTTGTGGCGGTTGAATAAAGAAGAAAAGATATGGAATCACTTATTGAACGAATCACCATCAATGCGGATGTATGTCACGGAAAACCAACCCTCAGAAACATGCGTTACCCGGTAGAAATGATTCTCGAATTGTTGTCATCGGGGATGACTTGGGGAGAAATCATAGAAGATTACCCTGCCATTGAGCAGGATGACATACGTGCATGTTTGCTTTTTGCTTCCCGACTTGCCAAAGTAAAAACTGTGCGAAAACTGATAGCATAACATGAAATTTCTTGTAGATGCCCAATTACCCTACGGAATCACTTTATTTTTGAGAAATAAAGGATTTGATGCTTTGCATACAAATGACCTTCCTGATAAGGAACGTACAACGGATGGGCAAATCAGGAATATTTCCGTGTTGGAAAATCGGATAGTTATCACCAAAGATTATGATTTCGTTGATTCATATATTCTCAAGAAAATACCTGAAAAGTTACTCATTGTAACAACCGGAAATATCAGAAACAAAGAAATGTTTGATTTGTGGCGCAACAATTGGAAATTAATTATTCACTTGTTTGAAACATGGAACTTTGTAGAATTGAGTAAAAATGACATTATCGTTCAATAGTCGTTGTGAAATATACAGCAGGGAATTAAGAATTAACCATTAACCATTATTAAATTATGTTTATCGTAAGTAATTATTCATTAGCAGTTGTTTTCTGCATCATCACCATGTTTTGCTGGGGTTCATGGGGTAATACCCAGAAATTAGCCGGAAGGACATGGCGTTATGAACTCTTTTATTGGGATTACGTGATCGGTATCCTTTTGTTTTCGTTACTTTCGGCATTTACATTGGGAAGTTTCGGAACGGAAGGACGCAGTTTTATTCCCGATTTGTGCCAAGCCGATTGGGGTAATATCGGTAGCGCCTTCTTTGGCGGGATCATTTTTAATGCTGCTAATATCCTGTTATCAGCCGCTATTTCCATCGCGGGATTGTCGGTGGCGTTTCCGGTCGGTATCGGGCTGGCTTTGGTGTTGGGCGTAGTGATCAACTACATAGGAGCAGCCAAAGGCAATCCTGTATTGCTGTTTTGTGGCGTGGCTCTGGTAACGGTAGCCATTGTATTGAATGCATTGGCATACAAAAAATTGACAACAAAAACAAAGAAAGTTTCCTCCAAGGGGATCATCATTTCGTTGATTGCCGGGTTGTTGATGTCGTTCTTCTACCGGTTTGTAGCGGCATCAATGGATTTGGATAATTTTGTCAACCCTGCTATGGGTAAAATGACCCCATACACAGCCATGTTCGTTTTTGCCTGCGGTATCTTCGTCAGCAACTTTATCTTTAATAGTGTGGTTATGAAAAAACCGTTTGAAGGACAACCTGTAGCCTATCGCGAATATTTCAAGGGCATTTTCCGGATTCACATGGTAGGTGTGCTTGGCGGTCTCATCTGGGGGCTGGGAAACGCTTTCAACCTGATCGCTGCCGGAAAAGCAGGAGCGGCCATCTCATACGGGTTGGGACAGGGCGCTACATTAGTATCGGCGCTATGGGGCGTTTTCGTGTGGAAAGAGTTCAAAGACGCACCCAAAGGGACTAATCCGTATATTTATACGATGTTCTTGCTTTTCCTGATCGGATTGGGATTGATTATTGCTGCCGGGGCGTGATCGTTTTTAGTTATCAACTGTTGATCAATTCAATATGTATGCATCTCTTCGTTCAGTTCCTCTGTTGTGATCTGTTTTTTGTTCATAGTTCGCCATGCCCAGAAAATATAGGCAAGAACGAAAGGCACGAACAACGACACATAGCTCATGGCTGTCAGCGTATAATGGCTGGATGAACTGTTTTCGACGGTCAACGAATCCTGCAAATTGTAGAGTGACGGGTAATAACAGGTATGGTTGAAACCTGCAGTCAGCAACAGCGACCAAACAGCCAATACGGTTCCCGTCCCGGCATACCAAATCCCTTTGGTGAAGCGACCCCTCACTAACGAACGAATGATACCGAACAACACCAGTACAATACCCGCAAGCAGCATCACCAGCACGACAGGCATGTCCAGCAGGTTGTGCAGGTATTTATAAAGTTCTTTGTTCACTATCTTAGTAACAGGGTCATAATTGAAACCGTCTTTCAACAGCAGCCATACCAGGAAGGTGACAAAAAACACTACAAATGCTATAGCATTACGGAACAAGCGTATTTTGGAGCGGATAGCAATCTGCTCGTTGTTGATGTTGTTGAGAAAATAAAGCAAAGCCAAAACCCGGGCAAGTAAACAGACTGAAATACCGAGCAGGAGATTATGCGGTACAAGCGCTGCCTCTAATCCGTGATATGGCGTTTCCCAACGGGACAGGTTCATGTCGTTGACTGAGAATACGGCGCCGTTGAAGAAAGTCCCCACTGCCGTGCCTAATAATACAGTACCGACAAGACCGTTGAACAGAAGAAAATATTCGTACGTGCGTTGTCCCAGTAAATTGTTCTGTTTTGACCGAAATTCGTATGAAACGGCTTGGAACACAAAGCATATCAGGATCAGCATCCACACCCAGTAGGCTCCGCCGAAACTTGTGGAATAAAACAGTGGAAAGGAAGCAAAAAATGCTCCTCCGAAAGTGACTAATGTGGTGAAAGTAAACTCCCACTTGCGTCCAAGCGAGTTTACAATCAGATTACGCTCTTCCTCTGTTCTGCCGATGGCATATATCAACGTTTGCCCGCCTTGCACAAACATCAAAAATACCAGAATACTCCCCAGCAGTGAGACGATGATCCACCAGTATTGCTGTAACGCTAAATGTGATAATGATTCAAACATATTTTATTAATTTTTGATTTTTAATTGTCAATTTTTGATTAACTCGAAACCCGAAACCCGAAACTTTAAACTTTAAATTTCTTTCGGCCCCTGTTTGATCTGCCGTATCATAATAGACAGTTCGGCAATCAACAAAGTAGTGAATATCGAAGCAAACAGCCAGAACGTAATCTGCACGGCGCCGGCATCAATTTGTGATACGGCCGCCATTACAGGAAGGTAATCCTGTATGACCCAGGGCTGGCGTCCCACTTCGGCAACAACCCATCCTGCCTGACCTGCTAAATAAGGCAGGGGAATAGAAAGCAGCATCAGCCACAGCAGCCAGCGCCGCTTGAGGAGCCTGTCCTTATACACTAACCAGAGAACGATCGCAAACAATACCACAAAATAGAACCCCAGTACCACCATCACGCGAAACGACCAGAAAGTCAGTGGAACATTGGGTACCAAACTTTGCGGACTGTTCAGAAATCCGTAACCAAAATATTTGAAGTATTCTTCCTGAAAAACGGGGCAGTCGAATTTTGCACGGAGCGTGCTTGCGGTTTCTTCGTCGCCTTCTTTTTTCGCGTTTTTGTATTCCTTCAGTGTTTCTCTGGCAATGGCGCCGCGTTCTATTTTTTCGGTGGCAGACATGATCCCTTGTGCAGCATTACCATTCAACAGATCGTTAATGCCTGTCACATAAGCGTCCTTGTTGCCGTATGTCATCCACGAAAGCATACCGGGTATTTCCACTTTCAGCGCAGTTTCTTCGGTTTGCGACGGAAAACCGAAAATTGTCAACCCTGCCTTACTGCTTCCGTTGTGCAGCGCTTCGGCGGCTGCTAATTTCATCGGCTGGTATTTGGCAATGATACGCGACGAGCCGTCGCCCGTAAATATCAGAAATATGGAAGCCAGCAGACCGAATACGGCGGCTACCGCTATGCTCCGACGGGCAAAAACCTGTTCGCGCTTTTTGAGGAGGAACCACGCACTGATGCCGATCACAAAGATAGCCGATAATACAAATCCCGATGTGACAGTGTGCAAAAACTTGTTGATGGCCATGGGCGAAAACAGTACATCCCAAAAGTTGGCCATCTCGTTGCGTGCCGTGTCGGGGTTGAAACGCATACCTGTAGGATACTGCATCCAGCCATTGGCCACTAATATCCACAATGCCGACAGATTTGCCCCAAATGCTACTAACCATGTGGACATCAGGTGAAGTTTCTTGCTGAGTTTGTTCCACCCGAAAAACATCATGGCAATAAAGGTAGATTCGATGAAGAATGCAAGAATACCCTCGATGGCTAATGGCGCACCGAAAATATCGCCTACAAACCACGAATAGTTCGACCAGTTGGTGCCGAACTCAAATTCGAGGATAAGTCCCGTTGCCACACCAACGGCAAAGTTAATGCCGAAGAGGGTCATCCAGAATTTAGTCATACGTTTCCATTCGGGATCACCGGTTTTCACGTAAATGGTTTCCATGAAAGCCAGAATGAACGTTATGCCGAGCGTCAACGGCACAAAAATCCAATGGAAAGCAGCCGTCAGGGCGAACTGTGCCCGCGACCAGTCTACTAAAGATAAATCAATATTTTCTATCATGTTATGAACTTTATTTGGTGAGTTGCTCAATGACATACTCGGAACGTTCCGAGTCATCATCGAAATTTGTTTTCAGGAAATTAGGAAAAAAAAACATCTTTAAAATGGCAAACATAATGAAAAGTTTGACACCAATGATCAGCCAAAGCGTTTTTCCGACGGTCATACTCCGAAAACCATCAACATAAAACATGAATATTTGATACGGAATACGCATAACTATCCTTCGGTAAACTACTGCCCTTCTACAAAATTGGCTTTTACATCTTCGTAGAATTTGGCAAAACTGATGGACATGTACGGTATAATCCACAAGAAGCCAATACCTAACGAAAGAATGCCCAACAAAATCCAGCCGATGAAACGTAAGATCAAACGGAAACATTTCCATTTGTAGCCAAACATCATTTTCTTGCTCTTATTGATGGCTTCCATGATGCCGATGTCAGGGTTGTCGGACATGAGGTAGAAAGCCAGCGAGTAAGAAATTGATGCAATAATACCGGGGACGATCAGCAGCAGCATCCACAAGACAATAAAAAGTGACATTAGCAGATACAGCCCCAGCGTTTTGCCATAATATTTAAACCCGGAAAAGATCATTCCAAGTTTTGCTTCTTCTTTTCTGGCAATAGCCAGCGCAAAAGTCGCAATACCAAGCTCAAATGCGCCCATTACCAACAACAGGAGCAGATTACCGACGGAAAAATCAATATTACCTCCGCCGGACAACACTGTATGATGGTAAGGAGGTAAGGAACTGATTACGGCTGTAATCAGTATGAACACAAAATATGTACCTACAGCCAGGCCCCAGCGTCCAGAAAGCGATTCGCGGGCTTGCTTCATTAAATCTTTGTTTGAAGTTATCATGATTGTTTTGGTTAAAAGATTATTTTTAATTTTCTATGGTACAAAGATAGTGTTTTTGCACTATCATAATGCAAAAAATCAAAAAAAAAATGCACTGTTTGAGTTCACAGATAAACTGAATCCCAAACGCCTCGTTCCTGTTCATACGGAACATTCGCAATCGTTCAAATCGTTGGAATGGAAAAGCGGCTTTACTGGACAGGTGGAAACTCACGCCGATATAGAATGATTTGAGGTGTAGAAAACGATAATTATTTCAAAAAACATACCGTTTTCAAAAAAATGTTGTATCATTGCACGGATAAATCAAAACATTCATGATCCGTTGTATTGCCATTGACGATGACGTCCATGCGATGGAATTTTTAGCGCATTGTATTGCAAAAATTCCATTTCTCGAATTGCTCAAAACTTTCGACAATGCTTTTCATGCCATTGAATTTATGGACGCAGAAGCTGTAGATTTAATCTTTACCGATGTTGAAATGCCCGCATTAAGTGGGTTAGAGTTTCTTGGCAGTTTGCGTCGCAGACCTCTTTCCATTATTATTGCCGAACAGAAACAATATGCTGTTGATGCTTTCAACCTTGAAGCGAGCGATTATCTGCTTAAACCATTTTCATTCGAGCGGTTTCTGAAAGCAGTTAATAAAGTGCGCGAACAAATACGTCTGCGAACGATGGCGCATATCTCTGCACATGGCGGAACACAGGAGCGTAGTTTTATTTTCATCAAATCGGACTATAAAACCGTTCGTATCAATGTAAACGATATCCTTTTCATCGAAGGCGTTAAAGACTATGTGAAACTGCATACGACCGACAAACCGATTCTTTCGCTGCTCAGCCTGCGAACGCTGGAACAAGGGTTACCTGCTGACAGATTCGCGAGGGTACATCGCTCCTACATCGTTGCGCTGGACAAAATTGATGTCATCGAAAAAAGCCGTATCAAAATCGCACAGCATAACATCACCATCAGTGATATGTATCGTGACGTTTTCCTGAAAAAACTTCAACTTTTGAAATAGATTTGTTGTTTTTTGTTTATATTTTTCAAAAATTTTATTTATTTTTGTTTCTTTTTTATTGAAAAATAATATAAATTGGAAATGGATCATCAGACAAATCTTCGCATAGCGCAGCTGGAAGAAGAGAATCACACATTGAGAGCGCAGTTGAAACAAGAGCAGGAAAGAAACAATAACATGCTTGCCGACAGTGAACTGAAGCGTATCATCAATCATTTACCCGAAGGTACCATGTACCGTTCTGTCAGAGATATGAAAACAGGTGTTTTGAGTTTTTATTTCGTCAGCGAAACATGGGAAAAAATAACGGGTGTTTCACCTGAAACCTCCATAGCCGACATGCGTAATGTTTTCTCGCGTATTGAGGCAAACGATCTGCAACGATTGATGGAAACCATCAACCGGTGTCTTAACCCTCTGAGCGATTTTACTATGGAAGTTCGTTTTCATCATCCAAAAAGGATAGAGGATCAATGCTGGATACAAATATCGTCGTACCCCCGTCGAGAAGGGGAGTTCATCTATGCCGACGGATATATTTTCGACATCACCGCTCGAAAAATAGCCGAGCTAAACCTGCTGTCTGAAAAGGAAAGATTACTGGAAACAAACATCGAACTGCAAACCGCTACCGAAGAACTGTCGGCTACTTCAGAAGCATTATATACCGCTAACGATGAATTGCAAAATGCCAATAAACTCCTGCAAGACGAGATCAATGCCCGTATAGAGGTCATCAAAAAATTAGAAGACAGTGAAGCAACCATGTTAGGTTTCCTCAATCAGACCTTCGAGGGCATTGCCATCATGGACGACAAAGGGCGTGTGATCGAATGGAACAATGTCATGGAAAAAAATTCGGGAATTCCACGAGAGAAGGCTTTAGGAAAATACGATTGGGACCTGATGCGGCAATGCCTGCCGGATGACGATTTTCCGCCCGAAGTATACGAGCATATCGTTCAAACCAGAACAGAGTACTTCAAAGGAGGATGCTATCAAAAAGTGTTCACCGAAGATATTTCGTACCGGTTACCCAATGAGTCAATACAATATGTTCATACTTCAATGTTCCCCATCGCACTTTCCGACAGATGTCTGTTCGCCCGCGTGAACCTCAACATCACCGATAAGAAAATAGCCGACATGGAACTGGAAAAGTACCGTTTGCAACTTGAATCAATGGTAGAACTCAGAACCAAAGAGTTGAAAGACAGTCAGGACGACTTGCTGACACTCAGCCGTCGGCAGGATATACTCATCAAGGTACTGCAAATGATGCATTCGGCTGACAATTTATCCGAAGCCCTCGACGCATCACTTGATCTATTAGGTCAATATACGGGTGTAAGCCGTGTATATATTTTTGAAAGAAGCGCTGATGGTACCACTTTCAGCAATACACACGAATGGTGTAATGAAGGAATCACACCTTATATTGACAACTTACAGAACGAACCCATTGAAAATGCTGTATCATGGTTCGATATTTTCGATACCGGCAAATATATTTGTACCAATGACATCTATTCACTGACGCCTGCAATTGCCGAAATATTGGAAAAACAGAATATTAAATCCATCATCGTACTTCCGCTGACATCATACGGTTACCACTATGGGTTTGTCGGTTTCGACGAATGTGCCTTCAACCGTGTATGGGATGAAGAAGAGGTTGCCTTGCTGAAAAATCTTTCGCAAATTATATCCACTGCCTTACAACGTCATCAGGCAGAGAAAGTGATACAACAATCGCAACAAACCATGCAGACGGTGTTGAATAACATCACGTCCAGTATTTTTGTTACCGATTTCGAAACAAAGAAAATACTTTTTGCCAATAAGGCTTTCAAAGATGCTGCCGGACAGGAGGTTGAAAACGTAAAATGTTACAAAATATTCCAGGAAGGAAGGGATAAACCATGCGATTATTGTCCACAAGCGCTTCTGCGCGACGCGAACAACTGTCCGACGAATTATATTCATATCTGGGAAGACTTCAATACGCGTACCGAACGCTGGTACACCATCGCCAGTACGGCTTTTAGATGGATAGACGGACGGTTGTCCATCATGGAACTGGCCACTGACATCACCGACCGTAAACTGTCGGAAATAGAACTTGCAAACGCCAAGGAAAAAGCTGAAGAATCCGACCGTTTAAAATCGGCGTTTCTGGCCAACATGTCACACGAAATACGTACCCCCATTAATGGAATCACTGGATTCCTCCGTCTGATCAATGCCGACGACCTGCCGACAAGACGGCGTCAGGAATACATCAATATCATCAACAACAGTAGTACGCAATTGGTCAAACTGATAGACGACATTATTGATGTTGCCAAAATCGAAGCCCATCAGATGGACATCAATCCCATTCCCGTAAAAATTAACGATTTGATGGAAGAGTTACTGCTGTTCTTCGAAACATACATACAGGTCAACCACAAATATCACCTTTCGCTTATACTTGACAACAGCGGTTTCATCAACAACTGTGTAGCAATGGTTGATTCGACTCGGCTGCGGCAGGTGATTATCAACCTGATCAACAATGCCATCAAATTTACTGAAAAAGGATTTATTCGGTTCGGTTATCGTCAATCGTCACCCGACAGACTTGAATTTGTGGTAGAAGACACCGGTATCGGAATTAAACGCGAACAGCAAGAAATTATTTTTGAACGTTTCCGTCAAGCGCAAATGACTCATAACCGCCTGTACGGAGGTACCGGTTTGGGATTGAATATCTCGCGCAGCCTTATTCAGATGATGGGAGGTGATATGTGGGTAAAATCAGTCGAAGGCGGAGGCTCATCATTCTACTTCACTATTTCTTATTTGCCCGTAAAACCGGAAAATGTATAATGTATTTTAAAAAAATAACTATCCATGACACTGATCAAATCTATTTCGGGCATTAGAGGAACCATAGGGGGCAAACAGGGTGACGGATTGACGCCGGTTGACATTATGAAATTTACCGCAGCATATACTGTATGGGTAAAACAACAGGCCGAAGCAAAAGGATATACAGATCGTATTAAAGTTGTGGTTGGACGTGATGCGCGTATTTCAGGGCCAATGGTACAGCAAATCGTTATGGGCACTTTGGTGGGCATGGGAATAGATGTGATAGATATTGATTTGGCATCTACACCTACGGTGGAGATGGCAGTTACCGCCGAAAAAGCGCATGGCGGGTTGATCCTTACCGCAAGCCATAACCCGAAACAATGGAACGCCTTGAAATTGCTCGACAGTAAGGGCGAGTTTCTCGATGACAAAGACGGCAAACTCATATTGTCAATTGCAGACAGCGACGGTTTTTCATTTGCCGGAGCGGATGATCTGGGAGGCATAACAAGAAAAGATTATACGAAATACCATATCGGCAAAGTACTTGAACTTCCTCTGGTAGATGTGAAGGCCATCAGGGAAAAGAATTTCACAGTGTCGGTTGATTGCGTCAACTCCGTCGGCGGGATTGTCATTCCGCATCTGTTACGGGCGTTGGGCGTTACAAATATCATCGAATTGTATTGCATTCCCGACGGAAAGTTTCCGCATAATCCAGAGCCATTGCCGGAACATTTGACGGAAATCTCGAAAGTAACCGAACAACACGGCGCTGATGTGGGTTTTGTAGTTGACCCGGATGTTGATCGTCTGGCCATCATAAATGAGGACGGAAGCATGTTCGGCGAAGAATACACATTGGTGGCTGTTGCGGATTATGTTTTGCGGCACACACCGGGTAACACATCATCGAATTTGTCGTCGTCGCGTGCGTTGCGCGATGTAACCCTGTTACACGGAGGACAATACATTGCCGCAGCCGTAGGCGAAGTAAATGTAGTGGCGGCCATGAAAAAAAATGGCGCAGTCATCGGCGGCGAATGCAACGGCGGCGTCATCTATCCCGAATTACATTACGGACGCGATGCACTGGTGGGTATCGCCCTGTTTCTGACACATCTGGCTAAATCGGGAAAAACATGTTCGCAGTTGCGGACGCAATATCCTGAATATTACATGTCAAAAAATAAAATCGAACTGACGCCCGATGTAGATGTAGATGCGATACTCCTGAAAATAAAACAATATTACGCCAACGAAGAGGTGAACGATACAGACGGTGTAAAAATTGACTTCGCCGGCGAGTGGGTACATTTGCGAAAATCAAATACCGAACCGATCATACGTATCTATACCGAAAGCAAAACTAAGAAAGGCGCTGAATTACTGGCCGGAAAAATCATAGGCGAAATAAAGAAGATGTAAGTGAAAAAAATCATAACCATTTTATTATTGACGGGATTATCTGTATGGCCTATACTTGCAGGTACTTCATTGGCCGATAGCCTGCGAAACAGGTTGTCGTACGAAAGCACCGATACCGGACGGGTGATGCTCTACAACAGGATTGCCCGCGAAATAGGCAATACTGCAATGTTAACTGCCACCTCTGACAGGGTACTGCACTATAATATAGCGATCCAATATGCCGACAGCGGATTGATTTTAGCGCAAAAAAGTGCTTTCCGCAAAGGAGAAGCCGAACTATACCGCACAATGGGAGCCATGTACTTCTATCTGAATGATTTTGGAGTGTCTATTTCAAATTACGAAAAAGCACTGGAAATAGCAACAGAAGTAAATGACGAATATGGCAAGGCTGCTTTGATATATAATATTGCTCTTGTTTATTTGAAACAAGATAATTTTTTGCAATCATTGAAATATCTTTTTGCAGTATTACCATATTGGGAAAAAATGGGATTAAAACAACAGTTGGAAACAACCAATTCCTATATTGCACTTGTATTTAACTATGTTGAGGAATACGATCTTTCTGTTGAATTTTCACAGAAAGCCATGTCGCTTGCATACGACTTGAAGGATACAGACAGAGTGGCAGCATTGTATGATATCATAGCGGCAAATTATTTATTGATCGGCGACACTCTGTCAAGTATTGATGCTTACGAAAAATCAATCCAACTGTACCATTCGATAGACAACATTAGATCCAAAGCCAGAGTGATTTTGAATTATATTGACAACATCAAATCTTTGCCGATTGATAAAAAGCGACAGTTGCTGGTTTCAGTACTTCATTATTTTGAACAATACGATCCCGAACATAATTTTCTGGCAACTGTATACAAAGAAATGGGCGACATCTTTCAATCAATCAATAAGCCCGACAGTGTATGGTATTATATGGACAAAGCCATCAATCAAGCATTGCTGTCGGGACATGCAGGCACTGTTTGTTACATATACCTTGCGGCGGCTCAGTTGTCTTTATCAAATCAGGGGCTGTTACAGGCCGAAAAATACTTCAATGTAGCGCTCCGCCACAACAAACAAGTAAGATCAGTCACTGTGGAAAAGGATTGTTATGATGGATTAGTCGAACTGTATTTGCAAAAAGGCGATGACAGGAAAGCTTTCGAATTGAAGTGTAAAGCCATTCATTTTCAAGACTCTGTAACCGTCAGTGAAAACAAGCATCAGATGGAATTGTTGCAAATGCAACACGAAATAAGAGAATATCAGGAATGGCAGGAAACCGATTGGAAAATAAAGGCTGAAGATCAGCAAAGTATGATCAAACGACGACAACGGGACATTGCGTTCATCCTGTCCGCCGTTTGCTTTCTGATCATTCTTTTGCTGATCGTTATCCGTAATCAACGGATTACCCGAAATAACAATCGAAAACTACAAGAACAGCACGACGAAATATTACAAATACAGGATGAATTGTACAAATCGAATCATGAACTAAACCAGTATAAAGAATATCTTGAAGAGATGGTGCGTCAGCAAATAGCCAGACAAACCGACAAGGATCAGCAAATACGCAACATCAATGATAATATTCCGGGATTTATTTTCCGGAAAGTAACCAAACCCGACGGATTGACATATGTTTCGTATATCAGCAACAAGGTGGAACAGTTGATCGGTATCTCGGCCGATAAGATTATTAAAAAAAAGGAAAATCTGCTCACAATGATGGGTAATGATTCCATCGTCAATGAACTCGAAGAAAAAGAAAAAGAATGTATCCGAACCATGTCTCCGTTTACTTTTGAGCATCATTTCGTCAAAGAACATCATCTGATATGGATTTACTATTATTCATTGCCGCACCCGGAAGAAAATGGGAACATTACTTGGGATGGTTTTGTCATTGACATCACCAAACAAAAAGAGGTGGAAATATCATTAGAAAAAGCCAAGGAACAAGCCGAAGAATCAGACAGACTTAAATCGGGTTTCCTTTCGAACATATCGCACGAAGTGCGTACGCCCATGAATGCCATCCTTGGATTTATCAGTTTCATAGAACAGGAAAACCTCCCAAAGAAAATACGCGATAAATATATCCGTATCGTACAGGAAAACATTGACCAGTTGTTGCATCTGATTAATAATATCATTGATATTTCGAAACTTGATGTACATCAAAAAATGGTATTTCCCGCACAATTTTCTTTACATCCCTTAATGGAAGAAGTCAGACAGTATTGGTGTCATCATAATAAACTGAGTGCTCTGGATATTATTCTCGACGACAGCCGGTTTATTCAACCCGACACTTTGTTCAACGATAGCGAACGGCTCAAGCAGGTATTGGGAAATCTGATTGAGAATGCGCTCAAATATACAGATAAGGGATACATACGCTTCGGTTATCAACCGGCCGATGATCCTTCGGAGTTGTTATTTTTCGTGGAAGATACCGGAGTTGGAATACCACGCGATCAACATGATGTTATTTTCGAATATTTTCGTCAAGGTAACGATACCGATCATATCATGTATCGCACCGGTACAGGATTGGGGCTTTCCATTTTCAAAGGTCTTGTGGAACAAATGGGTGGGAGGATCTTTATCGAATCTGTTGAAGGACAGGGAAGTACATTCTATTTCACCATTAAACGAAAACTGAAATAACCATTACGATTCAGTCTCGTTGATTAATGATATATTTTTTACTGTATGCTTTACCAATTATCCGACA
>Ga0082212_10005857_pt1 | contig 16667 bp, 7 predicted proteins | sample TergutNt197P3_FD_71548 | JGI IMG/M metagenome (GOLD analysis project Ga0082212, IMG submission 71548) | Neocapritermes taracua P3 segment gut microbial communities from Petit-Saut dam, French Guiana - Nt197 P3 | ecosystem: Host-associated > Arthropoda: Insects > Digestive system > Gut ... | reverse complement strand
ATGACTGTGATCCCTGACAAAAGGAGAGTTAGTTTTGGCGGCGGCAATATCGTGTATACCCGGGGCTTGTGCTGGTTTGTACCTTTGACGGACGACGGCAACGGAATGGCCCACGGAACGCTTGAACGGTTCAGCGTATCGGAGTACGTCAATGAACCAAAGACAGTAAAGATGCTCCGTTCATTCGCGAACGCGAATGACGAAAATTTCGGCAGCGGATATTTGATAGACAGAACCCATGTCAAAAACGAGGAAATGGCGCTGTCTATGCTGTCATTGGATAAAACCTATGATGTTTTCTTAGTTTCGGCCAAAGAGGTGTACGCTCATAACATCAAGGAAAAGGGCAGTTTTTACCCGCTGAACGACGTGCCCGGCGTCCGGGAATACATTGGCGCGTGTTTTCCGTTTATCCAAGACGCGGCGACAGACGATGAAGGCAATATATGGATGCTCCCTGTAATTGTGGATGTTAGCTGCATGGTCGTCCACATCGAGAATACCGCCAAAGCGGGATTGGATATGCTAAACGCCGAAACCCCTTTGGATGTCATGCGTTTGGTGACAGACGCGAGTAAAGCGCGGTCGGGCAGCTATTACTTAACTGTACCCAATTTCAAGTCAAACTGTCTGCTCAAGTATCTGCGGGAAACCGATACCTTGGATACCCCGGAGTTCCGCGCGCTTGCCGAGGAGTTTAGGCAACTTATGAAGCTCGGCGATTTGGGGATTGGCGACGCGAATCGTTCGGATATTTTTTATAATACGGAACTATTGTTTTTTCATTGTAATACTACCAATGGATTAGATCGTTTATTATACAGCGACCTATTTGACGTGATACCTGTAACCGGAACATCCGGCAGCCCCTCCGCTTCCTGCGAGTTTCTGGTGGTCAACCCGTATTCGGATAACCTCGACACCGCGCTTGAGTTTATCTCCTCCGTTTCGCAATATATCATAACCACCGAGAATTCGTTCATGCTGGCCGACCCGGACACATACGCCGACTCACTGTTTGCGCAGCGGCTGTACGCGTTATATGAGGGCAGTACAATTGATTTTAATATACCCTATGAGATTCTCGGCAATATCTTCGGCGATTATCTCAACCACAGGATCACCCTCGACGCCATGATCAAGGAAGCGGATCGTATGCTTTCCATGTATCTGGGCGAGTGACTAAGAAGGAGGTACATCCGCATGAAACGAATTGCCATACTGTTATCCGCATTACTGCTGCTTTTATCCGCCTGCGACGGCAACCAAGGCGCGGAGAAAACCTCAAGTCCGCCGCCCGATTCGCCGTCCGGCGCCGGGAACGGCGCGCCGACATCCGATTCCACGCCGTTCTATACGCCGCCCGATTTTGACGTCATAGAGATCGACCTCGACCTGTACCCCGACTATTTTGTCTATCCGGGCGAAACGGAAGATTTAATCAGACTCGCGGTTGACGAGAACGGCGTGGCTTACATCTATACCTACGCATACGATATGACGACCCGGCAAGCCTCCCAAACAATCAGCACGTATGACCTCGACGGCGAAAAGACGTCGGAATACAGATTTAACGACGGCCTCGTCACGATGATGTGCGCCGGGAACGGCATGTTGTATCTGCTGGTGTCCTATTCCGCCGAACTCTATACCCTCTACAGCTATGACCATAAAACGCAAGAGGCGAAGTATCTCAAAAGTATTGACAGATTCGTTACCCGGGAGATTGAGGAGAATGGTTTTTATCTGAAGCCCATAAAGAAAATGGCGTATGCAAACGGCCGCGTGTATATCCTCGGCATGGATTCCGAGTGGGACGGGGACAATAAGGCGGCCCCCATGTCGTCATATAAATATTACGGGACCGTCCTGGCGGCGTATGATCTGGCGGACAAAAGCCTCGAGGTCATATTCCACGAGGAACCGCAGCGGTTCGCCGTCACCCCGGGCGGGAAACTCATCATACTGGCCCACGACCCCGAAGGCTACTACTACATGGAACTCGACCCCGAAACCATGACGGCCGGGGAGCGGATATACCAAGGCCAAACCGTCACGTCGAACAGTACATACAACTTCGCGTCGGACGGCCTCGGGGTCATCTATCCTCAGTCCCCTTCGCTGGTGTCTTCCACCGCGTCCCTGAAATACATGCCGCTCACGGACGACGCGGTGGTCGTCGAAATGCTGACCGGCGCGAGTATCCATCGTGATAGCAGTGATGTGATTTATCGTAGCGGTTTCACCTTTTATAATACCGTCCGATATGACGCCCCCACAGAAACATTCGTCCAATCTGTCATACGGGTCAAAAACTCGGCCTATATCAATGAGACTCACCCGATCCAACTGATCCAATCGACTCTCGACAGGGGGCCGGACCTGTCCGCCGACGGGTACGACGTGCAGGCCGCCGAACTCACTTCCCAAGAGTTCGCGCTGGCCGTGCTGTCGCGCGGCGCGGATTACGACTTGGCCTATGTCAACTCGCGGCAGGATTTCTCCTACAATCTGCGCGATAAGGGTTCGTTCTACCCGCTGAACGACGTGCCGGGCGTGCGGGAGTATTTGGACGCCTGTTTCCCGTATATCAGGGACGCGGCCACCGGCAAAGACGGCAATATTTGGATGCTCCCGGTATGCACCGACCTGTCCCCCATCGTCTACAACGAGGCGAACTGCAAAAAAGCGGGGGTCAGCTTCGCGGGCGCGGCCACGGTCGGCGATGTTATCTCAAATGTGAGAAAAGCGTCTGAATACGACGCCTCGCGTTCCAATCACAAGCTAAATCCCTATTCCGTACTCCAAAGGGGCGTAATCACATATCTGAGAACCAACACCGTGTTGGAGACGCCCGAGTTCCGCCGGATGGCCCCCATGCTGAAAGACTTAGTTTCCGAATGGGCAGGCGCGGATTTGTCGTCTTATCCGTTTTTTACTTACGGCGAAGACGGCCTTACCATTGTCAACCCTGATTTTCTGTTTGACACCGACGACTTGAACGCCTCGCACTATATAGAGCGCGACGACCTGCGCGCCGTCCCGGTGACCGGTACGGGCGCTCCCGCCCCGGTATACTGCATGTTTCTGTGCGTAAACCCCGACTCCGGCAACCTCGGGCACACGCTTGACTATATTTCCGCGCTGTGCGAAAAAATGACGGAGCGCAAGGATTCGTTCATGCTGGCCGACCGTTCGACGTACACCCGCTCGGACTACGCGGCGAGTCTCTACAGTTTGTACGAAACCGCCGTGATCGACTTCAACGTCTCCGACGAGGTGTTCACGGACGACTTTAATAAATACTTGAGCGGCCAGATCACGCTCGACCAATTGATCAAAGAGGCAGGGCGCAAACTCGCCATGTATTTGGGCGAGTAACCGGGGATTTGCTGATTGTTCCTCTTCAAAGAAAGTTTTTTTCAAAACCGTGTAACGTTTGCCGTCTCCCAAGCGTTATATTATTAGGGCAACAACCGCCCTACTAAAGACAAGGGGGATTCCACCATGAAACGAATTGCCATACTGTTAGCCGCATTACTGCTCTTATCCGCCTGCGACGGCAACCAAGGCGCGGAGGAAACCTCAAGCCCGCCGCCCGACTCGCCCACGGGCGGGCCGACAGGGTCGCCGCCGTATGACGCGGCTGCGGAAATCGCCGCCATAACCGACGGGTACGACGATCTGTTCACCTACTCCAACCAAGAGAGCAAATCTTACAACTCTTTCAAGTGCTTCACTGTGGACAACGACGGCGTTGTTTATATATTTGGTGTTTCTGCGGAAACAGAGGAAACAGAGCATGGCAGCATTTTGGTTGATCCGACGTGGCAAATCACCGCCTATGACATGCACGGCGGCGCACTTGCGACATATGAACTCCCGATGCCGTTGATGGGTTTCCGTTCGCTTATGTGCTATGGGGACGGCGTGATATACTTGGCGGACGGTGAATTTTCCCACAGGGATGAAAGATTCCACTATCTGGTCTATGACCTCTACAGCTATGACCTGCAAACGTTGGAGCTGAAAAGGCTGGACACCCCGTCAAACATCCTCACCGCGTACAACGCCGTAAAGAAGCTTGCCTATTTAGACGGCAAACTCTATATTCTGGGCATATTGGAGGACTACATAACGGACGAGTATGATATTTATTCCTACACCAACAATATCGACGGAATGGACATTGACGTGTATCGCTATCAATATGACGGCAGGGTTCTGGCGGCTTATGATATTGAAAGCGAAACATTTGAAATCGTGTTTGACGATCTGATCGAAAACTTTTCACCGACGCCCGATGGTAAGATCATGATTTGCGCCCGTGACCCTCAGGAGAACGACGGCTGGGGCATGAGCTATTTTCAAGAGATCGACCCGGAAACCATGTCGCTCGGCGACCGTGTATACCGGGGCATCGAACAAATAACCACCTTTGCGACCGACGGATACGGCGTCCTGTACGACGCTTTGATTGGGCCTATGACGGCGCCTTCCGGCAATCTCAAATACTGGCCGCTCGGAGAGGACACGGGTATCATCATCATGACGAGCGGCGGCGGCATGGGCGGCGGCGTGGCACATCAACCTGACGCCATCCTATATCATAACGGATTCACATTCTATCTTTCTTCCGGCAACCGTAAGACAGAGCTTATGCGAATCCGCAACTCGATCAAGATCGCCCATCCCATCAAAGTGATCGGAACCCATGTTTCCGGCGATATACCGCGCGAAGGGCACAACATCCATTTTGCCGCGCTCGGCCATGACGAGTTCGCGTTATCCGTGCTGGCCGGCGGAACGGCGTATGACTTGGCGTATGTCAGTTCGCGGCAGGATTTCGCCTACAACCTGCGCGACAAGGGTTCGTTCTACCCGCTAAACGACGTGCCGGGTATTCAAGAGTTTTTGGACAAATGCCACCCGTACATAAGGGACGCCGCCACCGACAAGAACGGCGACATCTGGATGCTGCCCATAAGCATAAACGTGGAGGCCGTTATCTACCACGAGGCCAACTGCAAAAAAGCCGGTATCAACTTCTCGAACGCGGCGGCGGTATATGATATAATAGACAGCGTGAACCGCGGGACGGCCTTTGACGAGGGGAATTACTTTTTCGACAAAAACACCCTGCTCCAAAAGAGCATGGCAAAATACATACGGGCCGGGACAAAGTTAGACGCCCCGGCGTTCCGCCAAACGGCGGAGTCGCTGAAAGCGTTCATGCCGGGAGAACCGGCGCTGGGCGGCCACGGGTTCAATGTGGTTCAAGATAACGATGATTTCCTGTTTATGAACGGGGTGGTTCAAACATCGGCCTCCATCGTCAACAGGGACGACCTGTATGTTGTGCCGCTCACCGGCACGGACGGCGTGAATTCGGCGGACTGCGTGTTCCTGTGCGTCAGCCCGGACTCCGACAAATTGGAGCGGACGTTGGACTACATCTCGGCGGTGTGTTACTACCTGGCGGACAAAGCGGACAACTTCATGCTGACCGACATGCCCATAACGTCGGGCTACGCGAAGAGGCTCCACGCGCTGTATCAAGACGCCGTGACCGACTTCAACGTCTCCGACGAGGTGTTCGCCGACGATTTTAACAAATACTTGAACGGCCAGATCACGCTCGACCAGTTGATCAAAGAGGCCGGGCGCAAACTCGCCATGTACTTGGGCGAGTGACGCGGGAGGGGGTATCCGTATGAAACGTATCACGCTGCTGTTAGCCGCGCTGCTGATGCTTTTGGCGGCGTGCGGCGGGGAGGCCGGACCGTCCGATCCGCCCACCGGCGGGCCGTCCGGCGCTGTAACGGCCGATACCGATTTATACGCGGATCATTTTGTCTACCCCGCCGAAGATGTTTCCACATTTGCGGTCGGTGAAAACGGGACGGTCTATATCGGCACGGTGCATGGAAATAAGTATGATGCGTCAATTGGTCAATTCGTACATACGATCAGCGCATACGGCTTTGACGGGCATAAAACCGCGGACTATACGGTGAACGTCCCCAGCCCCATCCTCTGTATGTGCTATGGGGACGGCGGGCTGTACGCCGTGTCAACGTATTCCGCTGATTCAAAAGAAGTCAAAGCGCTGTACCGTTATGATTTTGAAACGCGGGACACGGAGTTTCTGGTGAGTTTAGACAGGTTTGACGATTCGAATTACGATGTAAAAATAGCCTACTCAGACGGCTGTGTCTATATCCGCGACATTGACCCGGAGTATGCCGGAAGAAAGACCGAGACTTGGCCGGAGGACTCCAATTCTTATTCACATGACGGTGAAATCCTTGCCGTGTACAATATCGCGGAACAATCCCTTGAGACTATTTTTGACGAAGAACTGAACAATTTCGCCCTCACTCCCGAAGGAAAAATCACCCTCTTCGCCCATGACGGTACAGGCGGGTACTATTTCGCGGAACTGAATCCCAAAGATATGACGATTGGGAGCAGAAATTACAAGAAATTTAACACCCATATCATCTACGATATTGCCTCGGACGGCGGCGGGGCCGTCTATTCTCACGGCTCCTTGAACGGAACGGTGTTGAAGTACGGCTCTTTTGAAGAGAATTCAGGTTCCGTTGAAATGCTGACCGGCATCGGAATGAATCTTTATGACAGTATGGTTTATAACAATGGATTCACGTTTTTCCAATCGTCCGGCAAACTCGAACGCATTAAAAATTCGGCTTATATCTGTGAGACGCCGATCCGGTTGATTTCGGTCGTCAACTCCGGCACAAACCTGTTTGCCGAGGGGTATAACGCGGATTTCATCGAACTCAGATATGACGAATTCGCGCTGACCGTCCTGTCGCGCGACGCCTCCTATGACATATGCCAGGTCTACTCACGGCAGGATTTTGCCGCGAATATCCGGGACAAAGGCTCATTCTATCCGTTGAACGGCGTGCCCGGCGTGCGGGAATACATAGACGCCTGTTTCCCGTATATCCAAGACGCCGCGACCGATCAAAACGGCGACATATGGATGATTCCGATTGACGTGAGGGTCGAGGGAATTCTCTATAACGAGGAGAACTGCTTGGAAGCGGGAATTCGCTTCGGCGGCGATTTGACGGTCGGCGGTATCATTGAAAATGTAAAATCAGCTTCGGCTTATGACACCGAAAATTTACATTATTACTTCGACACAATTACATTCATTCGGAATAACCTGACCAAATACTTGCGGACCAACACCAATCTGGACACTCTGGAATTCCGGGAACTCTCGTCGGCGCTGAAAGATTTCGCGGACGAGGGGATGGAATGGGGCCGTAATGACGGATGGGCGCCGGAGATCAACTCCGATTTTCTGTTTAAGATATTTGATTTTTTGAATATAAATTCTTTGCTGATCAAACGGGATGACTTATCCGTTGCTCCCATCACGGGTACGGGCGCCCCAAGTTCGGCAAACTGCATATTTCTCTGCGTCAACCCCGATTCCAACAACCTCGAAAACACGCTTGACTATATTTCCGCGCTGTGTGGGAATATGATAAAATCCAGGAATTCGTTCATGCTGACCGACCGTTCACTGTACACCGACTCGGACTACGCCCGGAGTATCTACGCCTTTTATCAAAACACTGTCATCGACTTCAGCATCTCCGACGAGGTGTTTGCCGACGACTTTGACAAATACTTGAACGGCCAAATCACCCTCGACCAGCTGATCAAAGAGGCGGGCCGGAAACTGTCCATGTACCTGGGCGAGTGACGCGGGAGGGACATCCGTATGAAACGCATAACGCTGCTGTTGGCCGCATTACTGCTTTTATCCGCCTGTAACGGAAATCAAGGCGCGGAGGAGACATCCAGCCCGCCGCCCGATTCGCCGCCGGGCGGGCCGTCCGGCGCGCCCACAGGTTCGCCGCCGTATAACGCGGCGGAGGACACAGCCGTCATAACCGACGGGTACGAGGACGTTTTTGCCTACCCCGGCTCGGATGAAGGCGGGGCTCTGCCTTTCGCGGTGGATGAAAACGGCGTCGTCTATATCTGCGTGCAGACCTATCAAGAGGAGCAAATCGTCACAAGAATCAACTCTTACGACATGAACGGCGGCTTATTGGATACATATGAACCTCCTATAGACGGCTATATCGGCGCCATGTGCGTTGGCGGCGGCGCGCTCTATTTCACGGTCCCGGTCGAGTATCTGTTCACTTTTCCGAAAGAAGACGACGGCCTTGGCCCCTCTTTTAACGGCGACGTCTGCGGATTTGACCTGCAAACGCGGGAACTGAGACGGCTGGATACCCCGTCGGACCTTTTCACGCTGCCCATAAGGAAGATGGCCCATGTGAACGGGAGCCTGTACATACTCGGCAGTTTTGAGGACTATCTCACCGATGAGTATGACCATTGGCAAGTTATCGAAGGGGCGCGGGAAGGCGGCCGTTACGCCTATTCTTATGACGGCAGGATACTCGCGGCGTATGATCTTTCGACCGGCGGCTTTGAAATCGTGTTTGACGAACTGCCCATGGATTTTTCACCCGCGCCCGGCGGCGGTAAAATCATCATTCTGGCCCGTGACCCGCAAATCCGCGAGAACTATTTCACGGAACTTGACTTGGAAACCATGTCGGTTGGCGACCGGATATACAGGGAAATCAGAAAACCCCAAAGTTTCGCCGCGGACGGGTACGGCGTCCTGTTTACCGTGAGCCAGGCGACGTCGGACGACATCCTGAACAGCATCAACTATTGGCCGCTCTCAACGGGAGAGGATACCGGCGCGGTTCAGCTTGCGCCAAAAGGGCGCTCGACGTACAGCGAACCCCTTATCTGTCACGGCGGCTTTACCTTCTATTGCCGGACCGGCAACGAGGGACGTACTGTTGAAATCGCGCGGATCCGCAACTCTGTCAGTATCACGCCGCCCATCAAAGTGATCGCCGCGGAGCAGTTTGACAACATACCGCGGGAACAGCGGCACATCTGGTTTCAGAATCTCGGCCATGACGAATTCGCGCTGTCCGTGCTGGCGGGCGGCGCGGCGTATGATCTGGCGTATGTCAGTTCACAGCAGGATTTCGCGTACAACCTGCGCGACAAGGGTTCGTTCTACCCGCTGAACGACGTGCCGGGCGTTCAGGCGTTTTTGGACAAATGCCACCCGTATATCAGAGACGCGGCCACCGGCAAAAACGGCGGCGTTTGGATGCTGCCAATAAGCGTAAATGTGGAGGCCGTCATCTACAACGAGGCCAACTGCAAGAAGGCGGGCATCGACTTTTCGGGCGCGGCGGCGGTATATGATATAATAGACAACGTGAACCGCGCGGCGGACTCGGGCGCCCCGGAGTCGGATTATTTCTTTTTGAAAGCCGACCTGCTCAAAAAGAGCATGGCAAAATATCTGCGCGGCAGCGCGAATTTAGACACCCCGGAATTCCGTCAAACAGCCGAGGCGCTGAAAGCGTTCATGCCCGGCGAGATCAAATACGGCGGCGGCGGGGTTAGTATCCCGGACAACGGCAATTTCCTGTTTATGAACGCGATGGGCCAAACCGGGGCGTCCGTCATCTACAGGGACGACCTGTATGTTGTGCCGCTCATCGGCACGGGCGGCGTCTATTCGGCGGACTGCGTGTTCCTGTGCGTCAGCCCGGACTCCGGCAATCTGGAGCGGACGTTAGACTATATCTCGGCATTGTGCGTGTATCTTTCGGACAAAGAGGACAATTTCATGCTCGCCCGCGCGCCCATAGACTCGGGCTACGCGAAACGGCTCCACGCGCTGTATCAAAACGCCGTCATCGACTTCAACGTCTCCGACGAGGTGTTCACGGACGACTTTAACCGGTACTTGAACGACAAAATCACGCTCGACCAGTTGATCAAAGAGGCAGGCCGGAAGCTGGCCATGTACTTGGGCGAGTAATTACCGGTTGACAACTATTTAAGACAGGTGTATTATAAACGAAAGGCAACTGTCTTAAATTGAACGAACCTGAAGGAGGCCATACCCATGAAACGAATTGCCATACTGTTGGCCGCATTGCTGTTCTTATCAGCCTGTGACGGAAACCGCGGTTCGGAGGAAACATCCAGCCCGCCGCCTGACGCGCCCACGGGCGGGCCGTCCGGCGCGCCCGCCGGAGAGGTTCCGTCCGCCGCGCCGCTTACCGTTCCCGACGCCTATTTCTTATACCCGCAAACCGAAATCAAAGCCTACACCGTTGATGAAAACGGCACGGTATATTTTGCCAGTTTCAATTTAGAAATCCTAAAAGACCTCAGTGAACCCCCGTTTATCATCAGCGCCCACGGCCTTGACGGCAACCTGACAAACCAATACAGGATTTTTACTGACCCCAACGATGACATCGCCCATATGTGCGTGGACGGCGGGAAACTGTATTTTTCCGTTGACGCATACAGGGACAATGTAGACACGCTCTGCGTCTATGACACGGAGACGCGGGAACTTGAGCAGTTCATTTTGCCCGACAGCTTTGAGGAGATAAACAAAATAGCCTATCTGAACGGCAAAATCTATATTTTAGGCAAACACCGCGAGTTTAGGGATTCCCTTTACGACCCCAAAGTTTACATCCCATTCTATACCTATGACGGCACGGTACTCGCGTCGTATGACCTCGAAAGCGGCGAATTGGAGTTTATTCACACCGAACTGACCCAAAACTTTGCGTTGACCCCGTACGGAACCTTGCTGATACTCTATTTCGACAGTGTTTACCGATATACAGAGTATGACCCGGAAACCCGGCAAACGAACTTCAGGGCAATGGGCGGAGACCGGGTGGACAGCTTCGCGTCGGACGGCACGGGGGTCTTGGGCTTTAGGCGTTCAAGGCATTTCACCGGAAAGAATGAACTTTTCTACTACACGCTGAACTTTAACGATGGCGAGTTCGTGCTGCTTGCCGATGAAGACCATGTATTCAAAGACGGCGTGATGTATGCGGGCGGCCTGACTTTTATACTCAAATACGCAGGGGGGCCGAAGCTTATCCGCGTAGACAACTCGGCCTATATCAAGGACGACCCCGTAATCAGAATGATAAACTCGAATGTGTGGCGGACAACGGTGGATGTCCGGGCGGGGTACCGTTTCGCCGAGAGTGAACTCAACTCGCAGGAAATCGCGCTGAAGATATTGTCAAGAGAAAAAGATTATGATGTGTGCTGCCTCAATTCGCGGCAGGACATCGCCTCCAATATCAAGGAAAAAGGCAGTTTCTACCCGCTGAACGACGTGCCGGGCGTGCGGGAATACATAGACGCATGTTTCCCGTTCGTCAGGGACGCGGCCACCGACAAGGACGGGAATATCTGGATGATTCCCACGGAAGTGAATATCGACGCCATCATTTACAACGGTGAAAACTGTGAAAACGCGGGGCTCGGCTTCCAAAACGCACTGACATATAAGGAAATCATCGACATTATGTATAAGGCGCGGGCGTTCAACGACGCGAACTATAGCTATAACCCAATCGCGCTGCTCCAGAAAAGCAAGTTATACTACATACGGGACAACACGGATTTAGACACGCCCGGGTTCCGTGAAATGGCCCAAACCCTGAAAAACTTTTATGACAACACGGACGGCCGGGCGATAGGGCAAGGCGGCAGCGTGGCGTACCAGATGTTTGACGGGGAGTTTATCGAGGGGGGCAATCCCGACTTCCTGTTCTCGTCGCAGGAAAGGGCGATCTATACGTCGCCCGATTATATTCAAAACGACGCTTTACACGCCATACCCATAGCGGGCGCGGGCGGCGCGGCCTCGGCCTACAGCGCGTTCCTCTGTGTAAACCCCTATTCGGACAACTTGGAATACGCATTAGAGTACATTTCGGCGCTGTGCGAACACATGCTGACCCTCCGCGACTCGTGTATACTCTCCGACCTCGCCGCCTACACCAATTCCGAGTACGCGAAGCGGCTCCACGCCATGTACCAAAACGCCGTGATTGACTTCAACGTGTCCGACGAGGTATTTGCCGACGATTTTGACAAATACTTGAATGACCAAATTACCCTCGACCAGCTGATCAAAGAGGCGGGGCGCAAACTGTCCATGTACTTGGGCGAGTGACGGCACGCACTGCATGAGGCGTTTTGTCACAGGCGCGTTTTCTCAAGGCAGGGCATTTGCCCTGCCTAATCAATGTTGAAGATTATGAATACGGGTAAAAACCAAAAGCCGCTTTCGGCGGTCTAACATATGACCGGTCAAAACAGCAAAGGAGGATTTGCCGAGTGACAAAAGACGAGTTTTCAGAACAGATCATCGCAATGACGCAAACATTATACCGCGTCAGCTATTCGCAGTTATCACAAAGCCACGACCGCGATGACGCTGTTCAGGAATGTCTGTGCAAGGCTTGGCAGAAGCGCTGCCAGCTTAAAGAGGAGCGTTTCATGCGTACTTGGGTGGTTCGTATTCTGCTCAATGAGTGTCATAACATCCGAAGAAAAAGAAACCGCGAACTGCCGTCTGACGAATTGCCCGAACGCGCCGCTCCCGCGGACGCTGATTATGAACTGCATAACGCGCTGCTGAGTTTGGACGAGACACTTCGGCTTCCAATCCTCCTGCATTACATGGAAGGCTTTTCAATCAAGGAAATCGCGCAAATACTGCGGTGTCCTCAAGGCACGGTAAAATCGCGTATGCTGCGCGGACGGCGGGAACTAAAAATAATGCTGAACGGGGAGGCTCTATTACCATGCGAGATATAAACGACTTGGATAACGCATTTGGACAGGCCGGCGACGGCTTTCAAAACAACGTATACCTTACCTTGGCAAAACTGCATAAAAGCGAGGACAGAAAACCCATGAGAACACTCGGCTTACGATTGGCGGCGGTAATCGCCGCCGCTTGCACGGTGTTTGCCGCGACCGCGCTGGCGCTGTCAAACACTTGGGGGATTATGGACTTTTTGACCAACAGGCAGAACAACGAGGTTTTACCGGGCGCATCTGACATTGTACAAAGAGACGTGCCGCAAACGGGCGGCCAATCCGAAATGGTGGCTTTTTCGGTTCGTGAGGCCGTATTTGACGGAAAAGATATTTACATTGTTGTGGAAGCGAAACCGGCAGAGCCTGAATATCTGCTGTTGGGTTCGGATTCCATGCCGTCCTACCCGATCAGCGACTTGGGGCCGCTGTTTAGCAGTCAAACCGGCACAATCCGGGATTATGCCGCCGAACACGGCAAGACTGTCATTCGCGCATCAATCGGCATGGCCGGTAACTGCTCCATTGATTTTCTGCTCGAATCGGACGGCACACTTGTTTACTTGCTCAACGGCAGATATGACGGCGATGAGGTTGGTGTGTTAAACTTAGAAGTGACTTGCGCCGTTTCCCCGTTTATCGCGGAGAACGGCACGGATATGATTGACGAGTCAAACATTCAGATAATCCCGCTGACCGTCGCGCTTGAAAACACAGGCACAAAAGACACAGTGAGCAGCACTGCGCCCGCTGTTTACAGCGATTGCGGCGTCCGTGTGGACAGCGTAACCCTTACAGGTTCTCCTATGGCGGTGTACGCGGTCATTGAATACACGGTGATAGACGAGGAATTATTCTCTGAAACCGACAGCGGCCTATGGTTTGAGTTTTTGGATGAAAGCGGCGAACAGATACCGTTCAGCACCGGGAGTATAGAGGAACTCGACGGCAGCGGTTTGCGTTTCGTTCAAAACACCTCGCTTCAAGCCGCCGAAACCATGCCTCACAGCATCATACTGCGCGGGTACAACGCCATTGAGAAAAACCGGTATGAGGCGCACACATTTGATATGAGGCGGCGGCAATAGTATATTTCAGCGCATAGCCGTCCATAATTATGGTTATGAAACAGGATTTAGGATTACAGCTTGACGACGCCGCGCTGGAGCGCTACGGCGCGAACGAAGCCAAGCTGCTTGACATCGGCGGGCGCGTGGGCGCGCGTGCGGTTCGCCGCCGCGTGTTCGGCGGCCTGAACATCATCGAGTCCATATCCGCCCACGCGGCCTTGTGGGGCCGCGACAACCAGAGCGTCCCGCAGTCCTTCGAGTGGCTTTTAGACAACCGTTATCTGTTGGAACGCGAGGGCAAGCAGGTACTGCTGTCGCTGCGCGGCGCGGGCAAGCTGCCGCTTGACCGCGCCACAGGGCGCCCGGCGGCCTGCGCCGCCATGCGCTCGTTCGTGCATGTTACGCGCGGCGAGGTCACGCTTCAAGGTTTGCAGGCGTTTTTGCGGGGGTTCCAGTCGCAGCGCGTGATGACCGAGCGCGAACTGTCGCTGATACTGCCACTGCTCAAGGCCGCGCTGATCGAGACGGCGGCCTCGGTGTGCCTCGAGATGCGCTCGGTGCTGGACGGGTTCCGCATGGACCCGAAGACAAACCCATACGCCGCCGAGCGCGCCGTGCTGTTGGCCATATCGCAGGGCAGCGCGCCGCCGCCCGGCGCGGAGGAACTGTCCGCGCGGGCGCGTGAGAAACACGCCGCCCACTCCGCGCGTCTGGGCGGCGCGGTCACGTCGCTGCGTATGCTGTCCTCGGCCGACGCCGACCCGCTGTTAAAAGAAGCCAGCGCCGTCGAGCGCGTGCTGCGCGGCGACCCCTCGGAGCATTACAAGGCCATGAGCGACGAGAGCCGAGTGGCGTACAGGCAGGAAATTTGCAGGCTGTCCAAGCGTTTCGGCGTCTCGGAGCAGAGCGCCGCCGAACAGGCCGTCCGGCTGGCGTCCGAACACCCGGACGGGCCGAAACGGCACGTCGGCTATTTTATCTTCAACGAGCCGCTGGGGCATATCAAACCGGATTACGCCGGGCGGCTGTATTTCCTGTGCATGGGCACGCTGTCCGCGTTTGGCATCCTTGCGGTCTGGGCATTCACCAACTGGATGTTCGCGCTGGCCGCCGCGCTCCCGCTGTGGGACGCCGCCAAATACCTGTGCGACTACGCCGCCGCGCGCCTGAAAACCCCCGCGCACATCCCGCGCATGGATCGGGACATCCCGGACGACGGGCGCACGCTGTGCGTGATCACCGCCGTGCTGTCCAAGCCCGGCCAGGCGCGTGAACTGGCGCTCCGGCTGGAGCAGTACCGCCTGTGCAACCGCGACGCCGGGCACAACGCGGTCTACGGGCTGCTGTACGACCTGCCGGACAGGCGGCACGCCGTCGAACCGGGCGACGGGGATATTGACGCGGAGGCCCTGCACGAGCTGTCGGCGCTCAACCACAAGTACGGCGGCTTTTACCTGTTCTCCCGTGAGCGCGTTTACAGCGAGAGCGAACGCCGTTACATGGGCTGGGAGCGCAAGCGCGGCGCGCTGTGCGAACTGATGCGCGCCCTGCGCGGCAAGCCGTCGGGCGTACGCGCGCGCGTGGGCGACCCATCGGCGCTGGCGGGCGTTCGGTACATGGTCACGCTGGACGCCGACACCCGCCTGTCGGCGGGCACCCTGCGGCCTCTCATCGGCGCGATGACGCATCCGCTCAACCGCCCGGTGATCGACCCCATAACCAAAGTGGTCACGCGCGGCTACGGCATCCTTCAGCCGCGCATGGCCGTCGAGTTGAGCGCCGCCAACGTGAACTGGTTCACGCGCCTGTACGCCGGTCAGGGCGGCCTCGACCCGTACAGCGGAACGGTCTCGGATTTATATCAGGACCTGTTCGGGCGCGGCGCGTTCTCCGGCAAGGGCGTGATCTCGGTGGACGCCTATATGGAGTGCTTGGATAACCGTCTGCCCGAAGGGCGCGTGCTGTCGCACGATTTGCTGGAAGGCTCGTATCTGCGGGCGGGTTTCGTGGGCGACGTCGAGTGGGCGGACGGTTTCCCGGCCCACACCGCCGCGTGGTTGGAACGCGCCAACCGCTGGATACGCGGAGACTGGCAAATCGCCGCGTGGCTGCGCGGCAAAGTTCCCGATAAAAAAGAACCCAACCCCTTAGGCGGTTTAGCGCGCTGGCAGATACTCGACAATCTGCGGCGCAGCGTGACCGCGCCGGTAAACATGCTGATTCTTGCCGCCTTCGCGCTGTACCCGTCCTACTCGCCGGGGCTGACGGTTCTGGCCTGCGCGGCCCTGCTTGACATGGGGTGCCACCTGCTGCTGACGGCGGGGAGGCTGGCTGTGCGGCGCGAACGGCGTTTCCGCCACTCTGCCGCCGTCACAGGCGTGAGGGGCGCGGCGTATCAGTTCGCGTCGCAGCTCTGGCTGCTGCCCGCCCAGTCATTCACGGCCATGCGCGCCGTATGGCTGGCCATGTGGCGGCTGTGCGTAACGCATAAGAATTTACTCAACTGGCGCACAGCCGCCGACGCGGACTCCGCGAGTGACGGCGGCTTCGCCCGGCGGGCGGCGTCGAATTTCAGGCGTCACTGGGCCTCCGCGCTGACCGGCGCGGCCATATTAACTCTGGCCGCGCACCCCGTTGGACGCTGTATCGGCGCGCTGTGGCTGTCTCTGCCGCTCTACTCCGCGCTGCTGTCGGCGCGCCCGCGCGAACGCGGCGTTTTGAACGAGTCCGACCGGGAGTATCTGCGCCAGCACGCGGCGGCCATATGGCGGTATTTTGAGGATTTCGTCACGGCCTCCGACCACTATCTGCCGCCCGACAACTGGCAGGAACAGCCCGGCG
>Ga0082212_10005856_pt1 | contig 16668 bp, 12 predicted proteins | sample TergutNt197P3_FD_71548 | JGI IMG/M metagenome (GOLD analysis project Ga0082212, IMG submission 71548) | Neocapritermes taracua P3 segment gut microbial communities from Petit-Saut dam, French Guiana - Nt197 P3 | ecosystem: Host-associated > Arthropoda: Insects > Digestive system > Gut ... | reverse complement strand
TCGGCTTCCTTCATCGTTTCGATATAGCGCATAACGAAGGGTTTGTGGAATTGTTCCATAAAGTCCGTCTGCCGCCCGTCGAAAACGGCAAAATGATCCTTGCGTAAAAGCCTCGGTTCGCCGCCCTCGTCGGACCAGACCCCGGCCTGCTTCCACGGACAGCAATGTCCTTCCCTGAACAGCGAATGGGCGCCGGGGTTGAACACCTCGATTTTGGAGCTTTTCCTGCCGATTTGGTTGTAGACCACTACCGGTGTAGGGCGGCCGGAAGCGGCGAGAATCGTTTCCCAGGGGGTGGGCCGGGGCCCTGTGGGAACGACGGGCTTTTCTCCCAGTTCAAGGTCCCTGCAGCCGATAAAGCCGTTGTGCGGCTCGTTCATTATGCCCCAGCCGGCGATGGCGGCGCAGTTTTTCAGGCGGCGGTAGCAGTGGCGGAAGGCGGCGATGTAGCGGCCCTGCAGCCATTCCTGGACATTTTCGCCGCCGACGCGCAGGTCCGGGGCGAATGCCTTCCCCCCGAAAAAGAGGCTGAACATCGTGGCTGCGGCGTAGCGGTTGTAATTGCTGGGCCACATCATTTGGGGGAAGGGCGAGGCTTCCGCAGACGAGCGCCGTTTCTGGTGAAATTCGGCGTAGCGCTGCCTGGTAATCGCCGCCCCGGTGGTATCCAGCCTGTCCAGGTCGATTCCAAGCGTTTCCAGGGTCCATGCCGGGGCCCCGTCGCCCCCCGTCCACCTGCTCCACACGTCCTGATGGGGGTCGATAAACACCGAAATGCCCTTTTGTTCGGCAATTTGCAGAATTTTTCGCAAATATGCCAGATAAGACTCATCATATTGGCCCGGCCCGGCGTGTTCCAGGGCTTCCCAGGTGACAATCAGCCGCAAAAAGGTCATTCCGGCGCGGGAAAGGCGGTCAAAATGGCTTTCTGCCTCCTCCAGCGGGAAAGGCCGCCCCACAAACGAGGCTTCGGCGGGGTTTTTGAGCGATTCGGGGCGCAGGCCCCGGCCCGGCTCTCCAAAGGGGATTTTTGAGCTTCCCCCCAGGTTTGCCCCCCTTAAAATCAGGGCCCTTCCCTCGCCGTCAAGTATCGAACTATTGACAATTCTCACCTTTCTGCCCCCCAAAAAAATATTTGTAACTTACGCATTTACAGGCTTGTTTGTTCAGTGGTATTGCGGTATTATTATGTTGATTATAGCATATTTACATATAAGGGAGTGAAGACTATGCGAAACATCATCCTTTTTATTGTAGCCTTGGTTTTCTCAATGGGTTTATGGGCCCAGGCCGGCGGCGGTGGCAGAAGGCAGACAGGTGCGTCCGGTGGGCGCGAGCCATTCGAAATGAAGCAGTCGATTTATTTTGAAGATGGCACTCTTGATGAATACACCACCTTTGAATGGGACAATGGTTTTAACCATGTAGAAAACGAGGCACGGTTTTCGGCTTCGGGGGCAATGCTCGAACAGGTCGAATATGCCTACAACGAAGACAAGGGTTTTGTTACGACAAAGATAACCAGAGATGTGGAAAGCCGCCTGAAGAATCGTGTCGTATACCAGTATAACCCGCAGGGGCAGCTGTGGCGAGAAAGCCTTGTAGACAACAAAGGCAAAGTAGTTTCTACCTACGAGTATTCCTACGACAACAGGGGGAACCGCACAAGCCGCATCATCAAGAACCGCGCGGGCGACAAGCTTGCGGAAACGGTTTACACGTTCGACAACCAGGGAAGAATGCTCATGTCCGAAACGAGGGATTTCTCGGAAAGCGCGATCAGCTCTACCAGGTTTTCTTATGACGGGCAGGGCAACCTTATCAGCCAGCAGGTGCTTAACGCCGAAGGCAGGGTAACCACGAACATCCGCGCGACATGGCAGAACGGCCAGGAGATTCGTAACGAACAGGCTGCGGCAGACGGTACGGTGCAGCTGCTCGTCACCAACGAATACGGACAGGACGGGGAATTGACCCGAAAAACGATCGATAACATCCAGGGCGAGTCAAAACAGATCATGCAGTACGAATATACTTTCCGGCCGCCTCGCCGGTAAAGGAGGAGGTGAATCATGAAAAGGCCACTGATTTTTTTAGCATTGCTTATCATAACGGCGATTTTTTGTTTCGCCGGCCCGGAAGAGGTAGACATATACGCATACCTCTACAATTCATCACTTACCAATTCTGCACAGTTGGACATTCTGCAGAGTATGGCGGAAGCAAAGCTCACCGGCGCAGGTGAATTTTATGCAAAGGCGCTGAGGAGGCTTGTCTCGGAGTACAAGAACATCCGCAACGTTACCGAGAAAAACGCCGCCGACGAACAGGCGATGATCCTCTCGGCATTGCTGGGGGCGGAAAAATATACCCAGGCCGCGCCGGATCTGTGGCTGGTGGTAGAAGCATTTTCCGCGCCGCTGGTCAAAGCAGAAGCGCTCATGGCGCTCGGCAAAATCCGCGCGACCAACTACCTTCCCCAGGTAATCCGCGTCCTTAACAGCGTCAACGCCGCGCCCACCACCGACCGCCTTACCGGAGAACGGATCGCCTTTGGCGCCATTATCTCTCTGGAAAAATTCGGGGATCCTTCCGGCTACCTTCCCGTTTTCTTTGCCGCAACCGGCTGGTATTCAAACAGGATAAAGGACCAGGCGCTTCGGTCGCTGCCCCTTATCGCAAAAGACCCGACGCCGTTCATGATGGAAGTTGTCAAAGGTCCGGGATACAGCTATCCCACCAAGTACACCGCCCTGCAGACCATTGAGGCGGCGGATGTAAGCCCGCAGAACAAAGTCAGCGTTGCCGTAGCGGCGCTTGCCGAAGGCTGGAGGGGTTCTACCAGCGACGTGCAGCTGCGGACCACCCTTGCCAGCATGAGGAAGCTGGCGATCAACATGATCAACCGCTACAAGACCGAAGACGAATCGATTTACCCGCTTCTGGAACGGTCGTATACCCAGGGCTTTGACAGCGACGAAAAGCTCAGGGCCATCGCGGCGCTTGCCTCGCAGGGAACCGACGAGTCCGCCCGGCGGCTTTCAACGTTCCTTATGGATTTGAACGCAAAACGCCAGAGCGGCAACATCAGGCAGGAAGACGAACAGATGGTCAGGGCGGTTATCCCCGCGCTGGGCCAAACCGGGCGCCCCATAGGCCGGCCGGCGCTGAACGCCGTCATCTCGCTTGACTGGACCCCGGCGGTAAAAACCCTCGCGCAGAACGCCATAAGCCAGATAGGCAACTGAGACGATACAATCATTTGGAAAAAGCGGCGTGTAAAATCGCCGCTTTTTTTTTACTCGGAGAGGATTTTAAGGATTGTTTCCGGCGTTTGGGCGTTGAGGATCTCCTGGCGTTTTTCGGAGCTCTTGAAGAGCAGGCTGATTTCGGCAAGGAATTGAAGGTGCGGACCGGTTTTTTCTACCGGAGAAAGCGTCATGATATAGATTCTGCACGGCTCATGATCGAGGGAATCAAAATCAACCGGCTTGTCCGAAATGCCGATGCATGCGACAAGATCGGCAATCGTATTGCTCTTTCCGTGGGGAATGGCGATGCCGTGCTTCATCCCGGTAGACATCTTTTGCTCGCGATCCATAACCGCGCTGAAGGCCGCTTCCCTGTCGGTAATTTTTTTTGCAGCCACTAAAATGTCCAGCAATTCGTTGATTATCTGATCTTTGGTAGTACCTTTCAAATGAAGGTTGATCGTATCCGTCGTTAGCACTGATTTGAGGTTCATGGCATAAGTATACAGCCGCAAACCCAAAAAGTCAAGCAAAAATATTTGCGCAGCGGGGCAGTCTGTGGCAATAATCCCCAAAAGCCGCTATGCTTGAATGGTGAAGCATAATTCTGCCGACAGGGCGGCAAAGAAGGGCAAAAGCCCGGCGGATTTTTGGGCCGAATACGAGCAAAATACCGGGGAAAAGGTTGTTGCCCGCAGCCTGGGGCAGTATGTGTCCGGCTGGGATGAGTTCGACAATCCGCCGGGGAACCCGATGTGGGGGCTTATCATTGCCACTTCCGGCGGTTTTCGCTTCCACCATTTTCCTCAGACAAACTGGTTTACTGCCCTTGCACGCATCGGCTCTCTTGACGATCCCCCCAGGGAAAAGACCATTTTTATCCCCGCCGGCAGAATCGTATCTGCCGTTCTGCACAAAGAAACAAAGTGGTACAAAAAGATTTTTTCGGCAGACGTTCCCCGCCTGGTTATCCGCTACCGCGACGAAGCCGGTGGGGAAAGGGAACTACTGCTCTATGCCGATTTACAATCAGACGGAATCGCCGAAGCGCTAACGATGTAAGGGCTGCCCGGAATAATCCTTTCCGGACAGCCCCTTTTTGCCTGCAGCCCCGAGAAAATTACTTGCCTTCTGCGGCGGACGTGCCTGCTATGCGGCCAAACACCGTAAAGTCTACAAGGGCATTGCCGCCCAGGCGGTTGCCGCCGTGGACGACCCCGGTAATTTCACCGGCACAGTACAGGCCGGGAACCGGCGTACCGTCAGCTTTGAGGGCGCGGGTGCTTTCATCGATCCGCACACCGCCCATCGTATGGTGGGCCGCAGGTTTGCGGGGATATGCGTACCATGGCCCCTTGGTAAGCTTCATGGTATACAGCACGCGGCCAAACTCGTCGGGAGTCCGGGAATCGACATGGCTGTTGAAGTTGTTCACGGTTGCAGCCAGGTTATCCGCGCTGACGCCAAGGATGTTTGCCAAATCGGCCAGGGTAGGCGCTGTAACAAAATCAGAGATGTTGTTTTCCAGCATGTAGGCGACAGACCTGCCATCCAGCGTGAAAGAATTGGCAGGGTCTTCGATTGCATCGGCGCTTACGACCAGATAGCACATGTTATCGGTCTGCGCCATGATTGCAATGGAAACTTCGTCCCTTCTGCCGTCCTCGCGTGTAAAACGGTTACCCTCTTTGTTGATAAAGAAATAGCCCTGCACCCCTTTGCCTCCGTGGGCAATATCGCCGGTTGCGCCGGTTATGGGGTTGCAAACCTGCAGCAGCTGTATCTGATCCATATTGACCAGTTGGGCGCCGGCATCCCTTGCGAAGAATATCCCGTCGCCGGTTACTGCCGGCATGTTTGACGTATTGAGCCTTGGCCCAAGATCGGGCCATTTCTCGCCCTGGCAATACTGCTGCCGCAGCTTGACATTGCCCGCAAAACCGCCGGTAGCGAGGATAACGCCCTTATTTGCCCTGAGCGTTATTTTATTGCCGGTCTTGCCTTCGGCATTAACGCCTACAACCCTGCCGCCCTGGGTAATCAAACCCTTGGCTGCAGTTTCCATGAGCAGGGTATAGCCGTTCTTGTTCACCAGCCCATTCCGGAAGGCATTAATATAGCCGGTCCCGTTGGGGAGCACCGCAGTCAGCGTCCTCGGATACAGAGAACCGGTACCCTGGTTGGCATAAGGCTCGAATTCCATTCCCATGCTTTCCAGCCATTCCTTTCCGGCAAGGGCATTGGATGTCATCTCGTAAACAATGGGAAGAACGGCAATTTTGTCACCGCCGTTCCAGGTTTGGAGGGCATGCCATGACGGGCTGTCATAAATCGTCCTGTTGGAATTTTTGAAAGCCTCAAATTCTGCCCGGACCGTATCCTGCATTGCCTTATGCTCGTCGCTAATGGGTTCTTCCGCCAGGGCGTCGTTAACCAGCTTTTCCTCGCCTGGCCCCCCCCTGAAGGCATCCTGCTGCCTTGTGTTGGCTACGTTGTAGATACCGCCCGCCATTATTGAATTGCCGCCCAGGAAGCCCGATTTCTCGATGAGGATGACCGACGCGCCCTTCTCGACCGCCGCATTCGCCGCCGCAAGGCCGGCGCCGCCGCCGCCCACGATAATGACATCCGCAGCGAGCGACTGGTTCGGGGCTTTGGCGGTCCGAATCGTTTTCTTATATTCGGATACTTTCGCCCCGGCCTGGGTAAGGCAGTCTTCAACCCCGCTTAAAATCGCATGGCTGGTTATTGTTACGCCGGTAACCACATCCACCGCCAGGGACTGGTTTTCAACAACCCGCTGTGGGATCAATTCCACCGCCCAGTCGCTCACTCCCGGCGTCTCCGCATGGCTTGTTACCTTAACGCTGTTAATGGCATCGGTACCCAGCTCAACCTGCACCGAAAGCGGGCCGTGCATGCCCCTTACCGTTGCGGTATAGGTTCCGGCATCCATCGGCGTTTTTGCCCCTCCCGAAGTGCCGCAGGCCAATACAAGTACCGACAGTAGCACTACCATTCCTGCAAAACCAATAATCCTTCTCATATCAAACCTCCAAAATAGTGTTTTGCCCAACTGGGCATTTCAAACGAAGATTATATCATAGATTTTGATTATATCAGCCCGCTATACGGAAGTAAAGCTTTTTTTTACGACATCTCCAGGGGGAATCGCCTTCCAGTCGCAAACGTCCTGTTTGCTCCCTCCAGGCCGCCTACGCGCTCCCCGGTACGTCCTGTACCGGCATTTTTCTTTACAATGCGTTGCATTGGAAAATTCTTCAGGAGCGCTCCGTTTCGATTCCCCCTAAAGCAGAAACCGTCCGGAGTTTTGCCTTTGGCAAAACTCCAACACCAATAAAAAAAGCTCCAGTGGAGCTTTTTTTATTGGTGACATCTCCAGGGGGAATCGAACCCCCGTTGCGAGGATGAAAACCTCGTGTCCTAACCCCTAGACGATGGAGACTGGATGCTAAAAAAAACTCCTTGAGTTTTTTTTAGCACCTGGGATTTTTCGCTTCGCAAAAAATCCATGCTTACTATGGAAAACTTACAAAAAAAATGGCTTCTATGTCAAGCCTTACATCTTTAGCTTGTCGTGGAGCAGGGAGCGGAATTTCTGGACGGTCTCGTTTTGCGGCTCCATCGAAAGGGAAGCCTCGCAGTCGGCGAGGGCCTGGGGATAGTCGCCGATGTGGTAGTACGCCTGGCCGCGCCTGAACAGGCAGAACGCCTGGTAGGGGTTTATGCCCAGCGAAGAAGTAAAATCATCAATCGCTTTCTGATACTCTTTCAGAACGGAATGTACGACGCCCCGGTAGTAGTAGACACGGTTGGACTTGGCATCCAAATCGATGGCGCAGGTAAAATCCGAAATAGCGTCCTGATAATTGGACTGGGCAAAATTCGCCATGCCCCGGTGCTTGTAGATAAGCGAGCAGATCATCTCGTCCGGCCTGAGCTCAAGGATCCGCGTATAGGATGTTATGGCATCCTTAAACCGGTTTTCGTTGTGGGCTTTCAGGGCGCCCAGCAACAGGTCGTCGATAGAACCTTTCTCCGCGTCAGCCAAAACCGCTTCCGGCTCATGCGGTGCTTGAACAGGCATACCGGAAAAAAGCAGGGCATCGGTTGAGTCTTCAATTTTCTGGTAGAAGGTCTCGCGGCGCTTCAGCAGTTGGTTGTTAAGCTGCTTCTGGTAGAAACGTATCTCCTGGAACACAATGTCGGCAAGGGACAGGCTGGCATTAACGGCGGCAAGCTTGCGCTTCATCGGCGCGTCAAAGGGATTAAAATCCGCCTTGTAGAACAGTTCGTGCTCCACCTCCGCCCAGGCATCCTGCAATATCGTGCGAATCTGTATTTCGGCAAGATCGCAGCCTGCTGGCCGGTGCCTCTCCGCAATGTCCGGTGGGATCGTTATCAGGAGATGGGTCGACTCGTAGCCGAATTCCTTGAAGGTATCGTTCCCTTTCCGCTCAACCTCTACAACCTCGAAATGCCCCTTAACCATATTTTCAACAACAGAAAGATCCTCAATAAAGGGGCAGATGATCCGTATGCCTATAAGGTCGTTGATGCGCGGATGGTCGATTCCCGATTTAAGCAGCGAGAGGTATTTTTTATAATAGCTTGCGAATTTTTTGGTCCGTACCTTGATCGTGGGGGGAGAATCGAGCGAAGAAAACACCTTATCCAAAAGCCCTTCAAGGTCTTTCGCAACAAGGTACCGCTCTTCGGCGCCTACTTCAAACGCCAGCCGGAAACTGTTCTTGTTGACGGTAACTTCCGCTCCGGGACTTGAAACTGACGGATTAGCTGCATCTTTCATGACAAAAAAACTGCCTGAAAACCAAGAGCGATTTTCAGGCAGCTTCCTGTTAGTCAGGCGATCTTATTCGTTGGTCGCCGTGGGGGTAAATGTGCTCTCGGTTGCCTGTTTTTGGGAATCCAGATAGCGGAGTACCTGGTTCTGGCCAAAGCGTTCCATCTCCCAAACTTTGCGGGCAGTTTCGCGATCCTGGATAATGCGCCAGAGGCTTTCATCGTCAATATCCCGATCGGTGTCGAGAACCGCTTTGTCGTAGATGAGTTTTACGTCTTTGAAGTAGGTGATGAAATCGCCGCCTACCCTGGACGCATCGCGCTTGATCTCAAAGCCCGCGAACTTTACAAAGGGCGTGGACTCGGGATACAGGGGGATAAGGCGGAGGTCGCGGTTCCGTACTTCCTGGATGTAGGCGGGGTTGTCCCAGCGAAGCTCTCCCCATCCGTCAAAGGTCAGATAGCCCATGAACATGGATTTCTGGTTGCCCGACCCGTCAATAACGAGGGCGGAAAGTCCGTGGGGGAAGTTCAGGCCGTACACGTTGACCGCAAGGGATTTGATGGTCCCGACGTTCTTTACTACGCCAAAGCCGTCTTCAAAGCGGCTGGGGCCGGTAATGCCGTTGCTGTCATCGGCTGGCTCGATGGTTCCATCATCCTGGACATCGGCCTGCGGCTCAAACGCGGGGATCTCAAAGGGCGGCTTGATGACTGCCCATGAGTTGTAGCTTTCCACGGGGAAGTGGATACGGGCGCCCATGACTGTACCCCACTGTTTGGACTGGGCTTCACGGGTGTAGCTCCGAACCATGTTGTTTACGGTTCGCGCTGACGAAGCAAGCAATACTTCCCAGTTGGCAATGGCGAGCGAGGTCCGCATCACGCTTTTCTGTTCCTCGGTGAATGACCCACCGAACCGGACGCCGGAATAATCCATCATGGTGGCGCGGTTTTGATTCGGCGTGTCGTCCTCATCATTCGGACCGACGGAGACGTGAATATCCGCTGCTAATTTGCTGAAGTCGATAAGCACGGCTTCTTCGGCAAACAGGGACCCAGCCACTAATGATACGATGGCGACAAGAATGAGCATCTTTTTCATGCACAGCTCCTTTCAATAAATCACATTGATCTAAATCTTAGCGTTGCTAAGAATTTAACGAATTCAAGCCTTTTTGTCAACAACAAATCGCTTGAATTTCGCATTTGCCAAATTCATTGCCGACGGCTTACCGCTGCCTCTCAAGGCCGGCCGGTTCGCCCGCCCGCCGGAATTCCGCCGCATATGCGGCTTTTCCTTCGATAAAGAAGCGCTGGTCCCGGACATATGGGAAGTTCCTGGCAATGCCGGCCTGGAGGGTTTGCATGTTCGTCAAAACCTCTCCTCCTTCCAGGGGCGGCAAGACCGCTTCTTCCGAAAAATCCGCGTAAACCACCCCGTTCCGGTACATCAGGGACTTCAGCCTTGTTTCCCTGGGGAACAGCGGAAGGGAATCCGGCGAAACCGGCCCCAAAAGCGCTTCCTGCACATACCGGGCGATATCTACCTCCCGGGATGCGGGGCGCAGCAAATTCCCCCCCGAAACCCGCAGCATTCTTTCCTCTACGGTTACAATGCCACTGTCTACAGTATAAAACAAAAATGTCCTTCTGGCAAGCCCCAAAGCAAAAAAATCGATCAATGCCGCAAGGGCCAGCGCGGCGGGAAAAACCAGCAAAAGCCGCTTTTTCCGCATCTTCAGCCATGACGGGAGGGGGCGGAGTTTGTCGAAAGCATCCTGCAAGTTACCTGTTTTTCCATTCATCGCGCGGCGATAAATCCCCCTGAATGTTCAAATGCGCTTACAAAATCGGCTATCCCTTTATACACCGCTTCAACCATTTTACGCAAGTGCGCGTCGGAGGTCATAAGCAGGACGTCTTCCCGGTTGCTGACAAAGCCGAGTTCCACCAGCACCGCCGGCATGTTGCTCCGCCGTACAACGGAGAAATTTTCTGCTTTTGAGCCGCGCGAAGGCATGGTCTGGCCCATTGCCGCCCTCATGGATCCGAGGATCGATTCGGCTATTCTGATGCTTTCCGCAGTGAATGCCTCTTCCGTTATAAGGTTCATGATCTGGCGCAGTTCGGGGGAATCGGGGAAATGGGATTCGTCCAGCAGGTTGCGCCGGTGCTCCGGGTTGAGGTACCACACCTCATAGCCCCTGACGTTCCGGTTACTGGCATAATTGGCATGGATTGAAATATAGATGATCGCCTCGTTTCCCCTGATGGGGATTGAGTTGGCAATATCGGAACGTTCTCCAAGGGACATGGTGATGTCTCGCTCCCGCGTCATCAGTATGCGTTTGTCGGGGTACGCCGAGGCAAGCATGTCGCGCAGCATCCGCGAAGCGTTAAGGTTGATGTCCTTTTCAATTACCTTCTGCATCCTTCCGTTTATCGTATGATTGCTTGTCGCGCCCGGGTCTTTTCCCCCGTGCCCCGGATCGATGATGATGGCGGCGATCCGGTAGTGGGAACTGTTCTCGCCGATGCTGCGGGAGAAGGCTTCTCTGGCTGTCTGCACGAAGGGTTCGGGGAAGACCAGTTCGCCCCTGTTAAGGTAGGGCAAGGGGACGGAGTAGATGTCCCGGTTGTCCAGCAGGAGGTAGCCGGCAGCCCCTGCCGATGGCGCCGTGGAAAAGACTCCGTAATGCCCCCCGATGGAGAAGGAGCCTTCCTGGAAGAACGGGTCCCAGCGGAATTCTTTTTGTCCGCCCGAATCCAGCGAATATAGGGTATTGAGTGTCTGATCAAGGGTGAGGACCCGGGTCTGCGCCTGAATCTGCACCGGAATCAGCAGAAGAATCAGCAATATGCGTTTGAGTTTCAATTATCCCTCCCAGGAGGCAGTACCAAAATCGGTTATTTTGGTACTGCCTCTTATAGTTTTTCGGCCTATCGGCCTGCAAAACTATATTTTCATTAGTAGCTATTCTAAAATCTGACATTTTAGAATAGCTTGTAACGGTCGATATAATACACCGCTCCCTGGTATCCGCCCCGCGCCAGTGCCGCCCAGAAGCCTTTTCCCAGGTATCTCCCTTTATTATCGGAAGATTCTGTGTTTTCTACCGTGAATTCGGGCAGGGAAAGGCCGGTAAGCGACCGTACCGCCTCAAGGCTCTCCTGTACACTGCGGCCAACATAGTCCTTCAGCCCGGATTTTATAAAGGCCGGAAATGGATACAACGCGAGGCTTGCTTCGGTATGATCCACACAGAGGCACTGAGGCACTGAGTTTTCGTCCGAAGGTTCTTCCACCTCCTTCGAAATCTCACGGATGTCAGGGGATAAGGTTGGATATGCGCCGTTAGCAGACAACCCGCCCTCCTCTGTGCCTCCGTGCCTCCGTGAGATGAAATTTGAGATAGATGTCTCCGGCAGCGCGTCTAGCTCGGCCTGGAGTTCGGCGGTTAGCTGGAACGCGCTGGGGGGGAAAGCGGAAGAAGCGCTGAGGAAGGAGGCGGTTTCTTCGTCTGCGGGGTCGAGGCGGATCAGGATCGAGCGGGCGGCGGCTTCGGCTGCTTCTACGGCGGCGGCGCGGCCGGGGGCGGCGCTGATCACGTTGCCGCATTTGGAAACGTTGTTTACGGGGAATTGCACCTTGTCGCCCGGGGCGGCGCGGAAAAACAGGTCGTGCACATGGGGCGTTTCCCGCGCCGCTTCGACGCCGGTAACTGCCCTGACCGTGCCGGGTATGGAGATGAAGGCCCGCTCGGCGCTGGTCCAGTCTTTCTGCGGGGCGATGCCGTCCGGCTTGCGTCCCATGGCGGCGAGGATGGCGGCGCGGATGGGCTGCGCCCCGGACGAGTAGGGGTAGGTCCAGCCGGACATATAGCCCCCGGAAAGCCGCGCGGCGATTTCGCCTATCATTGGCGCCTCGGCGCCTTCCCCCTGCGGGGTCAGCTTGATGTCGCCCTTTGCCGCGCCCACGCTGTCCCTGCCCGCCAGCCCCAGGGCGCGAACCCCGTCGCAAAAGGCGGTAAGCAGCGCCCGCTGCTGCAGCGGAGGAAAGTTGGTGGGCATGGTGTGGCCCATCTCTATAAAGAAGGGCGGGAAAAAAATGTGCCGGTCGGCCAGGCCGCAGATCATAATCTCGCCCCGGTACACGATGGCATCCACGGAAAATTCCGGCCCGGGCATAAAGGCCTCCACAATGGCGCGCCCCGACCGGGAAAAGCGAAGTGAATCCACCGCCGCATCGCCCAGTTCTTCCATAGAATTAACGCGCCGGCAGCCCCTGCCCCCCATGTTGTCAACCGGCTTCACCACCAGCGGGAAGGTCAGGTTGTTTTCCCAAAACTCCGTGCCTCCGTGCCTCCGTGCGTTAATATTGGGGAAAGAATCCTCAGCGGTAATGGTGATAAATTCCGGCGAGGGGACTCCGGCTTTTTTGAAGCAGGCGCGCATACGGGACTTGTCCGACGCATTCAGCGCCGCCTCGTAGGGTATCCCCGGCAGCCCCAGCCGCTCGGCGACCCAGGCGACCGTAGCGGAAAAGTCGGTTCCCGCCGTCATTATCCCCTCCAGGCCGCCCGAACTTTGCAGCGAGCGGGCAAAAGCTTCGATCCCTTCCTTGTCCTTCAGATCGATGTGTTCAAACCGATCCGCCATGGCGATACAGGGGGCGGATGAACTGCCGTCCACCACCACGGCATACAAACCCAGTTCCTGCGCGATTCTGATTGCCGGCCCCTGCATAACGCCGGCGCCAAGGATGATTATTCGTTCCTGCATGTTGATACCTTGTTTATTGATTTATTCCCAAAACCAGTTTCATTCCCGATTCCACCTGTTCCATTATTTCTTTGGTAACCTTTGATATTTTTTCTTTAAACCTGCCGCGATCCAAAGCATAGAGTTGTGCAACCATTATTACAGAATCACCGGCTAACTTTGTTTCCCTTTTCCGCAAAAAAACATTGCCGGGTGCCTCTGCCAAACGTAAATTTGTTGTCAGGGGCAATACAATTACAGTTCTGATTTTGCTCTGATTAAAACCATCGTCCTGTACTATAAGCACCGGCCTGGTATAGCCGGTTTCACTTCCATACGGGATCCCAAATTCCGCCCACCATAATTCACCACGTATCATTTTTCGTTGCTTCTCTTATGCACTCCAGTGCTGCATTTGCTATTGGTTCAAACTCTTTATAATAATCAGTATCACCATATACCTCATTTAATTTTTGGGTTATATTCTTTCGACTGTTTTTTTCCAAATAATCTGTCAAGGCATTGACATATAATGCGCTTCTTGAGATTCCCAGGGTTTCGGCGGTTTTTTCCGCTTCAAAATAGACTCTGTCGGGCAGAGAAATTGCCGTTTTCATATTAAAAGTATAACAAAAGTATAAAAAAACGTCAATCTGCCAGTCACATTTTTAATTCATCAAATGCGGCCTGGATGTCGCCTCCGCATTCAATCAAGAAATTATTGCGCCTTGAAATCAGCCGATTATTCGGAGTATAGTAGTAAAGGCGTGTATCGAAGGGTACAAACACCAAGGAGGGATTTCACCATTAAAAAGAATATTTTTGCGGCATTTTTTTTGGCGGGGGCATTTGCACTGTTGGCCGGTTCGTGCGCTTCAAGCGGTTCTTCCGGGAGGGGCGCGGAACTGGGGGCGGACACGGCGCAGCTAGATATTGCGGCTGACAGGTTCCATGAGGGCAATTACTATCTGGGGCGGTTTGAACAATTCAGAGCATGGGCCAAAGGGCTGGCCGGTCCGACCGGCGGCGATTCTGCGGCAGACTCCCGTTACGGCGAAATCGCGCTGCAGCCGTACTGGCTAACGGAAGGAGGGCCGTCAGAACAGGACATCGACCGCGCTGTTGCCGCTTTTGAAGAAGCGGCGGGACTGGCATATTCCAACGAACTCTACAGGGAACGGCTGGAAGAGGCAAAGAGGATACGAGAAGAATGGCTGGCGGTTGAAAAACCGGAGATTGAGCGGCGGCTGGCAGCGGCGCAGGAATCGGCATTGGCGCAGCAGCAGCAGGCCGCCGAAGAACGCAATGCGCAGGAAGGCGCATACCGCACCGTTACCGAGGATATGTTTCAGATCAGGCACTTGCCCGACAGCACCGTCGAAATCATTAAGTACACCGGGGATGTGGAAAATGTAGTGATACCGCTAACTTTCGGCGGCCTTCCGGTAACGGTAATCGGCGAAGGGGCTTTCAAAAATAACAAGGAAATACGCAGCGTGGTCATTCCCGATACGGTAACCAAAATCGCCGCCCGCGCTTTTTATAACTGCCGGCTGACCTACGCAAGGTTTGGAAGCGGCCTTGAGGTTATTGGCGGATGGGCGTTTCAGAACAACAACCTGATCACCGTTACCCTGCCCGCCGGCCTTAGGGAGGTGGGGAACAAGGCATTTTCAACAGCCAGGACTGCCCGCAGAAGGGAAAATAATACCATCCGCTATGTGTCCATTCCTGAGGGAATTGAAAGGGTCGTCGGTTCCAGGTACTCCTACGGTATTTTCGCGGGAAATACCATAAACAGCGCCGTCCTTCCGGCAAACATAAGCGGCACCGCCATGGGAAACTATGGCTTTGAAGCCGGCCTTGTCAGCTTTTATGCCCGCCAGGACGGGGCCGCCGGAACCTATGTGAGAAACGGGACTGGCTGGACAAAGTACTAGCTTAGCCGGAACGGCTGTTTTCCCCGACGCTGACCGCATACACCTCGAAGGTATCGCCCAGGGCAAAAATTTTGCTGGCCGCCAGCAGCAGTGCGTACAGCGGGCCTTTGCTGCCGCGGGCATATTTTCCCAGCAGCGGGAAGCGTTCCGGGTGATGCCCGCTGATAACGATTTTTTTCACTTTAAAACCCGCCGCTTTCAGCGCCTTCCTGCACATCGCCGGCGACCATATCGTCCAGTGATCCGCCGGGCTGCGCTCCAGAAAATCCTTTAGTGAAGCGCGTCCTGAAATCCCCGAATACGAAGGGGTTGCAAAAGCCAGCATCCCGCCCGGTTTGAGTAAATTCCGTATCTCCGCCAGCGCGGGAACGCAGCCGCGCAGATGCTCAATAACGTACCACAGCGTGACAACAGAGAAAGGGGATTGGGGGTGCGGCTTTGCCGCATTGGGGACTAGGGACTGGGGTAGCGGCGGGAAAAAACTTTGCGCGGCGGGGATGCCGAGGGTTTGGGTGACGTAATCGACGGCATCCTGCGCGGGGTCGATGCCTTGCGGGGAAAAGCCTTCTTCTTTCGCCGCCGCGAGAAAGGGGCCGTAGGCGCAGCCGATGTCGAGCAGCGGCAGCGGCGTGCCGTTGGCGGCGGGCAGCAGGGACTTGATCAAGGCAAGCCGCCGCTTTGCCATCGCGGTGAGATTCGGAAAATCTTCGATGTAGGTAAGGCCGTACTGCTTTTGGTATTGTTCGAAAAAGTACTCCCTGCCGTACTCGACGGGCGGCGGGGTAAGCCGGTTCATGCTTATCACCCCGCAGTGTTTGCAGCGGATGTACGTGCGCTCCGGAAAACGGGCGAGAACAGAGACTGTCGTTTGATGAATTGCGGATGGATTTTTCTTTGAGCCGCAGGCGGGGCAGTTCTGGCCTGCGTCCGGGGTAAAACTGCCGATCAGTTCCGCAAGGCTTTGGCGCGGCGGGTGATCGAGATTGTGCCGCGCGGCAAGGGCGGCGCAGCGTTTTTTCAGGCTTTCGATAAAAGCGGGATTGAGCTTGCCGTCGGCGAATAGCACGCTGGTGATTTTTGCCGCAGCGTTTTTTCCCACGCCCAGCGAAAAGAAGCCCGCCTTTTTTGCCAGCTTTTCGTGGTATGCGCTGGGCGAAACCAGCAAAACCGGTACGCCCGCATACAGCGCCTCAAACGCGGTAAGGCCGTAGTGGGTGATTATCAGATCGTATTTGCCGAGTTGTTTATTCAAGTTGGGAATTGATTCGAAAATATTCAGGGACTGCGGAATGGGGATCAGGGAGCGGGAATCAGGGAGGTGGGATTTTAGTGTGCCTCTCAGGAAGGTGATCTCCATTTCATTTGATTCTTCTGGTGCGAGCGTTTGCGCGATGGCTGGGCCCAGTCCGGCGGCATCTTCATGGCCGAAGGTTATCAATATTTTAAGGGGGGTATTCAGTGTTACTCCGCAGTTATTTTCTTTTTGGCGATCCGGTTTTTCCGGCAGCGGCAATAGCGAAGGATCGGCGATGTTAGGTTTTCTTTTCCCGGTTCCCGGTAAAATGTCAATGAGAAAATCAAAGGCATTCCGTGCTGCGCCGCCTTCATCAATGCCGATGACGGGGGCAAGCTCTGCCCAGCGGGCAAGTTCTTCCTGCGGGGTTTGGAAGCGATCCAGCAGAATGCAGCCAAATTTTTTATCGTGCAGGAAAGCTTCGGTAACGAGCCAATTTTTGTTAAAGTCATTTGCCGTTATCAAGCCGTAAGCGACAGTGGCAGCGTCTGTAACGGCGGGCAGATAGAGCCACGCTTCCCTGTCCATTGCCCGCAGCCCGCTGACCAGCGCCATGCAGCGCGTTAAATGGCCGCCGCCCATGCCCGGCCCGAAG
>Ga0082212_10005855_pt1 | contig 16668 bp, 16 predicted proteins | sample TergutNt197P3_FD_71548 | JGI IMG/M metagenome (GOLD analysis project Ga0082212, IMG submission 71548) | Neocapritermes taracua P3 segment gut microbial communities from Petit-Saut dam, French Guiana - Nt197 P3 | ecosystem: Host-associated > Arthropoda: Insects > Digestive system > Gut ... | reverse complement strand
GAAGATGTCCGCAATGTGGTAGTGTTTCATCAAAAAAAACTTGCATATTTTATCTATGGCGAGATGCAGAAACATCGAAAAAACGAATCATCCGGCAGTGAAGTTAAAATTAGCAAGGGTTTTACTGCGCTTAAAGAAATAGCATTTACTATAGATGAAAACGCCGGGTCTGTTAATTATCGCAGAACTGATTTTGATAAATCAAAAATCGGTCAAATAATATTTTCCGGTTTTTCAAAATGTCTTTATCCTTTTGTAAAATTTGATTCTGACACGGAACGCCGCTTTTCAGTTATCCTGGAACGAGAGAGTATTAAGTGGTTCAAGCCCGCCCAAAATCAATTCGGGATTCACTATCAAATGGGAACTGAGATTTCGGAATATGTGCCTGATTTTATTGCTGAAACTTCAGATACTATTTACATGATGGAAACAAAAGCAAAAAACCAAATGGAGTCTGATGAGGTAAAAGCTAAAGCAAAAGCAGCCGAAACATGGTGCATTTATGCCTCGCAGCATAATGCTGAGTACAATGGTAAACCGTGGAAATATCTGCTGATACCGCATGAATCGGTTAAGGATAATATGACCTTGCGGAATTTTAAGGAGAATCAACATGACCACCACCCAGCATGATGAAAACCTGTTTGTTGTATTCGCAGTAGAAGAATATGCAAGACGGCATGGAATATCCGCGCATGAAACCTTGAGACTTTTCCTTAAATTTGGCGTAACGGAATCAATACGGCAATGCTATGATACTCTGCACACCCAGAGTATGTTCGAATGTGTATTATTTGCTGAAGATATTCTGAAAAGGAAAAATGTATGATACTTTACCATGGTTCAAATCAGGATTTAAATGAAGTATACTTGTCAAAATCAAAAGACAAGCGGGATTTTGGTAAAGGTTTCTATACTACCACAATCTGGGAACAAGCCTTGCAATGGGGCTATAATATGTATAATCGTTTTGGCGGTGGTGGTATTTTCCTTAATGAATTTGATTTTTTTCCTTTACCTGATATGGTATCAAAGCAGTTTTTGGAAATTTCCGATGAATGGTTTGATTTTATTTTATCAAACAGAACGACTAGCAGTTTACAGCACAACTTTGATTATGTTCAAGGACCGGTTGCCAATGATAAAACAGTTATTACAATAACAGGCTTTATTGACGGTTTATATACAAAAGAAGAAGCATTTCAAAGATTACGTTACAGTTTTCACAACTTCCCCAATATATAAATCTTTGCAAAATTCTGTATCTATGTTGTGGGCGGAAAATGCCGAATTTATCGTTGATAAATATTATCGAAAATTATGAATTGATTCTTTAAACCTTTCTATGCTATAATTTCTTAGGTAAAAATATGAAGAAACCAAAAGTTTATATTTATTTATTATTTCTTCTTATTACTTTAACAGGGTGTTTAAATCCCGAAAAAGAGCCATTAAAACTTGATGATATCCAATCTTATATGGAAATCCCAGGCATTACAGACAGTGAAATTGAAGCCATTGAGGCATTAAAAAGATCAAGGGAGTGCTTTTCCTATGGGCAGATGTACGAGACAGAAGCGTTTATTCTGCCGGACGGGACTTATGCAGGGTTTACTACAAAGTTTTGTGAACATCTTTCGGATCTTTTTGGGATACAATTTAAGCAGCAATTCTATGAATGGGACAGTTTAATTAATGGCCTTGATGCCAAAGAGATTGATTTTACCGGGGATTTAACTCCAACTCCTGAGCGAATGCAATATTACTATATGACACATCCGATAGCGGAACGTTTTCAAAGAATATTTTTTCATATTAAATCTGATGAAATTATGACCGAAAGGGATGTAAACGGTTTAAAAATCGGTTTTTTGGAAGGCAGTATTAATGCAGATGAAGTAATTGAGTTTTATCCGGAATTAAAAATACATGTCGTTTATGTAGATAGTTTTATATCAGCCGCAAAGATGCTGGAATCTGGTGAAATAGATGCATTTGTTTCCGAAGGTGTAATCGATCCTTTCTTTGATGAATACGGGTTTATACGTTCCAAGGAAATGTTTCCGCTTGCCTATAGTCATGTTTCACTAACCACTGCAAATCCCGATCTGCATCCAATAATTACTGTTATGAATAAATACCTTAGTGCAGGCGGGATAGATAAACTTTACAATTTTTATGAGGAAGGAGACAGGGAATATGCCCGTTTTAAATTAAATAAGTCGTTTACAGAAGAAGAAAAAAAATATTTAGATGATTTATTGAATTGTAAAGAAACAGTAAAGATAGCTCTGGAACAGGATAATTATCCGGTTTGTTTTTATAATAAAACAGAAAAGAATTTCCAGGGTATTGCGTTGGATGTTCTTCATGAGATCTCCGATTTAACCGGAATTGTTTTTGAAACTGCAAACGATGAAAAAACATCCTGGTCGCAGATACTGGAAATGCTAAGAAGCGGCGAAGCATCGATGGTTTCGCAGCTTTTGTATTCTGATGCCCGCAAAGATGATTTTTTATGGACTTTTGTTCCCTATGCATATACATCGTATGCGCTTTTATCAAAAGTTAATTATCCCAATTTGGCAAGTTATCAGGTTTTACGTTCGAGAGTAGGTACAATCAGCAAATCCGCTTTTGACGATAGATATAACGAATGGTTTCCGGATAATAATAATGTTACCATGTATGACACACTGAATGCAGCACTTGATGGGTTAGAATCCGGAGAAATCGATCTTCTTATGGCATCTGACTATATACTGCTTATGGAATTGAATTACAGGGAAATTCCAGGATATAAAATAAATATTCGTTTTGGTATTCCAATGGATTCTTTCTTTGGTTTTAATAAAAACGAAAACCTGCTGCGTTCTATAGTAAGCAAGGCGCAGTATTATGTAAAAACAGACGTTATTGCAGACAGTTGGACAAGCAGGGGTTTTGATTATTCCAAAAAACTTGCACGCCAACAGCTTGTATTTCTAAGCTTGATTGTTTCTGTTCTTATTTTAGTGTTAATACTTTTTGTGTATTTATTGCTAAAAAACAGAAAATTAAGCCGGGGACTCGAAGATACTGTTCATAAAAGAACATACGAACTTGAACTGCAGACACAGGCAGCGCAGGTGGCATCAAAAGCAAAAAGCGCATTTTTGGCACGAATGAGCCATGAAATAAGAACACCATTAAATGCAATAATTGGCATGGCCGGGATTGCATATAATTCGATTGAAAACCGGGAAAAAACACTTTCCTCTATCCACCAAATTACAGTTTCATCAAAACATTTATTGGGCATTTTAAATGATGTTCTGGATATGTCTAAAATTGAATCTGGAAAACTGGAATTGTCCTATAATCAATTTAGTCTGGTAAAAGCGTATAATGAAGTTTCCGGGATAATTGCACAGCGATGTTCAGAAAAAAATATACTGTTTAAAACCAATATTGATGAAATAAAAGATATAAACCTGATTGGAGATAAATTGCGTCTTAATCAGGTATTGGTTAACCTTTTGGGAAATGCAATTAAATTTACAGCTAATAACGGGGAAATTTCTTTTATAACAAATATTTTGGAAGAAAATTCAAAAAATGTACGTATTCTGTTTTCAGTTTCCGACAATGGGATAGGAATGAATGATGAACAAATAGCAAAGCTTTTTATTCCGTTTGAGCAGACAGATACAAATATTGCAGTTAAATTTGGAGGTACAGGACTTGGGCTTTCTATCAGCCAGAACCTTGTTGGTATGATGGGCGGAAAAATTAAGGTAACAAGCAGCCTTAATGAAGGTTCCAGGTTTTTCTTCGATTTAAATTTCAATAAAGGCGAAGCAATCGCAGAAGAAGTTATTTCTGTACCCGAATTTATTGATTTAAAAGGGAATAGGGTTCTTCTTGCCGAAGATGTCGATGTTAATAGGATTATAATAAGGGAAATTTTGGAACCAACAGGCCTTTTAATAGATGAAGCAGAAAATGGACAACGTGCTGTTGATATTTTCTGCGAATCCCCTGCTGGATATTATAATTTAATATTTATGGACGTACAAATGCCGGTAATGGGCGGTTACGAAGCAACTAAAAATATCCGAAAGCTGGATAGAGCAGATGCGAAAGAAATCCCTATTATCGCTATGACTGCCAATGCATATAAAGAAGATGTTGAAGAAGCATTGGCTGCAGGAATGAATGCGCATTTATCTAAACCTATTGATGTTGATGCCCTTTTAAAAGTGTTACTTCAATTCAAAAAAGGTTAATATAACGTATGAATACATATCCAGAATTAAAAACAAAGGCCAGGATGCCTTATTTGGATAATGTACGCTCAATGGTAATTATTCTTGTAATTGTAATGCATTCGGCAGTTACTTACAGTGGTATAGGCGATTGGTATTATAAAGAAGGCTCATTTGATGAATTACCATTAATTGAAAAAATCTTTTTTGGCTATTTGCAAATGTTTTTACAATCCTGGTTTATGGGAATTTTATTTTTTATTTCTGCTTTTTTTGCAGCAAAAGCGCTTGCAAAACGAGGTACATTACAGTTTATTAAAGAAAGATTGTTCCGGCTTGGGTTGCCTCTATTGATATATATGTTTGTTATTTCTCCCCTAATTGGTCTGGTTTTGCTAAAATTTTATCCGGAAATCAGTCTTTTGGAAAACTATTGTTGGTATATTACAAGTTTTGAATGGACAGGCTCCACAGGGCCCCTTTGGTTTGTTGAAGCGCTTTTAATATTCTGTATTGTATATGCAATTGTAAAAAAATGTTTTAAAACAACGTTAAAAATTCAGACAATAAAAACAAAAAACATTATTTTTGTAATAATAGCAACCGGAGTAATTGCATTTTGTGTCAGATTAATATTCCCGATTGGAACAAGTTATTACAATTTACAATTTTGTTATTTTACTTCCTATATTGTACTGTTTATTCTTGGTATAATAGCAGGCGAAAATGATTTATTGGATAATCTTGTAAAAGACAGTAATACCAAGTGGATTCAATGGACTTTAATAATAGGGATGCCATTATGGGTATGTATAATAATATTCAGCGGCGCGATAGATGGAAACACACCTTTTGAGGGTGGTCTTAACTGGCCAAGTTTTGCTTATGCGTTATGGGAATCGTTAACAGCAATTGGGTTTTCGATAGGCATTTTATCTTTTTTCAAAAAAAGGATTAATTTTGAAAATAATTACACAAAAATTATTTCCGATAATTCTTTTGGGATATATTTTTTACATGCACCACTATTAATTTCTGTTTCTTTAATATTGAAATATTTAATAATAGATCCAATATTAAAATTTCTTTTAGTAGTAATAATTACTTTTTTTGTTTGCCTTATAGTTTCTTTTTTGTTAAAAAAAATAAAACCTGTTGGGGTTTTGTTAAAATAAAGGGGCATTTTGTGAAAACTATCTTATTTCCCTATAATACTGATATCTTAAAATATGAAATAAATGAATCACGCTTACAAGGTGAGTTAATTTCAAAAATTCATAATTACAGTGCGGAAAAAAATCAGGAAGAACTTGTACGTAATGCTTTGGAGACCCCGGTAGGAACACCCAGACTTAGTATTATGGCAGAGGGGAAAAAGAAAATTGTTCTTATAGCAAGTGATCATACAAGACCGGTTCCAAGTAAAATTATTGTACCACAGATGCTTGCAGAAATTCGCAAAGGGAGCCCAAACGCGGAGATTACCATTTTGGTTGCAACAGGATGCCACAGGGAAACAACAAAATCGGAACTGGAAAGTAAGTTCGGGAAAGAAATATTAAAATGGGAAAAAATTGTCATTCACAATTGTGATTCTAACGACATGGCATACCTTGGAAAACTACCGTCTGGGGGGGAACTAATTATAAACAGGCTTGCTGCAGATGCAGAACTTCTTGTAGCGGAGGGGTTTATTGAACCGCATTTTTTTGCAGGGTTTTCTGGTGGGAGAAAAAGTGTATTTCCGGGTTTGGCAAGCCGCAAAGCTGTGTTATACAACCACAATGCAGAGTTTATTTCCTGTCCAGGCTCACGAACCGGAAATATCGATAATAACCCCATACATAATGATATGCTTTATGCGGCAAGAAAGGCACGCCTTGATTTTATCTGCAATGTAATTATAAATACAAAAAAAGAAGTAATCTATGCAGTTGCAGGCGATTGTGATCTTGCACACAGGCAAGGCAGGGAGTTTCTTATACGTGAATGCAGTGTAAAACCGGCCATGGCAGACATTGTTATTTCTACAAACGGCGGGTATCCACTTGATCAAAACATATATCAGGCTGTTAAAGGGATGACAGCAGCAGAAGCTACAGTAAAGAAAGGAGGGGTTATAATCCACCTTTCAGCATCATGCGACGGGCATGGGGCACCGGAATTTTATAAAACCTTTGCAGAAGAAAAAGATCTAAACAGTATGCTTTCTGCATTTATGAAGACTCCAAAAGAAAAAACCCGTATTGATCAATGGCAGTCGCAAATACTGGCCAGGATTTTAAAACATGCGCATGTTATCTTTATTTCCGAAGCAAACGATAAAATGGTGGAAGATTTTCATATGATTCCCGCCCATTCCATTGATGAGGCTGTAAAAAAGGCAGAGGGTATATTAAAAAACCCGAACGCATCAATTACGGTTATCCCGGATGGAATTTCGGTAATAGTAAAAAATGATACAACCGGATAAACTGTCAACGCTCCCGCGATCCCAGCGCCTGCGTAAAGCAGCGAGCATTATAAGAAATGCAGAACACAGGCTTGTTGTCATGGGAAAAATACCGGACGAGGAAGCAGAATATCTTCGTGAAATAATGTCGTTATTGGCAAAAGACGAAAGTTTCCCTTTGCCGGCTTTAGAGACAATAAAAAAAGCGATGACAGCCGAATTACGCCGTTCTTTGAATACTGTATACAATATACTTCAGACAGAGACAGGGAGGTATCAGGCTGATTGGGACTTTATAGAACCCTCGGGCGCATTGGACGCTTCGAAACGGCAGCCATTTCCCGGTATGCAGGTTTACCTTGATGAAATTAGATCCCCCTTTAACGTTGGTTCAATTTTCCGGGCTGCAGAATCTTTTGGTGCAGAAAAAATTTGGCTTTCCCCGCTCTGCGCCGATCCAAGGCATAAGAGGGCGGAGCGCACAGCCATGGGGTGTGTTGATATTCTTCCCTGGGAGCGGGTTTCCCGGGATGGAGGCTGTTCGTTTTACCCTGGACCTTTCTTTGCCCTGGAAACCGGGGGAATTCCGCTTAATGATTTTCCCTTCCCAACCAGCGCCCTTATGATAGTGGGCTCAGAGGAATTGGGTGTAAGCCCCGAGGCTCTGGCAGCAGCGGACGCTTCCCTGGGGAGGGTGAGTATTCCCAGTTATGGGGCAAAAGCGTCCCTTAATGTGTCGGTCGCTTTTGGGATTGTAATGCAGGAATGGGCATTCTCCCTTCGAAAAACCAAAGAAAAAAATAATTATTGACAAAACAGCAAATTCTTGAGTAAAATTGTCAGGTAAAGCATAAAATATGACAAATTTAGTCATATATTTGCCTTGTATACTTGGATTTTAGTATATTAATTTATCTGATCAAGGAGACAATCATGGCAGAGCAAAGGCCCGAGATAGCCAACAGTATTCAAACCGGCAATTTTAAAACAAATTATCATGACTTGGGGCAGGGTGATATAGTAACCCTGCTACACGGTTCCGGCCCTGGTGTTACCGCATGGGCAAATTGGGGCCGCCTTTTCCCGCTTATTAAAGACGATTTTAGGGTTATTGCCCCGGATATGGCCGGGTTCGGCTATACTGAACGTCTTCCGGGCATGAAAAACAATATGCCCAATTGGGTAAAACAAACAATCAATCTTTTGGATGCCCTAAAAATCGAAAAAACTAACCTTGTGGGTAATTCCTTTGGCGGGGCATTGGCTCTTTCCCTGGCTATTCGGCATCCCGATCGTATTAATAAAGTGGTTCTGATGGGTTCCATGGGGGTTAGTTTCCCAATCACCTACGGGCTGGATGCAGTATGGGGGTATGAGCCTTCGTACGAGGCAATGGAAGAGCTGCTTGAGCTTTTTACCTACGACCACAGTTTTGCGAACGAAGCCCTTATCAAAACAAGGTTCGAGGCAAGTATGCAGCCCGGCTTTCAGGAAAGCTTCCATGCACTGTTCCCCGAGCCAAGGCAAAAAGGCGTGGATAGCATGGCTGCTGATCAGCATTATATCCGCAATATAAAACATGAAACCCTTATTATTCATGGCAGGGAAGACAGGGTTATACCTTTGGAGAATTCCTATAAGCTGCTTAAACTTATTGACAATGCCCAGCTCCATGTGTTTGGCCATTGCGGCCACTGGACCCAAATTGAACATACCCAGGAATTTGCCGATCTTGTCCGTAACTTCTTTAAGAGGTAAACATGGACGCGGACCGGATCAATTTTTTTGCAGACATGCTTTTTCGTGCAGAGAAGGATCGCGAGGCTGTGCCCCCGCTTACTCTACAGGACAAATCAATTTCCCTGGAAGATGCGTACCATATCCAGCTGCAAAACGTTAGCCGTGCACTGGCTATGGGTCATGTTATTTCCGGCAAGAAGATTGGCCTGACATCGCCCGGGATTCAAAAACAGCTTGGGGTAAATGAACCGGATTACGGCCATTTGTTTTCTGCAATGGAATGCAAAGACGGCAGGATTAATACCGGCGAATTGCTGCAGCCCAAAATTGAAGGGGAGATCGCCTTTGTACTTAAAGCAGACCTTGCCGGAGGGAAAATAACACGCGAAGACGTTATTAAAAATACCGGTTATGTGGTTGCCGCTTTCGAAATTGTTGACAGCCGCGTGGAAGACTGGAAGATTAAGCTTCCCGATACTGTTGCGGACAATGCATCCTCCGGCCGTTATGTGCTGGGTACTAAAAAGCTAAAAATTGATGAAGCAGAACTCCCCAGTATTACAATGAAACTCTACAAAAATGGCGAACTTGCCGGCGAAGGATCCGGGGCTGCTGTTATGGGCGACCCATGTGTTTCTGTCGCCTGGCTGGCAAACCGGCTGTGGGATTTTGGTGTTGCCTTAAAAGCCGGCGAAGTGATCCTTTCCGGTGCGTTTTCTGCAGCCCCTGCAGCCAAAAAAGGCGATATATTTACTGCGGAATTTTCTTTATTCGGTAATGTAGAAGCGGAGTTCGTTTAATGGAAAAAATAAAAGTCGGTATCATAGGCCCTGGTAACATTGGCAGCGACCTTATGTACAAGGTTATGAAAAGCAAATACCTGGAAATGCACATGATGTCTGGAATAGTCGAATCAGAAGGGATAAAGCGCGCTGCAGGGCTGGGGTTTAAAACTTCGACAAAAGGTGTGGATGCCGTTGCTGCAGATAAAGACATTACTTTTGTGTTCGATGCTACCAGCGCCAAAGCCCATTTGCATAATGCCCCAATTCTTGGGGAAGCCGGAAAAATAGTACTGGACATGACCCCGGCTGCTGTTGGGCCTTATGTGGTTCCCTGTGTTAATTTAAGCAGCCTTGCAAACGAGGTTAATTTTAACATGGTTACCTGCGGCGGCCAGGCTACAGTACCCATTGCTTATGCCATAAACCGCGCCGCAGATGCCGAGTACTGTGAAATTGTTTCCTGCATCTCATCCAAAAGCGCCGGTCCCGGTACAAGAGCCAATATAGACGAGTTTACCGAAACCACGGCAAAAGCCCTGCATGCAATTGGCGGCGCCGATCGCAGCAAGGCCATTATTGTCCTTAACCCTGCCGAACCTCCGCTTATGATGACCAATACAGTATATGCATTGGTAAAAAACCCCGATGAAAAGGGAATCGTTGAATCGGTAAACGAGATTATCAATGAAGTACAGGGCTATGTACCCGGTTATCGTTTGCGTGTCCCGCCGATTATAGACGGTAACAAGGTAACGGCGATAATTGAGGTTGAAGGGGCAGGTGATTTCCTGCCATCGTATGCGGGGAACCTCGACATTATCAACCAGGCTGCTGTAGCAGTAGCAGAAAAACTGGCTGCAAAAATGCTGGGGGTTGAGTGATGCGTACAAGTAAAATCAATATTGTTGACACAACATTAAGGGATGGGAGCCATGCGGTAAGCCATTCCTTTACCAGGGAACAGGCGACAGCTATTGCCAGCGGCCTTGATAAGTCCGGCATTGACATGATCGAAATCAGCCATGGCGACGGTATTGCAGGTTCATCGATCAATTACGGTTTTTCTAAAGAAAATGAGCTTAATCTTCTGGAAGCTGCCGGTAAAGTGGTTAAAAACGCAAAACTTGCCGTACTGATCCTGCCCGGTGTTGGCACGATAGAAGACCTTAAAAAAGCCAAAGACTGCGGCGCCAATGCGGTGCGCGTTGCAACTCATGTAACAGAAGCGGATATTGCCGTTCAGCACATTGGATGGGCAAAGCAAAACGGGATGTTTGTCTGTGGTTTTTTAATGATGACCCACATGGCCAGTCCCGAAAAAATTATTGAACAGGCAAAAGTTTTTGCGGATGCCGGGGCCGATTACATTAACCTTGCAGATTCTGCCGGGTATATGGTTCCCGGCGATGTATGTGAACGGGTATCTGCATTGAAGGGGGCAATTGATTTGCCGGTTGGCTTTCATGCACATAATAATTTGGGGATGGCTGTTGCAAATTCACTTGCTGCTGTGGAGTCGGGAGCAGATTTTATTGATGCTACCTGCCGCGGCCTGGGCGCCGGTGCCGGCAACGCCCAGATAGAAGTTCTTTCTGCTGTGCTTAAACGCCAGGGCTGGAACATTGGTGCGGATATTTACCGTGTAATGGATGTAGCAGAAGATATTGTGGAACCAATTATGCAGAGGGCGCAGGTAATCAAAACAGATTCCCTTATGCTGGGCTATGCCGGGGTGTATTCAAGTTTTCTTCTCCATACCCGCCGGGCTGCAGAAAAATTCGGCCTTGCGCCAAGGGATATTCTGGTGGAACTGGGACGCCGCCGCATGGTTGGCGGGCAGGAAGACATGATCGTAGATGTTGCTTATGAATTGAGCAGGAAAAGTAAAAACTAATGGGGCGAAAGTAAAAACTAATGGGGCGGAGGCACAAGATAAACGTACAGGGCACAGACATCGCTTTTGAATGCGATGAAGATGCTGCGGTTTTACATGCAATGATCCGCAACGGAAAAGGCCCGGTACGGCATGGTTGCTGCGGCGGCGGCTGCGGTGTTTGCAGAGCCAGGATCGTTTCCGGTGATTTTTTTGCTTTTAAACCAATGAGCGCCGCTCATGTAACTGAAGAAGAAAAAAAACAGGGCTTTGCCCTGTTGTGCTGTATTCAACCTCGCAGTGATTTAAGTATTGCTGCGTTGTGAAATATTTTATTGGAGGATCATTATGGGATTCAACACAACCATTCGTCCGGGTCTAATCCAGCTTCGTGTTCTGGATTTGGACAAAACACTCAGCTTCTACAAGGATATTCTGGGTCTTGATGAAGTCGGAAAAACCAGCGATGGCCGGGTAATGCTTAAAGCTTACGACGAGTTCGATCATCACAGTGTAGTGCTTCGCAAAGCCGATAAAGCCGGCCTGGATTATGTCGCATTCAAGGTCATAAATAAAGATGAACTTGAAACAATGAAAGCAAACGTCGAGAAGTTCGGTTACAAGGTAAGCGAAGTTGCCGCCAACTCCGAACAGCCGGGTTTTGGTAAACAGTATAAATTTACCATTTGCACAGGCCATGAATTCCACATTTATAGTGACGTTGAGCTTGCCAAAGAGCATCCCGGGCTAAAAAACCCCGATATTTGGGAAAAAGCCCCCCGCGGCATGAGGGCAGTCCGCCTGGATCACTTCCTGCTTTACGGGCCTGGCATTGCCGAAGCCGAAAGGTTTTGCTGCGAAGTGCTCGGTATGTATGTACCAGAAGTATGCAACAACCCCGATGGTTCACGCCTTGCTTCCTGGATTACCGGTAACAACAAACCTCACGACCTTGCTTTTGTTGAGTACCCCAAACCCAATACAATACACCATGTCGGTTTTTACCTGAACACCTGGGAAGATGTACTTAATGCCGCAGACCACATAGCCATTAATCACCTTAAACTCGACATTGGCCCGACACGCCATGCGATTACCCGCGGCTTGTCGATCTATTTCTGGGAACCCTCCGGCAACCGTATTGAAACTTACTGCGGCGGCTATACTGCGTATCCAGACAGCCCCCAGCGTGTTTGGGATGCAGAACAGCTTGGCCGTGGGCTCTTCTACTTCTCCGGAGAAGTAATCCCCAGCTTCCTTGAGATTGTTACCTAAGAAACCAATATAGAAAATAATCAGAATAAAGTAGAAAGGCTGGCGGTGTCCGAAAAGTTTGAAAAACTTGTTCGGACACCTTCCTTAATGCGGCATTTTCGTACCGTTTCAACGAAACGGGAGAAAATGCAAGGGCTGGCCGAGAAGTAACCAACTTCTTGGACAGCCCCATGTCCATATGTACTACAATAAAATTTAATATATTACCGCTGTTTTGTCAAATTCCGGTTGATAAAAACAAGCGGATTATTAATAATGAACCATGCGGCTTTTTATTGCAGTAAATTTTGACAGTACTGTAAAAAATAAAATAATCGTTACCCAGAACCATATTAGGGAAAAAACCGCAAAAGGAAGATTCACTGCGCCGGAAAACCTCCACCTTACTTTGGCTTTTCTGGGGGAAACGGCGGAAGACCGGGTTCCCGAAATACAGGAAGCAATAAAGCAGTCTGTGCTTGTGGAAGAGCCGGCGGTAAAACCGTTCAGCCTGGTTTTCTCCAAAGCCGGTTTCTTTAAAAGGGGCGGCAAAGAATTATGGCATTTAGGGCTTGCCGAAGACAATAGCGGAGGTGAAGTTATTTTAAAAAAACTACAGCGCAGACTGACAAAAGAACTTCTTGATCGTGGTTTTTACATCGACAAGCGGCCATTTACAGCCCACATTACCCTGGGCCGGGAAATACAATACGGTACAGGCGGCGGGTTATGGCCCTTCGAGACAGAAAAAATAATAATCCCGGTAAAACGAATAAGTTTAATGCTCTCCCTCCATACCCGTGATCATGACAAAAAAAACAAACTCTCCTATACCGAATTATTCGGCTTCGATTTAGCCAGAGAAAATATACAGCCGCAATACTTTTGCATATAAAGCCCCAGCGCGCGGGCCTCCTTGCGGCCTTCCCTGAACAAGGGGCGGAAATCCCTGTATAAGAGCGTGATGCCATATTTTTCCGCAGCCGCTTCCGCTTCCTGCTTTAAGAGTTCATGATCCTGATAAGGGCTGATAAAAAGCGTCGTGCTGAATGCATCGAAGCCGTTCTCCTTTGCCGTAAAGGCAGCTTTTTCCATACGCATACGGTAGCAATAAGTGCAGCGGCGGGGGTCATCGGGAATGGAAAACGAAGGATCATTTTTGCTGATCAGTTCCAATTCAGCAATGAACAGATCCAGTCCATGTTTATCTTCTATCATTAACGGCAAGTCCAGCTTTTTTGCATAATCAAGCAGGGTATCCTTGCGGCTTAGGTATTCCGGAGTGGGATGAATGTTTGGGTTATACCAAAACAAAACCGGCTCTATCCCTTCTTCCCTTAACGATGCAATGCAGGCTACAGAGCAGGGCGCGCAGCAAACATGGAGGAGGAGTTTCAAAAAGTTAACCAAAAAAACAACATTGCGAAAACTGAACGGTTGATCTTCATTGCCATAGATTCTAACATATAGAAATGATTCTACCAACCAAGCAAGAGGAAGAAAGGGTCCTGGAACTGCTCCGGCAATCGGGCGCCATGCTGGAAGGGCATTTCCTTCTTTCTTCGGGCCGCCATTCGGACAGGTATTTTCAATGCGCCAAACTGCTCCAGTACCCGGACCGTACAGCGGAAGCGTTATCTTCTTTGGCACAGCGGATAAAAGCCGACAGGGAAAAGCTGCCTCTTGATGCAGTCGTTGGGCCTGCTATGGGGGGAATTATTGCAGCATGGGAACTGGGCAGGCAGCTGGGGCTCCGTTCTTTGTTTACCGAACGAAATGAAGATGGGCAGATGACCCTTCGCAGGGGCTTTGAGATACAACCGGGGGAACGTATTCTTATTGCAGAAGACGTTATCACGACGGGAAAATCTTTTGGCGAATGCGCCGCCGTGCTGGAAAGCCTTGGGGCAAAAATTGCTGCCATTGCGTGTGTGGTTGATCGCCGCGCCGCAGACCCGCAGACTGGGCTGGCCGCCGAAACACTCTGGCCGCTCTATGCCGCCTGCAAAACAGAAGCGAAAAACTGGGACGCAGGTTACTGCGAATTATGCAGGCAGGGGATCCCTGTGGTAAAACCAGGGTCAAGAAAAATTGTTTGATGCCCCTGGATTATTAGTGATTGGTATATGGCAAAAATAAAACCCTTTACCGTTATCTTCGAAGATGCCGCGATAATCGCCGTGAACAAAGCATCGGGCATCGCAGTAACAGGCGAACGATGGGACGAAGAAGCGCCTCGCCTGGATTTGCTGTTAAAAAACCAATTGTATGTACAGGGAAATAATGCAGAAACGGAACTTTTCACCGTGCACCGCATCGACAAGGAAACGTCCGGGCTGGTGGTTTTTGCAAAAGACAGGGAAACCCACCGGCGGCTTTCTGCCGCTTTCGAAAAACGGGAAGTAGAAAAAACCTATACCGCGGTGGTCCATGGCCGCCCTTTTTGGCCCGGCGGAAAAACAAGCTGCGATCTATGCCTTGTACCGGACGGCAATAAAAACCACCTTACGATTATCGATCAGTACCAGGGCAAACCATCGTGTACCGGTTTTACCCTGCTCTTCTCTGCCGGTAATTACAGTGTCGTAGAAGCATTCCCGCAAACAGGCAGGACTCACCAGATACGGGTTCACCTTTCTGCCATGGGTTTCCCCATTGTCTGCGATCCGCTCTACGGAAAACAAACACGAAAAAGCGGCGGCCGCAGGGGGATTTATCTTTCTTCGTTTAAACGCAATTGGCAGGGGGATGAAACCGAAGAAAGGCCGCTGCTCGACCGCCTGGGACTGCATGCAGCCCGCCTTGTGTTCGGCAGTACTGCAAACATTGGCGGCGTTACATCACTGGAAGCGCCCTTGCCCAGGGATATGGCGGCATTGATAAAACAAATGGAGAAATGTCGAAGTTAACGTTCTTTTATTTATAGTCTTCCCAATACCTTATAGAAAGATAATCTTTTAACTCACTATAATGATTATTTATGTTTTTAAATAATGTTTCAGGAGGAATTATTTTATACTTACCTTTATCTGTAAGACAATCTCTCCATGTTTCAGACATACTTCTACCGCTACATGAATACTTTTTTTCCAGCATATCTACATTTTTGTAAGGTATTATATGCAAATGAATAAAATCATCTGCAACTATTGTTTCAGAGTTTTTATTATTAACCATTTGTTCTGCCCATAATGTTTGGCGCATTAATTGAAAAAATGGTTCAAAATAGTAACATTTTTTCTCATTTTTTAACTGTGATGATTTTTCTATTAGTCCGTCATATCTTTTGTGTCTAGTTTCCCCAGAAGAACCAGCACCTTTATCTTCATTTTCATAAGTTTCAGTATATTTCCATTCTATTGGTATAATCCATTTTGAGCCGCTTTCATGTACTGCATAAATACAAGCGTCAATAGACGTGCAATTTGTCCCTCTTGTGGGTATACCTTCATTTAGCAGGTCATTATCACTTATTTGTTCAAATGAAATAAAAGCAGGAGCAAATTTATCAGAATTTATTGGTAAAACGTCCACAAATTTTATTGGTAATAATGACAATATTGCTAGAACTGCTTCTTTATCGTTACGCAGAGGGAATAAATGATTAATACATGCAATTTGAGAAGATAATGCATGACCTGTAGGTTCTTTCCCTTTCCACCACGCAATATTATTTTCCTTAAAATACTTTTTTACGCTATCTAATATTTGTCCATATATATTATTTTCACCATTAATTAAAACAAATGGATAAATATGCCCACCAAAAATACCATTTCCAGTATCCCCGTTAAACCAACCAGATCTTATTAGTGCTTCAACTTTTTTCTTTTCTATTTTTCTAAATGCTTCAATTTTTTTTGTTTCAGGTTTTTCATATTTTCCACCAAGTAACCTAGAAATATTATTATCCTCTACAATACGTCCATATGTATGTTGTCCTAGTATATTCTTATAATCATTTTCTGCACATTTTATGGTCAATTCAATCATATCAACATCTAATCTTCCTTCTGGAGCATGAAATAAAGTTCCAAATTCCATAAATATTTTAACAGTTACTTTTTTTCGTTCCATGCCACTTTGAAAAAGTTTATAAGCGACCGGGTAAATTATTGGATAAATGGCTTCAAATGCTAATCCCATATTAATTTTATTATACAGTATTTTATTTTTTTTGTCAATATCTATTTTGGAACATTTTGCAAAATTGTCGCATAACGTTCTAGGTTGGCGACGTTTTGCCAGCCCGAATAAGGGCTTTGCGAAGCAAAGACCAGGGCTGGCAAAATGTGGTGGAGCAAAATACCGCAG